>ENA-ORCM01001992-ORCM01001992.1-human-gut-metagenome-genome-assembly--contig:-NODE-1992-length-15726-cov-31.471851_pt1 | contig 15726 bp, 17 predicted proteins | sample MGYA00242906_ERZ507928 | MGnify/ENA primary metagenome ERZ507928 (study PRJEB26167, sample SAMN06115497) | human gut metagenome | host: Homo sapiens | place: China:Shanxi | collected 2015-05-07...
TTACAACAAAAAATAAACAAAGAAGTGTAGATTTTGATATAAATGGCACGGAAATAAAAGAAAAGGGGGATAGAGAATGCCAAGAATGTTTTAAGTAAGACGAGAAATGCTTATATTACAGGTAAGAGATTTGAAGATATTTCAGAAGATTTTGCTGCATTTGAAGGAAAACAGGAAAGGATTCTTGAGGCGGTATCATCTGGTGATTATGCAATAGAATACAGTCTTGCCAACTTTGTGGCTGAGCTTAAGGAATATGAACTTTTATCTGCATATAATGCTTTGTCTAAAACACTTAAGTTACAGTCAGGTAGTGATTTTGTTAAGCTTGAATCAGAGGTATTTGCAGAGATACCGGATGATTCTTATGCTGATAAGACAGCAGAAAAGCTTATTATGGAACTTGATGACAGCTTTAAGAATATGAATGTAATGGTTAAGAGAGCTGTTATGGCATCAGTGCTTTCAAGTCTTCCGGTATTCTTTAACAATACGGAAGAGATACAGTCATATATTAATAATTCGCTTATGCAGTGCAATGATGAAGCAGAGCAGAAGGCAGTTGTTGAGATTATCAAGGCTATGATAAGTGATAATTAATCTGGATGTGTTGATGCATAATGAAATATAAGTTTCGGGGGATATTAAGTTGAAGTGGTATAGATATCTTTATCTTGGGGATAACGCAAGAAAAGCAAAATACAAAACATTTGGTCTTATCAGAAAGAACAGATTTACCATAGATACTTATATTGTTGCAATTTCTGTCAATCCTGATAATATTCTTGATGTTTATTCAGCTAATATGCTGAAACAACCACATTTTAAGAAAAAGGAATACAAGGATAAGGTGTATGCTGTGGGACTTGCAAAGGGCAGGGATGAGGCACTTGAACTGGTAAGGTGTATAGTTGATGACACATATTCCCATACAGGAGGCGTTGATGTCGCCGGTTATCTTAGGTTTGGTACAGAATTAAGGAAGGGCAGCTGACATGCTGCTGGAAAGGTGGGGCTATGCTGCATGTTTTATTGCTTATACTTAAGATAACAGGCATAGTTATCGCGTGTATTTTAGGACTTGGAATAATCGTTGAGGCAGCAGTTCTTTTTGTGCCGGTAAGATATAAGGCTGATGCTGATTATCATGGTAAGTTCAAGGCACATGCGAAATTGTCATGGCTTGGAATATTAAGGGTGCTTGTTTCGTATGATGAAGAACTTGCAATTAAAGCCAAGGCACTTTTTATTACAATTTACAGTAATAATCAAAAAAAAGAAAAAACTTCAAAATATAGGACATCAAAGAAGAAAAAAACAAAACACTCAGAAGAAAACATTTTTTCTGTAAACGACGATGAAGCCAAGAGACTTACGGAAAATGAGGAAAAACCACAGGTTAAGATGGCTGAGGCTGTGAGTGACACTAAAGAAGATACACAGGCTGTTAAGAATAATGTGGAAGATATTAAAGAGTCTGCAGAGAGTCTTAAAGAGGCTGTATCAGAAGATGAATCTAATACGAAACAGAATAAGAACTTCTTTGATAAAGTTAAGGATAAATGCTTTGTAATATATACAAAGATTAAAGAGATAATAAAGCTTGTAAATGATACAATAAAGAAGGTTTCCGGAGCGGCTGACAGGCTTAAAGAAAAAGTGAAGAAGGCAAAAGAATTTGTGACAGATGAGGACAATAAGGCACTTTTTCATTTTCTTCTGGAACAGTTAAAGGCACTTGTTAAGGTTATAAGACCTAATAAATACAGAATTAATGCAAGACTTGGATTTGAAGACCCGGCGACGATGGGCAAAGTACTTGCTTATATATCAATCTTTTATGGTATGTCAGGAGTTGACCTTTCTTTAGAACCGGTATTTGGTGAGAATATTAAAGAGGGCAGTATATTCCTGAAAGGAAATATATGTATATTTTCAGTGCTTGTGATAGCGTTAAGAGTGTATAGAAATGAACAGTTTAAAAAGTTTATTTCCAGATAGAGAAGGTTATGTTATAATGTTAACAGTACTTCGCAAAACAAGGAGGTCAAAATCCCTCTCCTCATCATTGGATTCGGATTTTGCTTCGCAAAACAAGGAGGGATTTTATGGCAGAGAATAATTTTGATTCAACAGTTGCATCACTTTTTAAGGGGATGGATGCATTTATATCAGCTAAGACTGTTGTTGGTGATGCGGTTACGGTTAAGGATACAATTATCCTTCCGCTTGTTGATGTTTCGTTTGGAGTTGGAGCAGGAGCGTTTGCAGGGGATAAGAAGAATAATGCCGGTGGTGGAATGACCGGAAAGGTTACACCGAGCGCGGTTTTAGTTATTCAGAATGGTGCAACCAAGCTTGTTAATATTAAGAATCAGGATACTGTAACTAAGATTCTTGATATGATTCCTGATGTTATTGATAAATTCAAGGGTAAGGATGAAAAGGTTGTAACTGATGCAGATATTGATGCAGCTATTGAAGATGCAGCAGAGTAGTTTTTCATAAACATATGTTATGTGCATATTATATAACATACTTATTAAGGAAGTATATATATGTGCAGACTGCTTGGATTTATATTCTTCTGGATTGCTGTTGGAATGATAATAACACTGTTTATAATGGATAATGTATTCTTGTGTGAGCCCGGAGAGGTTGTAATCCAGACGTATCAGCCGGATCATTACAGCGTGCAGGCAGCAAAAGAGCAGGATTATGAAGCATTTTATGAGCAGGAGATGGAGTACCGCAGGATGCTTTTATATCCGCCGGTCTGGAACATGCTTGTGATCTTATGTGCATCGAAGTGGGAGCAGACCGCTTACGATTCCGCAAAGCTTCTGGTGCAGGAGACCGGCACCTGGCAGGAGAACATCAAAGCTGCAATGGAGCGCGTGGGAGAGGATTTTAAAAAGAAACGGGTTTTCCCGGTAGGACCTGCGGATCCGGCAGTGGCAAAGGTGAATGACATCTATAAAAAGGTGATTTATATAAAAACAAAAGATTATCAGACACTGGTTGAGTTGAAAGACCGTCTCGAACATTACATGCGTGATAATAAAGCATTTAAAGATACGGTCGTACAGTTTGATTTTAATCCAATGAGTGGTTTTTAAAAACAAGGAGGACATTATGGCACTTAGAACAATCCGTGTACAGGGAGACCCTGTATTAGAAAAAATCTGTAAACCTGTGAAGGAGCTGACACCGCGCACAAAAGAGCTGATCGAGGACATGTTAGATACCATGTACGAGGCAAACGGTGTTGGACTTGCAGCACCGCAGGTGGGTATCTTAAAAAGAATCGTAGTGATCGATGTGGGCGAGGGCCCGGTCGTGATGGTAAATCCGGTTATTCTGGAGACATCCGGGGAGCAGACCGGCGATGAGGGATGTTTAAGCATTCCCGGAAAAGCCGGACAGGTTACAAGACCAAATTATGTGAAGGTGCATGCATTTGATGAAAATATGGAAGAATATGAGATTGAGGGCACAGAGTTAATGGCAAGAGCCATGTGCCACGAGATCGATCATCTGGATGGACATCTTTATGTGGAAAAAGTGGAAGGTCAGCTTCATGACGTTACCTATGAGGAAGAGGAATAGGCGCAGAGGGAAGAAGCAGAAAAGAAACCGGAAGCGAGGAGAGGATCATGAGAGTTATATTTATGGGAACCCCGGATTTTGCAGTGGGTACATTAGAGGAAATTATAAAAGCAGGACATGAAGTAGTGCTGGTTGTCTCACAGCCGGATAAAGCGGTTGGAAGAAGCAAGGCATTAAAGTACACACCGGTGAAGGAATGTGCGGTTGCACATGGGATTGAAGTGTATCAGCCGGCAAAAATCCGTGCAGAGGAAAGCGTAGAATATTTAAGACAGTACAATGCGGATATCATCATTGTAGAGGCTTTTGGACAGATCATTCCAAAAGCAATCCTTGATATGCCGCGTTTCGGATGTGTGAATGTACATGCGTCCCTGCTGCCAAAATACCGTGGTGCAGCCCCAATCCAGTGGGCAGTGTTAAACGGGGATCAGGTCACAGGCGTCACGACCATGCGTATGGATGAAGGTCTTGATACCGGGGATATGATCATGAAGCAGGAAGTGATCGTGGATGAGGATGAGACAGGCGGAAGCCTGTTTGACAAGCTGTCGGAAGTAGGGGCAAGGCTTTGCGTGAAAACGATGGAAGCAATTGAAAACGGTACAGCTGTTTACACACCTCAGGATGACGCGCTTGCAACTCACACCGGAAAGATCCAGAAAGAGATGGGAAGTATCGACTGGTCAAAAGATGCAGAGGTGATCGAGCGTCTGGTGCGCGGCTTAAATCCATGGCCGAGTGCATATACAAGGATCGATGACAAAAACCTAAAGATCTGGCGCGCAAAAGTCATTTCCCATGAGGTGAAAGCCGCTCCGGGATGTATTTTAAAAGTGACAAAGGACGAACTGGAAGTCCAGACGGGGAATGGAGTATTAGCTTTATTAGAGGTACAGTTAGAAGGAAAGAAACGAATGACAACGGATGCCTTCTTAAGAGGATACCAGGTGACAGAAGGCAGTTTCTTAAAACGTTGCTGATAAGAAAGGATGATTATTATGCCATATTATTATTACGGATTTGACCCAACTTATTTTCTTGTGATTATCGGAGCAGTGATCTGCATGATCGCTTCCGCAAGAGTAAAATCAACTTACAATAAATATTCCCAGTACCGCAGTGCATCGGGAATGACAGGCGCACAGGCAGCACAGAGAATCCTGAATTCCGCAGGAATTTATGATGTGACGATCCAGCATGTATCCGGAAATCTGACCGACCATTACAATCCGTCTGCAAAGACATTGAATCTTTCGGATTCTGTATACAATTCCACATCGGTTGCAGCCGTTGGAGTTGCAGCACATGAGTGTGGACATGCAATCCAGCATCAGAACAGCTATTTTCCACTGACACTGCGCACGGCAATTGTCCCGGTAGCCAATCTTGGTTCCACACTTGCATGGCCGTTGATTCTGATCGGATTATTCTTTACAAGAAATACAGGGGCAGTTCTGATCAATCTCGGGATCATCTGCTTCTCTTTTGCAGTGATATTCCAGCTTGTGACATTGCCGGTAGAGTTTAATGCATCTGCAAGGGCACTGCGCATTTTAGGAGAGCAGGGCATTTTGAGTGACAGTGAACTCCCATACACGAAAAAAGTGTTAAAAGCAGCGGCACTGACTTATGTGGCAAGTGCGGCGGCAGCTATTTTACAGTTACTGCGTCTGGTACTGTTATTTGGAGGAAGAGACCGTGACTGATTCTGTCAATACGAGAGAACTGATCCTTGGAATCCTGATGGAAGTGACAAAAGAGGGCAGTTACAGCCATCTTGTGATCCGTTCCGTGCTCGATAAGTATCAGTATCTGGAAAAAAAAGAGCGTGCCTTTATCACGAGAGTGTCTGAGGGAACCATCCAGTACATGATCGAGCTTGACTACATCATCAATCAGTTCTCCAAAGTGAAAGTAAACAAAATGAAACCGGTCATCCGCAATATTCTGCGGATGAGTGTGTATCAGTTGAAATATATGGATTCCGTGCCGGACTCCGCAGTGTGCAATGAAGCAGTCAAACTGGCAAAGAGAAAAGGATTTGGCTCTTTGAGCGGTTTCGTGAACGGAGTACTGCGCAATATCAGCCGCAATTTAAGCAGCATCACCTATCCGGATGGGCAGAAAGATCAGATCCAATATCTGTCCGTGCATTATTCCATGCCGGAGTGGATTGTGAAACAGTGGATCAACGATTATGGCATGGAGCGGACGGTAAGTGTGTTGCAGGCATTTTTGCAGGAGGCACCGGTTACGATCCGTACCAATCTTTTGAAAATCACGCCGGAAGCGTTGGAAATGCGGTTGAAAGAGGAAGGCGTTACCACAGAGAAAATTGTCTGTGCAGATATGCCGGAATTAAACTATGCATTTATGATCTCCGGTTTTGACCATCTGAATGCATTGGAGAGTTTCCGTGAGGGACTCTTTTATGTGCAGGATGTGAGCTCCATGATGGTAGCGGAAACGGTTGATCCAGTGAAAGACAGCTACATCATGGATGTGTGTGCAGCGCCTGGAGGAAAGAGCGTCCATCTGGCAGAAAAACTCGGGGGAACCGGTATGGTGGAGGCGAGAGATCTCACAGATTATAAGACAGATCTTATAAGACAGAATATCGCAAGACATCAGCTTTCTAATATGCGTGCAGTACAGATGGATGCGACGGTTCTGGACGAGGCTTCCATTGGAAAAGCAGATGTGGTGATCGCCGATCTTCCGTGTTCAGGGCTTGGCGTCATGCGTAGGAAGACGGATATAAAATATAAGATGACATTACAGACAGAGCAGGAACTCGTCTCTTTACAGAGAAAAATGTTAGAAACTGTCTGTCAGTATGTAAAGGCGGGCGGAACATTGTTATATTCCACCTGTACAATGGATAAAATGGAAAATGAAGACAATGTCACATGGTTTTTAAAACAGCATCCGCAGTTTGAACTTGTGAAAATGCAGCAGATTTTTCCACAGAAAACATATGGAGACGGCTTTTTTCTGGCAAAATTACAGAAAAAAGAGTGAGAGACTTCCGGAACTTCTGATGAATGAAGGAGAATTATGGATCAAAAGGAAAAGACAGATATCAGATCGCTGAATCTGAAAGAACTGACTGTGTTCATGGAGCAGCTTGGAGAGAAAGCGTTCCGTGCAAAGCAGATTTATCAGTGGCTTCATGGGAAGCAGGCAGCGTCTTTTGAGGAGATGACCAATATCCCAAAGGCGCTGATCGAAAAGTTAAAAGAGAACAGTCATCTGGTCAGCATAAAACAGGAGGCAGTACAGATCTCCAAAATCGACGGAACGAGGAAATACCTGTTTCTGTTAGATGACGGAAATGTCATTGAGAGCGTTTTCATGCGATACAAACATGGCAATTCGGTCTGTATTTCTTCACAGGTGGGATGCCGCATGGGATGCAGATTCTGCGCATCTACATTGGACGGTCTCGTGAGAGGACTGACCCCATCTGAGATGTTAGACCAGATTTATCAGATCGGAAGGGACACCGGCGAGCGGGTTTCCAATGTGGTCGTGATGGGAACCGGGGAGCCAATGGATAATTTCGATAACCTGTTAAAGTTCATTGAACTTCTGACCGATGAAAATGGATTAAATATCAGCCAGAGAAATGTGACAGTATCCACCTGTGGAATTGTTCCGCGTATGCGGGAACTTGCAGACAAAAAACTGCAGATCACGCTGGCATTATCCCTGCATGCATCCACGCAGGAAAAACGGCTGGAATTGATGCCGGTCGCAAATAAATATGAGATCCATGAAGTGATCGATGCCTGCAGATATTATTTTGAGCAGACAGGCAGAAGAATCACATTTGAGTACAGTTTAGTGGGCGGCGTGAATGACACGGACGAGGATGTAAGGAATCTGTGCAGGCTGATCAAAGGCATCAACTGTCATGTAAACCTCATCCCGGTAAATCCGATCAAGGAACGTGACTATGTGCAGCCGGATGTGAGAGTGACAACGGAATTTAAGAATAAACTGGAAAAGAATGGGATCAACGCAACCATCCGCAGGGAGATGGGAAGAGATATTGACGGAGCCTGTGGACAGCTTCGGAAACGTTATATGGGAAGTTGACTTGTTCTTTTACAGTACGTGTGATAAAATAAAGTGCATCGGGCAAAGTCCGTGCAGAAAACAATGACAGGCGAAGTTTATGAAACATTCCGCATGGAATGCACAGATGTAGCAGTAAGAAAGGCAGGAATTGGTAAATGAAGACGTTTTCCATGACACATATTGGAAGGCGACGTGAGATGAATCAGGATTATATGTATACGTCTGAGAACGCAGTAGGAAAGCTGCCGAACCTTTTTCTGGTTGCGGATGGCATGGGCGGTCACAAAGCAGGTGAGTATGCTTCCAGATTCACAGTAGAAAAGATTGTAGAGACGATTGAAACATCCGGACAGACAGAGCCGGTAGCAGCAATGAAGGAAGCTGTGGAGGCGGCAAACAGAGGTCTTTTGGAAGAGGCGGGCAGGGATGCCGCCAAGGCAGGAATGGGAACTACAGTGGTAGCTGCCACAGTGATCGGAGATCATCTGCATGTTGCCAATGTAGGGGACAGTCGTTTATACTTAATAAATCACGAAGCTATCAGGCAGATCACAAGGGATCATTCTCTGGTAGAAGAGATGGTCCGTTTGGGAGAGATGGATAAAGCGGATGCGAAAGATCATCCGGATAAGAACATCATCACACGGGCGGTGGGCGTTGTTCCCGAGTTGTCCGTGGATTTTTTTGAGGTTGAGTTAAAGCCGGGAGACACAGTTTTAATGTGCTCGGATGGTCTGACGAACATGATCGAGGATGAAGAGATCAAAAAGATCGTGCTCGGACAGAGAGATATTGTTGAGAAAGCAGAAAAATTAATAGATACTGCCAACGAGAATGGCGGAAAAGATAATATTACGGTTGTATTGATAGAACCATTTTCTGATGAGGTGAAGGAATGTTAACGGAAGGTATGTTTGTTGGAGATCGCTATGAGATCGTAAACAAGATAGGAACTGGCGGAATGTCAGATGTATACAAAGCGAAAGATCATACACTTGGACGTTTTGTAGCGATTAAAGTATTGAAACCGGAATTTTCGGAGGATGTCAATTTTGTGACAAAGTTCCGCACGGAAGCCCAGTCGGCGGCAGGATTAGAACATCCGAATATTGTAAACATCTATGATGTAGGCAGCGAAAATGGCATGCATTACATCGTGATGGAGTATGTGGAAGGAATCACTTTAAAAACTTATATTGAGAAAAAAGGACAGCTCACATTCAAGGAGGCTGTCAGCATTGCAATCCAGGTGGGAAGAGGTATTGAGGCTGCGCACAACAAGGGCATTATCCATCGGGACATCAAGCCGCAGAACATCATTATCTCCACAGAAGGAAAAGTAAAAGTCACAGACTTTGGTATCGCAAGAGCCGCAACATCCAACACGATCAGTTCCGATGTGATGGGATCTGTTCATTACGCATCCCCGGAGCAGGCGAGAAACGGCTTTGTGGATGGCAAGAGTGACATTTATTCCCTCGGTATCGTGATGTATGAGATGGTGACCGGAAGAGTGCCGTTTGACGGAGATACGACCGTTGCGGTGGCGATCCAGCATCTGCAGGAGGAGATCGTTCCACCGAGTGCTTACGCGCCAAATCTTCCGATCAGTATGGAAAAGATTATCTTAAAATGTACGCAGAAGAATCCGGACAGACGCTATGAGTCCATGACAGCGCTGCTTGCAGATTTAAGAAAAGCGTTGATCAGCCCAAATGAAGACTTCGTTGTGATCGCACCGGTTTCCCAGGAGAAGACACGTGTGATCGGGGAAGAAGAGATCAATAAGATCAAGCAGGAAACAAGCAATATTTATCTCAGCGATGAGGATGTTGTGTCACATAATCAGAATCACAGAGACAAATTTGAAAAGCGTGACCGCTTCGAAGAGGATGACGAGGATGACGAAGAGGCATATGATGATGATGATCTCGAAGAGATGAATCCGAAAATGGATAAGGCAATCACAATTATGGGGATTGCTGCCGGTGTCATCATTGTCGCACTGATCATTTTTATTCTGGTAAGCTTCTTCGGAGATTTTAAATTCGGAGGATCTTCCAACAAAGCAAACACTGAGACATCCGAAACCCAGACAGACGGAATTGAAGTGCCGGATCTGAAGGGTCTTACATTCGACGAGGCAAAAGAGCAGCTCAATGCAAAGGGTCTCGGAATCAAGAAGAATGCGGGAACCGTTGCATCTGACCAATATGATGAGGGACAGATCGTAAGCCAGACACCGGATGCACTGACAAAGGCAGAGGCGAACACAACAGTGGAAGTTACCTTAAGCAGCGGAAAAGGAGAGGTTTCCGTTCCTTCCGTGACAGGCATGGATGAGACAACTGCTTACAATACACTGACAAATTCAGGATTTACTCCGGTAAAAGATTATGCATACAGTGCGGATGTCGCACAGGGAAATGTCATCGAACAGAGCCCGAATGCGGGATCGCTTGCAAAGTCAGGGGACAATGTCAAGATCGTGATCAGCCGTGGTAAAGAGCAGGCAGAGGCAACAAGTGTAGCAGTACCTCGCGTGACAGGACTTACCGAGGATGCAGCCAGATCTGCCATCCAGAATGTCGGTCTTGCGGTTGGTAATGTGTCAAGCGCCTACAGTGACAGCGTGGCAAGCGGACAGATCATTTCCCAGAGTCCGGTTGCAGATACAGCAGTAGATGCTGGAACCGCAGTTGATTTTGTGGTAAGTATGGGTGCAGAACCAGCACAGGAAGTAAAGCCTACCACTTATAAGATCAATCTGAACATCAAAAAACCAAATAATGAATCCGTGGCAGCAGCCAATATTTATCTGTATGATGGAGCAGACGGAACAGGTAATATCTTAGAGCAGTGGACGAACCAGTCTATCTCCTTATTCGGGGAGGACGGTCTCAGCATTTCCAAATCCGGAATGTTAGCATCCAGCGGTTCATTAAAGATTGACTGGCTTGGAGCAGATGGACAGCAGCTTGGATCATCCCAGATCGTGTCTCCAATCTCATTCAAGGCAGAATAATAACAAAAGGTAATATATGCAGGGAAAGATTGTAAAAGGAATTTCCGGGTTCTACTACGTTCATGTAGGAGAGCCCGGAATTTATGAATGTAAGGCAAAAGGCGCGTTCCGCAATCAGAAGATCAAACCCTTGGTCGGAGATGATGTGGAGATAGCGATTGTTGACGAAGAAACAAAAAAAGGAAACATTGAAAAAATCCTGCCGCGGAAAAATGAACTGATCCGCCCGGCAGTTGCAAATATCGATCTGGCGCTGATTATTTTTGCAGCGGCAAAACCGCAGCCAAACTTTAATCTGTTAGACCGTTTTCTGATCATGATGGAATATCAGGATGTTCCTGTGACGATCTGTTTTAACAAAAAAGATCTGTTAGAAGAACAGGCGATTGAGGAATTTGCGGGTGTATACAAAAAGTGTGGTTATTCCGTACTCTATACCAGTGCGGAAAAAGAAGAGGGAATCCGCGAACTGCATGAGCTGTTAGATGGCAGGACAACAGCAGTCGCAGGACCTTCCGGCGTTGGGAAATCATCCCTTGTAAACCGTCTCCAGCCCAATGTGCAGATGGAGACCGGAAGTATCAGCAGAAAGATCGAGCGTGGAAAGCATACGACACGCCATTCGGAGATCATACCGATCGCAGCAGATACATACATTATGGATACACCGGGATTCAGTACGTTATATATTCCGGGATTTGAGAAGGAAGATCTGCAGAATTTTTATCCGGAGTTCAAAGAGTATGAGCCGTATTGCCGGTTCAAGGGATGCAGTCATATCAGCGAGCCGGACTGCGGTGTGAAAGAAGCACTGGCAGAGGGAAAGATCAGCCCACTGCGCTACGAGAACTATAAGCTGCTCTATGAAGAATTGAAAGATGTAAAAAAATATTAGAAAAGATATTAAAACATCATTTTGTATGAGAATTATGTTTTCAAAATTACTTTGGAGGAAAAAGTTATGAATTGTTTATCACCATCCATTTTATCCGCAGATTTTGCAAATTTGGGAGAACAGGTGAGAATGTTGGATGCCAAGATAGAGGACAGCTTACTTGGGCAGAAGGTCGTAAAGGCTTTTACCAATGAAGAGCTGGAGAAAGAGAAATTTGAAGAGGGCAATCAGGAATTTTTAAAGATCAAGACCTATACGTATATGCTCATGGGTATGTTCAATACTTCTACCAGAGTATTTGATGGTCTGATGTATCTGGTCGTGATTCTGGGCGGTGGATATTTCCTTATGGAACAGCAGATTCTCCCTGGAGATATGGTAGCGTATGTCATGTATGTATCTACACTGATTGCTACAATTCGTAGAATCATAGAGTTTGCAGAGCAGTTCCAGCGAGGCATCACAGGTATAGAGAGATTTATTCAGATCATGGATGCAGATATTGAGATATTTGATGAGCCGGATGCAAAGGAGCTGGTAAATCCAAAGGGTGAGATTATCTTTGAAAACGTAAGCTTTGAATATCCGGACGACCATAACAAGGTATTTCATCATCTGAATCTGACGATTCATGCAGGTGAGAAGCTGGCAATTGTAGGTCCTTCCGGTGGTGGTAAGACTACGTTGTGCAATCTGATTCCCAGATTCTATGACGTATCTGGAGGAACGATTACGGTGGACGGCACCAGTATCCGAAACCTGACATTGAAGAGTCTGAGACAGAATATCGGTATTGTACAGCAGGATGTATATCTGTTCTCAGGAACGGTGTATGATAATATTGCCTATGGTAAGCCGGGCGCTTCCAGAGAAGAAGTAATAGAAGCTGCGAAAAAGGCAGGAGCAGATGAATTCATAAGAGGACTCAGAGATGGATATGATACGTATGTTGGAGAACGTGGTGTAAAGCTCTCAGGAGGACAGAAGCAGCGTATCAGCATTGCCAGGGTGTTCTTGAAAAATCCCCCTATTATCATTCTGGATGAGGCTACTTCTGCATTGGATAATGAGAGTGAATATGCAGTAGCGAAGTCCCTTAACGAGCTTGCAAAGGGCAGAACAACACTTACGATTGCACACAGATTATCAAGTATTCGTAATTCAGACAGAATTCTGGTACTGACAGACGAAGGAATTGTAGAAGAAGGTAATCATGATGAATTGATGGCACTGGGTGGCATTTATCATCAATTCTATGTGATGGCTAATGAAATTAAGTAAAGGAAGGCAGTAAGAAAGGTATGGCAGAAGAAAAAAAGAGAAAAGTAGTAGGAGTAGAAGATCCCAAGATAGAAACCAAAAGACTTACGATCTTTTTGATCGCAGTATTTGGTATTGCATGGATTGCAGAGCTTGGAGTCATTAAGCCCATGTATCAGAGTGGAGATGTGGACACGGTAAAGGAAGCGGTCAATATGATCAGTTCCATGATGTTTGCACCGGCTTTTGCATCTCTGATCGCTAGAGTCATGACAAAGGAAGGCTTGTTACATTCAGGATTCCAGTTTAATTTTGCAAAGCATAAGTTCTGCTTTCTGTTTGGATGGTTTGGAACAACAGCGCTGACTTTTCTTGGAGCAGTTCTGTATTTTATAATTTTCCATGACAATTATGATGCATCCATGACGAATTTCGTACAGGCTGCAATAGATAACGGCTCAGAGCTGGATGCAGTGAATATCATTGCGAATTTCAAGACAACTTTATTAATTAATGTATTCTCAGCGCCAGTACTGGATGTAATCAACAGCTTTGGTGAAGAATGGGGCTGGAGAGGCTATCTGCTTCCGAAGTTGTATCGTAAGTTTGGTACGACAAAGGCAATTCTGATCAGTGGTCTGATATCTGGTCTGTGGTATGCGCCTTTGGTATCTCTTGGATATTATTATGGTACAGGCTATGCGGGATATCCATTCACAGGTATTCTTGCTATGTGCGTATTTGGTATGGTCACAGGCTGTATTTATTCCTTTATCAGTCTGAGGAGCGGAAGTATTTTCCCTGCGATCTTCGCACACAGCGCAGTGAATGTCATGATGTCACAGGCTGCATATTTTACAAAGGATGGCGGCAATTTCTTTGTTGGACCTGCGCCGACAGGTATTGTAGCAGGTATACCGTTTATCATAGCAGCAGTTGTGTTCATGCTGTATTTAAAGAAACATCCGGTAGTCAGCAGTAATGAGCAGGAAGCAAAAGAGGCATAGTGCATGAAGAAGGAAATTACCTGCTTTGAAGCGCCTAAGATCATGGAGAAGGCATTGGATGTGGGAGAGGCGATGTTGTGTACAGGAGCCGAAATATCCAGAGTAGAGGATACCATTTTAAGAATATGCCACACATATGGCGGGGGAGTCATAGATGTATTTACAATTCTGTCACTGATTATTTTAAGCTGGCATACGACAGATGATCAGAATTTCACCCAGACGAGACGAATCTATTCCTATTCCACAGACCTGGGTAAAATGGAGGAGCTAAATGCACTGTCGAGATATATCTGTGCCAATAAGCCATCCTGTGATGAGATAGAACAGAGAGTGGAAGAGATCATGCATGGTGACAGACGACGTATTTCTGTATCGCGCATGATGGGATATATACTGGGGGCAAGTGCCTTTGCCATCTTCTTTGGAGGGAATCTCAGAGACGGTGTGGCAGCAGGTATTGTGGCATGGATTTTCTATTTCTGGGAATACATATTTGGCCCGCGCAGCAAAAACAGAGTAGTATATACACTGCTGTCATCTTTTGCAGTGGGCATATTGTGTATGTTGTCTGTCCTAAGTGGAATTGCAGTTCATATAGATAAAGTCATGATAGGCAATATTATGCTTCAGATACCGGGAATCAATATGATGAATGCCATCAGGGATATGATGTGCGGAGATATGATCACGGGACTTCTGCGACTGATGGAAGCAATTATTCTGGCGGTAGCGATTGCGGCAGGCTTTGCGCTTGCAATAATCTGCTTCGCAAAATAAGGAGATTATTAGTGGTAAGTATGATATGGGAATTTCTTATCAGGAATTGCAGTCTGATTGTGAGTGGAGCCATAGGAACACTGGGATTCTGCCTGTTTTTCAGAATCCGCAGGGATAAACTGATATATGGATGCATAGGCGGGCTGCTTACCAGTCTGTTCTATTGCATATGCAGTGATTTGGGAATGTCAATTCTGATGCGCAATCTTGTCCCGGCTATTGTAGGAACCTTATATGCGGAGATAATTGCCCGTATTGTAAAGGCTCCTGCGACAGTATTTCTGATACCAGCGGTAATTCCCCTGACGCCTGGCGGAACTTTATACTATACAATGAGCGCTATTGTAGATGGAGATATGGCAAAGGCACAGGAACAGGGTGGAATCACGCTTCTGGTGGCACTGGGCATTGCCGTGGGAATTGTGTTTATTTCCGTTATTTTCTATCAGTTGACCAATTGGAACAGACGGCTAAAGGTTACGAAGAACAAGCCCTGGCAACAGGGATGAGAAAGGCATGGTAATTCATATGAGAATGTATGTATACAGTATGAGAGAGTTTGATGAACTTCCCTTCTTTGAACAATATTGCAGCAAGAATCAGGTGGAATGGGCGTATACTAAGGAAACACCCTGCATGGATAATCTGGAAAAGGCAAAAGGCTATGATGTCGTTAATATAATAACTACTGTTATTAATAAAGAAATGATTGATAAATGGCATAAGCTGGGTGTGAAATGTATCGCGACCAGAACGATAGGATTTGACCACATTGACTGTGCATATGCCAAAGAAAAAGGAATGGGAGTCATTCACATTACCTATTCACCGGCAACAGTAGCTGATTATACAATTATGCTGATGTTGATGGGCTGCCGCAAAATACAGTATATCATGCAGCGTGCGCAGATTCAGGATTATACATTACAGGGTAAAATCGGCAGAGAGCTTCCGGGAATGACAGTAGGTATTATTGGAACCGGTAAAATTGGAAAGACAGTAATCAAGCATTTGTCAGGGGATAAAGTATTTTCTGTTGTGGCGGAAAATTCGGGGGCTGTCAT
>ENA-ORCM01001993-ORCM01001993.1-human-gut-metagenome-genome-assembly--contig:-NODE-1993-length-15720-cov-6.809947_pt1 | contig 15720 bp, 13 predicted proteins | sample MGYA00242906_ERZ507928 | MGnify/ENA primary metagenome ERZ507928 (study PRJEB26167, sample SAMN06115497) | human gut metagenome | host: Homo sapiens | place: China:Shanxi | collected 2015-05-07...
CAAAGCGCTCAAACACGTGCCCCGCCGTGTCATATACCGCGGCAAAGCCCTTGCCGCTGACCTCCCGGGCAATGGCGGCGGACAGATGCGTCTTTCCCAGCCCCGGCCGCCCGAACAGCAACAGATTTGCCGGTTTTTTCCCGAAATTATGGGCGTATTCCACACAGGTGTCATATACCCACTCCATGTGCTCCCGGGCGGATTTGCTCTTTCCCGGCGCCCGCTGCCCATCGTACCAGTCTGTGTCAAAGGTGTCAAAGCTCTGCCCGCCCAAATCCAGCAGACGGGAAAGCTCCCGGCGCTGCTCCTCCACATAATAGGTCTTCAGGCAGCGGCACAGCTCGCCGCCCCGGAACCCGGTGTCCCCGCACAGCGGACAGGCCGGGGTGTCCTCCAGCGCGTCCTCCGGCAGGCCCAGCTCCGATAAAAGCTGCCGCCGCTCCGCCTGCAGGCCGAGATTTTCCTCCCGCAGCCGCGCGATCTCCGGCAGCGGGTCCTGTCCCCGCCGCAGCGCGGCGGCCATCACGCGGCTGGCCGTGCGGCGCAGCTGTTCCTGAATTTCCCGCAGCCGGGGGCGGCGGGCATAAATTTCCTCCCGCTGGGCGGCAAGCTCCGCCTCCCGCCGGGTGCGGTCCGCCTCATAGCGCTCCTGCGCCAGGCGCAGCAGCCTTCCGTCATATGCCATGCTGCCCCTCCCTTACACGTATTTCCACGCATCGCCGGTATCCCGGACCGGCGCCTTGCCTGCCGGGGGCCTGTCCGCGCGCTGAACGTCCTCCGGCGTATGTAGTCCCGCCTCGTGCCACCGCTTCAGAATACCGTTGCAGTACGCCCACTTCAGCTCGTGGCACTTAAGCACCGTCTTGTCGCAGGCCAGCGCCACCGTTTCCGGCGGAAAGCCCATCTCCTGCCACGCCGCAAGATACTTTTCCTCCGACGCCACCGGCATCCGGTCGCCAAGGCCCAGTGCCCGCATATACTGCGGGATGGCTCCCTGCCGCTCCGTATACTTTTTCAGGTACTCCACCGCCGCCCGCTGGGTGTCGATACCTCTGCGGGCCCATGCGTAGCCCTCTTTTTCGATCTGCCGCAGCGTGGGCCGCCGGCCCGCGCCGTACTTCCGGGTAATGCGCTCTACGCAGTGGTTCACCAGCAGGAAAATAACGTCCGCCGGCAGGCCCAGATAGTCGTTCAGTCCCAGCAGCACGCCCACATCCGGCGTGGTGAGGCGCTTGCCCAGCTTTTTTTCCACCTCGGCGGTGAGCATACGGAACTCCTCGCTGCTCTCCAATCGGCGGGCAATGTCCTCCCGCTGATAATCCGGCCGCTCGTCCGCCGGCTCCGGAACGTCCTCCGCAGCCGGGGCCAGCAGCCGCAGCTCCCGCAAAACGCTCTCCGCAGCCTCGATGCGGCTCCGCTCCCAGCGCAGCTCACCGGCCAGTGACCGGGGCTGTACGCTGCCGTGGTGCCGCAGGAGCGCCAGATATAAAAGCGCCGCGTCGCCGTCGCCCCGCTCCAGCAGCCGCTTTGCGGCCTGCGCTGTCAGCGTGACGGGCTCCTCCGCCGTGTGGATGAGAATACTTGCCATCTGCCGCTCCCTCCTTTCCGCCTGTTTCTTCGGTCTTCTATTCTACACGAAATTTTCCTCCGGGGCAAGTATCTCCCACCCGGTTGTAAACTTTTTCATTTTTTGCTGATTTTACTGGAACACTGCGCTAAATCATGTTATACTGGAAACTGTAATATCATGTGCTTTCCGCACAGAAGGATAGAAGGAGGAAGCGCGTATGGCAAACCGTGTCACCATCACGATCTGCGGAGAGGAGTACACCCTTGTGGCGGACGAATCCTCCGCTTATATGCAGAAGGTCGGCAGCTATGTCAGCGATAAGATGACGGAGGTGCTGGAGGGCGCCAAGGTCGCCCGCACCGACGCGGCGGTGCTCACCGCCGTAAATCTGGCGGACGAGCTGTTCAAGTCCCAGACCGCCGCCGAGCAGCTCCGGGTGCAGATCAAGGGCTATCTGGACGAGGCCTCCAAGGCGCAGAACGAGGTCAGCGAGCTCAAGCGGGAGGTTTTCCGCCTCCAGCAGCGCTTGGACGCCCGGAAGTAATGGCGTTGGAGCTTCTATCCCCCGCCGGTTCGCCGGAGGCTCTCCGTGCCGCCGTGCAGAGCGGCTGCGGCGCGGTGTATCTGGGCTGGGGCGCGTTCAACGCCCGCCGGGGCGCCAAAAATTTCACGGACGAGGAATTTGCCGCCGCCATTCGGTACTGTCATGTCCGGGGCGTCCGGGTCTTTCTCACCCTGAATACCCTTGTAACGGACCGGGAGCTGCCCGCCGCGCTGGACGCCGCCCGCACCGCCTGCCGTCTGGGGGTGGATTCCGTTCTCGTGCAGGACTGGGGCCTTTTTTCCCTGCTCCGGGAAACGCTGCCGGACCTCCCCCTCCACGCCAGCACGCAAATGAGCCTGTTCACCTCCGGCGGTGCCAACGAGGTGTATCACGATGGCTGTGAGCGGGTGGTGCTGGCCCGGGAGTGCTCCAGGGAGGACATCGCCGCCGTGTGCCGTGCCTGTCCTGCCGAGGTGGAGGTTTTCGGCCACGGCGCTCTTTGTATGTGCTATTCCGGCCAGTGTGCTTTCAGCGCCCTCATCGGCGGCCGCAGCGGCAACCGGGGCACCTGCGCCCAGCCCTGCCGCCTGCCCTACGGCTTCAACGCCCCCGCGAAAAACACCTACCCCCTCAGCCTGAAGGATAGCTGCCTTGCCTCCCGTCTTGAGGACATGGCGGACATGGGCGTTTCCTGCGTCAAGTTAGAGGGCCGCATGAAGCGCCCGGAATACGTGGCAGTGGTCACGGACATCTACGCCCGCTTGATTCGCGAGCGCCGCCGCCCCACCCCCGCCGAAACACAGGCACTGGAGCTGGCCTTTTCCCGCTCCGGCTTTACGGAGGACTACTGGCTGGGCCGCCATGGCCCTGCTATGTTCGGCACCCGGCTGGAAAACACCCCGGAGCCGAAAGAGTTGTTTGCCGCTGCCCGGGCCCGCTGTGAAAAGGACGATGCCCGGACGGTCCCCATTCACTTTTCCTGTATTTTAGCGGCGGAGACCCCCGCCTCTCTCACCGTTTCGGATGGAGACGGTCACACCGTTACCGTTTCCGGCCCCACCCCGGAGCTGGCCCAAAACAAGGCCCTGACCGCCGCCGAGGTCTCCGCCCGTCTGCAAAAGACCGGCGGCACCGCCTTCCGCTGCGCGGACTGCGCTGCACAGGTCGCGGGCGGTCTGTTCCTCTCCGCCGGGGCGCTGAACGCCCTCCGGCGGGATGCCCTCTCCGCACTGGAGGAGGCCCGCTGCGCCGTGCCGCACCGCCGGGAGCTGCCGGTGCCGCCTTTGCCGGACCTGGACTGCGCCGCCCCCTCCCCGGCCCTGACGGTCTCCGTCGCCTCATGGGCACAGGCCGAAGCGCTGCTGCCCCTTTCCCCCGCACGGCTCTGCGTCCCCCTCGAAATTCTGGCGGAGCAAACGGCCCTCCCCGCCTTTTCCGGGGAATGGTGCGCCATTTTCCCCCGCGTCTGGCGGGATTCTGACGAACCGCAGCTCCGCGCGTGGCTGGCCCACGCCAAGGCCATGGGTGTCACCGCCGCGCTATCGGGCAACCTCGGCCACCTGCCGCTGCTGCGGGACGGCGGCCTGACCGTTTCCGGCGATTTCGGCCTCAACGTGTTCAACAGCCGCGCTCTGGACTATCTCCGGCGCAAGAATCTTGCCGCCGCCTGCCTGTCCTTTGAGCTGCGCTTCCCCCAAATGCGGGATATGCAGAAGGTGATTCCGGCAGAGGCCATTGTCTATGGCCGCCTGCCGCTGATGATCACGGAAAACTGCCTCGTGCAGAACGGTACCGGCTGCCGCCTCAGTGAACGCGGCGCCGCCGTTCCGCAGGACGCCCCCTGCCGCAAACCCAACTACCTTCAGGACCGCACCGGTGCCCGCTTTCCCCTTCTCCCGGCCTACGGCCACCGGACGGAGCTGCAAAACAGCGCCCCCCTCTGGCTTGCGGACAAGCCGGACTGGCGGCACTGCGGCCTTCGCTTTGCCCGCCTCCGCTTCACAACGGAGTCTCCGGCAGACTGCGCCGCCATTTTCCGGGCCTATGAAAACGGCGCTCCCGCCCCCGCCGCCTTTACCCGCGGGCTGTACTACCGCGGTGTGGATTGACTCTTTGCGGGCCTTACCTGCCCAAAGTGCCGCCATGCGGCACAAAATTGCACCCCCATTTTCTTTTGCCCGGCAACATCCAGCGATTCGCTGTGCGAATGCGGCGTTTCGCCGCAGAAATGCACCCCCCATTTTCTTTTTGAGACATCAAAAAGAAAATGCGCCGTGCACGGTGGAAAAGAAAAAATGTTATATCCAAACTTGCACCGCTGTGCAAGTTTGGGGAAACGTGTTCTGTGAGAATTGCTATGCAGATGAAGAATTGCCTGCTAAATCACGGGCGGGGTGCAAATTTTTTCCGGCCCGGTACACCGTGACGATAAAGCATCAGATTCCGGGGTGTAAGAGGACACACGCTACTACTCTTTCCGCTGCCGCTCCTGTCTATCTCGCGGTACAGACCAGCGCTTAGCGAAGCGGAAAGCGCGGAAAGCTATGCTGAATCAAGTCCGATTCTCCACCACAATTTTCAACCGCACTTCCAACTGCGGGCGTACACCCCTTCGCGGAACATTTACCAGCGCAGCCGGTAGTAGACTTCTGGATTTTCTCGCCACTCCGTACCGATTATCCCCTATCCCCGGGAGGGGTTTCCAAAGGGGAGGGCCGCCGCCCGCCCCTTTGTGCCCAGAGGGGGTATGGGGGACGGCGGCGTCCCCCATGTTTCTCTTTCGGGGGTCGGGGGGACATTCTCTTTTCAAAAGAGAATATCCCCCTGACTTCGTGTGCCGCATCACGGCACTTCCTACAGCAAACTGCTGTATTTTCAGCGCCCTTTCAGTTCTATCCGTATAATATATACGTTATAATACAAAAAGTTTTCAATTTTGGAGTTTCACATGAAAGAAATCAAGGTAAAATATTTTGTGGACGGTATCGACGAGCTGTGCTACGTGGCCGGAAAGTCGGACTGGATCGACCTTCACGCCGCCGAGGACGTGGATATGAAGGCCGGTGAGTTCCGCCTGATTCCCTTAGGCGTGGCCATCGAGCTGCCGGAGGGGTACGAGGCCCATGTGGTGCCCCGCAGCTCTACGTTTAAAAATTACGGCCTGCTGCAAGCAAATTCCATGGGCGTGGTGGACTACACCTACCGGGGAGACAATGACCAGTGGCACGTTCCCATGTACGCCACCCGGGATGTCCACATCGACAAAAATACCCGCATCTGCCAGTTCCGCATCATGGAAAACCAGCCCGCGCTGGTCTTTACCCGGGTGGAGCGCCTCACCGGCCCGGACCGGGGCGGCTTCGGCTCCACCGGCAAATAAGGAGGATTGTATGCCGCATATCGTTTTGGCCTCCGGCTCCCCCCGGCGGCAGGAGCTTCTGCGCCGCATCGGCGTCACGGAGTTCGACATTCGGGTGCCCCGGACCGATGAGCACTATCCCGCCGGGCTGACGCCCCAAGGCGTTGTAGAATATATCTCCCGGGAAAAGGCGGACGCCGCCGTAAAGCTCTGTACCCCAGAGGAAGTGGTCATCACCGCCGATACCATGGTCTTTTTAGATGACCAGCGTCTCGGCAAGCCCCGGGACGAGGCCCACGCGCTTGAAATGCTCACGGCGCTTCAGGGCCGCCGCCACACCGTCTGCACCGGCGTCACCGTCCGGCAGGGGAACCGCAGCCTGACGGAAAGCGAGTCCACCGCCGTGATCTTCCGTCCCGCCACAGAGACGGAGCTTCGCAGCTATATCGCCACCGGCGAGCCCATGGACAAGGCCGGGGCCTACGGCGTGCAGGGCAAGGGCGCTCTGCTGGTGGAGCGGCTGGAGGGGGACTTTTTCAACGTCATGGGCCTCCCTGTCCTTCGTCTGAGCCGGATGCTGGCGCAGTTCGGCATCCGCCTGCTGTAAGCGCGTTCCCGCTCATTTTTCCTGAAATTTTGAAGGAGACCTTCATTTGAAAGACTTTCTGAAAAACAATGGGCTTTGGATTCTCTTTGCCGGGGCGGTCATCGCCGTGGCTCTGGCGCTGCTGTCCTACTTCAGCACCAACTCCTCCCCGCTGGTGAATTTGGCGAACACTGTCACTGCCCCGTTCCGGGCGGTCTCCGCCTCCGTTTCCGGCTGGTTTGCGGATAAGCAGAATTACTATGCCGACAACAAATCGCTGAAGGAGGAAAACGAAGCACTGAAGCAGCAGATTGCGGAGATGGAGGCCACTGTCCGGCAGGGCGAGGCCGCCAGCCGGGAAAATGCCTTTCTCCGGGACCTGCTGGACCTGCGCCAGCAGCGCCGAGACCTCAGCGACTTTGAGACCGCCACCGTCACGGAGCGCAGCGTCACCAACTGGACGTCCTCTCTGACGCTGGACAAGGGCTCCGCCCACGGTGTCGAGGTGGGCGACTGCGTCATTGACGGCGCCGGTGCGCTGGTGGGCCGCGTTTCGCGGGTGGGCTACAACTGGTCCACGGTACTGACCGTTGTGGATACGGACACCTCGCTGGGTGCCCGGGTCTACCGCACACAGGACATCGGCATCGCCGCCGGCGATTTTGCCCTCATGGGAGACGATCTTTTGAAGCTGGACTCCCTTCCCGCCTCCGCCCAGCTTTTAGAGGGCGATCTGGTGGTGACCTCCGGCTTCGGCGGCTATATCCCCCCCGACCTTGTTATCGGCTCCGTCACAGAGCTCCGGGCCGAGGATTCCGACACCACCGTCTACGCTGTGCTCACCCCCGCCGCGGACCTCGCGTCCTTAACAGAGGTCTGCATCATCAAATCCTTTGAGGTGGTCAACTGACCGCTTCCCCCGATTTCCCGAAAAGGAGTGATTTCCATGCTGGCCCGCAGCGCCACGATTTTTAAATGGACGCTTTACGCGCTGGCCGGTCTGCTCTGGGCCGCAGTGCAAGGCGCCGTGCTCCGGCGCTTTTCGGTGTTCGGCGTCCTCCCCTTTCTCTATCCCCTTCTGGCCGCCATTCCCGCCACGCTGGAGGGTCCCGCCCCCGGCGCGGTGTACGCCCTCGTCTGGGGTGTGGTCTGCGATTTGCTGCTGCCCTCGTCCCTCCCCTGCTTTTATACCCTGATTTTCCCGCTGGTGGGGCTGGCTGCCGGCCTTTTGTCCAAGAGCCTCATCCCCGCCGGCTATCTCTGCTCCGCCGCCTCGGCCCTCCCGGCCTATCTTCTTACCGGCGTGTTCCACTGCATCGTCCTCTGGGCGCAGGGCCACGCCGCCTGGAGCGCCGGAATGTCCGTTACCCTCCGGGAGCTGTGCGCCTCTCTTTTGTGGAGCCTTCCGATGACATGGCTGTTCCTCCGCGTCTTCCGGCGGGTCCACGCGGACGATTGACCTTTCCCCTTAAACCGATCAGCGAGGTATCTCCATGAATCAACGCCCAACTCAAATCACCCGGTTCCACATCATCGCCGCGCTGTCGCTGGCGCTGCTGTGCGTTTATCTGGTGGTGCTTTTCAATATTCAGGTTGTCCACCACGAGGATTATCTGGCCCAATCCATCCAGACCATCACCCGCGTGGAAAACGTCAAGGCCTCCCGAGGCATCATCACGGACCGTTCCGGCCGCACCCTTGTCTCCAATCAATACACCTACAGCCTGACGTTTGACCCCACCCTTCTCCGCTCCGGCGAGGACCAGAACGAGGCCATTCTCCGCCTTGTCACCCTCTGCCGGGAGCAGGGCGTCGCGTGGGAGGATAACCTCCCCCTGTCCCTCTCCGCCCCGGCCCAGTTCACGCTGGACGGCTTTACGGACACGCAGAAGGCCCGCTTTTTCGCCTATCTCCGGGATTTGAAGCCCGCCCAGTCCCTTCTGGCCGCCTACGCCCGGACACATACCGAGCTGCTCAAGCCCCCGGCAGAAGGCTCAGAGCCGCAGGACCTCACGCTCTTAAAGGATGCGGAGCTTGCAAAGCAGATCGACTCCTCCCTTCTCACCACCGCGCTGCTGGAGGACATGGGCTTCACCCCGGCGCTTTTGATGCAGTGGATGCGTGCGGACATGAGCCTTTCCGAAGACTATACCGATGAGGAGGCCCGCCTGATTTTGGGCGTGCGGTACGAGCTGAAGCTCCGCAAGCTGGGTGCCAACAACAACGCCTACGTTTTAGCGCAGAATGTGGATGTCCCCTTCTGCTCCCTTATCAGCGACGGTGACTTCCGCGGCGCCCGCATCATCCGCTCCTCCACCCGGGCCTACAGCACCACCTACGCCGCCCATATTCTCGGCACGGTGGGCGGTATTTCCGACTATACGGACGAGCTGAAGGCACAGGGCTACAAAATGAACGATACCGTCGGCCTCACCGGCGTGGAGGCCGCCTTTGAGCAGTACCTCCGGGGCACGGATGGAAAGCAGATGATCTCCGTCAACAGCGACGGGAAGATCACCGGCGAATACTATAGCGTAGAGCCCCGCTCCGGCTACACCGTGGAGCTGACGATAGACCTGGACCTTCAGCAGTCGGTGGAGGACGCTCTGGCCTCCGCCGTGGAATCCCTGAACGCCAAGGATGGGCTGGACAGCCGGGGCGCGGCCGCTGCCGTGGTCAAGGTGGGTACCGGCGAAATTCTCTCTCTTGCCTCCTATCCCACCTTTGACCTTTCCACATGGCGGCAGGACTATGCCGAGCTTTCCTCGGACCCCGCCACTCCCATGCTCAACCGCGCCGCCTCCAGCGCCTACGCCCCCGGCTCCACCCTGAAGCCCGCCACTGCTGTGGCCGCACTGGAATCCGGCGCCACTACCCCCTCGGAAACTCTGTTCGATACCGGCTACTGGAAGTACCCCAGCACCACATGGAACGGCGGTACCTGGTGCTGGAAGCACAGCGGCCACGGCAAGGTCAACGCCACCACCGCCATCACCAATTCCTGCAACTATTACTTCGCCGAAATGGGCTACCGCATGGGGCTGGACACCCTGAACGAATACTACTCCGCCTTGGGTCTCGGTGAGCCTACCGGCATTGAGATCGGCGAGAAAACCGGCCGTCAGGCCACCAACGAGGGCGGCAGCAATCAGGCTCCTTGGGCGGCCTACGGTCAGGCAGATCAGCTTTACACCCCCTTGCAGTTGGCCAATTACATCGCCACGCTGGTCTCCGGCGGACAGCACTGCCCTGCGCATCTGCTCAAGAGCGTAAAGTCCTATGACAATTCCGAGATCATCGCCACCGGTGATACCACGCCGCTCAATACCCTGAACATCAGCGATTCTACGCTTCAGGCCGTGAAAAAGGGAATGTACGGCTACACCCAGCCCGGCGGCATGGTCTATTCCTACTTCAAGGACTGCATCGTTTCCGCCGGTGCCAAGACCGGCACGGCCCAGTTGGGCGGCGGCCTGAAAAATAACGGCGTGTTCGTGGCCTTCGCCCCCTACGATGACCCGGAGATCGCCATTGCCCTCGTGCTGGAAAAGGGCGATGCCGGCGCGGCGCTGGCCTCCACCGCCGTGACCATTCTCAATTCCTACTTCAGCCGGGAGTCCACCGGCTCCATTCTCTCTGACAACGAGCTCATTCCTTGATTTGGGAGGGTTTTCCATGCGTGACCCCTTTGTATTCGATTCCCGCAGCGAATTCTGCAAATCCCCCTACGGTGCCGCCCCCTGCGGCGGCCGTGTTACATTTCATGTCCGTCCGCTGTACGCGGAGGGCTATTCCCGCTGTGTCCTTGTGGCATGGCGGGAATTTTCCAATTCCGCCGATACGCTGGAGCTAATGCCGGAGGGTACGGACGGAGACCGCACCCGCTTTTCCGGCGTTCTCACCGTTCCCCAAGAGCCGGAGCTGATCTGGTATTATTTCCGCCTGTTTCGCCCGGATGGTTCCACCCGCGTGTTCGACCGCTCCGGCTGGCGGGACGATGGCACACCCCAAAGCTGGCAGCTCACGGTCTACGAGCCATGCCCTACGTCCCGCTGGCTGTCTCAAGGCGTGATTTACCAAATTTTTCCAGACCGCTATTGCCGCCTTTCCGTCCCGGACCCCACCGGCCTTGTGGGAGACCGCACAGTGCACGAGAGCTGGGCAGACTGCCCGGACTGGCGGCCGGACGCGCACGGCGAGGTCCGCAACCGGGACTTTTTTGGCGGCTCACTGGCCGGCATCACCTCCCGCCTGCCGGAGCTGGCGGCTATGGGCGTCACCGTCCTTTACCTCAATCCGATTTTTGAATCCGCCTCTAACCACCGCTACAATACCGCCGATTACTGCGCCATCGACCCTATGCTGGGTACGGAGGCAGACTTCCGGCAGCTCTGCCAAAGGGCAAAGGCTCTGGGCCTCCGCGTCATTTTAGATGGCGTTTTTAACCATACCGGCTCCCAGAGCCGCTATTTCAACGCCGATGGCTTCTACCCGGATACCGGCGCGGCTCAAAGCCAAACTTCCCCCTATTTCGACTGGTTCAGCTTTCACCCGTGGCCCACGGACTATGACGCATGGTGGGGCATCAAAACCCTCCCCGCTGTCCGGGAGGACTGTCCCTCCTACCGAAACTTCATCATCCATGACGAAAACGCCGTGGTGCGCCGCTGGCTCCGGGCCGGGGCCTCCGGCTGGCGGCTGGATGTGGCCGATGAGCTGCCGGATGATTTCATCGCCGCCCTCCGCGCCGCTGTGGAGGAAACAGACCCGGACGCCGCCCTCATCGGCGAGGTCTGGGAGGACGCCACCACAAAAATTGCCTATTCTCAGCGCCGCCGCTATCTTCTGGGCCGGGAGCTGCACAGTGTTATGAACTACCCCTTCCGCACAGCCCTCATCGCCTATCTCACCGGCGGCGATGCCGATGCGTTCCGTGAAACGCTGGAGGCTCTGCGGGAGAGCTATCCCCCGGAGGCGTTTCTCTCCCTGATGAACTTTCTCGGCACCCATGATACGCCCCGTATTCTCACGGTGCTGGGTGCCTCCGCCGTTCCGGCGGGGAAAGCTGAGCGGGCCGTATACCGCCTCTCCCCCTCCGAACGCTCACTGGGTCTGGAGCGTCTGCGCCTCGCGGCGCTGGTGCTGTTCACATTCCCCGGCGTTCCCACGGTCTACTATGGGGACGAGGTCGGCATGGAGGGCTGGGAGGACCCCTTTAACCGCGCCTGCTATCCCTACGGTCATGAGGACGCGGAGCTGAAGGCCTATTTCTCCGCACTGGCCAATTTTCGCCGCCGCACAGCGGCCCTTCAGCGCGGCGGCCTCCATTGGCTCTACACTGCCGGGCCGCTTCTCATTTTTGCACGAGAACAGGGCGGACTTTCCCTCATCACCGCTGTCAACGCTGCCGACATGCCACAGAGCGTGTCGCTGCCGCAGCTTTCCTCCGCGCAGCTTTTGCTCTCCACTCGCGGGCATCTGCTTCCCGCCCCGCTCTCTGCCGCCGGGAACTCCACGCCTGACCGCGCCGCCAATGCCGCCGCACCCGATACCACCCGAACTGCCATCGCGCCCATTTCTGCCGCGCCCGGCGCCGCCCCGAACGCTGCTGTGCCGACTTGTGCCGCATCCGCATTTTCCCCTTTGTCGGATTCCGGCGATTTTCCCGCGCCGCTTTCCGGCGCCACGCTGACGCTGCCGCCCCGCACCGGCTTCCTGTTCCGCTCCAATTTCTGATTCTACGCCCCCTTTCAGCTCTGTCAACGTTACCGCGCCCAATACCACTCTGAATATCGCCGCGCCCACTTCGGTTCCAATTCATACCGCGCTCGACACCGCTCCGATTACTTCTATGCCTGCTTCAGATTCGCTCAATGCCTCCCAAAATGTCATTGTGTCCGCTTACGCCGCGTCCGCACTTTTCTCTGTGACAGTTTTCTGCGATTTCTCCGCTCCACTCCCCGGCGGTACGCCGATGCTGTCCCCCCTCTCATCCTTTGCAAAATTTTGCGTTTTTCCTCCTCGACTACCACACCGCAATTTTGCGTTCTTTTTGCGCTTTATCGCCGCTTTCTCCCATTTCTCCCGGTGCACTTCTTATAAACATCACACTACGGTTTTTCGTCTGAGGTCTTTCGCCCATTCTCATCTCTCTGAACATTGCACTGCTTTTCTTCGTTTGATTTTGCCGCATAGACCTGCAATACCCTGCCGCGCCCATTTTTTCCATTTTCCGCATCTCGCTTGTACTTTTGTCTTAGTCACAAGCCCAACAACAACCAAGATAGCTCCGCGCTCAACCCGTGCCCCCTGCAATATTCGTCATTTTTTGCACTGTTTCCAAAATGTTTCACGTGAAACCTCTCCGTCCCAGCGGAGAGGTTCTCTTTTTTGCCGCCGCAATGTTTCACGTGAAACATTGCGCTCCGAACCATCTGCATATCACAAGTTTTTTTCGGATTCAGCTTGAAACGTCAGGTGCGGCTTGCTATAATAGTCTTGCTGTAAAAATTGAGCTTCGGCTCGGAAAGCAGGTGGCCTGTGGCAAAAATCATTTCCATAGTCAATCAAAAGGGCGGTGTCGGCAAGACCACCACCTGCGTCAGCCTCACCGCGGCGCTGGCAGAACAGAAAAAGCGCGTTCTGCTGTGCGATTTTGACCCGCAGGCCAACTCCACCTCCGGCATGGGCGTGGACAAAACTGTTTCCAAAGGCGTTTACGAGGTGCTGGTCTCCGACATTCCGGCGGCAGAAGCCGTAGCGCACACGCGGTTCGGCGATGTGCTGCCCTCCAACAAGGCGCTGGCAGGAGCCGGTATCGAGCTCATCGGCATGGAAAACCGGGAATATCTGCTGCGGGACGCGCTGGAAACGCTGCGGCCGCAGTATGATTACATTTTCATCGACTGCCCGCCCTCTCTGGAGCTGCTGACCCTCAACGCCCTCTGCGCATCCAACAGCATTTTGGTGCCGGTGCAGGGCGAATACTTTGCGCTGGAGGGACTCAGCGACCTGATGAACACCGTCCGCATTGTGCGGCGCTCTCTGAACCCACGGTTGGAGCTGGAGGGTGTGCTGCTGACCATGTTCGACGGGCGGACAAACCTCGCCATGCAGGTAGCGGAGGAAGTGAAGCACTACTTCCCCGGCAAGGTCTACGCCACGGTGATTCCCCGCAACGTCCGGCTCTCCGAGGCGCCCAGTCACGGAAAGCCCATCACGGCCTATGACCGCTCCTCCCGGGGCGCAGAGGCTTATACAGCACTGGCAAAAGAATTTTTATCCAAGCAGTGAGTCCATATAGAAAGGAGTGTTTCTATGGCATCAAAAAAGCCCTCCGGCCTCGGCCGCGGCCTTGGCGCTCTGTTGGGCGACGATGCAGTAAAAGCAGAGTCCAGTGGAAGCCTTTATCTGCCTATCTCACAGGTAGAGAGCTGTTCCTCTCAGCCCAGGAAGCACTTTGACCCGGAGTCGCTTCAGGAATTGGCGGATTCCATCACAGAGCACGGCATTATCCAGCCCTTGACCGTCCGCAGGCTGGCCTCCGGCTATTATCAGATCATCGCCGGTGAGCGGCGCTGGCGCGCCGCTCGGCTGGCAGGTCTCACCGAGGTGCCTGTCATCGTCATGGAGGCGGATGACCGCAAGGCGGCTGAGCTGGCCATGATTGAAAACCTTCAGCGGGAGGACCTCAACCCCATGGAGGAGGCCGCAGGCTTTCAGGCTCTCATCGAGTCTTATCACATGACACAAGACGAGGCCGCACAGCGGGTGGGAAAATCCCGCAGCGCCGTGACCAACGCGCTGCGCCTGCTGGCGCTGTCGCCGGAGGTGCGGCATCTGGTCGAAATCGGGCAGCTGTCCGCCGGACACGCTCGGGCGCTGGTCCCCCTTTCCCCTGCTTTGCAGCTGCGGGCCGCAGACACCATCATCAAGGGAAACCTGTCCGTGCGGCAGACAGAGTTGCTGGTAAAGCGGCTCTCCGCCGAGGCAGAGCCCGCCAAAAAGCCGAAGGACGCGGACACAGTGGATTATCTCACTGAAGCGCAGAACGATTTGAAGGCATGGCTGTGCCGGGGTGTGAAAATCGTTCCGGGGCGCAAAAAGGGTAGAATCGAGCTGGAATACTACGGCACGGATGACCTCAACGATTTGCTGGAGGCGCTGTCGGTGATGAAGGTCAAAAAAACATCGAAAGGATCATCACAGACATGAAATTTGAAAAACGCGCTGCCGCCGGGGAAACACCCACGGAACAGGAGCCGCAGGAGACTGGCAAAAAGCCAGTGATCGTCTACATCCTGATTTTGTTTTTGGCAGCATTCCTGCTGATGTTCCTCTCCCTGTTAGCGCACCAGCGCAGCAATTCAGAAGCGCTGGGAAAGCTGCAGAATTCCGTTTCCGCCATTCAGGAAATTCAGGCTACACAGGAGCAGATCATTGAACTGCAGGAAAAGGTAGACGCGGTGGAAAAGGAGCGGGACGAAGCCGATGACAAGCTGAAGACCTCCGAGGACAGCGCTACGGCTCTTGAAAAAGAAAACAATGCACTGCTGGCGCTCTACACGCTGCAGCAGGAGTATCTCACCGGGAATTTAGATGGCTGCCGCCTGACATTGCAGGAGTTCAGCGACCAGAAGCTGGACGAGCTGCTGCCGGACACCGCCCCGGAGGGCGTCACCACCCCGGCGCAGCGGTATCTTGAACTGAAGGAAGCCATTTTAAATCATCAATAAAATCATTTAATCTTAATTTAAGGAGAAAAGAAGTATGCTGGACATCAAGTTTATCCGGGAAAATCCGGAGCTGGTGAAGGAAAACATCAAGAAAAAATTCCAAGACGAGAAGCTGCCTATGGTGGACGAGGTCATTGCGCTGGACGAAAAGCGCCGCGCCAACATTCAGGAGGCGGACCAGCTCCGCGCCGACCGCAACCGCCTGAGCAAGCAGGTGGGTATGCTGATGGGTCAGGCCAAGAAGGACCCCAGCAAGCTGGCGGAGGCCGAGGCTGTGAAGAAGCAGGTCACGGATGAGGCCGAGCGGCTGGCAGCCCTTGAGAAGCTGGAGGCCGAGCTGGACGAGAAGGTCCACCACATCATGCTCCAGATTCCCCAGATCATTGACCCCTCTGTGCCCATCGGCCCGGACGACTCCGCCAACGTGGAGGTCCAGCGCTTTGGTGAGCCCAAGGTGCCCGACTTCCCCATCCCCTACCACACCGACATCATGGAGAGCTTTGACGGTATCGATATGGACGCCGCAGGCCGCGTATCCGGCTCCGGCTTCTATTATCTGCTGGGTGACATCGCCCGCCTGCACGAGGCCGTGCTGGCCTATGGCCGGGACTTCATGATCTCCAAAGGCTTTACCTACTGCATCCCGCCCTTCATGATTCACGGCAACGTGGTGGAGGGCGTCATGAGCCAGACGGACATGGACGCCATGATGTACAAAATCGAAGGCGAGGACCTGTACCTCATCGGCACCTCCGAGCACTCCATGATTGGCCGGTTCATCGACCAGATCATTCCCGCCGAGAAGCTGCCCCAGACGCTGACCTCCTACTCCCCCTGCTTCCGCAAGGAAAAGGGCTCTCACGGCATTGAGGAGCGCGGTGTGTACCGCATCCACCAGTTTGAGAAGCAGGAGATGATCGTGGTCTG
>ENA-ORCM01002000-ORCM01002000.1-human-gut-metagenome-genome-assembly--contig:-NODE-2000-length-15694-cov-18.797144_pt1 | contig 15694 bp, 10 predicted proteins | sample MGYA00242906_ERZ507928 | MGnify/ENA primary metagenome ERZ507928 (study PRJEB26167, sample SAMN06115497) | human gut metagenome | host: Homo sapiens | place: China:Shanxi | collected 2015-05-07...
GTACTGCAAAAATACTCGTGGGAAGGCAGCGCCCGCCGCATGCTGGAGGTGCTGCGCGAGCCATGACCGTAACGATACCGGATGATTTCGATCTGCAAAAAATAGCCGCCAGCGGCCAGGCGTTCCGCATTGCGCAAACGCCGCAGGGCTGGCGTTTTTTGGCCGGGGATAAGCTTTTGTACCTGCAGCCCGGCAGCGGTGATACGTATACAGCTAGCTGTACCCCGGAAGAATGGCAGAGCTTTTGGCACCGCTATTTTGATTTGAACCGCAATTATGCGGCCATCCGCGCCGCGGTGCCCAAACAGGATGGCTACCTTTGCGCAGCGGCCCGGGCCGGGGCGGGCATCCGCATTCTGCGCCAAGACGCCTGGGATATGCTGGTTACCTTTATCATCAGCCAGCGCAAAAATATCCCGGCCATTCAGGCTTGCGTGGAAACGCTGTGTACCCGGTACGGTGCGCCGCTGCTGCAGCCGGGCGGGAATGTGCTGTATGCGTTCCCAACGGCGCGGGCGCTCGCTGCGGCAGGGGAGCAAGCATTGCGGGACTGCGCGCTGGGCTACCGCGCCCCGTATGTTCTGGCTGCCGCCCAGGCAGTTGCAGCGAGAACACTGGACCTTGCCGCGCTGGAAACCCTGCCCGATGCCCGGCTGCTGGAAGCTCTGATGCAGCAGCACGGCGTGGGCATCAAGGTGGCCAACTGCGTGGCCCTGTTTGCCTATGGCCGCATGGAGTGTGCCCCTGTGGATGTGTGGATCCAGCGTGTGATCGACCAGCATTACGCCGGGCAGAACCCATTCCCAGCCTATGGCAACGCCGGAATTTTGCAGCAGTGGATGTTCTATTTCGCCCGTTCCGAAAAGGAACGGGTGAAATAGAAAGAATAATGAAAAAAGAATAAAGAAAAATGCAGGTGGACCGCGTTGCTGGCACAACGCGGTCCACCTGCATTTTTAATTATTCTTTATTACTTATTCATTTGGCAAATATTCATTTGCCTACCGCCCTGTCCATTCTCCGGTATTGCAGCGCTTCCATCAGCTCTGCGGCGCCGATCTGTTCCACACCGTTCATGTCGGCAATGGTGCGGGCAACGCGCAGGATGCGGTCATAGGCGCGAGCGCTGTAGCCCATGCGTTCAAACGCACCGCGCAGCAGCTTTTCGGCGGCGGGGGCAAGCGGGCAGTAGCGGCGCAGCATACCGCTGGGCAGCTGGGCGTTGCAGGTAAAGCCAAGGCTCTTGTAGCGCTGGGCCTGCATGGCGCGTACCGCGGCCACCCGCGCACGGATATTGGTGCTCGGCTCGCCGCCTGTTTTGGCGGCAAGGGCGTCGTACTCCACGGGGCGGGCCTCCACATGCAGGTCAATGCGGTCCAACAGCGGGCCGGAAATCCGCTGCCGGTAGCGCTCAATCGCACTGGGCGTGCAGCTGCATTCCCGCACGCCGGAGCCATAATACCCGCACTTGCAGGGGTTCATGGCGGCAACCAGCATAAAACGGCAGGGGTAGGTGGCGGTGCCGTGTACCCGGCTCACGGAGATGCACCCGTCCTCGATTGGCTGGCGCAACACCTCCAGCGCTTCGCGGCTGAACTCTGGCAGCTCGTCCAAAAACAGTACGCCGTTGTGAGCCAGGCTGACCTCGCCGGGGCGAGGCACTGTGCCGCCGCCCGCAATGGCTGCGGCGCTGACACTGTGGTGGGGGCTGCGGAACGGTCGCTGCTGCAATAATCCGGTCCCGGCCTGCACCAGCCCGGCAACGGAATAAATCGCGGTGGTTTCCAGCGCTTCCTCATAACTGAGCGGCGGCAGGATGCCCGGCAGGCGCTTGGCCAGCATGCTTTTGCCGGTGCCCGGCGGGCCCACCATCAACAGGTTGTGCCCACCCGCAGCGGCAACTTCCAGCGCGCGGCGGGCCTCCGCCTGGCCGCGCACATCCGCAAAATCGGGGCCAAGCCACTGCCCGGCGGCATCGTATCCTGTGCGGCTGGCGGGGCTGAGCTTTGCCTGCCCCGCCAGGTGGCGGATCACATCCGCAGCGCTGCGGGCGGGGTAAACTGTCAGCTGCTCGGCCACGGCGGCTTCGGCGGCGTTTTCGGCAGGAACAAACAGCTCGGTCACGCCCGCCTTTTGGGCGGCAAGGGCCATGGGCAGGGCACCGGCAATGGGGCGCAGTGTGCCATCCAGCCCAAGCTCACCCAAAAATGCCTGGTGCGGCTCTGGCTGTGGGATGTACTGCTGCGCCGCCAAAATGCCGATGAACACCGGCAGGTCATACAAACTGCCGGTCTTGCGCACATCGGCGGGAGCCAGGTTGACGGTAACATGGCTGGCGGGCCAGGGGCAGTTCAGGTTTTTGATGGCGCTGCGCACCCGCTCACTGCTTTCCTTCACGGCGGAATCCGGCAGGCCCACCATGGCAAATTTGGGCAGACCGCCGCTGATGTGGGTTTCCACGGTAACGGGGTAGCCATCCAGCCCCGTTACCCCCAGGCTGACAACGTGTGCATACATGGCGCAGCCAACTCCTTTTTTCAACAAATTGCGTACTTTGATTATTTTCAGTATATCCTGTTCCGCCCGCGGCGGCAAGCATATTTTTTGTGCCCAAAATCTGCCTTGACGCTGTAGGGTAAAAAACAGGCAAAGCCCCGGCAAAAAGCCGGAATGCCAGCTTTTTTTGATTGACAACGCAAACTAAAATTGATATATTAAATTTGAACAAGTAAATTTACCCAAAACTTTTACAGGGTAAGAAAGTGATGGTGTCCAAAATGTATAAAGAAATGTACAGCCGTTGGCTTGCTGCCAACCTGGATGACCCCGACCTGAAGCCGGAGCTGGAATCGATTCAGAACGATGACGCTGCCATTCAGGATCGTTTTGCCGTTGCCCTTAAGTTCGGCACTGCCGGTCTGCGCGGTGTGATCGGCGCCGGTACCAACCGCATGAACGTGTATGTTGTGCGCCAGGCTACCCAGGGCCTTGCCAACTGGGTCAAGACCCAGGGCGACACCCAGACCGTTGCTATCAGCTATGACAGCCGCATCAAGAGCGATGTGTTTGCCAAGGCTGCTGCCGAAGTTCTGGCCGCCAACGGCGTAAAGGTGCGCATTTACAGCGCCCTGATGCCGGTTCCCGCACTGAGCTTTGCTACCCGGTATTATAACTGCAACGCCGGTATCATGGTAACGGCATCCCACAACCCGGCCAAGTACAACGGCTATAAGGCCTACGGCCCGGATGGCTGCCAGATGACCGATGAGGCCGCTGACATCGTGTACGCCGAAATCCAGAAGACCGACATCCTGACCGGCGCCAAAACCATGCCGTTTGCCGAGGGGCTGGAAAAGGGCATCATCGAATACGTTGGCGATGACTGCATCAACGCCCTGTACGAAGCAATCGAAGCCCGCTCCATCCGTCCCGGTATCTGCAAGACCGCCGGCCTGAAGCTGGTTTACAGCCCGCTGAACGGCTCCGGCCTGGTTCCGGTCACCCATGTTCTGCATGACATCGGCATTACCGATATCACCGTTGTGCCGGAACAGGAAAAGCCGGACGGCAATTTCCCGACCTGCCCGTACCCCAACCCCGAAATTTTCGAGGCTCTGCGCCTTGGCCTGGAACTGGCCGAAAAGTCTGGTGCAGACCTGATGCTGGCCACTGACCCCGATGCTGACCGCGTTGGCATTGCCGTTAAGTGCAAGGATGGCAGCTATGAGCTGCTTTCCGGCAACGAAGTCGGCGTTCTGCTGCTGGATTACATCTGCGCGGGCCGCATTGAGCAGGGGACCATGCCCAAAGACCCCGTCATGTGCAAGTCCATCGTGTCCACCCCGCTGGCGGACAAGGTGGCCGAGCATTACGGTGTTGAGTGCCGCAATGTGCTGACCGGCTTTAAGTGGATCGGCGATCAGATCGCCAAGCTGGAAGCTGCTGGTCAGGTTGACCGCTTCATCTTTGGCTTTGAGGAAAGCTATGGCTACCTGGCTGGTCCTTACGTCCGCGATAAGGATGCCATCATCGGCTCTATGCTGATTTGCGAAATGGCTGCTTATTACCGCGCAAAGGGCAGTTCCATCAAGGAAGAGCTGGAGCGCATTTACGCCGAGTATGGCCGTTACCTGAACAAGGTTGACAGCTTTGAGTTCCCGGGCCTGTCCGGCATGGACAAGATGGTGGGCATTATGTCCGGCCTGCGCGAGAACCCGCCCAAGGACTTTGGCGGTGACGCCGTTGTAAAGGTTGTGGACTATAAAAAGCCTGAAGAGACCGGTCTGCCTGCCGCCAACGTGCTGATCTACACCCTGGCATCCGGCTGCACCGTTGTGGTGCGCCCCTCCGGCACCGAGCCGAAGATCAAGACCTATTTCACCACCCTGGGCAAGGACCTGGCCGAGGCACAGGCCCAGAAGGATGCTCTGGCTGCTGCCATTGAGCCGATCCTGAAGTAAAAGCAAACGATTTTTGGAGCTGTTGCAGGACTCCTTCCGGCATCGCTTGTGCGATGCCACCTCCCTCACAGAGGGAGGCTTCATAGCTGACCGCAGCGTTCAGGCCCTCTCCCAGAGGGGGCTGGCGCGGCGAAGCCGTGACTGGGGGAGTTTCTTCAACGGCTCCATTTTTTATTGCCCGGTGCAGTTGCAGTTTGCCGGGCAATACGCTATAATATTCAATGTATCATTCTGTGCTTTCTGGAAGGCACGAAAAACGGAAGACAGGGTAGGTGTCAGAAGTGGAAAAACGTGTGACGGCGGTCCTGGTGGCCGCAGGTTCCTCCACCCGGATGGGGTTCGACAAACTCAGCTTTGATCTGGGCGGGGAGACCGTGGTCCAGCGGAGCATCCGCGCCTTTGCGGAGTGCCCGCTGGTGGATGAGATCGTGCTGGTGGCGGGTAAGAACCGCGCCTTTCTGGAGCAGCAGGCTGCGGCCTGCCCAAAGCCGGTGCAGGTAGTGCCCGGCGGGGCCACCCGCGCCGAGAGCGCGAAGAACGGTGTGCTGGCGGCGCACGGCGACCTTGTGGCCGTCCACGATGCGGCCCGTCCCTTTGTGAGCGAAGCCGTCATCGAGGCGGCCGTCTACGCCGCAGCGGCCTGCGGGGCCGCGGCCCCGGCGGTCCCGGTGAAGGACACCGTCAAGCGGGCTGTGCGCGGCGACGGCAAGACCGTGCCGGAGGCCTGCATGGTGGCCGAAACGCCCGACCGCAGCACACTGTATGCGGTGCAGACCCCCCAGTGCTTCGACCGTGCCGCCTATCTGGCTGCGCTGGAAGAGCTGGATGCAGAAAAGGCCCGCCTCGTCACCGACGATTGCAGCCTGTTCGAGCTGACCGGACGCCCGGTGCAGCTGACCCAGGGCGACTACGCCAATCTGAAGATCACCACGCGGGAGGACCTGCCCCGCCCGCAGCAGAAGGAAGGAGAACCTATGCGCATTGGTCATGGTTATGATGTTCATCGTCTCGTGGAGGGCCGCAAGCTGATCCTGGGCGGTGTGGAGATCCCGTATGAGAAGGGCCTGCTGGGCCATTCCGACGCCGACGTGCTGGCCCACGCCGTCATGGACGCTGTGCTGGGCGCAGCGGCTCTGGGCGACATCGGGAAGCACTTCCCGGATACCGCCCCCGAATATGCCGGGGCCGACAGCCTGATGCTGGCCCGTCATGTGGCCCGCATCGTCCGGGAGAACGGCTGGAAGGTCGAGAACATCGACTCTACCATCCTCTGCCAGAAGCCGAAGCTGGCTCCCTACATCCCCGCCATGCGCGAAAAGCTGGCCGAAGCCTTCGGGATGCCGCTGGACGCCGTGAGCGTCAAGGCCACCACCGAAGAGCATCTGGGCTTTACCGGCGAGGGGCTGGGCATCGCCGTCCATGCGGTGGCTCTGATCGAAACGCTGTAAGCAGGAGAAACTTTCATGACTCTGAACTCGATCATCGCGAATTTCCAGACGTTCAAGCTGGCGGACCTTCTGGATATTATCATCATCGCGTTTCTGATCTATCAGCTGCTGGGCATCATCAACCGCACCCGCGCCGGGCAGCTGGCCAAGGGTGCCCTGCTGGTGCTGGCCGTCTATCTGGTGGCGAACGTGCTCAACATGCGCACGGTCACATGGCTGCTCAACTCGCTGCTGCAGGTCGGCCTGCTGACGCTGGTCGTGCTGTTCCAGCCGGAGATCCGCCGTGCGCTGGAACGGATGGGCCAGACCGACCAGTGGGCCTCGAAGCTCTTCAATGTGAAGGGCCGCTACAACGACCCCAGCTTCAAGGGGGCCTGGCGCAGCGCTATCATCGCCATCTGCGACGCCGCCGAGCGCTTTTCCGAGACCAAGACCGGCGCGCTCATCGTGCTGGAGCGCAGCACCAATCTTTCTGAGATCGTCCGCACCGGCACACCGGTGAACAGCGCGGTCAACCTGGAAGTGCTGGGCACCATCTTCTACGAGGGTACCCCCCTGCACGACGGTGCCGCCATCATCGAGAACGGCCGCATCAAGGCGGCGGGATGTGTGCTGCCGCTGTCCAATAACCTGGACCTCGGCAAGGATATGGGCACCCGCCACCGCGCCTGCCTGGGCATCGCGGAGAACTCCGACGCCATCGCCATCGTCGTCAGCGAAGAGACGGGCATCATCTCCATGGCCAAGAACGGCGTCCTCATCCGCCACTTTGACCGCCAGACCCTGTACACCCGTCTGGTGGATGAGATGATCCCCAAGGAGACCGCCAGCGAAAAGACCGACAACAGCTGGAAGGGCAGAGTCAAGCGCCTGCTGAGCTGGGTGAACCAGAAAGAGGAGGACGAGCAGTCATGAGCAACGAGCCGAACAAGAGCGGCACAAAGCCTGCCATCCAGCACAGCAAGAGCATCCTGGACGACCGTCGCATCCGGTTGCTGCTGGCCGTCGTGGGTGCCATCGTGGCCTGGATGGTCGTCACCATCGTGGTCCAGCCCGGCACCACCAAGACCATCGCCAATGTGCCGGTGGATTTCACCTACGATTCCGCCGCGTACACCTCCCGCGGCCTGAGCATCGTCAACGCTCCGGAAAAATACGTCACTCTGAAAGTTTCCGGCGACGGCTACACCATCGGCAGCCTCACGGCGTCCGATTTCGTCGTCTACCCGGACTGGTCCGGTGTGCGCGACAGCGGCGAGAAGACCCTGCATCTGCAGGTGCGGGGCGTCAACGGCCTGCTGAACGGCGTTACCGTCTCCATCGAGGGCGGCGACAACAGCGTGGACGTGGTCTTTGATGTGGTGGAGGAAAAGACGGTCCCCATCACGGTGACCACCAACTACCTGACCATTGCCGATGGATATATTTTGTATGGGACGGAGCTTTCGAAGGAGAGTGTGACCCTCTCCGGCCCCAGCACCGAGATCGACAAGGTGACCACCTGCACCGCTGAAGTGACCCACAACGGCGAGCTGACGGAGTCCGTCACCCTCGATACCGCCCTGCGGTTCTACACCAACAGCGGCAGCGAAGTCAAGTTCGCGTACACCACGCTGGAAGAGTCGAGCGTGGAGGTCACGCTGCAGGTCTACAAGATGGCCACGCTGCCCGTCAGCGTCAGCTTCATCAACGCCCCGCGCGATTTTGACGACTCGGTGCTGACCTACACGCTGAGCAAGAAGACCCTGAACGTGGCGGGCCCGGCCAGCCAGATCGACAAGATGTCCACCCTGTCCGTCGGCACCATCGACCTGTCCACCTTCTCGCTGAACAAGGTCTATGAAATGCCCATCGAGCTGCCCAGCGATATCCGCCTGCTGGACAACATCTCCACCATCACCGTCAGCTTCGATTCCTCCAAACTGGAGACTAAGACCCTGAATCTGCCCGCCGCGTGTGTGCAGGTGGTCAACCTGCCCTCCACCTATACCCTGACGGTGGAGACCGAGCGTCTGATGAACGTGACCCTCTGCGGCCCGGCGGGCGCGATGGAGGCCCTGACGCCGGAACAGGTCGTCATTGAGATCGACGCAGACGACTTCGCGGTGGCCATCGGCCAGCAGAACATCGCATGCAGACTGTATGTGCCGTCCAACGGCAAAATTTTCGCGCTGGGCAGCTATGTCATCCAGTGCAAGATCGAGAGCAACTAAAACGCAGCCCGCTCCGTCCATACTGTATGCAGGGGGCGGCAATGAAAAAGAAAGCAATCATCGTATGATTTTGGTAAGAGACATCAGGCTCCCCCTTTCCGCCGGGGAGCCGCAGGCCTTTGAAAAAGCGCTGCACCTGGCCCGCATCCCCCGCAGCAAAGCCGCCCATCTCGGTGTGGCAAAGCTGTCGGTGGATGCCCGCCACGGCCAGCCCAGACTGGTCTATACCGTTGCGGTAACGCTCAAGGACGAGGGTGAGGAATCTGCATTTGCAGGGGCCTCGCCCTGCGTTGCTCTCCGCAGCAGGACCGATTTTTCCGTCCGGAACGGCACCGAGCCGCTGGCCCACCGGCCCATCGTCTGCGGGCTTGGCCCGGCGGGGTTGTTCGCGGCGCTGCTGCTGGCCCGGCAGGGCTACCGGCCCATCGTGCTGGAGCGCGGCCCGGCGCTGGACGAGCGGGTGAAGGCGGTGGAGCATTTTTCCGCCACCGGCGAGCTCAATGAGAACGCGAACATCCAGTTCGGCGAGGGCGGCGCAGGCACGTTTTCGGACGGCAAGCTGACCACCCGCATCGGCGATGCGCTGTGCGGCTTTGTCACCGAAGTGTTTTTGCAGCATGGTGCCCCGGCGGAGATCGCCTGGAAGCAGAAGCCGCATGTCGGCACCGATCTGCTCCGGGGCGTCATCACCTCCATCCGGAAAGAGATCGAATCTCTGGGCGGCGAGGTGCATTTCAACACGGCCCTGACCGGCTTTGTGCGGAAGGACGGCAGGCTCGTCGGCGTTCAGACCACGCAGGGCAGCTTCCCGTGCGAGGCGCTGGTGTTCGCGGTCGGCCACTCGGCGCGGGATACCTTTGAAATGCTGATGGACAGCGGCCTTGTGCTGGAGTGCAAGCCGTTCAGCGTGGGCTTCCGGGCGGAGCATCTGCAAAGTGCGATCGAAAAGAGCCTCTACCACGAGGCGGCGGGCCACCCGGCGCTGCCGCGCGGGGAATACCAGCTGTCCCAGCATGTGGGCAGCCGGTGTGTCTACACCTTCTGCATGTGTCCCGGCGGGCAGGTGGTGGCCTCGGCCAGCGAGGCGGGCCGGGTGGTGACCAACGGCATGAGCTACCACGCCCGCAGCGGCAAAAACGCCAACGCGGCGGTGGTGGTCAGCGTGGGAGCCGAGGATTTCGGCAATGACCCGCGCCGGGCCATTGCATTCCAGCGGGAGCTGGAAGCCAACGCCTATCAGGCGGGCCGCGCCGGGGGAGCCTATGCGGCCCCGGCGGAAAATGTCCGGAGCTTCCTCGAAGGCCGGGGAGAACTGCACATCGGCACGGTGGAGCCGACCTACGACCGGGGCGTCGTGGCGGCAGACCTGGGCGCTTTGCTGCCTGGGGAGCTGGCCGACACCCTGCGGGCCGGTCTGCGGGCGTATGAACGCAAGATCGCCGGGTACACCGCGCCGGACGCGGTCCTGACCGGTCTGGAGACCCGCACCAGCAGCCCTGTGCGGCTGAAGCGGGAAGAAGATCTGGAATCGGCCCAGCTGGCAGGGTTGTACCCCTGCGGAGAAGGCGCGGGCTATGCAGGCGGCATCATGAGCGCCGCCGTGGACGGCCTGCGGGTCGCCCGCGTGATCATCGGCCGGTATCGTCCGGCAGAAGGGTGAGAAGATTTTGATGAACGATCGTGAAAACGATAGGATGAAGGAGACCGAAGGCCAGCAGGTGCAGCGGGAACTGGAAGACCAGCTGCGTGAGTTTGGCGACACCATGTCCGATGCGTTCCGCTATGGCTTTGAGGGCCGGGGCATGGAGATCGGCGACCGGGCCTGGGATGTGGGAAAAGCAGCCGTCCATGCGGCCAACTTCGGCATCTCGGAAGCGGGAAAAGCCCTCCGGAACAGCCGGAACGAATACTACAAAGCTCAGCAGGAGGCACAGAAAACCGGGCCCCGGAACGCGGGCGGGATGCCCCAGTGGGCCAGACAGATCTTTGGCCTGAAAGGGGAGCAGACCCCCGTAGACCTGCTGCGTGCAGACTGCAAAAAGCGCCAGAACGGCGGTGCAGCCCTGCTGGCCGTGGGCATCACCTTCATGGTGATCTTCGGGCTGGGGACGCTGGGCTGCCTCATCGGGCTGGGCATTATTTCGCCGGCTGACGTTGTGGTGTCGGCTACGGAGGACGGCAGTGTGCTGATGACGGGCACGGACTACGTTATGAACACCGCCTACAACGCGCTGGGCATCGTCGGCAGCGTGCTGGCCCTTGTCACGGCGGGCTTTGGCTGGATGACGGCCTGTGGTTCCGCCTGGGTGAAAGCCGGAAAGCAGCTGGGGCAGTTCGCCGATCTTGCGGATACCACCGACTACCACAAGGGCCTTTCGGTCCGGATGCTGGCCGATCTCGTCCACCAGAACCGGAAAAAAATGCTGAAGAAGCTGCAAAAATACATCCGCAAAGGCTGGCTGAACGGATGGCTGGATGAAAAAACGGAAACACTCTATCTGACGGCGGAGGATTACCGCGCCGCGCAGGAGGCCAGAGCCGCTGTGCAGGCAGAGCCGGAACCCAAGGCCGAACCGCAGGCGGAACCCCAGGAGACCCCGCTCAACCTCGAAACGACCCGCCGCTTCGCCAAAGTGCTGGCGCAGGAGCAGCAGCTCATGCAGGACGCGCAGGGCGTGGAGGAGCTGGCCCACATGCAGAAGACCACCGAGGCCATCTGTGACTGGCTGGAAGCCCACCCCGAAAGCCTGCCGAAAGCACGGCGGTTCGCGGAATACTATATCCCGACCACCCTCAAGCTCCTGCACACCTACAACGATGTGCAGGGCCAGAAAGGCGATAATGCCGAGAGCATCCGCCGGGACATCGCGGGCATCCTGCATACGCTCAATCAGGCGTATGACAACCTCTACGATAATCTGCTGAGCGATGTGGCGCTGGATGTCTCCAGCGAGATCGCGGCATTGCAGGGAATGCTGGCCAACGACGGCCTGACCGGGGAGGGATTGCGATGACCTGCCGGGCATGGACCTTAAAAGAATTTGACCGCACCGCCCTCAAGGAACTGACCTCCGCCATTGCGGAACAGAACACCGAAGAACTGGAGCAGAACGCTCTGGACGATGAGCCCTGGAGCGAGCAGAAATACGCCGCCACGCTGGCGGCACAACAGAAGGAAGCGGGCCTGCTGGCGGGCGTCCTGGCTGCGCGCGGCATCACCGACCCCGCTGAGGCGCTGACGCTGCTGGCAGGCGAGGAAGAGCTGAGCGACCCCATGCTCCTGACGGACATGGACAAAGCCTGTGCCCGCATCCTCGAAGCCATCGACAAAGAACAGACCATCGTTGTTTACGGCGATTATGATGTGGACGGCGTGACGGCCACGGCCCTGCTGTACCAGCATCTCAAGGGGATGGGCGCAAACGTCAAGTGCATGCTGCCCAGCCGCGAAGGCGACGGCTATGGCCTTTCGAAGAACGCCGTCCAGTCCATCCACGACAAGGGCTGTCAGCTCATCGTCACGGTGGACAACGGCATCTCTGCGCTGGAAGAAGCCGACTTTGCGGCTTCGCTGGGTGTGGACCTCATTGTGACGGACCACCACCTGCCCCACGACACCCTGCCCCACGCAGTGGCCGTTGTGGATCCCCGCCGCGCCGACGACCACAGCCCCTTCAAGGGCCTGTGCGGCGCGGGGGTGGCCTTCAAACTCTGTGCGGCGCTGGATGGCTGCCCGCCGGAAGAGATGCTGGACTACTGCGGCGACCTGGCCGCCGTGGGCACCGTGGCGGACGTCATGCCGCTGACCGGCGAGAACCGCACCCTCGTCAAGGCGGGCCTGAAACTGCTGCAGCAGACCGACCGGCCGGGCTTTTCGGCCCTGCTGGAAGAAGTCGGCTTGGCGGGCAGGCCCATCACGGCCGAGAACGTCAGCTATGCCATCGCGCCCCGCATCAACGCGGCGGGGCGGATGGACAACGCCGTCACTGCGCTGCAGCTCGTCCTCTGCGAGGAGGAGGAGCGCGCCGAGGAGCTGGCGCATAAGCTGAACGAGATCAATGTGGCCCGGCAGGAGACCGAGCAGGAGATCGTCCGGGCTGCGCAGGAGCAGCTGGATGCGGAACCCGCCATCCTCGAAGACCGGGTCATCCTCATCTGGGGCCGGGACTGGCACCCCGGCGTCATCGGCATCGTAGCCTCCCGGCTGGTGGAAAAGACCGGCCGCCCCGTCATCGTCGTCTCGGTGGATGAGCACGGCGAGGGCAAGGGCAGCGGCCGCAGTGTGCAGGGCTTCAACCTGCATGCCTGCATCGCCTCGTGCGAGGACATCCTGCTCCGCTTCGGCGGCCACGCCATGGCGGCGGGCCTCTCGGTGCGGGAAGAGAATCTGCACGAGCTGCGCCGCCGCCTGAACGAGTGGGCCGCGCGGGAGTGCCCCGTGCTCCTCACGCCGCCGCTGGAATGCGACCTGTCCATCCATCTGGACCGCATCACCGTGGAGTCGGTCCGGCGGCTGGAACAGCTGGCTCCCTATGGAGCCGAGAACCCCACCCCCGTTTTTGTGCTGGAAAAGGCCGTCGTCGACGGCATCTACCCGGTGTCGGAGGGCAGGCACTGCCGCCTGCGCCTGCGGCAGGGCAGCGCCAGCATGTATGCCGTCTGGTTCGGGATGCACCCGGAGCAGCTGCCCTATGCCATGGGCGATGTCGTGGACGTTGCGCTGAACCTTTCGGTCTACGATGCGCCGCGCGGGGCACAGCTTTCGGGCCGCATCCTGGAGCTGCACCCGGCGGGGCTGGGCAATGCGGCCGCCGAGCAGACGGCGCTGGTGCAGGCGCTCCGGCGCGGCACCCCGCTCACGGCGGAACAGAAAGCAACCGTGGCGCCCAAACGGAGCGATATCATCACAGTGTACCGTGAACTGCAGGCCCGGCGCTGGCACGCTGAGGATCTGCAGCCCCTGTTCGCAAAGCTGGGGGAGCACAACACCGGAAAAATCTTAGTCGCACTCACCGCTCTCGAACAGGTGGGGCTCATCACGGTGCAGGAATGCGGCGGGGCAAAGTTCTGGGCACTGGTGCCCGCACAGGGCAAGAAGAATCTTGCCGACGCACCGATCTTGAAATGTCTGGAGGAAGAGTAAATGCCAGAGGGAAAAAGTATGCTGGACCCGGTCAAGCCGGAGGATTCTTATTCCGCAAAAACACACCTGCATCAGGCCGTGAGCAACCCGCCGGAAGTGGCGACGGTCGCAGCCACGGCTCTGCCTGCCAACGCCCCCGAAGGGACGCTGCCCAGTGAGGTGCGCCCGGAGATCATCACCTGGGAAAAGCTGGTGGAGGCCATCCAGGCCAGCGGCAAAGCCTACAATATGGAGATGATCCAAAAGGCGTATGACCTGGCCAACAATGCCCACAGGGGCGTCTGCCGCCGCAGCGGCGAGCCCTACATCTGCCACCCGCTGGCCGTGGCCCGGCTGGTGCTGGACCTGGGCATGGACACGGAGAGCATCGCCGCCGCCCTGCTCCACGATGTGGTCGAGGACACCCCCACTACCCTGGACGACCTGAAGGCCGCCTTTGGCGAGGAAGTGGCCCTGCTGGTGGACGGTGTCACCAAGCTGACCAAGATCCAGTTCTCCAACATCGAAGAGCTGCAGGCTGAGAACCTGCGCAAGATGCTGCTGGCCATGAGCCGCGACGTCCGCGTGATGATCATCAAGCTCTGCGACCGGCTGCACAACATGCGCACCGGCGATGCCTGGCCTGAACAGAAGCGCCGCGACAAGGCCCGCGAGACGATGGAGGTCTATGCTCCCATCGCCAACCGCCTGGGCATCCTGAACGTGAAGGAAGAGCTGGAAGACCGCAGCCTGCACTATCTGGACCCCGTGGGCTACAACGAGATCAGCAAGATGCTGAGCGAGCGCGCGGGCGAGGAGTTTCTGGCCAGCGTGTCCGGCGTCATTGAGCAGCGGCTGGAAGAGAGCGGCATCGAGGGTGCGACCATCAAGCGCCGCGTCAAGAGCATCTACGGCATCTACCGCAAGACCATCATGCAGAACAAGTCCTTCGACGAGATCTACGATATCTATGCGGTCCGCATCATTTTGGATACGCTGGCCGAGTGCTACAGCACTCTGGGCCTCATCCACGATATGTACCACCCGCTGCCCAACCGCTTCAAGGATTATATCTCCACCCCCAAACCCAACGGCTACCAGAGCCTGCACACCACCGTGATTGGCCGCGAAGCCATCCCCTTTGAGGTGCAGATCCGTACCCGCGAGATGGACCGCAACGCGGAATACGGCATTGCTGCCCACTGGAAGTATAAGGCCGGCATTACCGCCGCCAGCAGTGATAGGCTGGACGAACGCCTGGCTTGGGTGCGCCAGCTGTTGGAAAGCCAGCGTTCCAGCATTGATGCCACCGACCTGCTCAGCGATATCAAGTCTGACCTGCTGCCGGAAGAAGTGTTTGCCTTTACCCCACGCGGCGATGTGATCAACCTGCCGGCCGGCGCAACCGTCATCGACTTTGCTTACGCCATCCATTCCGCCGTGGGAAACCGGATGATCGGTGCCAAGGTAAACAACCGCATTGTGCCCATTGACCATCAGGTCGTTACCGGCGAAATCATTGAAATCATCACCGGCCCGGAAAACCGTGGTCCCTCCCGCGACTGGCTGAACATTGTAAAAACCAGCGAAGCAAAGAACAAGATCCGCAACTGGTTCAAGAAAGAGCGCCGGGACGAAAACATTGCCGAGGGCAAGGATGCCTTTGAAAAAGAGCTGCGCCGCAACCTGATGGTGATCCCGCCGGAGCAGTATGACGAGTTCATGTCCAACCTGGCGCGCCGCAACCACTGTAACTCGGTGGATGAAATGTATGCGGCCATCGGCTATGGCGGTTTGCAGCTGGCGCGCATCCTGCCCAAGCTGAAGGAAGAGTACACCCGCCTGAAAGCAACGGAACCCAAGCCGCTGCCCACGGTGGATATCAAGCGTGTTCATTCTTCGGACGGCGTTGTGGTGGAAGGCATTGACAACTGCCCCATCAAGTTTGCCAAGTGTTGTTCGCCGCTGCCGGGGGATGACATCATCGGTTTTGTCACCCGTGGGTTTGGCGTGTCCATCCACAAGCGGGACTGCGCCAATGTGCAGCAGAGTATGAAGGACCCGGAAAATGCCGCCCGCTGGGTGAACGCCTATTGGGCGGATGATGCCAAAGAGGACTACAAGGCAACGCTGGAGCTGGACTGCATGGACCGCGCCAACCTGCTTTCGGACGTTGCGCTGGCGCTGGGCGATATGCGTGTGCCGATCTATTCACTTTCCGCCCGCGCGGCGGACCAGGGCCGCGCACGCATGTCCCTGACGGTGGGCATTATGAACACCGTGCACCTGAACAATGTTGTGGCACGCCTGAAAAAAGTCAAAGACGTTCTGACAGTTACCCGCAACTAAAACTTTTATACGGGGGACTTTTTTGCAAAAAAAGGAACCGAAAAAACTCTAAGGCAACACCGCACAATTCCCGCCTTACGGCTTAAGCACCGCTCCGGCGGC
>ENA-ORCM01002015-ORCM01002015.1-human-gut-metagenome-genome-assembly--contig:-NODE-2015-length-15585-cov-12.965115_pt1 | contig 15585 bp, 18 predicted proteins | sample MGYA00242906_ERZ507928 | MGnify/ENA primary metagenome ERZ507928 (study PRJEB26167, sample SAMN06115497) | human gut metagenome | host: Homo sapiens | place: China:Shanxi | collected 2015-05-07...
AAACAAAACCGATTACTGGTGTCAACGACTAATGCTCTGACTGAAGAAAACGAGTATTTAAGAAAGGTTTTAAAACAGCACGACATAGAACTAGTGCCAGCGCCAGCTTCGGAACAAAAACAGTAATAAACCTTATTCGGCACCTTATTTCTTAAAGGTGCCAAACAAAAGCGCATTGAGAAATCAGTGCGTTTTTGTTTTTATGGAGAAGTCATTATGAAACCGATACTCGATCCGATGTGCGGCTCAAGAATGTTCTATTTCGACAAGAACAATAAGTCCGTGCTCTTTGGGGACATCCGCGATGAAACACACTGGACACGGCAATACAAAAAGTTGGAGATTCACCCGGACAAACTGATGGATGCTAGGCAGTTGGAATTCCCCGATAACTCGTTCTATCTCGTGATTCTCGACCCTCCTCACCTGATCAACTGCGGCAAAAACTCAGACATGGCTAAAAGCTACGGCTATTTAGAAAAGGCCTGGCACGAGGACATGAAACGGATTTTCAACGAGGCGTGGCGCGTTCTCCGACCTCACGGCACCCTAATTTTTAAGTGGGCTGATAAAGATGTAAGCCTAGCCGAACTGCTTTATGTACTCGAACGGCAGCCAGTCTTTGGCGATAAAAAGCCGGCAGCAAACAAAGCCGGAACAAACCGTTTCTTTTTAGTTTTCTTTAAGGATGAATGATGGGCAAAATTGAAATCACAAAAGACGAGGCGCTGCTGATGATCCGCCTCGTTTATTTTTATCTGGATCGCGCCTGCTGTATGGAAAAACGTGACAACAAAGAGATTGGCGCCAGCATGGACCTCAAGAACAAGCTGAGGGAGCAGGTAAGCATATTGCTCCGGGAGGAAGAGAATGACACTGAATAATGCGGTTGAGTTTTACTCGTGCCTGCTCACGATCATGAGCCACTACGGCTATGACCATCAGGTATACGAAAAATTGCCGGAAGAAGTCGATGAATTGAATACGGCCTTTGACGAATATTTTAAGGAGCCGTCCCCGGAGCATTGGCACCACGTGATTGAAGAATGCGCCGATGTCCACATCATGCTTGAGCAGTTCCAGATGTTGATCTCTCCGGCAGACAAAAAGGAGTTCGACAAGATCTGCATGGATAAGCTGCATCGAGAAGTCGGACGGATTGAAGCAGGAGGTACAAAATGACAGACATTGACTATGACAAATTGTCCAGCATGGTTGCTGATAAGGTGTCCAGCCAGATCGTTGAGAAGTTGGTTCAAAAAACTACCAAGCTCACACTCTCCCGGCCAGAAGTAGAAATCCGAATTGGTTTTGCACCTGGATCGTCTGCCGCTCGTGAGGTAATGAAAGATCCCAAATTTCCCAAGCCGGACGCATTCTCCGAGAACGGGCGTGACCGTTGGTACACAAAAGATGTGGATGATTATATGGAAAGCAAAAGACACGCCCGAGCCAAGCTCGCTATTTCAGCCGCTTAGCAATTTCTTCAGCGCTCGCTCTGTAATATCTTTGGAGCATCTTTAAATCTTTGTGCCCCGTTTGTCTTGCAAGCGCCAGGACATCAAGACGGGGCGCCCCTGTTTCTGGATCAGGGCTGGCGGCCCAAGTCGCAAACGTTGCGCGGCCGTCATGAAAATTCAGCCCTTCTTTGATTAGTCGGTTTTGAGAATCGTACTCAGGACCAAGACCGGCCCTATCCCTCACTTTTCGGAATAACGTATCCCTGTTGTGATCGTTAAGTCCGCCAAATATGCGTGGTTCATACTCGAGCTCCATAACTAATTTAAGAATTTCCCGAGCTCTTGCAGACAAGGCCACGTCTCTTCTTGACAATGTTTTAGTAGCCTCTGCTGGAACATGAAGAACATTGTCACCTAGCCAAGAATATTCAATCTTTAAAAGCTCCCCTGCTCTCATTCCTGTTTGGCAACTAAAAAGGAAGGCTGCTACCGCAAGTTGCATTTTGTTCTTAGGCACGGTGTGGCCATCCCAGCCGCTAGCCTGCAAAAGTTTCTCTATATCCTCATCTGAAGCCACGCGCTCGCGGTGTTCTGGCTCCCGTGGTTTTTCTACACCTCTGCAAGGGTTCACATCTGTAAGTTTGTTTTTAATAGCGAATTGGAAAACGTCAGAGAGAATTGTCAGCTCTCTATTAACAGTGGACGGTGAAATATAGTTGTCTCGGTTTTTAGCACGTTCGCTGAGGCGACGTTCAATGTAGTTCTCAATCGTTCTGTTTGTAAAAGAAGATAGAGCTTTTGTCCCTAGCTTGTCGCGCTGGAGGCGTCTCAGTCTGATTTCTTCTGTACGTTTGGAGCGTTTCTGTGAAGTGACCTCTGAAATATATTCGTCTATCAGTGCGGCCAGTGTGATTGAAGAGGATCGCTCCTCTGCGCTAATTTCTAACTCAGCGCTGAATCGTCTCGCCTCAGAACGTGTTTTAAATGTCTTGGAGAATCGCTGTTTGGTTCCGTCTGCCTGAAGTCTGTAGCCATAAACTTCATACGTACCGCAGAGTGTTTTTCTGATTCCTGCCATATCCGCCTCGAGAATTTCCGTTAGCGTTTCCGTTAAATTTCCGTTATCTAAACCTGAATATAACGAGATATGCCAAAACGGACAACAAAAAATCCCGTTAAACCGAGGCTTAACGAGATATGACAAATAGGTCTGGTGCCCGGGAATGGATTCGAACCAGCACGCCCGCGAAGAGTGCGTCTACCAATTTCGCCACCCGGGCACAGTAAGCCGCAAAATTATTTATCCTCAAGGCAAACGGTTTTCAAGGCCCTGTCACACCATCATTATTCGGGTTTTCTTTTTCCCTCTACTTTGGCTACCAGCTGTCCGAGGCGCATTGTGTCGTACTCTTCGAACGGCTGGTGAATCCAAGGATTATCTCCGAGATATTCGACATAGTAGTCAGGTTCAACCTGAGAGCAGCCTTTCCACCACAAAACAGCAGTGCGAACTTCGGTCACGCCCGGATAGTTGTTCTGAAGGTGCTCAACAACCTTCTTCAAAGTCAGTCCGGAATCGACCAAGTCGTCGACCAATAGCACTCTTCCTTTGAGAGAGTCAGGACGGCTGGAAGCAATGTACTTACCGATGTCCAAACTTCCCTGAATCGTGCCGGCAGCTTCTCTATAGGAGCTGGTCGACAAAATGTTCAGCGGCATATCGAAAATTCTAGAGAGGATGTCTCCGGGGCGAAGGCCGCCTCGAGCTAAGCAAAGCAAAGAATCAAACTTCCAGCCGCTGTCATAGACATTAAAAGCCAGAGTCTCAATAAGGCGGCGATATTCTTCCCAAGAAACGTGAAGATCTTTCATTCCTATTCCTAATTATTCAAACGGGTTATGAAGCAAAATTGTCTGAGCACGATCCGGGCCGGTAGAAACAACTGCGATCGGGCAGCCGGCAACTTCGGACAGACGAGTTAAATACTTCTGAGCGTTAACGGGCAAATCTTCCCACTTTGTAATACCAAAAGTCGGTTCTTTCCAGCCGGGGAAGTCTTCGTAAATGACTTTGCACTGAGCAACTTCTTCAGCGCCGACAGGCATGATGTCGATCCTTTCGCCCTTGTATTCGTAGCCGACGCCCAAACGAACGGTTTCAAAGCCATCCAAAACGTCGAGCTTCATCACAGCCAGACCGCTTAAGCCGTTCCATTCAACAGCGCGGCGAAGAGCAGCACCGTCGAACCAGCCGCAGCGGCGGGGACGACCGGTCACTGCACCGAATTCATTTCCTTTCTTAGCAATGGTCTTGCCGACTTCATCAAAGAGTTCGGTCGGGAAAGGACCTGAACCGACGCGTGTGCAGTAAGCCTTCGTGATACCAAGGATGTAATTGAGTTTCTGAGGGCCGACACCGGATCCGGGGCTGGCAAAGCCTGCAACGGTGTTGCTGGAAGTGACGAACGGATAAGTTCCGTGGTCGATGTCGAGCATGGTTCCCTGAGCTCCTTCGTACAGGAACTGTTCGCCTTCCTTCATCTTAGTGTTGAGAATGTGAGAAATGTCGCGAATCTTCGGAACAATTCTCGGAGCCATTGCCAGCGTATCTTCGATCATCTTTTCGACGTCGACAGGTTCGCTGTTGTAATAGTTCGCCAGCAGGAAGTTGATGAGCTTGCAGTTTTCACGAACTTTTTCTGCAAAGACTTTCGGTTCTGCCAAGTCTCTGACATGGACAGCGCGGCGAGCGATCTTGTCTTCGTAGGCCGGCCCGATGCCACGGCCGGTCGTACCGATTTTCTTATCGCCTAAGGCGTTTTCACGAGCGTGGTCGAGCGCGATGTGGTACGGGAGAACCAGCGGACACTGACCGGAGACAAAAATACGATCTTCGGCATCCATTCCGTGAGCCTTCAGGTCGTCGATTTCCTTCAGCATTGCTTCGGGGCTAACAACTGCACCGTTACCGATGTAGCACTTGACGTGAGGATGCATAACACCGGAGGGGATCAAACGAAGAACCGTTTTCTGGCCGTTGATCACGAGTGTGTGGCCTGCATTGTGGCCGCCGTTGAAACGGACAACGCCTTGTACACTTTCGGTGAGCCAGTCAACGATCTTGCCTTTGCCTTCGTCGCCCCACTGAGCGCCGACAACGACTACATTTTTACTCATTTCATCCTCTTAAAAAATTAACGGTTCGACGTACGGGCCGCTACCGTCCAAACACCATTGATACAAACTAATTCTTCATCCAAGCGGAAAGATTCTTCCAGCGAAGCAACATTGTCTTCAGGCAGTTTTTCAATCACGATGTCGCCGTTTTCGCGAAGTTCACGAATGCGGGACTGCAGGGCGGCATCGTCCAGCCTGTTGGGCGCCAAGATCGCATAAGGACGCTTTGTGTCCATCACGGCGATAATCTCGCGCAGGTATAACGTAAAACCGACCGCGGGACGTTTGCGTCCGAAACGCTCACCGATATCATCGTAACGACCGCCGCGCAGAATCGGCTGATAACGGCCGGGAATATTGACGCTGAAAGTCACGCCGGTGTGATAGTTGTAACCGGCAACGTCAGCGAAATCATAGCTGACGATATCTGCGCCGGATTCACGACCGAGTCTGCGGACGCTTTCCAGAATTTCCGGAATTTCCGGATAATCGGAAAATTCTTCGATAACTTGATTGAGAACGTCTTCCGAACCGAAGAGCATCGTCAGGCGAATTAAATCATCAACGGTTTTCTCTTTAAGAACACCTCTGAGCTCCTCAAGTGCAGAGCGGTCCTTATGACTCAAAGCAAAGAGAATTTGGTCCTGAACAACTTCACTTACAGGATCACTGTCCAGAATTGCCTTGACCACACCGGTGTGGCCTAAATCTAAGAAAATATTTTCAAGACCGAATTGACGCAGAGACTCAATTCCCAAACAGATCACTTCACGTTCGCTTTCCACACTGGAAGAGCCGAACATTTCAACACCGGCCAAGTACGGCTGGCGCGAAGCAAGAGGATGCAGAGGACGTGCATGGAGAACACTTCCAACATAGCAGAGGCGGGATACACCCGAACGATTGAGAATGTGAGCATCGATTCGAGCAACCTGCGGCGTCATATCGGCGCGGATGCCCATCGTCTTTCCAGTTACCTGGTCGACGATTTTAAAAGTTCTGAGATCCAGATCTCCGCCCGTTCCTGTCAGAAGAGAGTCAACGTACTCCACCAGAGGAGGACGGACGACTTCAAAACCGTGGCTTGTCACCAGTTTTAGGAAAGAACTTCTAAGATGCTCTATGGCCCTCGCCTCTCGTGGAAGCATATCCGCGATATTTTCAGGTAGCAGCCATACTGACATAAAGATCCTTTCTAAAAAAGCAATGAACCGGCCCAAACGAGCACCAGCCCTAAGACTACACTTTCTAACCCGATATAACGGATTTTCTCGCTAGGAAATCGTGAGATAAATCTCACGGCGCGCTTCCATAAATCAGGAGCCAACATAGGTAAAAGGCCTTCAAGTACAAAGCAGAAACCCAGTACGTACAAGAAGGCCTTCATGATTTAGATCACAAAAAATTTATGGTTGTTTATTGGCTTGAGCTTCACCGCGGGAATTCTTGAGATAGTCGAAGAATTCGCTGCTCGGATCCACCACCATCATGTCCTGAGGTTTATTGAAGGACTGGCGATAAGCATCCAGTGAACGGTAGAACTTCGCAAACTCCGGATCTTTGCTAAATGCTTTGGCGTAAAGTTCGTTAGCTTGAGCGTCGCCGGAACCTTTAATGTTCTGAGCGTCACGATAAGCTTCGGCCAAAACAACGGTTCTTTGACGATCGGCGTCAGCCTTGATCTTTTCGGCTTCAGCAGCACCCTTGGAGCGTTCTTCGCTGGCAACGCGCTTACGTTCGGCTTCCATGCGGCGATAGACAGACTCAGAAATTTCCGGTGTGAAATCAACTCGCTTGAGTCGGACGTCAACAACTTCAATACCTAAGTCGGAAACGCGCTTCTGGAGCGCTTCAGAGATTTCTGCCATTGCGCGTGCTCTGTCGCTGGACGTGATGTCGTTTACCGTGCGGCGGTTTACAACCTGGTTGAGCACGTCACGAAGCAGCGCAGACATACGGTCGTCCGCAGCGCGCTCGCTGCCCTGGAAGGAAACCCAGTAGCGGCGCGGATCATTGATACGCCACTTGACATAGGAATCAATCATCAGGTTCTTCTTCTCGCTGGTTTGAACCAAGTCCGCTGCGGGCGTGTCGATTGTGAGAATACGTTTGTCCAAATAGACAACATTCTGAAGCGGTGACGGCAGTTTGACATGCAGACCCGGTGTAGAAACAACGCTCTTTAATTCACCGAGCATGAAGACTAAGGCGTACTCACGCTCGTTGACCGTGTAAAGGCAGGTTCTCGCGAGCAAGGCGCCAAAAAGAATAACAATAACTAAGGAAAGTAATTTTTTCATCTTTCTGTCCTTATCTCAAAGTGCGGGATAAAAGACGGGAAGTAGGCTGACTCGCGTCCGGTGTTAAAGGCGGCTGATCTCCGCCGGGCAGATTATGCGTCTGCTGGGCAGATGAAGCAGGAACGTTCGGCTGCACAGGTGCGGCCGCAGCTGCAGGCGCCGGTGCCGGAGCAGCTCGTTTAGCCAACTGATCCAACGGCAGGTACAACAGGTTATTGGAAGACTTATTGTCAACCATTACCTTGGTCGTGTTGTTGAAGATCTGCTGCATGGTGTCCACGTACATACGGTCGCGGGTCACCTTCGGAGCTTTCTCATACTGTGCGTAGACCTGATTGAAGCGGTTTGCGTCACCTTCGGCTTGAGAGACAACACGAGACTTGTAAGCTTCAGCCTCCTGACGAAGTCGTTCTGCCAGACCGCGGGCCTTAGGCACAACATCGTTGGCGTAAGCCTCTCCTTCATTAATCTGGCGTTCTCGGTCCTGACCGGCCTTAACGGCATCATTGAAAGCGGCCTGAACTTGTTCAGGCGGCTGAGCATTCTGAATGGCGACGGACAGAACCTGAATACCTGAGTGGTAGCGGTCCAGCATTTCCTGCATCAGCTTTTTAACTTCTTCTGCAATTTCCTGCTTGGACTCGAACAAAACGCTGTCCATCTTCTTGCGGCCGACCACTTCGCGCATGGCGGACTCGGCAGTCTGAACAACTGCACCCATCGGATCGCGGGTGCGGAACAAGAACTCTTCAGCGCCGTTGCCCTGCTTAATTCGATACTGAACATTGAACATCACGTCAACAATGTTCTCGTCGTCGGTCAGCATGAGCGCTTCTTTAAGACGCTGTGTACCGCCTCTCAAACCGATTTCAGCCTTACGGACGGAAGAAACGTCGACCAAAGCAACGTCCTGAATCGGATAAGGCAGGTGCCAGCGGAAACCGGCGTTGGTACTTTCGGTGTAGCGGCCGAAAGTCGTCACGACGCCGTTCTGACCTTCCGGAACAATGTAGAAACCGGAAGCGAGCCAAGCGGCCAAAGCGATAACAATGGCGGAAACAGCCATTCCGCCGGAGAATGAAGACGGAACTTTAAACTGCGGGAAAGAGTTTCCGCCGCCGTTTCCATTGCCGCCGCCATTGCCGAACGAATTCTGCTGATTTTTGAATTCGTGGTCTTTGCGCAACGGGGGTTCGTCGAAGTCGTAGTCTTCGTTTTTCTGATTTTGTGTCTGAGAAGAAGCTGACGGCTCTTCTTTCTGAGCATTGCGATTTTGATTGCCTTTGGTGCCCAACATCGAGTTCAGACGATCGTTGAACTGTTTCCAAAGCTCTTCTAAATCTCCGTCATTGTTGTTCTGAGCAAAGCGTCCAGGCATTTCGTTTTTGCTCGGTTCAGCTTTTCTCGGTTCTTCATCAGTCTCTTTGGGAGGCTCTTTGATTTCGTTTTCTTTCTGGGAGGAATCATCCTCCGAGCCTTTTCGGCCCCAACGGGGGTCATTAAGCGACATTGTCGAATATTTCCTTAAAAATCACAGGACATAGGGAACTTGTCCGAGTGAGTTAGACAAGAGAGCAGAGAATTTTAGCACTTGAAAAATAATAATATTTTTAAGATTAAAGACTTATTACATTTAACAAAGAGCTAATCGCGGCCGATCTTTTTCAAAGAAGGCCCCGAAGGAATTACCGCTCAAATTCAGCGAGCCAGTCCTCATTATCGGGAGCCTCTTGGGGCTCTTCCGGCTCTTTTTCTGCTATTTGACGAATGGCGTCTTTGAGAAGATCGATGCCCTCACCGTTTGCGGCGCTGATACCGACAGCTTTCGGCGTTCCGTCCTCGGCACAAGTGATAAACGGACTCCTGCCTTCCAGGTCGATCTTATTGAAAACCAGCAGCTGCGGAATATCTTTAGCGCCGATTTCTTCTAAGACTTTATTGACTTCCGTCATCTGTTCTTCTCTGGCCGGCGTCGAGGAGTCGACGACATGGAGCAGAAGGTCTGCCTGGGCCGCTTCGTCCAGTGTCGATTTAAAAGCCTCAATCAGCTGGTGCGGCAATCCGCGGATAAAGCCCACGGTGTCACTTAAGACGACTTCCACATCTCCGCCGACAAAGCATCTGCGGGCGGTCGTATCCAACGTTGCAAACAACTGGTCGGCCGCGTAAACACCGCCCCGAGTCAGACGATTAAAGAGCGTTGACTTACCAGCATTGGTATAGCCGACCAGTGCGACAGTCAGCACCTCGCCTCTTTGACGAGATTTGCGCTGAGTATTGCGTTGGCGCTCAAGTTTCTTAAGCTGTTCTCTTAACGCTTTGACGCGCGTCGCGATCATTCGACGGTCAAGTTCGATCTGCTTTTCACCAGGACCGCCGGTCTTGGACAAACCGCCTCTCTGGCGTTCCAAGTGCGTCCAGCCTCTGACCAAACGTGTCGACAAGTGAGTCAGTCGAGCAAGTTCGACCTGCAGGCGGCCTTCTCTGGTCTTTGCCCTTTGGCGGAAAATTTCCAGAATCAGATTGGTCCGATCAAGGACTTCAATTCCGACGGCTTTTTCGATATTGCGCTGCTGCGCGGGAGATAACGCGACGTCAAAAATAAGCGCCTTGGCCCCATTGGCAGTCGCTTCATCTTTGATTTCTTCAATTTTGCCGCTTCCGAGAAAAGTTTTGGGGTCCGGACGATCGCGTTTTGCTTCCGTCAGACCTGCAACTTGGAAGCCGCAGGATGTCGCTAATTCTGATAATTCAAGTGCCGCGTCTCGATGAATTTCGCGGCCCACAATGACAGAGACGAGCCACACCTTTCCGGGTGTCTCGTCCCCCTTTTGATATTGATAATCCACTATACGGTTTCTGCTTCTTCAGTTCCCTGCTGTTCATTGCCCAGCGGTACGGCGCGTGCCGGAACAACAGTGCTAATAGCGTGTTTATAAACCATCTGAGTTACGGTGTTGCGAAGCAGAACGACATACTGGTCGAAAGATTCGATCTGGCCCTGCAGTTTGATACCGTTCACCAAGTAGATGGAAACAGGAATACGTCCCTTACGAAGACTGTTTAAGAATGGGTCTTGTAACAATTGCCCTTTTGTCATTGTTTTTCTCCAAACGGAAAATTCCGCTCATAAATTCTGAATAAATTCTAGCTACGGCACGCCGAAATTGTTCTTTGTATTAATCATATTGGGCGCACATTTAATTCTTCTGCACTTCTATGATCGAAGGACTCTTGTTGGCCGACATCCCCCGTTAGGGTCTGCAATCCCGCAGCAGATTCGCTTACTACAGTAACTATTTTAGCTGTAAATGCCTTCCGGAAAGATCATTGTTAATGCTTATTTAAGGCGCACAAAGAATATGCCCTTAAACATATCTCCTTATGACAAATCCCGCGCTGCGGCGGGATTTTTTGAATTAGGCCTTTTGGGCGTACGGGTTCTTGTTGGTTCTAAATTCAATCCTGAGAGGCGTACCCTCGAGTTTGAATTTATCTCTGAACCATCCTTCCAGATATCGACGGTAGCTTTCCGGAACATCCTGAAGCGCGTTGCCGTGGACCACAATGACAGGAGGATTCTGCCCCCCCTGGTGAGCGTATCTCATCTTCGGACGTCCTCCGCCCGCTCTCGGAGGCAGCTGACGCGTGGTCGCTTCGATCAGAGCGCGAGTCAGTTTCGGAGTCGAAAGCTTCATGAAGGCAGCGGTATGAGCATCATTGACAGCATTCAGCAAGTGATGCAGACCACGTTTTTCAAGCGCGGAGATATAAACGATCTTCGCCCAGCGTAAGAAGTGAAGCTTACGTTCAAGCTCCTCCTTCACGCGGCGTCTTTCGTAATCGTCCAGGCTGTCCCATTTGTTGACACCGACCACCAAAGCGCGTCCGCTTTCCAGAATGTAACCGGCGATGTTGGCATCCTGCTCGGCAATTCCTGCATGCGCATCCAGCAGAAGTACAACCACGTTGGAGCTTTCAATGGCCTGAAGCGTCTTAATAACGGAGAACTTTTCGATTGCCTCAAACACTTTGCCTTTGCGGCGCAGACCAGCGGTATCGATCAAAGTGTAATCGCGATCCTTATATTGGAACTCGACCTCGATGGCGTCGCGCGTGGTTCCGGGCATGTCAAAAGCGATCAGGCGATCTTCGCCGATCAGCGCATTGATCAGCGTGCTCTTGCCTGCGTTCGGACGGCCGGCGATCGCAACTTTAATCTTGTGTTTGAAATCCTCTTCCTCATCGATTTCCTTTTCGGTCGGGAAGGGTTCAAGAACCAGATCCATCAAGGCTTTAACACCTTCGCCGTGTGCTGCGGAAATGGTGTAAGGCTCGCCTAAAGCCAATTCATAGAATTCGGCTCTAGCTGTTTCCGTTAAACCTTCGGCCTTATTGACGACGAGGTAGGTTTTCTTTCCGGATTCGCGCAGATTCTGAGCAATTCTCTGATCCTGCGGCGTTAAACCGGCGCGGCCGTCAACAAGGAACAAGACGGCATCGGATTCGGTAATGGCCAATTGCGCCTGTCCGGTCATCTCTTTGACGATGCCTTCGGTGCGGATCGGCTCAAAACCGCCCGTATCGATGACTAAGTAAGGTTTATCGCCGATACGACCGTCGCCGTAATGACGATCTCGGGTAAGTCCCGGGAAGTCCGCCACTAAAGCGTCTCTAGAACGCGTCAGGCGATTAAACAAGGTCGATTTTCCGACATTCGGACGACCAACAAGCGCAATGACTGGAACCATAATTCTTATCTATTCGACAAATAAGCGACTTCGCCTTTACTGGTTTGGAAAATAGCGCCTGCACTGAAAGGCTGTGCCTGCGTTACGATCGGACCGCTCAAACGAACGCGCGCCATTTCTTCACCGGTTCTCGGTGAAAGGAAATGAACGTAACCGTCTTCGTCACCGACAGCCACAGCGCCCGGGAAAACAACCGGTGCGGAAACTCCGCGGTACAGCATGGTCTTATTAGACCAGCGCTGCTCACCGCTTTCGCGGTAGAACGCCTGAACTTCTCCGTTGACGCTGACGGCATAAACGTTGTCTTCGTCAATAGCAGGACCGGCAACAGCGTCAATCTTCTGCGTCCATTTTGTCTGTCCATTAGTGCTGTCAACACAGGTTACTGCGCCTTGGAAGGCGGCGGCGCAAACTAAGTTTTCGCTAAAGGCCGGGGCGCCGACAACGTCAACCAGACGCTCGACTTCCGTGACCCCCTTAGCTTGGGCAACCTGGAATTCGAACACCGGTTTACCGGAGGCGATATCCAGAATCACGATATGGCCATTCGGCTGTCCGACTAACAAAAAGTTATCATGAGCCAGCATTCTTGTGGGTAAACGGACCGTCAAAGCGGGCTGACTCTTCTGATATGTCCACTGCAGTTCGCCGGAGGAAGCTTCAAATGCGGACACACGGGTGTCCATGGTGCGGGCAATGACCAGACCGTGAGAAACAACGGGAGGAGAAGCCAATTCCGTTGTCAGTTTCTTTTCCCAGCTGACCTTTCCTCCGGCATCCACAACTTCCAGATTGCCGTCCCAAAGACCGACAGCTGTGACGTAGCCGTCAGAGCCGACACCGCCGGTAATGGGGCTGTCAAAAGAAACGGACCATTCGGTTTCACCTGTTCTGGCATTTAAACGCGTCAAGGTCTTGCCGCCGGCGGCAAACACCATATCGTCATATACCGCGGGAACTAAGAAGCCCTCAGCAGACGAAAGTCCTTTCGACCAAACTTCGGTCACCTCCAGGCTCGGTGTGAAACTTACCAGCGGCATGGGTTCATGTTTAGGACTGGAACAAGCCGAAAGCAGAACTGCTGCAGCAACGGCGGCCGCAATCTTGAGTTTTGTACTCATGAATTATTCCTTGGGTAAAGAATTTAATTTGATTTCGATGACACCGACCAACGGATTGGTCATAGGAGCATGGCGCAAGGCGTCTTCCCAGCTTTTGCGAGCGGCAGCGGCATCGCCTTTGGCAAGATAAAGGTCGCCCATACGGTCATAAACCGGAACTTCTTCGCCCTTGGCGTCTTTAACAGCGTTGAGAACTGCCAAGCCCTGATCGTACTTACCTTCATCGAGATAAACACCGGCCAAACGGACAGAAGCAAGCGGTTTGAGTTCAGGATACTTATCAGACTCTACGATCCACTTGAGCGCTTTTTCAACTTCTGCATATTTACCGGCGGTTTCAGCGTTATGCGCGGCAAGCAGAGCACCCATCCCGGCATAAGTCGTCGATGCGTAGCTTTCATGCAGACGACCGGCGATCGCCTGTACGCGAGCCTCATCCTTCATATTGCTTGCCTGAATCATCTGAGCATACAGAACACCGGCGTCTGTGGATTCTTTCATCTGATACCAGCGCCAGCCTTGAAAACCGGCAGCACACAAGCAGGCGACCGTCACAACGGTCAAAATTAGGTTGCCCCATTTCTCCCACCAAGCCTTAATCTCGGCAAGGGACTCTTGTTCTTCTAAGTCATAGGCCATGTAAAGTATCTCCCGGTCTATTTAAAGGTTCTAATTTCAATTCTTGAAAAAGAAGTAAAACGGAAGGGGACGCCGGTCCCCTCTTCTTCTTAAACGTGATGTCCGAGGAACGAGATCGCTTCATCGATAGTCAGCGTCTTCTGTTCACCGTAACCCTCGAGGTTTTCACGAAGTGCCTTGAGACCGACCTTGCCGGCGGCGGCTTCATCAGCTCCGATCACCAGTGCATAAAGAGCCCCGGAAGCATCAGCACGCTTCATCTGGTTGCCGAACTTCATGCTGCCGCTGTGGATGATCGCGGCAATATCGGCATCTCTGAGTCTTTCTGCGGCGGAAAGTGCGTTGAGGTACAGCGCCTTATCCCAAACGACATAAACATCGCATTCTCTGGATTCGGGTTTAACACCGCATTCTTTCATCAACTCGAGCACGCGTTCAATGCCCATCGCAAAACCGCAGGCAGGAGCGTCTCGGCCTCCGAGCATTCCGATGAGCGGGTCATAACGGCCGCCTCCGCAGATCGTGCCCTGAGCGCCAAGCTTATCGGTGACCCATTCGAAAACTGTGAGGTTGTAGTAGTCAAGACCGCGAACCAATCTCGGGTTCACAACATAATCGATGCCTTCGGCTTTCAGAATCGCTTCTAAATCCGCAAGGAATTGTTTGGACTCTTCGCTCAAGGAGTCATAGAGCTTCGGTGCATTATTGACCAAGTCCTGCATGTCGGGATTCTTGGTGTCGAGAATGCGAAGCGGGTTGGAATAAAGACGACGTGTCGCATCTTCATCCAGGACATGGATAGATCACCCGGTTTCGGGTCTACTCGTACTGACTTGACGCCCAGTTAAGACTCGCTGTCGCTTCGGCTCCGTGCCTTAAGCACTTAACCTTGCCAGTACGCGTAACTCGCCGGACCGTTCTACAAAAAGTACGCGGTTGATCATATAAAGACCTTCCACAGATTGTAAACACAGGGTTTCAGGTTCTCTTTCACTCCCCTCCCGGGGTCCTTTTCACCTTTCCTTCACAGTACTATGCGCTATCGGTCACTAAGTAGTATTTAGGCTTACGGGGTGGTCCCCGCGTGTTCCATCAAGGTTTCACGTGTCTCGATGTACTCTGGATACCGCCTTGTCAGTTTTCCTTTCGCTTACGGGGCTTTCACCCTCTCCGGCAGGCTTTCCCAAAACCTTTCTGCTAGAATCACTGAATCAATTATGCGGTCCGAACCCCGCTGTGCACGCACAACGGTTTGGCCTCTTTCCATTTCGCTCGCCGCTACTCTGGAAATCGATGTTTCTTTCTCTTCCTCCGGCTACTTAGATGTTTCAGTTCACCGGGTTCCCTTCCATACGTTATGGATTGGCGTATGGATGGCTGGAGTCCTTCCAGCCGGGTTTCCCCATTCAGACATCTGCGGATCAAAGATTATTTGCATCTCCCCGCAGCTTTTCGCAGCTTATCACGTCTTTCTTCGGCTCTTAGTGCCAAGGCATCCACCCTGCGCTCTTTTTTGCTTGATTATTCAATCCTCGTTATCATAGCGTTGATAACTTTCGTAACCAACTTCTGGTCAGTTACTTATTATTCATTAAAGAACTTTACGGTTATTACGATGTCTTGATCAAATAGATATTTAATCATCTTATCATTCTGTATGAAGTTTTCAAAGTACAATGTTTTGACTGAAGTTTTTATCAGTCATCAGAAATCTTAATCTTTTAAAATCTCTGATCGCTGGTAAAATCTTTTTATCAATCTGGCAGCCACCTACTTTCCCATACCGTTACCAGTATAGTATCATCGGCCGCTTAAGTCTTAACCATCGTGTTCGGGATGTGGACGGGTGTTTCCCCTAAGCGCATCGCCACCAGAAACATGTTATTAACTTTTACATCAATAACTCAACAGTGAAAAATCCCTACTCGATTTCCTTAGAAAGGAGGTGATCCAGCCGCACCTTCCGATACGGCTACCTTGTTACGACTTCACCCCAGTTATCGAACCTGCCTTCGGCAGCTCCCTCCTTGCGGTTGGGTCACTGACTTCGGGCATTTCCAACTCCCATGGTGTGACGGGCGGTGTGTACAAGACCCGGGAACGTATTCACCGCAGCATTCTGATCTGCGATTACTAG
>ENA-ORCM01002018-ORCM01002018.1-human-gut-metagenome-genome-assembly--contig:-NODE-2018-length-15564-cov-11.186027_pt1 | contig 15564 bp, 7 predicted proteins | sample MGYA00242906_ERZ507928 | MGnify/ENA primary metagenome ERZ507928 (study PRJEB26167, sample SAMN06115497) | human gut metagenome | host: Homo sapiens | place: China:Shanxi | collected 2015-05-07...
CCTGCACTTGGATATAAGTTTAGCGGTCTCGCGCTTCTTTTGTGTATACACTTCTGTTGAGACTAGGAAGGAACTAATAAATTGAAAAACATACAAACAGTACAAGTGTTGCCAGTAATGTTGCTAATGTCCGTAACAGTATCAGCAAGAGACCTAACAGGTTTTGAACAGCTTATTGATAAACGTACGACATGAAAATAAAACTGATTGCATTATTTATAATGATGGGATCGTTGGCTGCCGTAGCTGATAATGATACTTATTTCTTTTCAAAAGTAGATTATGGTTCAGTGTTCGTTGTTCAAACAGCCGATGGATTCTTGTATCAGATAATTTTAATTGGCAGGATTTTTTTCCGGTGTGGGGTGGTGAGACGGAGGCAAAGATTGGCTGTTTCGCGGATGGGAATTGGCAAGAATGAAAGAGGCGGAATCCTTGGATTGTGCGAATTAGTAGTGAAGTAGTTGCTGAAAAATAGAGGTACTTGATAAAATAGAGTTGCATTTTCCGTATAAAAACGTATCTTTGTGTAAAGAGAATTAAAGACATCGATTATTAATGGCTATTTTCTTTCGCACTACGAAACAGAACATATAAGCGATTGCCTGATATTTAATAGATGATATTAATGATTAACACAATGAAAATACGCTTGATTTTGTCTTTTGTTTTATTGATTTATTCATTGGTCTGTCAAGCAGATGGCGGTAAAGATTCATATATCTTCCGGAAAGTAGATTATCAGCAAGGATTATCCAATAGTGCTGTGCTTTGTCTTTTTCAAGACAATACAGGGTTGATGTGGTTTGGTACATACGATGGTGTCAATTGTTATGATGGCCGAAACATGGAAGTTTTTCGTTCTGATTTTTCAGCCCCCAAAGCTTTGAGTAATAATGTAATCCATTCTATTCAGCAGGCAGATAATAATTGTTTGTGGATTTCTACACATTTGGGTATCAATCGTCTTTCACAGGATTCGCGGCAAGTTGTCGGATATTATGACTTTACAGATGATTATTATCTACATTCCAATTCTAAAGGAAACACATGGGTGGTGAGTCATGGTGGAATTTTCTACTATAATACATCTTATAAACGATTTGTACAGATTAAGAATCTGAAAGTACCCGTAGAAGATATGGATAAACGGGCATTCGTAACGGATGATGGTGTTTTGTGGATTTTCACTCAACAAACAGGGGAGCTGTTACAGGTTTCGCAGGATGCTTTTGATTGTGACACATTATCAATTCATTCAACTGTTTCATCTACTGATTTTCATGCGAAACCTATTGAAGATGTCTTTTATCAGAATGGCGTTCTTTGTTTTATCGATAGTGAGCATGATCTTTATGTTTATGATATTTCCCGACAATCTAAAATTTATATTCGTAACCTTTCTTCATTAGTGCAGAAGAATGGAACTATTGCAGGAATAGCCCTTTTCTATGAAGATATTATTATTGGTTTTCGAACGAATGGGTTAGTCCGTCTCCGTACTTCACAAAAATATAAAGAAGAAGTGGTCGACCGGAATGTACGTATATATAGTATTTATCGAGATCCTCATCAGAATGTCTTATGGGTTGCTTCGGACGGACAAGGAACGATTATGTATGCTAAGAAATATTCTATTGCCACCAATTTGATGCTCAATCAACTGTCATCTAACTTAAGCAGGCAGGTACGTTCTGTTATGACAGACGATAGTGGTGGACTATGGTTCGGGACGAAAGGTGATGGACTGCTGCATATACCGGATTATCGTGAGAATGAGGAGGCTTCTGCCGTTACAGTTTACTCTCCTGAAGGAAAGCAAAATGTTGTGTCTTATATACGATGGAATAAAGAATTTCCTGTTTATAAATTGGTTCAAAGCCGTTATATGGATGGCTTTTGGATAGGATCTGGAGATCCGGGACTATTTTACTATTCTTTTGAAGACAAAGCTTTGCATTCTGTGGAGAATCTGCCGGCACAACCCACCGAGATACATGGCATTTATGAGGAAAATGATAGTGTACTTTATGTGGTGACAGCCGGTTCCGGTTTTCATAAATTAATACTTGAGAAGCAGGCAGGTACCATTCGTTTCAAGTCGCAGAAAAGTTATCATTTTTTTCACGGTCAGCGGGAAATTACGATGTTCTATCCAATGCTGCCCGAGGGGGATTCTATTTTGTGGCTTGGCAGTCGGGAGAAAGGACTCGTACGGTTTGATAAGCGGACTGAAGAATATAAAGTGATTTCTTTGAAAGAAATGCTTCATAAGTCGGTAGACGATGTGCTCAGCCTGTATCGGACCAAAGAAGGGTTGTTATATGTAGGGACAACATCAGGATTGGTATGTCTGAATTCTAATGGAAAACAGATGAAAGCTACCTATATCGGACGGGAGCAAGGTTTGCTCAATGATATGATTCATGGTGTACTTGAAGATGAGAACGGACTCTTATGGCTTGGTACGAATCGGGGGCTGATTAAATATAATCCGATAAATGGCTCATCACATGCCTACTTTTACAGTGCAGGTGTTCAAATCGGTGAGTTTAGTGATGATGCTTATTACATGTGTCCATATACACAGGAGCTTTTTTTCGGTGGGATTGACGGGTTGCTTTATTTGGATAAAGAGGTGCAGGCTGCTCCGGAATTTTATCCGGATATTTTGTTACGTAAGTTGACTGTTGGACATACGCAAGTGGTTCAGGGGGATGGAGATTACTATACAGACGATGGTAAGGCATTACAGTTGAAGGGGACGGAGGTTTCATTTGCACTTTCTTTTGTTGTTCCGGATTTTTTATCAGGAGAAGATATAGAATATTCTTACCAGTTGGAAGGATATGATAAGGATTGGACCTCTTTTAGTAGTATTAATGAAGCCTCATATACAGGAGTGCCGGCAGGTGATTATATCTTTAAGGTACGCTATAAGAGGGATGTATTTGATACAGAATATCGGCATTTTTCTATTCCGGTATATATCCTTTCTCCCTGGTATCGATCGGTGGCGGCTTATTTTGTTTATTTGATCATTTTTTTGTTGTTGTTAGGGTACGTGATATATTTGCTACGTAAAAACTACCTTCAGGAACGGATGATGAAAACACTGATGGGGACAGAAAGTTGCCGGAAATCCGAGACTGTATATACAAACCGTAGGATGCTTGAAGATTTTACTCTTATTTATAATTATTGTGACCAATTGCGTGCAGAGAATCTTTCTTATGAGCAATGTCTTGAGAAAGTGTCACTGATACGCGAAACTGTGATGAGCGCACTTCTTAATCCTGACGCTCTGTTTTTGGAAGAACTTAAACAATTCTTTCCGGATCGGTTTATTGTTTCTGCGCGTATGAGTATACAGGGAGTTTCTCAAGAGGTGTTGCGTACGTTGGAAGAACAAGGGATTGATCATTCTTCTATATCGTCAATGATTCCGGAACACTTAACATTTCCAGTTTACAAGAATGCGTTATACAGTATTCTTTATTGCTGCTATCTCCGGATTACTGAAATGAAGGGTACTCATGGCGTAATAGTAGAAATGTCAGAACAGGATGGTAAGATGCAGCTACATTTTTCTTCTAAAGATGCTACTGCGAAAGCGTTGTATGAATATCTTTCAGATAAAGCTTCTTCAGTGACGGAGAAAGATTCCGATCATGTGTTTGTTGTGCATTTACTTTTAGGTTTTGTACGGTCAGCTTTGGAACGTATTCATGCCGTTCTTCGTTATGATGATGATGAGAGTGGTAGTCGGTTGACGATTATCTTTGAACCGGCGGTCTTGACAGTGGCAGGTGAACAAGGGAAAAAAACTGTGCTTTTGTTGGAAGACAGAGATGAAATGACTTGGTTGATTAGTAATTTCCTGGCTGATGAATACGTGGTTCATCAAGTAAAGAGTGTGCAGCTTGCTTTTGACGAAATTCGTCGGTCGGCTCCGGCTCTATTATTAGTGGATATGACAATGTATGCCAATGCTGAAAGTACTTTTATGGAGTATGTTAGCCGGAATCGTACTCTGCTTTCAAAGACAGCTTTTATTCCATTGTTAACCTGGAAAGTTGGTTCGGCCATTCAGCGGGAACTGATCTTGTGGTCTGATTCTTATATTGTACTTCCTTATGATATATTATTCTTGCGGGAAGTTGTCCATAATGCTATTTATGGAAAGCGGGAAGCGAAGCAGATATATATGGAGGAACTGGGAGATTTGGCGGGACAGATTGTCTGTACAACTACCGAACAAGCTGATTTTATTCGTAAATTGTTAAAGGTGATTGAAGAAAACCTGGACAAGGAAGAACTGGGCTCAACGTTGATCGCTGATCGTATGGCAATGAGTTCCCGTCAGTTCTATCGTAAATTCAAGGAAATTTCCAATACTGCTCCCGGTGATTTAATAAAGAGTTACCGTATGGAAAAGGCAGCCCGCCTGTTACTTGATGAAGAACTTTCTATTCAAGATGTTATTATGGAGGTCGGTATTTCCAGCCGGTCTTATTTTTATAAAGAGTTTACCCGTCGGTTCGGGATGACACCGAAAGATTATCGGGAACAGCGAAAGGTATGCTGATTGTCAGGTTAAATTCTTTCGTATAGGTGATTAGTTGGGAAACATTATTATTTATTTGTTTGTCACAACCTTGTGCTCTAAATTCCTTTTGTCGATTTTATTGTATTGATTATTAGTGTGTTAATCTGTGCTCTAATTTACCATTCTGTGCTTTAGATATGTGTCTTTATTTTGCCGTTTTTTTGGCAAGGTAGAGCATTGGACTTTTATTCGAATAGCCTTTATTTGCAACAATCTTTTTAAAGGGAATTAACCTTATTACTAATCAAATTTAAAGGAATTATGAATGAAAAACTAAAGTATCTTACCTTATTTGTAATAGGTATGATGTTGAGTTTGGGCATGAATGCTCAATCTGTAAAATCAATCTCCGGTACGGTAACCGATGATCAGGGAGAGGCGGTTATCAGTGGTACGGTGAAAGTTAAAAACGGTAGTACAGGAACAATCACTGACATTAACGGTAAATACACTCTCTCTGTTCCTTCCAATGCCACCTTGGTGTTTTCGTATATTGGTTATATCACACAAGAATTTAAAGTCTCGGAATTAAAGAGTAATGTTCTGAACGTAGTTCTGCAATCGGATACGAAAGCACTGGACGAAGTAGTCGTTGTAGGTTATGGTACCATGCGCAAATCAGACTTGACGGGTTCCATTTCCACAGCCAAAGGTAAAGACATGCTGAAAGCACAATCATTCAATGCGCTTGACGGATTGAAGGGTAAAGTGGCCGGTGTGAATATCTTCTCTAATACCGGTCAGCCGGGTGGAGAATCACGTGTCATCATTCGTGGTATTTCTACTATCAACGCGTCGGCATCACCGCTGTACGTAGTAGATGGAGTGGTGATGTCAAACTTCGAATTGCTTAATCCGAATGATATCGAATCTATCGAAGTATTGAAAGATGCTTCCTCTGCTGTCATCTATGGTGCCCGTGGTGCGAATGGTGTTATCATGGTGACTACCAAGCGCGGTAATGCAGGAAAAGGAGTCCATGTTTCCTATGATGGTTCATTGTCTATCGGTAAGATGGCTAGAAAAATAGATGTAATGGATGCTAACGAATGGATGTCTACCTTCAAGCAGGGATTGGAAAATGCCAACGAATTTCAAGGCAAGAACTTCACAACTGATCTGTCACAGATATTCACAGACGAACGTTTGTTCAATGCAGACGGTTCTCCGAAATATAATACCAACTGGCAGGATGAAGCATCCCGCACTGCCATCTCTCATAACCATCAGATCAGTATCCAACGTACAGGAGAAGGATCTTCTATCGGAGCATTCATCAATTATACCGATCAACAGGGTATTTTGTTGAATTCTTACTTCAAACGTATCAATGCAAAATTGGCGTATGATGACAAACCGACTGATTGGCTGTCTACTTCCGTTAATTTATTAGTAAATCATACTTGGGGTAATAGAACTTCTGATAACCCTTACGGACAAGGCGCATTGCGTACGATGATCGAACAGTTGCCTTTCTTACCGGTTAAGCTGGATGGTGAATATACGCAGACGAACATTATTAATACAAGCTCTATTCTCAATAATCAGACTGATCCTAATAGCGGAAAACAAGGATTCAGCCCGGAAGGTGTAGGTAATCCCGTTGAGTTGCTCGAACGGATGCAGGCTATGCAATATCGTACGCAGATTTTTGGTAATGCTGCTTTGACTTTCCATCTCATGAAAGGATTGGATTTGAAGACCCAGTTCGGTATCGACTACCACAATAATCGTGATGCTAACTATACGCCGTTCACTCCGCGTCCGATGATTAATCAAAGTTCCGAGGGAGCAGCTTCTGCAAATAACTCCAACTCTTTGTATTGGCAGGAAGAAACCTATTTGACTTATGTGAAAGATATAAACAAACATCACATTAATGCAATGGCGGGTATGTCTTGGCAAGAGTATAATTATACCAAATTCGAAGCTTCCGACAGTAAGTATATTGATGACTTCTACGGATATTATAATTTAGGTTCCGGAACGAACCGTCCTTCTGTAGGCAATGATTACGACAAGTGGGCGATGAACTCTTATTTCTTGCGTCTGGCATATTCTTATGACAACAAGTATATGGCTACCGTAACCGGTCGTTATGATGGCTCTTCCAAATTCGGACAGAACAATAAATATGCATTTTTCCCGTCAGTCGGCTTGGGTTGGATGATTTCTAATGAAGACTTTTTGAAAGATAACTCATTGATCAGCAAGCTGAAATTACATACTTCTTACGGTCTGACAGGTAATTCGGAAATTGGTACATATAAATCATTGGCTACGGTGAGCCAGTCGAATACGATCATTGGTGATGCTCTGCACGTAGTGTCTTATCTGGACAATATGCCTAATCCGGACCTGAAATGGGAAAAGACAGGACAGTGGGACTTAGGATTCGAGTTGGGTTTATTCAATAACAGACTGAATTTCGATATTTCCTATTATTATAAGTATACTTCGGATTTGTTGCTCGACCGTCCGGTTCCTGAATCAACAGGTTACTCTTCCATTATGGATAATATTGGAGCCGTTTCCAATCGTGGTTTAGATATTCTGGTTACAGCATATCCTATTCAGACACATGATTTCCAATGGACTTCCACTCTTAATTTAGGTTTCAACAAAAATCGTGTAGAGAAACTGGATGAAAGTGCATCTGTTGATCCTGTCACCGGTAAGCGTCAGATTACAACCGATGGTTTTGTGGGTTACGATATGTTGATCCGTGAAGGTGAAGAGCTTTCTTCTTTCTATGGTTATAAGCGTGCCGGTATTTACGATGGTATTCCGTCTAACTGGGATCCGGAGACAATGAACATACCTTCCACTATCGGTGAAAAGGTAACTTATAAGAAACGCGAAATTATCGGTAACGGATTACCTGACTGGATGGGCTCATTTATCAATACCTTCAATTATAAAGGATTTGATTTGACTTTAGACTTTCAGTTTACATGGGGGGTAGACGTGATGCAAGAATATTATCACTCTACTGTAGCCCGTTTCCTAACTAACGGTATAGACCGTCTTTATAAGGAAGCATGGCATCCAACTCTCAATCCGTCGGGTAAAGAACAGGCAATTCGTCTGAATAACTTTGGTCAGGGAGCTAATAACCAGGCAGATGATGACTGGGTTTGCAATGGTTCTTATTTGCGTTGTAACATGATTCAGCTCGGATATACCTTCAATCCAACATTGATTAAGAAGATCGGTCTGTCTTCATTGCGTTTGTATGCGAATGTGAATAACGCGTTCCTGATTACTTCTAAGGACTATAACGGATACGATCCGGATAACTCATCTCGTTTAGGTGACAACAAATGGGGGGCTAACCGCCAATTCTTCACCTATCCGCGTCCGAGAACGTTTACGTTCGGTCTTAATGTAGCATTTTAATTCACCGTTATAAAAACTATAAGAATTATGAAACTATTAAAAGTATATATATCTGCATTTTGTATGTGTTCACTTTCTGTGTTGTTGAATTCATGCGACGATTTCCTGAAAGAAGAACCATTGGATATGAAGTCATCTGACCAATTCTGGAAGACGAAAGCTGATGCGGAGTCGGGTGTGAACGCATTGTATTTCGGTGGTGTACCTTATTTACATAACACTGATGTAGGCGGTGGCTGGACTCCTAAAGCGACAATGTGGGGTGGTATTGTGTCCGGATTGTACGTTGATAAGCGTAAGGATAGAACATTTACTACGGCATCCGAAGGGTGTAACTTCAATATTGAGTCTTTTGATGATATTGCAATGAAATACTGGCATGAGTTTTATAAAGGTATTTCACGTGCTAACTTTGTTATAGCCAATATTCCGACAATGACCGGGGTGCTGGATGAAGCTACTATTAATAATTATGTGGCTCAAGGTAAATTCTTCCGTGCATACGGGTATTTTTGGCTGGTCAAAGAATTTGGTGGTGTTCCTTATATTTCAGAACCTTACACATCTACAGAAGGTATGTACAAAGAACGTCTTTCTGCTGAAGAGGTTTATAAGAAAATTGAAGCCGACTTGCTGGATATTGTCAACGGGGATGCATTGCCGAATAAAACGTTCTATGAAAATGGCTGTTATGTTACCAGAGCAATGGCGCAGACTTTGCTGGCACAAGTTTATCTACAATGGGCTGGTGCACCGTTAAACGGGGGGGCAGACTATTATGGAAAAGCTGCACAGATGGCATTGAAAGTGATTAATGATAGTCCTCACGGACTTATTCATCCGAATGGAACGACTGATGATTTGAACTCTGCGTATAATGTGATTAAGACAACGAAAGAATCAGCTGAAATCATTTATGCTAAAGAATACAATTATAGTGATTATAGTGTAGGTAACTCTTATGCTTGTCGTTCTATCGGGACAGATGCTTTTCAGTGGGGAGTGTTCCATCCGGGAGGAGACGTGCTGTATAATGCATACCTTCCCTGTGATATGTTGCTTAACAGCTATGCCTCTAATGATATTCGAGGACATGAGAAACAGTTCTTCTTTAAGCAATATACCGATGCTGAAGGAAATACTCATACTTTGAATAATGCAGGCAACTGGGCATGGTTTGATGAAAATGCTTTGATTAGCGGTCACGACGGTGATTATAATATGCCGGTATTCCGTTTTGCGGAAGTCTTGCTGATTGCGGCCGAAGGTCTGGCACGTACAAATCATGAAGATAATGCTGTCGGTGGAGCTAAATATTATCTCAATCAAGTGCGTAAACGTGCTGGATTGGCAGATGAGACGGCTACAGGAAACGATTTAATACAATCGATTTTGACTGAACGTTTGCATGAGTTACCGTTGGAATTTAAGATTTGGGATGACATTCGTCGTACTCGTTTGTATCCGGAAGCATCTACCGAATCAGGAAAATTGAAATGGACTGCTCTTGCATCGGCTCAAATCCAAAACAAGCCCGATGGAAGCATAAGAGCCGGCGCCATTCCTGAATATGCTTTGTTATGGCCTATCCCGTTAGATGAAATTCAGGCTAATCCTGCGTTGGAAGGACATCAGAACCCGGGATGGAATTAATTAGGTAATAATAAATATTTGTTTCTGATAGAATTGGAGAGAGGGTAAAGGCTAATTATCCTCTCTCTATTGCTTAAACGGTTAGTCTTTCGGTTGTACTCTCATTGTATACACATAAATATTATATTTTGATTCTCAGTTATTTAACTTGTACTCTCGTTGACACTCGTTTCCTTTGGTTGACTATACTGCTATTTTTTCTTATTTTGGCGTATCAGAGGACTGATAATTGCTGAAAGATGCTTTAATTTGTAACATAAATAAAAAAGACTTGATAATCTAGTATTAATAGTTTAATTCGTAGACCATGAACAAAAAGAAACTACTATCTTTCGCAATAGCCCTGCTATTGGGAGTTTCCTCTACCTTTGCACAAAAGCAACCGGTAGACTATGTGAATCCTTTAATGGGGACTGATTCGAAAATATCACTATCCAATGGAAATACATATCCCGCCATTGCGTTGCCTTGGGGAATGAACTTCTGGATGCCACAAACCGGAAAGATGGGTGACGGTTGGGCTTACACTTATGCATCCGACAAAATCAGAGGTTTCAAGCAAACGCATCAGCCCAGTCCGTGGATCAATGACTACGGTCAGTTCTCAATCATGCCGATGACTAAACAGTTGAAGATCGATCAGGACAGTCGTGCTTCCTGGTTCTCTCATAAGGCAGAGAAAGCCACTCCTTATTATTACAGTGTTTATTTGTCAGAGTATGACATGACAACTGAAATAGCTCCGACAGAACGTTGCGCATATTTCCGTTTCACTTTCCCTGAAACCTCCGATGCCTATGTGGTGGTAGATGCTTTCGACCGCGGTTCGTATGTGAAGGTGATTCCCGAAGAAAATAAAATAGTTGGTTATACGACACGCAATAGTGGCGGTGTTCCTCAAAACTTTAAAAATTACTTTGTGATAGAGTTCGACAAGCCTTTTACTTTCAATAAAGTATGGGCAGACTATCATTTGGTTGAAACACATCTCGAACTACAATCCAATCACGTGGGTGCTGCTATCGGATTTTCAACGAAGAAAGGAGAACTGGTACATGCAAAGGTGGCATCCTCATTCATCAGTCCTGAACAGGCTGAACTGAACTTGAAAGAAATTGGTAATAAGACCTTTGAACAGACAAAAGAGGCCGGTCGTAAGGCATGGAACAATGTCTTGGGGCGTATCAAGGTTGAAGACAGCGATGAGAACCGTATGCGTACGTTCTACTCTTGTTTGTATCGTTCGGTGTTGTTTCCCCGTATGTTTTACGAAGTAAACGGTAAGGGAGAAACTGTGCATTACAGCCCCTATAATGGTGAAATCCGTCCGGGATATATGTTTACCGACACTGGATTCTGGGATACTTTCCGTTGCTTGTTTCCATTTGTTAATTTGATATATCCTTCAATGGGTGAGAAGATGCAGGAAGGCCTGTTGAATACCTATCTTGAAAGTGGATTCTTTCCTGAATGGGCAAGCCCGGGCCATCGTGGTTGTATGGTTGGGAACAATTCAGCTTCTGTAGTGGCGGATGCCTTCATGAAGAATGTAACCAAAGCGGATGCAGAAAAAATGTACGAAGGCCTACTGAAAGGGGCCAATAGCGTACATCCGAAAGTTTCTACTACCGGACGCCGTGGATATGAATATTATAACAAACTGGGCTATGTGCCATACGATGTGAAAATTAATGAGAATGCGGCACGCACATTGGAATATGCATACGATGACTGGTGCATTTACCGTATGGGTGAAAAATTAGGCCGTCCGGCAGAAGAACTGGATGTTTATAAGAAAAGGAGTCAGAACTACCGTAATCTGTTCGATCCGGAAACTAAGTTGATGCGGGGAAAGAATTCCGACGGAACTTTCCAGACTCCTTTCAATCCTTTTAAATGGGGAGATGCCTTTACGGAAGGAAATAGTTGGCATTATACATGGTCGGTATTCCACGATGTACAAGGACTGGTTGACCTGATGGGCGGCAAGAAGATGTTTGTCAGTATGCTTGATTCTGTATTCAATCTTCCTCCTGTATTTGATGATAGCTATTATGGAGGAGTGATTCACGAGATTCGTGAAATGGAAATTGCTAACATGGGTAACTATGCACATGGCAACCAACCTATCCAGCACATGATCTACTTGTATAACTATGCCGGCGAACCGTGGAAAGCCCAATATTGGTTGCGTGAGACGATGAACCGCCTCTATCTTCCTACTCCGGACGGTTATTGTGGAGATGAAGATAACGGTCAGACTTCGGCTTGGTATGTATTTACTGCATTGGGATTTTATCCGGTATGTCCGGGCAGCAATGAATATGTGATGGGAGCTCCTTACTTTAAGAAAGCAACGATTACACTGGAGAACGGCAAGAAATTGGAAATCTCCGCCCCGAAGAATAACGATGATAATCGTTATATTCGTTCATTGAATTATAATGGCAAGAATTATACAAAGAATTATCTGAACCATTTCGATCTGTTGAAAGGCGGTCGTCTGGTGTTTGATATGGATAACAAACCGAATAAGGGAAGAGGTATCAACGAATCAGACTTCCCGTATTCATTCTCTCGTGACGCAAAGTAAGCTGATATGAATAATTTGAGAAAGAAAGTATTGATGATGACTATGGCGGCAGTAACTTTGTCCGCCATAGCTCAACAGCCGGTAGACTATGTGAATCCGATTATCGGGACCAATGGGATGGGGCACACTTTTCCCGGTGCTTGCACTCCTTTCGGATGGGTACAGTTGAGTCCGGACACAGACACAATTCCGCATAATATAAATGGAGCTTATCAGAAAAATGCCTACGAGTATTGTGCTGGTTACCAATATAGGGACAAGACCATTGTTGGCTTCAGTCACACTCATCTTAGTGGTACGGGACATTCTGACTTGGGAGACATCTTGTTGATGCCTGCTGTTGGCGATGTGAAGTTAAATCCCGGTCGGGCGGATTATCCGGAAGAGGGATACCGTTCACGTTTTGACCATGCTACAGAAAAAGCTGTTCCCGGATATTATGAAGTGATACTGGACGATTATGGCATTAAGGCCCAACTGACAGCAACACAACGGACGGGTATACATAAATATACCTTCCCGAAAGGAAAAGATGGTCATTTGATTTTGGATCTGGTGCATGGTATTTATAATTATGACGGCAAAGTTCTATGGGCCAATTTGAGAGTCGAAAACGATACTCTGTTGACCGGATATCGTATCACCAATGGATGGGCGCGTACGAATTATACCTATTTTGCTATCTCTTTGTCACAGCCGATTAAAGACTACGGATATAAGGATAAGGAAAAAGTATTGTACAATGGCTTTTGGCGTCGTTTTAAGTTGGAAAAGAACTTCCCCGAAATCACAGGTCGAAAAATCGTGGCTTACTTTAACTTCGATACCGCTAACAATTCGGAACTGGTTGTAAAAGTGGCATTGTCGGCAGTCAGTACGGAAGGGGCCATTAAGAATCTGCATGCCGAGGCTTCCGGAAAGAGTTTCGAACAGTTGGCGGAGGCTGCTCGTACAGATTGGAATAGTGAACTGGAGCATTTCGAGATCGAAGGTACGCCCGATCAGAAAGCAATGTTCTATACTTCTCTTTACCACACCATGATTAATCCGTCTGTGTATATGGATGTAGACGGTTCCTATCGTGGGCTGGATCATAACATACACCGGGCGGAAGGATTCACCAACTATACTATATTTTCCCTTTGGGATACCTATCGTGCGGAACATCCTTTCCTGAATCTGGTGAAACCGGGACGCAATGCGGATATGGTGGAATCCATGATTAAACATGAGCAACAAAGCGTGCACGGAATGTTGCCGATATGGAGTCTGATGGGAAATGAAAACTGGTGTATGAGCGGTTATCATGCTGTGTCTGTACTGGCGGATGCAATAACCAAAGGCGTCTTTTCGAATGTGGATGAGGCATTGGCGGCAATGGTCAGTACATCCACCGTTCCGTATTATGAAGGTATAGCTGATTATATGAAGCTGGGATATATTCCGCTTGACAAAAGTGGTACAGCAGCCTCTTCTACTTTGGAGTATGCATACGACGATTGGACTATCTATCAGACAGCTTTGAAGGCAGGTAACAAGGAAATAGCGGAGACTTACCGAAAGCGTGCCCTCAATTATCGTACTATCTATGATACAAGTATTGGTTTTGCACGTCCCCGTTATAGTGACGGTTCTTTCAAGAAAGAGTTTGATGTATTGCAAACCTATGGTGAAGGTTTTATCGAAGGCAATTCATGGAATTTCTCTTTTCATGTGCCACACGATGTATTTGGCATGATCGACTTGATGGGAGGAGAAGGGACGTTCGTGCAGAAACTGGATGAACTGTTCTCCATGCATCTGCCGGAGAAGTACTATGAGCATAATGAGGATATTACGGAAGAATGTTTGGTCGGCGGATATGTGCATGGTAATGAACCGAGCCACCATGTTCCTTATCTATATGCGTGGACTTCCCAGCCGTGGAAATCACAGTACTGGCTGCGTGAGATTCTGAATAAGATGTATAAGAATGATATTAACGGATTGGGTGGAAATGATGATTGCGGACAGATGTCAGCATGGTACCTTTTCTCCGTGATGGGTTTCTATCCGGTTTGTCCTGGTACAGACCAGTATGTATTGGGAGCGCCCTACCTACCTTATCTGAAGATGACGCTTCCTAATGGAAAGACATTGGAGATCAAAGCGCCGGGTGTCAGCGATAAGAAACGTTACGTGCAGTCGCTGAAATTGAACGGTAAGGTATACGACAAGATGTACATTACACATGAAGACATTTTGAAAGGAGGCGTGCTTGAATTCAAGATGGGGGCGTCACCTAACAAACGTCGCGGATTATCACCGGAGGATAAACCTTATTCATTAACTAACGGAATCAACGAATAATCAATAAAGGAGTATGAAAAAGATACATTTAATCTATGCAGCCTGCCTGCTGGTAGGTATGGGGGCTTGTGCTGCAAGTGTGCAAAAACAGGTGAAGGATAATTCTGATGTATGGAAAGAGTACAATACAGGTGCTGTATTGTTTGAGGATAAAGCACCGGAAACGCTGGGATCGGACATTTACCACCGGATCATTCCCGATGCTGAATCGTACATCAAGGAACAGGCACGTACTGTATTAGCTACTCTTTACAATTCTCCGGAAGATAGTATTCCCGCAGTGCACAAGATACATTATACTTTGGAAGATATCAACGGTATTTCTGCTAAAGGCGGTGGCAATGGTGATGTGACGATTTTCTACAGTACACGTCATATTGAAAAATCTTTTGCAGCGAATGATACGGCAAAGTTGTTTTTCGAAACGCGCGGGGTATTGTTGCATGAACTGACACATGCTTATCAGCTGGAACCGCAAGGAATCGGTTCTTATGGAACCAATCGTGTGTTCTGGGCATTTATCGAGGGAATGGCAGATGCTGTGCGGGTTGCCAATGGAGGATTTGACGGACCGAATGCCCGTCCGAAAGGTGGAAATTATATGGACGGATACCGTACGGCGGGTTATTTCTTCGTGTGGTTACGTGACAACAAAGATCCTGAATTCCTGCGTAAGTTTAACCGGAGTACATTGGAGGTTATCCCTTGGTCGTTTGATGGAGCTATCAAGCATGTTTTAGGAGACGAATATAATATTGATGAACTGTGGCATGAATATCAAGTTGCGGTAGGTGATATACAAGCATAATAATGTAAATATGGTGAGTGTAATGGGTAAAAGAGGATTGTTTTTAGTATGGCTGTGCCTGGTGAGTATTTTGCCAGGCATGGCTCAAACCGAGAAACTGATTGATTATGTGAATCCATTTGTGGGAACAGATGGTTATGGTAATGTGTATCC
>ENA-ORCM01002019-ORCM01002019.1-human-gut-metagenome-genome-assembly--contig:-NODE-2019-length-15561-cov-5.942328_pt1 | contig 15561 bp, 11 predicted proteins | sample MGYA00242906_ERZ507928 | MGnify/ENA primary metagenome ERZ507928 (study PRJEB26167, sample SAMN06115497) | human gut metagenome | host: Homo sapiens | place: China:Shanxi | collected 2015-05-07...
GGCAACGTGGTGAACCCCAACGACATTGTGGCGCAGTACGGCGCGGATACCATGCGCCTGTATATCATGTTCGTGGGCGATTTCGAGCAGGCGGCCACCTGGTCTACCGACGCTGTAAAAGGCTCCAAGCGCTTCCTTGACAAAGTGTGGAATCTGGCGGAATCCGCGGCGGACAGCATGGAACTGACCCCCGCCAACGAGGCCATCCTCCACAAGACCATCAAGAAGGTCACGGATGATATTGATACCCTGAAGATGAACACCGCCATCGCCGCCATGATGACCGCCGTCAACGAGATGACCGCCAACGGCGTTACCAAGGGGGATCTGGGGATCTTCCTGCGGCTGCTGAATCCCTTTGCCCCCCATATTACCGAGGAGCTGTGGGAGCAGCTGGGCTTTGCCGCACAGACCGGCAAGATGTGCTGTCAGGCGGAATGGCCTGTCTATGATGCCAGCAAGACCGTGGCCTCCACGGTAGAGATGGCCATTCAGGTCAACGGCAAGATGAAGGGAACCGTTACCATGCCGGTGGACAGCGATGAGGAGACGGTCAAGGCCGCCGCTCTGGCTGTGGACAAGGTGCAGAAGGCCACAGCGGGGATGCAGATCGTCAAGACGATCCTTGTCAAAAACCGGCTCATCAACCTGATCGTTAAGCCCCAGTAAGCACCCGTTCCGGGCAGGTGACAGGTCAGGATGCCTGCGGGACAGGGGAAACCGTTTTATTCCATAGAAAAACACACTCGATTGGATGAACTGTCCAATCGGGTGTGTTTTTTGTAAAAATCAGCGGCGAACTGTCCCGCAGAACATGGAAGCGGGAATATAGCGCAGGCGCGCCGGGAAGAGCCGTCACTGATAGTCGCTCAGCAGGAACATGGGCTTGATTACCACAACCTCATCGTACTCCTCCTGCGTGACCTGCACATCGGCATTCAGCGCCTTCAGATCGGCCTTGACCACATCCAGCGCCTCGGCTTCGTTCCGGGCGCGGCCCTCCCGCAGAACACGGATCATCCGATCCAGAACCACGGGGTGAGCATAGCGGGCAGGGAGGGGGAAGCTTTCCGGCAGCACATTGGCAAGCGCACTCTGCGCGTTTTCCCATGCGGCGGTAACGGCCTTTTTGTTATTCTTCATGGTGGGGATTACCTGCGTGCCGGAAAACAGGAACACAACTGCCAACCCCAGCAATGTGAAATAGATGCCGAAATCCTCGTGACGCCGCCATGCGATGATGCCATAGACCGCGGCGATCAGGCCGCCCAGAACGATCGCCAGAGCCACCCACTTGTGAGAGGGGGTGGTGCGTTCGTTGACCCGCTTTGCTTTGGCGGCTGCGGAGAGGCGGTCTGTCAGGACAGGATAGCCGGCCAGAAATGCCCTGGCTTTTTCCAACCGCTCCTGAGCGGCCTGGGCGTCGGGGGAGAGCTGCTCCAGATAACGGTGCGCCTCCTCCTGCGCTTTTTGGGCGAGACGATGTTCCGCCTGTACGCTGTGGGTTGGAATGTGGGGACAGAGACTGCTCAGGTAATCCAGAAAGCTGTCTACATCTTCTTCCCGCTTGAAGGTGCATTGCTTCTCCGTTCCGTCGCCATATTCCACCACCAGATAGGGAATGGAGCCAAAAAGGCCGCTGCCGGTAAAGCCGCCCTTGCTCATGGCCACCCGTTTAAAGACCCGGCGCACATCCTGTAATGCGATATAGTAGCGGCAGTCGAGAAAATAGCTGTTGAGATACAGAGCCGCGTGTCCCACGCCGCAGGGGCCGAACCGTTTGCAGTCCTTGCGGTCAGCGGACAGCTTGTCCTGCGGCAGAGCGGTATTGCCGAGACGGACAGGAGTAAGTGCCATAATATGCCTCCCTGAGTTGATTTGATTTCAGTATAGAAAGCACAGCGCCTTTTTGCAAGTAAAAAACGCGGCCCTTTCCGTATTGAAATGAATCAAAGCGGCGGAAAGGTATTCGCTTTCCGCCGCTTTGGATATATGCCTGAAAATTACTTGCCCAGCGTTTCGTACTGGGGCTTCACGTCGCGCTTCTTGATGCTGTACAGGAAGATGCCGAGGAACAGGGCAGCAGCAATGATGCCGATGGGATATGCCACAGCGGTATTGTACACGGTAGCGCCGTCCGCAGTCTTGCTGTTGAGGAACTGGCCCAGGCACTCGTTGCCCAGCAGGAAGTAGGTCACAGACACGGCGCTCATGAAGGTTGCGGGAACAGCGGTGATCCAGTAGTTCTTCTTCTCATAGAAGAGGTACATGGAAGCGGCCCACAGCACGATCATGGCCAGCGTCTGGTTGGTCCAGCTGAAGTAACGCCAGATGATGGTGTAGTCGATCTTACCCAGCGCGTTGCCGATGCCCAGAATCGCGCCGACACCCAGCACGGGAACGCAGAGGATCAGACGGTTCTTCCAGCCCTTCTGGTCAATATGGAACCAGTCGGCCAGCACCAGACGGGCGGAACGGAACGCGGTATCGCCGGAGGTGATGGGGCAGGCGATCACGCCCAGCATGGCCAGAGCGATGCCGACGCCGCCCATGGTCTTGGAGCAGACGTCGTAAACAGCGGTGGAACCGCCGCCACCGAGCGCCAGCAACTCTTCGCCGGTGTAGAGGGCGCAGCCGGCAGCAGCCCAGATCAAAGCGATGATGCCCTCAGAAACCATGGCACCGTAGAACACGAAGTGACCCTGCTTCTCGCTCTTCATGCAGCGGGCCATCAGGGGGCTCTGGGTGGCATGGAAGCCGGAAATAGCGCCGCAGGCCACGGTGATGAACATGAAGCTCCAGATGGGGGTTCCCTGAGGATGCATATTGGCGAAGTTGTTCCAGATCTCAGGAATGGTATAGCCCTTGGTGAAGATGCCAATGGCCACGCCCACTGCCATGATGATCAGGCAGATGCCGAAGAGGGGATAGATCTTGCCGATGATCTTGTCGATGGACAGGAAGGTGGCAACGAAGTAATAGATCAGGATCAGAATCAGCCAGAACAACTTGCTGGTGAGGATGCCAGTGCTGTTGCCGTTGGTGAACAGCAGCTGGATCAGACCGGCAGGGCCAACGGCGAACACGGTGCCTACCATGACCAGCAGAACCACGCTGAAAACGCGCATGACGTTCTTCATGGTACTGCCCAAATAGATGCCGGAGATCTCAGAGATGGAAGCGCCGTTGTTGCGCTCGCTGAGCATACCGGAGAAGTAGTCATGGACAGCACCGGCGAAGATGGTGCCGAAAGTGATCCACAGGAACACCACAGGCCCCCACAGAGCGCCGCTCAGAGCGCCGAAGATGGGGCCAAGGCCTGCAATATTCAGCAGCTGGATCATAAACAGCTTCCACTGGGGGAGAACCATGTAGTCCACGCCGTCGTTAATTTTGACAGCGGGAGTTTCACGGTCATCGGGCCCGAAGGTCCGCTCCACCACGGAGCCATAAACAAAGTAGCCGCCGATCAGCAGTGCCAGACAAATGAAAAAGCTAAGCATTGTTTGTTCTCCTTTCCTACACACGATTGACAATGTCAATTTGAACATGGGAAACCGTTTACCTTCCCATATCCATCAACATACTACCATAGAAATGCAAAACTTCAATTTCCAAAATCAACAAAATAATCCAATGTACTTCGTGGGTATTCACGACATTTTAACGCATTTTGCACAAAATATAGACAAAATACTTATGGATAAGCGACAGGAACAGCCTGTTTGCTTATGGGTATTAACAGGGGCAAAGAGAGAACTGCCGGGGGACTTGTCAGGTGGAACTGCCCCGGTTTGCCCGTTGTGGAATGGCACGGCAGCGGGGGATTGCAGGACATAAAATAAACGCAGGGGGCGCTTTCAAAGCGTCCTCCTGCGGAATCGTTAGCTATGGAATCAGATGCGCTGATCCGGCAGACAGCCAAAGTGCAGCAGCGCTTCCAGTACGCCGCCGCCTACGGCCAGAGCCTTGTCAGAAGCGGTCACGCAGTTGGCGGCATTGCCGCGGGGATCCACATCTCCGCACTTCATGCCGGAAAAAACGGTCAGACCTTCGTGAAGCAGGCCCCGCAGGCATCCGTCGATGGCGCAGACCATGGGGACGCCGTTTACCGTAGCGGCAATATCCCCGGCGTGAACCAGCTGCCCAATTTCCATTTCCGGGTGAAAAACGCCTGCCGCCGGGGCGCGAAGGATACGCAGGGCGCTCTGGCCACCAATGACGCCGGGAACGCCGGTATTGGGCAGGGGGCTGCCGGTATAGAGGACACGGCCCAGTGTGTGTCCCCGCATGGTCTCCACAGCGGCGTGGCAGTCCACGCCGGCGGTAAAGCCGGGGCCGACGGCGATCACCACCGGGGCATCGGCCATGGAAGTTCCCAGATTGCGTTTTGCCAGAATCGCGTCCACCACCGCGTTGGGGTGCAGCTGCCGGATACAGGCGCTTTCCGGATCGGTCAGCACGGCGACCCGGCCCTGCTCCGTAAGAGCCAGCGCTTTCTGCGGGGTATGAGCCAGAACGGCTTCCGTATCTTCCACTGTGCAGCGGCCGCGCCAGACTGCCTCGGAAAAGCAGACCGTTCGCCGGATGGAGGTAGGCTGGGGCAGGTCGGTCAGGATCAGGCGATAGCCGGAGCGGTGAAGCCGCAGGGCGATGCCGGTGGCAATGTCCCCGGCTCCCCGAATAATGACAAGCATAGCGTCACTCCTTTGCGGATTGGTTGGCGGTCGTTTCCCGGCGGCTGCCGGATGGGAGATCATGCGTCGGGCTGCCCTGCGGCACGGCAGCTGTGTTCCAGCGTATGGCGGATGTTGCCGTCCAAGAGCCTCCCAAGATGGTCGATGTACTCCTCGGCGTCATATTTCATGCCGCTTTGCAGCCACAGAACGGTAAGGCCGGCCAATGCGGCGGAATAGAATTCCGCAAGGACTCGGATATCCTCCTCATCCGCATTCAGGCCCTCTGCCTGATCCCGGATATAAGAGGTGATGGCGGCCAGAATCACGTTGTGATAGTACCGGCGCAGCGTTTCCTGATTGCCGGAGTTGTACAGGTGGTACACAGCCCGCTTATTCTCTGCGGCAAAGGCCGTGGCATCCCGGAACGCCTCCTGCCAGCTGTCGTACCGGTGCATCTTGGCCTGAAAATCCTCCGCTTCCAGCTGGAGAATATCCTCCACAAGAGCAAAGATATCGGCGTAATAGTAATAAAAGGTATTGCGGTTGACGGAGCTTTTTTCTGCAATATCCTTAATGGAAATCTTATCCAGCGGCCGTTCGTTCAGCAGCTGGATGAACGCCAGCCGAATGGCGTTTTTGGTATGTTGGGCCATGTTTTTCCTCCGCGTGTTTTCCGATATTACACAGATATATTATACACGAAGTGGCCGGTTCACTTCAAGTATCAATTTGCACGCCTCTGAATTTAGGCATTTTCTGGAAATTGCCTAATAGGCATATCTCCCGTCTGTGTATGAAGTTTGTACACAGGGGCGGGATTTGTCTGTTTTTTTTTATGAATGAGGATGGTAGACTTGCAGCGCAGAATAGAAAGCGGGCGTACAATGGCCCGTATGGAAACAGGGGAGAACGCATGGAACACATTCTGACATCGGAAGCTGTGACACGGGGTCATCCGGACAAAATCTGCGACCAGATTGCCGACGCCGTGCTGGACGCGGTGCTGGCGGAGGAGCCGGAAGCGCGGGTGGCCTGTGAAACGGCAGTCTGGAAGGATGGCTTGTGCATCTTCGGCGAATTGAGTGCCCGACAGGAGCCGGACTATGAAACGATCGCCAGAGAGGTGCTGCGAAAGATCGGATATGACCGGCCGGAGCTGGGCTTTGACTGGGAGACCTGCTCTGTACAGGTGCATATGCACCCCCAATCCCCGGATATCGCCCGTAGTGTCAGGCACCGGGCTGCGGAGGATACCGGCGCGGGAGATCAGGGCATCCTGTTTGGATATGCCTGCCGGGAGACAGAAGATCTCATGCCGCTGCCTATCACGCTGGCCAACCGGCTGGCGCGGCGGCTGGAGGCCGTGGGACGGGACGGCACGCTGCCATGGCTCCGGCCGGACGGCAAGACGCAGGTCAGCGTAGCCTACCGGGACGGCAAGCCGGCGCGGATCACCACCGTGGTGCTTTCCGCGCAGCACGCGCCGGATATCGCTGTGGAGGATCTGCGGGAGACCTTGCGGCAGAAGGTGATCTTACCGACGCTGCCCGCGGAGCTGGTCGATGAAAATACCTTATTATATATAAACCCAACGGGACGGTTTGTCATCGGCGGCCCCGCCGGCGACAGCGGCCTGACAGGCCGGAAGCTGCTGGCGGACACCTATGGCAGTGCGGCCCGGCATGGCGGCGGCTCCATCTCAGGAAAAGATCCTACGAAAATGGACCGCACCGGGGCATATCTGGCCCGGTATCTGGCTAAGAATATTGTGGCGGCAGGGCTGGCGGAGCGCTGTGAAGTGCAGCTGGCCTATGCCATCGGTCTGGCGGACCCCGTCAGCGTGGCGGTGGATACCTACGGCACCGGGACAGTCCGGGACGAGGCGCTGGCCGGTTGGCTGGAGGAAAACGTTGATATGCGGCCCGGTGTGATCATCCGGCGGTTCGGATTGACACAGCCCATCTATCAGCCGCTGGCCTGCTACGGACACTTCGGGGAAAACGCACGGGGAATGCCGTGGGAGCGGACGGATCTGAGACTGCCCCGCAGTTTTGACTAAGTTGGTTCTGAAATTTATCATAAAGGAAGAAAGTACGATGCAAAAACCAGTGAAAACCGTGAAACGGCAGCTTCTGCGGATCGGAAGCTGCGCCCTGTCCGCCCTGATGGCGCTTGGCTCCATTCCGGCGGCCGCCATCGATGACGGTGTGACCGCCACCTATGACGAGGCATACTACGCCATGACGGATTATTATGGCAACCTGACCGACGGCAGCGTGGTCAAGAGCTACCGCACCAACGGCATCTCCACACTGACGGACTACGGCGACTATGATGAGGTCATCAACCTGACCGACGGCACCGAGCCGACCCGGACGGACGGCAAGACCGTGTTCCAGCTGGATGAGAGCAATCTGCCCGGCACCTTCTATTTCGAGGGCAAAACGGCGAAGCCCTTTGAGCAGCTGCCCTGGACGCTGTCCGTGAGCTACACCCTCAACGGCGTTCCCACCAAGGCGGAGGATCTGGCAGGCAAGACCGGCGTGGTGGAGATCAATCTGGACGCCGTCCCCAATAAAACGGCCAGCGAATACGCCCGGAACAACTACACGCTGGAAGCCATGGCCATCTTCAATCAGGACGACATCCTGTCTCTGGAAGCGCCTGGCGCGCAGGTGCAGCTGATCGGCAACCTGCGGGCGGTGCTGTTCATCGGCCTGCCCGGCGAGGAATGTCATTACACCATCCGGGTGGGCAGCGATGATTTCTCCTTTGGCGGCATGACCTTCCTGATGGTGCCTGCCACCTTGAGTCAGCTGGAGGAGATCACCAAGCTGTCCGAGCGGAAGGACGATCTGGAGGAGAACTACAACAAGCTCTCCGGCAGCATGGATTCTCTGCTGGACGCCATGGCGGCCATGACCGGCAGCCTGAATGCATCCGCCAACGGTCTGGATCAGCTGAATCAGGCCCGGAACATCTTCTCCAGCGGCAAGAATACCATCTACAGCGGCACCGATGCCCTGCGGGCGGATCTTTCCAATCTGGCGGATGTGCTGGAGCCGGTGGAGAGCCAGATCACGGCTCTGAGCAAGACCATTACCAGCTCCAAGGCCACCCTCAACAGTATGGTGGATACCGTTTCCACTCTGCGAAAAGATCTGGCAGACGTGGAAGATGCACTGGAGGATCTGGAGGACGGCAAGGGCGATTTGCAGGATGTGCTGGACAGCATGGGCAACCTGCGCCGGAGTCTGAAAAAGCTTCAGGACACGCTGGGCGGCACAGTGAAGGACACCACCGCTGAGATCGACAAAACCATTGACGCCAACCAGAATATCGGCTCCATCACGGTGGACAAGGTGAAGAAGGCCCACAGCGCCTATGTGGAAACCGATCGGAAGAGCTTCTACCAGATCCTGCTGGAGCTGAACGGGTCTTCCAGCGCGGAGGCTGCGGCAACTGCCAAGCAGCTGGCGGAAACGCAGGAGAAGCTGGCCGGGCTGAAGCAGACCCTTGAGAGTACGCAGGCACGGCGTCAGCTGCTGGCGGAGCAGCTGGAAGAGATCAAGAAGCAGGATCCCGATCTGAAATCCGAGCCGGCACAGAAGGTTCAGGCGGGGATTGCAAAATGCGATGCCACAATCACGAAGCTGGAAGGCGGCATTCAGCAGATTGAGGCGGGTCTGGAAGCTGCCGGTGCCACGAAGCTGGAAACCGGTTTTCAGGCCAAGGCTGGACTGACCTTCCAGCAGTTCTGCCAGAACGTTCTGGGGCAGGACGCCGCCACCGCCAAGCAGATGAACGACCTGTGGCTGGTGTACGCCTCCGGCAAGGTGGAGGGCGGGGATACCCCCGCAAGCGGCGGCATCCTGTCCGGCGAGCTGCTGCATAATGACGCTGCGGCTTCTTCCGAGGAAGGCAGCACAGATACCGGCAGTGACGAGAGCAAGACGGAAGAACCCGCAGATTCCAGCGAGAGCGTCGGCGGCGCTGTGGTGGATCTGATTTCCGGCGGTCTGGACAGCGCCATGGCGGAGATCGCCAAGCTTCAAAAGTCCATAACGGATGTGATGACCAAGCTGAAGAATCCGACGACTCAGGTGGTCAACGATCTGAGTACTCTCTGCGGCCGGATCGAGGATCTGTCTGATCTGCTGGACAGCGCGGAAGATCTCTCCGCTGCCATCCGCTACGCATCCTCTGACCTGCGGGATATCCTCAGCGACGTGGAGAAACTGCGGGACACCCTCAACGACTACGAGCCGACCCTTCAGGAGAGCCTGAAAACCGTCAGCAGTCTCAGCAACAGCGCCGTCAAGACCATCCGGGACACCCAGTCTCTGGTGACGGATACCGAAAACCTGATGAAGTCCACCGGCTCCACGCTGGACGACGGCACCAAGCAGACGCTGGAAGGTCTGGCGGCTGTTCTCCGTAGCACGGCCAAGACCATGAGCACAGCCGGACAGATCAAGGACGCCAAGTCCAGTATCTGCGATATCATTGAGGACCCATGGGACGAATACACCGGTGATGTGAACAATCTCCTGCTGATAGATGCCACCGCAGACGCCGTGTCCCTGACCGACAGCCGCAATCCCTCTCCCGAAAGTATTCAGGTGCTGATCCGCACGCAGGAGATCACCGTGCCGGATGAGGCGGATGACGAAACGGAGACCGCGGCGGAGACCCAGACCACCTTCTGGGGCCGGGTGGCACAGATGTTCAAAGACCTCTGGTCTGCCGTTACCGGCCTGTTCGGCGGAAAGGACTGATCGGCCATGGTTGAAAAAATCGCAAACTGGCTGACCCGGAAGCCGAAGCTGGTGGCATTCATCGCTGTGCTTCTGCTGATCCCTTCCGCCATCGGCTATATTTCCACCCGCATCAATTATGATATTCTTTCTTATCTGCCGGAGGATCTGCCCTCCTCTCAGGGCGAGAAGCTGCTGGAGGATCCCTTCAAAATGGCCGCTACCAGTATGCTGGTGGTGGAGGATATGCCGGCAGGCTATACCAACAGCCTGATCAATGAGATCAAGGAGATTCCCGGCGTTTCCAACGCCATCTGGATCAGCAACCTCATGGGCGTTCAGATCCCCACGGATATGATTCCCGCCAATTTCCGGGATATGTTCTTCTCCGGGGACGCGACCATGATGATCATTCAGTACGACCATCCCGGCGCGTCTGACGAGACCATGGAGGCCATTGAGCAGGTGCGGAAGGCCTGCAACGAAAAGTGCTTTCTGGCCGGATTTTCCGTGGTCATCAAGGATACCCGCGACCTGATGGACAGCGAGCTGCCCATGTTTGTAGGCCTGGCCATCCTCATGGCCCTGTGCGCCATGCTGCTGACGCTGGAATCCACGGTGCTGCCCTTTATCTTTCTGGCCAGCATCGGCCTTGCGGTCATCTACAACATGGGTACCAACATATTCCTGGGGGAGATCTCGTACATCACAAAAGCAATCGCTGCCGTCCTACAGTTGGGCGTGACCATGGACTACTCCATTTTCCTCTACCATCGGTATGAGGAGGAGCGGCCCAACTATGAGGATGAGCGGGACGCCATGGCGCAGGCCGTGGTTGCGGCTTTCCGCTCCCTGTCCTCCTCCTGCATCACCACAGTGGCGGGCTTCCTGGCGCTGTGCGTCATGCGGCTGACGCTGGGCCGGGATATCGGCATCGTCATGGCCAAGGGCGTGGTGCTGGGCGTGGCCACCGTCATTCTGGTGCTGCCCTCTCTGGTGCTGATCTTCGACAAGCAGATCGCCAAGCATAAGCACAAGAGCCTGATGCCCAGCTTTGACAAGGTAAACAGCTTCATCCTGCGGCACAACAAGGCCATTATGGTGCTGTTCATCCTGCTGTTTATTCCTTCCTATTACGCTCAGTCCCACGCCGGGATCTACTATAAGCTGGATGAGTCCCTGCCGCGGGACCTGCCTTCCATTGTGTCCAACGAGAAGCTGAAAAACGACTTCGACATGGCCACCTCTCACTTCATTGTCCTGCGGGACGACCTGACCCCTGCGGAGATGAGCGACATCGAAAACCGCATGGAGGAGGTCAAAGGCGTGACCTCTGTGGTGTCCTACCACAAGATGCTGGGAACCGGCATCCCCGATTTCTTCATCCCGGATGCGGTGAAGGATATGCTCAAGCAGGGCGGCTACCAGCTGATGATGGTGAACTCCAGCTATTCTCCCGCCACGGACGCGGTGGCCAATCAGCTGGATGAGATGAACGCCATCCTGCATGAGTACGATGAAAACGCCATGATTACCGGCGAGGGCGCCATGTACCGGGACCTGATCGACACCACCGCTGTAGACTTCGTAGTGGCTAACTACCTGTCCATCGCCTGCATCTTCCTGATTGTGGCGTGGACGTTCAAATCCATTGCGATTCCGGCTGTGCTGGTGGCCACCATCGAGTTGGCCATCTTCCTGAATCAAGGCTTCTCCTACTTCACCGGCGCATCCACGGCGTTCATTGCGCCGACGATCATCAGCTGTGTGCAGCTGGGCGCCACGGTGGACTACGCCATCCTGATGACGTCCCGGTTCCAGGAGGAGCTTCAGGGCGGCAAGTCGAGGAAGGAGGCCATCCGCATCGCGGCGAATTCGGCGGACTCCTCCATTATCACCAGCGCGCTGGTGCTGTTCTGCGCCACGCTGGGTGTGTCCTTCGTGTCCTCCATCGACCTGATCGGCGACCTCTGCATCATGCTGGCCCGCGGCGCACTGATCTCCGCCTTTGTGTGCCTGTTCATCATGCCGGCGGTTCTGTATGTCTGTGAGCCGGTGTTCAACAAGACGACCCTCCACTGGCGTACCCCGGCTCCCAAGAAGGAGTCCCGGACCGCCAAGGCGCTGAAATCAGCGGCAGGGAAGCTTCCCGCCCGCAAGGAGCAGGATACTCTGCCGGAAAACGGCGAGGCCCAGCCGGAGACGGTTCCCGAAGCGGAGAAAGACCCGGAGCGGGACACGGCGGACGTCTGATCGTGCCTGATAAATAAAAGCAGTACAAGAAAGCCTGCCGTTTTCGACAGGCTTTCTTGATTTCCGGGACGTTCCGCTGGGGCAGGAAAACGAAAGAGAGAAAGGATTTCCCGCAAAATTGACTTCTCAAACGGATGCGGATGTGATAGAATCAGATCAACAGGCTGAGAGAGAAAGGGCAGGTGAGTGCAGTGCGGAAAGTACGGTGCCACGAATGCGGGAAAATTTATAATTTCGATGCGGAGGATTTCTGCCCCCGGTGCGGCGCGTTTACCCAGCCGCCGAAGTCCACGGCCATTGATGCAGACGGCAGTGTGATCCGGGTGGAGGGCATCAACGAGAAGAACCATGCGGGTTCCTTTGTTCATGAGGAGCTGCATGAGGAAAACCGGGAGCGCAGGCGCACGGGGCTTTCCAAGGGAATGCGCCGCACCGGCCAGACGGCCCGCTCTGCCCGGACGCAGGAGCAGAACCGTCCCACAGTGCTGAAATGGCTTGCGTGGTTCATCGTGGGCATTATGGTGCTGAATGTGCTGGGCGGCCTGATGGATGCGTTCCTGTACTGGTGAAATTTGGAAGAAGTTGGCCTGAATTTGTAAAAACAGGGCAGAACCATCGGTTCTGCCCTGTTTGTGTTTTTTCATGATTTTGACAGCTGTATTTTGCAGCTGTTCACACAAACTATTCCTGAATACGGGAAGGATGCGTGAATCGGAATGCAAAAGCTGCTGTCCATATTTGTCTATTTGGTTCTGCTGGTTTTTCTGGAATCCGCGGCGCAGGTCACAGGGGTCACAGCTTCCGCCCCGGCTGAAATTCCGGCGGACGAACCCCGTTATGTGGCACTGACCTTTGACGACGGCCCCCGGCGGAGTACGACAGCCCGCCTTCTGGACGGATTGCGGGAGCGGGGGGCCAGCGCTACGTTTTTTCTGGTGGGGGAACAGCTGGCGGGGAATGAGGATCTGATACGCCGGATGGCGCAGGAGGGCCACCAGATTGGAAATCATACATGGGATCATGTGCGGCTGCAGGGGGACGAACCTGCCCATCAGATGCAGGAGATACAGGATACCGACAAAGCGCTGACAGCCATTCTGGGCGGCAGCGGGTACTGGCTGCGGCCGCCCTATGGCCTGATCGATCAGGAGATGAAAGCGCAGATCCCTGTGCCTATGGTGCAGTGGTCGGTAGACCCCCGGGACTGGGAGAGCCGGAATACGGATGAGATTGTGCAGGCGGTGCTCAGCAAGGTGCAGCCGGGGGACATTATCCTGCTCCACGACATCTATGCCACATCCGTGGAGGCGGCCTTACAGATCGTGGACGCCCTGACGGAGCAGGGCTACTGGTTTGTCACTGTGGAAGAATTGCTGGAGCTGAACGGCATCCGGCCGCAGGCGGGGGTTCTGTACCGCTCCGGGCGGGCATGAATCAATACTGGCGCACCACCGCCACCACTTTTCCCAGAATCCGGGCATAGGTGCCGTCGATCGGGGCGTAGGCGTCGTTTTCCGGCATCAGCCAGACGTGGCCGTTTTTCCGGGAAAAGCGCTTGACGGTGGCTTCGTCGTCAATCATGGCCACCACGATCTCCCCTGGATTGCAGGTCTGCTGTTGCCGCACAACGACCAGATCGCCGGGCAGGATCCCGGCGTTCAGCATGGATTCGCCCCGCACCCGCAGGGCGAAGTGGACGTCGCCGGGGTGGCCTGCGTCAAAGGTCAGGTAGTCCTCGATGCATTCCTGCGCCAGAATGGGGCTGCCGGCGGCGACATTGCCCACAATGGGAACCCGGCCAGCCGGGGTCTCCGGCACAGGCGGGGCCGATACGGCGGGATGGGTCAGGGTAATGGCCCGGCCCTTACCGGCGCCGATCTCAATGACCCCGGCATCCGCCAGCTTTTTCAGGTGAAAATGGACGGTGGAGGGAGAGCGCAGGCCCACGGCCTCGCCGATCTCCCGCACAGAGGGGGGATACCCCTGACGTTGGATACAGGCGGCGATATAGTCATAGATTTTCTGCTGCATAACGGAAAGCATTGGAAAACCTCCTTCATTGATGAATCCCGGCTTGTGTTGCGGCGCGGGTATACGGTGTCAAACGTATTATACCATATGCTGCGGCAAAATGCAAACATTTGTTCTACAATGGTGATATTTTTTCATCACGCTGTATTTTGAGGAGGACGCATCCTGTTCCGAATCTCTATGGCTGTGTCCTCCTTCCTGTACTGGGGATAAAACCGGCGTGAAAAGGGATAAATGAAGAACAGCCCCACTGCGTGAGGCTGTTCGGGATCAGATGCGCTTACAGCAGGATGATGCCTGCTTCCTCGCATTTTTTCATGGTTTCGGAATCCCAGATGCTGGCCTGGACCTCGCCGATGTGGCAGGTGCCGATCATCAGCATACACAGGCGGCTCTGGCCGATGCCGCCGCCGATGGTCAGGGGCAGTTCTCCGTTCAGGAGCATCTTGTGGAAGGGCAGCTCCGCCCGCTCCTCGCACCCGGCCAGCTTCAGCTGACGGGCCATGGCTTCCTCGTCCACGCGGATACCCATGGAGGAAATCTCAAAGGACCGCTCCAGAATGGGATTCCACATGAGAATGTCGCCGTTCAGCGCCCAGTCGTCATAGTCGGGGGCGCGGCCATCGTGCTTTTCGCCGGATTTCAGAACGCCGCCGATCTGCATCAGGAACACGGTGTGGTGTTCGGCGCAGATAGCGTGTTCCCGCTCCTTGGGGGTCTTGTCCGGCCAGCGATCCTCCAGCTCCTGCGTGGTGATGAAGTACACATCCCGATCCAGCTTGACCCGCAGGCTGGGGAAGGCCACGTTCAGCGCTTCACTGGTTTCGCATACGGCGGAGACGATGGCCCGAACGGTGGCCTTCAGATAGGCTTCGTTCCGATCCTCGCGGGAGATGATCTTCTCCCAGTCCCACTGATCCACATAGACGGAGTGGATGTTGTCCAGATCGTCCTCGTCCCGGCGGATAGCGTTCATGTCGGTGTACAGCCCCTTGCCTACATGGAAGCCGTAGCGCTTCAGCGCCAGACGCTTCCACTTGGCCAGAGAATGTACCACCTCGGCGTCCTTTCCGACGCCGGGAATATCAAATTTTACAGGGCGCTCCGTGCCATTCAGGTTGTCGTTCAGGCCGGAGTCGGAGGTCACAAACAGGGGGGCGGACACCCGGCGCAGGTTCAGCGCGTTGGAAAGGTTGGTCTGGAAAGACTCCTTGATAAAGGCGATGGCCCGCTGCAATTCATAGTTGGGCAGGGGGGCCTTGTAGCCCTGAGGAATCACAAGGTTATTCATGGAACGGTTCCTTCTTTCTCTCTTACTTCAGTTTGTCCAGCCCCAGATGCAGACGGCGCAGAGTCTCGTCCTTGCCCAGCAGGTGGCAGATCTCCACAGCGCCGCCGGGCGTGACCAGCTTGCCGGCCGCGGCAATGCGGACAGGCCACATCAGCGTGGCGTTCTTGACCTCCAGCCGGGCGGCCAGATCGATCAGAGTGTCGTGGATGGCGTCGGTTGTCCAGGAATTGATGGCTTCCAGCGCGGGAATGGCCGCTTCCAGCATAGCCTTGGAGACCTCGGCGTTGGTCTTGGACTTCTTGTTAGTGAAGAACTCAACGTCATAATCGGGCAATGCGTCGAAGAAATCGACCTTTTCGGGAATGTCCGTCAGCTTTTCGCACCGGGCCTGCAGCAGCGCGGCGATCCCGGCGGCGTCGATGGCGGGATTCTTCACCGCCTGACGGATGTAAGGCTCTGCAACCTCCGCAAAGGCGGCAGGCTCCATGGCCCGGAGATAGGTGGCGTTGAAATAGGTCAGCTTCTCGATGTCGAAAATAGCGGGGGACTT
>ENA-ORCM01002033-ORCM01002033.1-human-gut-metagenome-genome-assembly--contig:-NODE-2033-length-15459-cov-6.835457_pt1 | contig 15459 bp, 17 predicted proteins | sample MGYA00242906_ERZ507928 | MGnify/ENA primary metagenome ERZ507928 (study PRJEB26167, sample SAMN06115497) | human gut metagenome | host: Homo sapiens | place: China:Shanxi | collected 2015-05-07...
TACACCATGGGCATCAAGACCATCATGCAGGCCCGCAAGGTGCTGGTGGTGGCCAACGGTCTGGCCAAGGCCAAGGCGGTCAAGGCCGTCGTCTCCGGCCCCGTGACCCCCGAGTGCCCGGGCTCCATCCTGCAGATGCACCCCGACTGCATCCTCGTGGCCGATGAGGAGGCTCTGAGCCTGTTATGATCATTCAAAATGCTCTGGTCTACACTCCCCGCCACACGTTTGAAAAGGGGAGCATCGTCATCCGGGAGGGCCGCATTGTGCCCTTTGCGGCTCCCGAGGAGGGCGAGGAAGTTCTGGACGCACAGGGCCTCTATGCCCTGCCGGGCCTCGTGGATATCCACTTCCACGGTGCCATGGGCAAGGATTTCTGTGACGGCAAGGAAGAAGCCATCCAGACGCTGGCGGATTTTGAGGCCAGCAAGGGCGTGCTGGCCATCTGCCCCGCCACCATGACATTCTCCGAGGAGATCCTGAACGGCGTCATGGATGCCGCGGCCGCTCACAAAAACGGCAAGGGTGCCGATCTTGTTGGCATCAACATGGAGGGCCCGTTCATCAGCCCCCACAAGGTGGGCGCGCAGAACCCGGAGTACCTCCACAAGGCCGATGTGGAGATGTTCCGCCGCCTGCAGAAGCGGGCGAACGGTCTCATCAAGCTGGTGGACATTGCCCCGGAGGAGCCGGGCGCGCTGGAGTTCATCAAAGAGTGCCATGGGGAGGTCCGCGTCTCGCTGGCCCACACCTGCACCGACTACGACACCGCCATTGCCGCTTTTGACGTCGGTGCCACCCACATGACCCACCTGTACAACGCTATGCCCGGCATCACCCACCGTGCCCCCGGCCCCATCATTGCGGCCATGGAGCGCGGGGCGGAAGTGGAGCTCATCACCGATAACGTCCACATCCACCCGGCGGTGGTGCGGTTCACGTTCAAGGCTTTTGGTGACGACCATGTCATCCTCATTGCCGACAGCATGATGGCCTGCGGCCTGCCCGACGGCCAGTACAGTCTGGGCGGCCAGGCTGTGACGGTGGAGGGCCCCCGGGCCACCCTGACCGAGCAGCCCGGCACCATTGCCGGCAGCGCTACCTGCCTGTACGACTGCATGAAGCGGGCCGTGCTGGAGATGGGCGTGCCGCTGGAGAGCGCTGTCCGTGCCGCCAGCGAGAACCCGGCAAAGAGCATCGGCGTGGACAATGACTACGGCAGCATTGCCGCGGGCCGCTATGGCAACATCATCCTGGCCGACCAGGAGCTCAATCTCAAAGCTGTGATCCAGAAAGGAACCCGCATCGTATGAACACCCTGACCTGGCGGCTGCTGACCGCGGAGGAACTGACCCGCGTTTACCTCAATGAGATGCGCCGGGATTTTCCCCCGACGGAGCTCAAACCCCTGAGCATGGTTTTGAACAGTGAAGCCGTTGGCGACTCCCACACCTGGGGCGTCTACGACGGCGAGGCCCTCGTGGCCTATCTGCTCATGGTACGGCCCCGGGGCGCGACGGTCAGCCAGCTGGATTATTTTGCCGTGCTTCCGGCCTGCCGCGCCGCCGGCCTGGGGGCAAAGCTGCTGGCCGCCCTGCCCGGCAAAGAGGCCGGGGCCGATGCCATCCTCATTGAGGCCGAGCTGCCGGAAAAAGCCGACGACCCGGCTATGGCGGTCCGCCGTCTGGGGTTCTACGCCCGCTGCGGGGCCGTGGATACGGGCTGGACCGAAAAGCTGTTCGGGGCTTCCTGGTTCCGGGTGCTGACACTGGCCGCCCCGGGGCAGCAGCCCATGGGCGCGGAGGATGCCTGCCGCGCGCTGGCCGACTGCTACCGCCGTGTCATCGGGGAGCCCAAGTGGCGGCAGTACATCGAGCTCTACCGCCCGGACGGAACCACCGCCCAGCTGCTCTGAGCAGAACACAAAACAGAACCGCCGCCCTGTGTGGAGTGCCGCTGCACCCGCCGGGGCGGCGTTTTTTGACGCTGTATCACTACTGAAATTCGGACCGAAAAAAGGACGCTTGACACCACGCCCCAAAGTGGTAACATAAGGGCATGGATTTGAAGTTTCTGGAAACGATTCAGGAGGAAATTTTTATGGCATATAAAGTATCCCGCCGCAGCTTCCTCAAGGGCGCTGCTGCGCTGGCCGTTGCTACTGCTGCTTCCGGTCTGCTGACTGGCTGCGGTGGCGGAAAAGGCGATGGCTATACGATCGGTGAATATACGGTTTATCTGTCTCTCGAGGGCTATGGCTGGATGTACGATAAGAAAAATCCCTATGGCTTTGTCATTGCCGATGTGAAGATCAAAGGCAAGAAGAGCGGCCTCAATAGCAAGAGCTATAAAGAGATGTTTGCACTGAAAGTCGGCGATCAATCCTTTGAGCTGGACAAGAATGAGCGAGTCAATCTGATCCAGGGCAAGACGGCAGATTGTACGCCCAAATTTACCACGACGAACAAAGAGATCTATGATGCAGCGTTCGCTGGTGAGAAAACACTGGAGTTCAGCATTACGCTGTCCGGCCAGACGCAGACCTTTGTGGTTGATTTGAAAAACAAGAAAATTAATCTGAAAACTGCATAAATCAAAAATAGATTCCTGCCGCCCGGTGTGCTCTTTTCCAAGAGCCGCCGGGCGGCTTTTTGCTTCTTGACAAGTGCGGTACGCATGGTATGATGAAGACAGGAATCATCCATTTTCCAGAGGAGGAAAGAAATTATGAAAAAAGAACTTACCCGCCGCTCGTTTCTCAAGCTCGCCGGTGTGGGGGCACTGGCTGTTGCGATGTCCGGCTCTCTGACGGGCTGTGATGTGATCGACAATCTGAAAGATATGGATTCGGTGTCGGCAGCCATCGGAGACGTGAAATTCATGCTGAGCGCAAGTGTGTGGGTCAACAATGGCTCCAACGGCATGAGCTACCAGCCGACCTGTGAGATTCGGAATAACAGTAAAAAGGCTGTGACCTACGGCGGCAGCGGCAGTGGCTGTGAAGTCATTATTACGGGTGTGCTCACGGATAAAAACGGCAAGGAATATCCGATGACCTATGCAGGCGAAAAGGGCAGTGCTCCGGCTGGCGAAAAATATGAGGTCAAGGATTTTAAACTGGTAGCAGTCGGTAAGGAACTGCACGTGGAAGGCAGCAAGGTCGTGACGACATTTACGTATAAGGGCAAAAAGGCTGTCTTTACAGAGTATTACGATGGGAATATCACGTCCAAAGTAGAGTAAACACTTTATACGTTCAAAACGATCCGTATGCCGCCCGGTGTGCTCTTTTCCAAGAGCCGCCGGGCGGCTTTTTGCGTTTTGCAGCGCGGCGGGCTGGCAGAACCCACAAAGAAACAAGCAGGATTTCGGCATTCTGGCGGGAAATGTAAAATCAAGGACGATGATTTTCAAAGCGGCTTTACCAAACGGTTACATTGGCGTAAAACCATAGCGCAAAGCTTTACTTCGATTTTGCGTGGTCATGGTCGCGGCGGGGCGGTGGTTGGAGTACAATCATGGTGTTCCCAAGGAAAACACAATGAGAGACCCCGGGCGGAAAAAGTGCCCGGAATTTGGAAAACATTTGTACTGAGAAAATCGGAGGAAAACATGATGAAAAAGATCACTCGCCGTTCGTTCCTGACCGTTTGTGGTGCTGTGGCTACCGCCGCTGCCCTGTCCGCCTGCGGCGGCTCCGCTTCTTCCACCACTGCTTCTTCTGCCGCTGCTTCCAGCACGGCCGCTTCTTCTGTGGCCGCTTCCGCAGCCGGTGACCTCTCCGGCAATGTGGCGACCGGTGGTTCTACTTCCATGAAGAACGTCATCGCTGCCCTGACCGAGGGATTTGCGGAAGTCCAGCCCGGCGTCACCGTCAGCTATGACCCCACCGGTTCCGGCGCTGGCATCACCGGTGCAACCGATAAGACGCTGGATATCGGCCTGTCTTCCCGCGCGCTGAAAGCCGATGAGACCGGCGTGACCGGCACCACCATTGCACTGGATGGCATCGCCATCATCGTCAACAAGGACAGCAAGGTGGAGGACCTGACTGTGGACCAGCTCAAGCAGATGTTCACGGGTGAGATCACCAACTGGTCTGAGGTTGGCGGCGACGACGGCGAGATCGTGCTGGTGGGCCGCGAGGCTGGCTCCGGCACCCGCGATGGCTTTGAGAGCATCGTGGACGTCAAGGACGCCTGCAAGTATGCCCAGGAGCTGACGGCCACCGGCGCTGTCATCAGCGCTGTGGAGGCCAACCCCCTGGCCATCGGCTACGCTTCCCTGTCTGCCGTCGGCGACACCGTCAAGGCTGTTACCGTGGAAGGCGTGGAGTGCAGTGAGGATACCGTCAAGGACGGCACTTACAAGATCCAGCGCCCGTTCGTCTTCGTCACCAACGATTCTGTCACGCTGTCCGAGCAGGCTCAGGCATTCTTTGATTTCGCTGCCAGCACCGACGCTGCGGACCTCATCCGCACCGCTGGCGCTGTCCCCGTCAACGAGTAAGTTCCACTTTTGCAAAAGAAAGTACTCTATATGAAACAAACCGTTTCTTCCCCGCGGCGGCTGGAGCTGCCCCGGAACGCTGCCGAGTGGCTGGAAGCCATCATGAACTTCCTGTTCTTCCTCTGCGGCATCCTGGCGGTGGGCTGCGTCGTCCTCATCTCGGCCTACATGATCCTCTCGGGCGTGCCGGCCATCCGGCAGATCGGCCTGTTCCGGTTCCTGTTCGGCACCGAGTGGGCTTCCACCGCGGCAGACCCGAAATTCGGCATCCTGCCGTTCCTGCTGTCCAGCATTTACGGCACGCTGGGGGCGACCCTCATCGGCGTGCCTGTCGGCCTGCTGACGGCGGTCTTCCTCTCGAAAGCCGCCGGGCCCCGGGTGCGTGCCGTGGTGGTCACTGCCATTGAGCTGCTTTCCGGCATTCCCAGCGTGGTATTCGGCCTGCTGGGGATGCAGGTGCTGGTGCCCGCCGTGGCCAAAACCTTTGGCAAGGCCTCCGGTGCCTGCCTGCTCTCGGCCATCGTGGTGCTGTCCATCATGATCCTGCCCAGCATCGTGTCCGTGTCGGTCACGGCCCTCAATGCTGTGCCGCCGGAGTACGAGCAGGGCAGCCTGGCGCTGGGCGCGACGGACACCGAGACCTGGTTCAAGATCAGCGTCCCGGCCGCCAAGAGCGGCATTGCCGCCGGCATCGTGCTGGGCATCGGCCGCGCCATCGGCGAGGCCATGGCCGTGATGATGGTGGCCGGCAACAGCCCCAACATGCCCACCAGCCTCTTCAAGAGCGTCACGTTTCTGACCACGGCCATCGCCAAGGAGATGAGCTACGCCAGCGGCCTGCAGAAACAGGCGCTGTTCAGCATCGCGCTGGTGCTGTTCCTCTTTATCATGCTCATCAATGTGGTGCTCAACATCGTCCTGAAAGGGGGCAGCCGCAATGAATAATGCGGAATTCTCTCCCTCCCGCAAAGCCTGGAACCGCTTCTTCACCGCCGCCGTCTGGGTGGCGGCTGCACTGGTCATCCTGCTGGTGGCCGGCATCATCGCCATGGTGCTGGCGCGGGGCATCCCCCACATCCGTGTGGAGTTCCTCACCACGACCGCCAGCGTGCTGAAAGGCACCGACGGCATCCTGCCCGCCATCCTCAACACATTGTATGTCATCTTGCTGACATTACTCATCGTACTGCCGCTGGGCGTGGGAGCGGCGGTCTACCTGACCGAGTACGCCACCAACCGCCGTCTTATTGAGGGAATCGAGTTTACCAACGAGACGCTGGCGGGCATCCCCAGCATCATTTACGGCCTGGTGGGGATGCTGGTCTTTTCCCAGGCACTGGGCTTCAAGACCTGCCTGCTCTCGGGCAGCCTGACGCTGGTCATCATGAACCTGCCTACCATCATCCGCACCACCCAGGAATCTCTCAAGACGGTGCCCCAGGGCTACCGGGAGGGCGCGCTGGGTCTGGGCGCGGGCAAATGGCACATCATCCGCACCATCGTGCTCCCCTGCAGCGTGGACGGCATCGTCACAGGCTGCATCCTGGCGGTGGGCCGCATCGTGGGCGAGAGTGCTGCCCTGCTGTTCACGGCAGGCGCGGCGGAGGTCATTGCCCAGAACGTCGTCAAGGCCTACACCTCCAACGGCGCGACCCTCTCGGTCCTGCTCTACCTGCGGGCCTTTGAGGATGGCGACTTTGATTCGGCCTGGGCCATCGGCGCGGTGCTGCTGGTGCTGGTGCTGGCCATCAATTTGGCCGCCCGGCTGGCCAAGACCAAGCTGAAGCAGAAACAGTAAAAAGAGGAATCGTTATGGAACAAGCTACACCTGTGATCTCGGCCAAGAACCTGAACCTCTGGTACGGCGATTTCAAGGCCCTGAAAAATATTTCGCTGGACGTGGGCGAGCGGGAGATCACGGCCCTCATCGGCCCCTCCGGCTGCGGCAAATCCACATTCCTGAAGACCCTTAACCGGATGAACGATCTGGTGCCCGGGGTCCGCATCGAGGGGGATGTCCGGCTCAGAGGGCAGGATATCTTTGCCCGGGAGATGGAGCTCACCACCCTGCGCAGACGGGTGGGCATGGTGTTCCAGAAGGCCAACCCCTTCCCCATGAGCATCTACGATAACATCACCTACGGCCCCAAGCTCCACGGCGTGAAGAACAAGGCCGAGCTGGATGAGCTGGTGGAAAGTTCCCTGCGGGGCGCCGCCCTCTGGGACGAGGTGAAAGACCGCCTGAAAAAGAGCGCCCTGGGCCTTTCCGGCGGCCAGCAGCAGCGTCTGTGCATTGCCCGGGCGCTGGCGGTCAAACCGGAGGTGCTGCTGATGGACGAGCCCACCAGCGCCCTGGACCCCGGCTCCACCATGAAAGTGGAGGAGCTGATGAGCGAGCTGAAAAAGAACTACACCGTGGTCATCGTCACCCACAATATGCAGCAGGCGGCCCGCATCAGCGACCGCACCGCGTTCTTCCTGCTGGGAGAGCTGGTGGAAGTGGATGCAACGTCCAAGATCTTCAGCACACCGCAGGACAAACGGACCGAGGATTATATCTCGGGCCGCTTTGGTTAAGGTTGGAAAGAGGTGGAACCCATGAGCATCCGTACACAATATGATTCCGACCTCGAGGCCCTGAAAGCCGCGCTGGCCGAAATGGGCCGCAGCTCCGCCGACGCCGTGGAGGACGCGCTGGAAGCCCTCTGCACCGCCGACGCGGACGCCGCGGCGGGCATCGTCAAGGGCGATGGCCGGATCAACAACATGGAGCGGGACATTGAGCACCGCTGCATGACCCTGCTGCTCCGCCAGCAGCCCGTGGCGGGCGATCTGCGCCGCATTTCCACGGCCATGAAAGTCGTCACGGACATGGAGCGGATCGGTGACCATGCCGCCGATATCGCCGAGATCATCCCCCATCTGGTCACCGTCCGCAAGGAGGGCGACCCGGCGGTCAGCCAGGCCATCCGGATGGGCCAGAAAGCTCACCAGATGATCCTGGACGCCCTTGCCGCCCTCACGGAAGAGGACGAGACGGCCGCCCGTAAAGTCATCGCCGCTGACGATGAGGTGGATTACGATTTCAACGCCATCAAGCACACGCTGGCCCGGGAGATCGCTGCCGACCCCGGCAAGGTGGATGCCGCGCTGGATCTGCTCATGGTCATCAAGTATCTGGAGCGGATCGGCGATCACGCTGTCAATGTGGCAGAGTGGGTGGAATTTGTCCGCACCGGCTGCTACCACAACGAGACTCTGTTTTAAAGTTCAAGATGTGTTTCTCCCGGATGAGTTTTTCGTGTTTTCCTCACTTTCCGGAAAGAGCTGCCGCGGCGGGACGCTTCGGCGGCTTTTTTGCATTCCGCAATGGAGCTCCCCTGTCAGGGGAGCTGTCTGCACTGAAGTGCAGACGGAGAGGTTTCATTGCAAAGAACTTGTGAAAATTACAAAAAACGCAATTTTCGTCCCGCGCCATTCGTATCCCATACAGAACAGCTTCCGGGCGGAAGCTGGCGTAACTGGTGGCGGCGGGCGTCCGGCGTCCCCCCTGTCCCCCGCCCGCCGCACCACAATGGAGGACACACTCTATGGCAAACATCGAAAATTTCCCGCTGGAAGCGCGCGGCGAAACGGTCAGCCGGGAAGCGCTGGTCCAGGCGGCATTGCGCGAGATCACCCAGAATTACCGGGAAGCAAGCCTTTCCAACGTGGCCCGCAGTTACGGCGTCTCGCTGGCCTATGTCAGCGAGTGCGTCCGTGCCCAGACGGGCAAGACCTACAAAGAACTGCTGCAGAAGCACCGGATGGAGACCGCCGCCCGGCTGCTCCGCCGCAGCGACTGGAACATCCAGCAGATCATTACTTACGTCGGCTACGAGAACACCAGCTACTTCTACCGCCTTTTCCATGAGCGGTATGGCGTCAGCCCCCGGGAGTACCGCCGCAGCCGCACCCCGCGCGTCCGGGCCAGCGCGTGAATACGCCCGGCTCCTCTTGAAAGATGTACTGCCGCTTTGTGCAGTGCATCTTTTTTTGTGCAGAGAGGTCCCTGTGCCGCAAAATCTGGAAATTATGGGCCGATTGTGCTATTATGATAGAAATGATGCTGTGTGCGGGGGAGCGCCCCGGCACGGAAAGAGAAGGTGGAACTGTATGTTTCGTGGAGCGACCCGCTCGGATCTGCCCGAGATCCTGAAAATCTATGCCCGCGCCCGGGAGGCTATGGCCGCCGCCGGCAACCCCGCCCAGTGGGGCACCAGCTTCCCGCCGGAAGAGCTGCTGAAAGAAGATATTGACTCCAACCGTCTGTTTTTGTATCTCGTCAACGGCGAGCTGGAAGCGGTGTTTGCATTCATCCTCGGCCCGGACCCCACTTATGCCGTGATCGAGGACGGCCAGTGGCTCAACGACACCTTGCCCTACGGCACCATCCATCGGCTGGCCTCGGCGGGCAAGCGCAAGGGCGTGGCAACGGATGTCATCACCTGGTGTCTGGAGCACTGCGAGAGCCTGCGCGCCGACACCCACGCCGACAACAAAGCCATGCGGCACATTCTGGAAGAAACCGGTTTTACCCGCTGCGGCGTCATCCATGTGGCAGACGGCTCCCCTCGCTTTGCCTACCAGCGGATGTCCCTTACCATGCCGCTGGAACATTAAGGAGGTTTTGACATGAAGATCACACAGGTCAAGCTGGGCCGCATTTCGACCCCGCTCCGCGTTCCGTTCAAAACCGCCCTGCGCACTGTCAACAGTGTGGAGGACGTCATCGTAGAGCTCCACACCGATACCGGCGCGGTGGGCTATGGCGAAGCGCCCCCCACTGGCGTCATCACCGGCGACACCACCGGGGCCATCCTCGGGGCCATTCAGGATCACATTGCCCCGGCCATTCTGGGCCGTGACCTCGACGAGTTTGAGGACCTGACCGCCGCGGTCCAGAAAGCCCTTGTCCACAACACCAGTGCCAAGGCCGCCGTGGATATGGCCCTGTGGGACCTGCTGGGCCAGAAATACAACGCCCCGGTCTACCGGATGCTGGGCGGTGCCCGGAAGAACATCGTCACCGACATCACCATCAGCGTCAACGCCCCGGAGGAGATGGCCCGGGATGCCCGCACCGCCGTTCAGCGCGGCTACGATTGCCTGAAAGTCAAGGTCGGCATTGACCCGGAGCTGGATGTGGCCCGTCTGGCCGCCGTCCGCGAGGCCGTGGGCAAGGACATCTGCATCCGCATTGACGCCAACCAGGCCTGGAACGCCAAGCAGGCCGTCCGCATCCTGAACCAGATGCAGGACAAGGGCCTCGACATCGAGTTTGTGGAGCAGCCTGTCCCCGCCGCCGATCTGGAGGGGATGCAGTACGTCACCCGCCACGCCGATGTGCCGGTGCTGGCCGATGAGAGCGTGTTCAGCCCGGCGGATGCCCTCAAGATCATGCAGACGGGCGCTGCCGACCTCGTGAACATCAAACTGATGAAATGCGGCGGCATCACCAACGCCCTCCGCATTGCCGCCGCCGCTGAGGTGTACGGTGTGGAGTGCATGATCGGCTGCATGCTGGAGGCCAAGATCTCGGTCAACGCCGCTGTGGAGCTGGCCTGCGCCAAGAAGATCATTACCAAGATCGACCTGGATGGCCCCGTGCTCTGCAGTGAGGATCACATCCTCGGCGGTGCCACGTTCGATGAAAAGAACATTACCGTCTCGGACGCGCCGGGCATGGGCATTCAGGGCTTTGTGGCCGGAAAAGTGCACTATCTCGATTGAAATAGACAATAAACAGGACTCCCGCCGCGTGGAAAACGGCGGGAGTTTTTGCATTCTGTCCTCTGTGCAAATACAACTGAAAAACGCTCGTGCTGGGGCTTGGTGAGATGAAAAACCAAAAGATGCGGAAAAACCCTTGATTTTTCGTTCTGAAGTGAGTATACTGGGGGACGTCCCGTGTAAGAGAATGGGAAAAATGTGCGCAATGGGCGCACAGTGAAAACAGAGGAGTGTTTCGATATGAAAATGATGCATGCGGCTGCTGCCAAGTACAACAGCATCAGCCTGATCGTCCGCATCCTGTGCGGTCTGGTCATCGGCGCGGTGCTGGCACTGACAGTCCCGGGGGCTGGCTGGGTCGCGGAGCTCGGCACCCTGTTTGTCGGTGCCCTGAAAGGCATTGCCCCGGTGCTGGTCTTTGTCATCGTGGCCAGCGCGCTGGCGCAGGGCTCGTCCAAGCTGGACCGACGCTTTGGCACGGTCATCTGGCTGTACATGCTCACCACGTTTCTGGCGGCGGCCATTGCATCCGTCACCAGCTTTCTGTTCCCGGTCACCGTCGTCCTGGCGGACGCGGCAGAATCGGACGTCATTCCCCAGGGTCTGGGCGAGGTGCTGAACACCCTGCTGGCCAACTTTGTGGCCAACCCCGTCAGCGCCATCATGAACGGCAACTACATCGGCATCCTGTTCTGGGCCTGCCTGTTTGGCCTTGCCATGAAGAAGATCGGTGCCGAGAGCACCAAGGTCTTCCTCTCCAACACGGCTGACGCCGTTTCCAAGATCGTCCGCTGGATCATCAACCTGGCTCCGTTCGGCATCATGGGTCTGGTGTACTCCAACGTTTCCAGCAACGGCCTGTCCATCTTTACCCAGTACGGCAAGCTGCTGGCCCTGCTGGTGGGCACCATGCTCTTTATGGCGCTCATCGTTTCGCCGCTCATCATGTTCCTCTATCTGGGCTGCAACCCCTATCCGCTGGTCTTCCGCTGCCTGAAAGAATCCGGCCTGACCGCGTTCTTCACCCGCAGCTCGGCGGCAAACATCCCCGTCAACATGGCCCTGTGTGAGAAGCTGGGCCTCGATAAGGATATGTACTCCGTCTCCATCCCGCTGGGTGCTACCATCAACATGGATGGCGCGGCCATCACCATCACCATCATGACGCTGGCTGCGGCCAACACCCTGGGCATTCAGGTCTCTCTGCCCGCCGCCGTTGTCCTGAGCGCCATGAGCGCCCTGGGTGCCTGCGGCGCATCCGGTGTGGCGGGCGGCTCCCTGCTGCTCATCCCCATGGCCTGCTCCCTGTTTGGCATCTCCAACGACATTGCCATGCAGATGGTCGGTGTCGGCTTCATCATCGGCGTGGTGCAGGACTCCGTGGAAACGGCTCTGAACTCCGCCGGCGACGTGGAGTTTGCGGCCACTGCCGAGTATCACCAGTGGCGCAAGGAGGGCAAGCCCCTGCCGGACTTCCTCCAGAAGAAATAATTTTCAAAAGCATGAGAAAAGGGCTGGCACTTCGCGTGTCAGCCCTTTTGTGCTGTAAAAAATCAGTCGATCAGCTTTGCCTTGGTCAGCGCGTTGACGATGAGCGGGATCAGAATGAGCTGAGCAAGGATGCCGGGCACGGCGGTAAGGAGCGCGCCGGACAGGAATGCTGAGAACGGGAAACTGGAACCGGTGAGCCCGGCCAGGATGAACCGGACAGCGCCCCAGACCAGACGGCCTGCCACCATGGCGGAGAGGAGGGTGGCAAACATCATGGGCAGAGTGTGCTGGACCCGGCGGTAAACGACGCCGGAAACAAAGCCGTAGGTGGCCAGCTCAAAGGCCATGGAAATGGCAACCGGGAACATCGGGGGCATCCCGAACAGCACCGAGCGGAGCAGCGGGGCCACAAAGCCCACGGCAAGGCCCCAGGGGCCGCCCAGCACAAAGCCGCACAGCAGGATGGGGAAATGCATGGGGCAGAGCATGTTGCCCACCTGGGGCACATGGCCGGTGATCATGGGCAGCACAAAGGCCAGCGCGAGAAACAGGGCCGCCAGCACGATGCCGCGGGTGGCAGAAGTTTTGGTTTTCATGGTGATTCCTCCTGAGGTGACGCAAAAAAGGGGCCTGCCCCGGCATCCATGCCAAAGGCAGACCCCTTCGTGGCGTCTGTTACAAAAAGTTTGGGAAAATGAGCTGCAAAGGGCGGGCTTCTGCCCGCGGGCCCGGCTTCCTGCCGGAAATTGTGAAAAGTATAGCAGAGATTCGCGGCTTTTGTCAAGTGAAGCTGCAAAATGCCCAAAAAGCAGAGCATTTCCGACGGATTTTGCCCGGTGATGTACATTTTGCTGAAAAAACTTGACCTTTTTGCACAGAATAGATAATATAAACTTGAACTATAGTGCAAAACCGCGGCAAACACCAAGGAATTGCGCGCCATCCATCTTGCAGATTCTTGCAATTCTGAGGTTCATACGGGAGGACCATCATGACAAATGCAGAAAAGCTCACCCTGGCAAAGCACGCCTGCCACATCCGCATGGGCGTGATCGAGGGGACCCACAGTGCCAAGTGCGGCCATCCGGGCGGCAGCCTGGACATTGCAGAGGTGCTGTCTTACCTCTATTTCGTGGACATGAACGTTGACCCTGAAAATCCGAAAGCACCGGACCGTGACCGTCTGGTGCTCTCCAAGGGCCACGCGGCCCCCGGCCTGTACGCCGCTCTGGCCGAGCGCGGCTATTTCCCGGTGGAAGACCTGAAGACCCTGCGTAAGATCGGCAGCTACCTGCAGGGCCACCCCAACATGAACACGGTGCCGGGCGTGGATATGTCCACCGGCAGCCTGGGCCAGGGTGTCTCCGCCGCCTGCGGCATGGCACTGGGTGCCAAGCTCAAGCAGCAGCCCGTCAGCGTCTACGCCATCGTGGGCGACGGCGAGGTGGAAGAGGGCGAGTGCTGGGAGGCGTTCATGTTTGCGTCCCACTACAAGCTCTCCAACCTCTGCGTCTTCCTGGACCGCAACCATCTGCAGATCGACGGCACCACCGAGACGGTCATGGACAGCCACCCGCTGGAAGAAAAGCTCAAGGCTTTCAATTTCAACGTTCTGACCATCAATGGCCACGATTATGACGCCATCGAGTCCGCCATCAAGGCTTTCCACGCGGAAAACGACAAGCCCACCTGCATCATTCTGGACACCATCAAGGGCAAGGGCGTTTCTTTTATGGAGAACGCTGTGGAGTGGCACGGCAAGGGCCCCAACGATGAGGAGTACGCCATCGCCATGCAGGAGCTGAACGCAGCCTACGCCGCGCTGGAAGAGGAGGACAAGTAAGATGGCAGAAGTGAAGAAGATCGCAACCCGTGACAGTTACGGCAATACCCTGAAAGAGCTGGCCGCCGAGGGCCACGATGAGCTGGTGGTGCTGGACGCGGATCTGGCTGCTGCCACCAAGACGGGCATGTTCCGCAAGGCTTACCCCGGCCGCCACTTTGACTGCGGCATTGCCGAGGGCAATATGATGGGCGTGGCTGCAGGCCTGTCCACCATGGGCTATGTCCCCTTTGTTTCCAGCTTTGCCATGTTTGCCGCGGGCCGCGCGTTTGAGCAGATCCGCAACTCCATCGGCTACCCGCACCTCAACGTCAAGATCGGTGCCACCCATGGCGGCATCTCGGTGGGCGAGGACGGCGCTTCCCACCAGTGCTGTGAGGACTTTGCCCTCATGCGCAGCATCCCCGGGATGACGGTCATCTGCCCGGCCGACGATGTGGAAGCCCGCGCCGCTGTCCGCGCTGCCTATGAGATGCAGGGCCCGGTCTACCTCCGTTTTGGCCGTCTGGCCGTTCCCGTCTTCCACGACGAGGCCAACTACCATTTTGAGCTGGGCAAGGGCGAGCAGATCACCGAGGGCGATGACATCGCCATCGTGGCTACCGGCCTGATGGTCAACGAGGCCCGCATTGCCGCCGAGCAGCTGGCTGCCGAGGGCATCCACGCCCGGGTCATCAACATCCACACCATTAAGCCCCTGGATGAGGACATCATCCTCAAGGCGGCCAAGGAGTGCGGCAAGATCGTCACTGCCGAGGAGCACAGTGTCATCGGCGGTCTGGGCGAGGCTGTCTGTGCCGTCCTGAGCGAGAAGTGCCCCACCCCCGTCCGCCGTGTGGGCGTGCAGGATAAGTTCGGCTGCTCTGGCCCGGCCTGGGATCTGCTCAAGCTGTATGGTCTGGACGCTGCCACCATCTGCAAGACTGCAAAAGAGATGCTGGGCAAGTAAAAAATCCGCTTTTCCGGAGGCCGCTGTAAGTTGCAGCGGCCTCTTTTGCGTTTTCTGCCGCGTTGTGTGACACAGTCACGGAAAACGGGGGCCCAATGGGGTATACTAGCACCATCGAACACAACGATACACTCTTACGGAGGTAAAAACATATGGCAGTCATCAATATTACCAGCGCAAACTTTGAATCCGAGGTCCTGCACAGCGACAAGCCCGTCCTGCTGGATTTCTGGGCAACCTGGTGCGGCCCCTGCCGGATGCTCTCCCCCATCGTGGACGAGGTGGCCGAGGAGCGCGGCGACATCAAGGTGGGCAAAGTCAACGTGGACGAGCAGCCTGAGCTGGCCGGCCAGTTCGACGTCATGAGCATCCCCACCCTGCTGGTCTTTGAGAACGGCAAGCTGGTCAACCGCGCTGTCGGTGCCCGCCCGAAGAGCGGCGTCCTGAGCCTGCTGGGCTGATCAGAAACAGTAAAACCCCTCTGGATGCTTTTGAAGCCATGCAGAGGGGTTTTTATGTATTCAGAGTTCCAGCAGATACAGGAGAGAATCGAGGCCTGCTCATAAAATTTGTGTTTAAAAAGGTGGCATTTTGTTCGGGCGTCCTGACGGTATCCGGGTAAAGCTGCGACTGAAAATAAAACACGATAGAACGAATGAATTTTTGAAAGATTGCATGGAATTTTATCAAAGTATGATTCTTCTGTGAATTTTAGCACTCTAGGCTTGACATTGCTAATAAACGGTGCTATAACAGTGGCGTGCTCAGGAGGAAAGGAAAAAGGAGAGCCGCAAGGCTCCCCGGAAAGCCTTTCCGAATGGACGCTTCAGATTTTTTGCCCCGACCCGAACGCCGGGATTGGAGGAATGATTTATGCTTATGCCGACTGTTTTCC
>ENA-ORCM01002041-ORCM01002041.1-human-gut-metagenome-genome-assembly--contig:-NODE-2041-length-15415-cov-2.765810_pt1 | contig 15415 bp, 9 predicted proteins | sample MGYA00242906_ERZ507928 | MGnify/ENA primary metagenome ERZ507928 (study PRJEB26167, sample SAMN06115497) | human gut metagenome | host: Homo sapiens | place: China:Shanxi | collected 2015-05-07...
GCTTGACACGCTCCCTCAACCCGACTATCATAAGCAGTGGAATGGCGAAAGCTCGCAAAACGCGTCTCTTTTTCCATTTCAGAATTTCACACCATTGCCAGGGGAGCGATTGCTGAGACTGAATATCCGCCCGGATTTCTGACCCTCATCACCTGAACCGGATAATACCGGCGTAGGGAGGCACATGTGACAGATTTTTATCTGTCCTGTTTTTCGTCCCCTCCTGTGCACACAAGGAGGTTTTTTTATGTCCAATTTTTTTGCAATCCCCATCACAGATGAATGGGGAACGACTTATCAGCTGACCACTGCCGGTTATACCGCACTGGTTGCCCTTTTGCTGCTGGCCTGCTTTATCGGAAATTCTGTGAAGCAGCCTAAATTTTCCGCACGTCAGCTGGCATTTTCCGCAATGGCGATAGCTGCTGCCTTTGTCACTTCCGAAATCAAGCTGTTCCATCTGCCCTTCGGCGGCTCCATCACTTTATTTTCCATGCTGTTCTTAGTCCTGATCGGCTATTGGTACGGTCTGCGTGCCGGACTGATGACTGCAATCGCCTACGGCTTTTTACAGCTGGTCAGCGATCCGTATATCATCAGCGTACCGCAGATGCTCGTTGATTACATCTTCGCATTCGGTGCCCTAGGCTTATCCGGTCTGTTTTCCAAATCGAAAAACGGTCTGGTGAAGGGCTATATCGCCGGTGTACTCGGTCGTTATTTCTTCGCATTTTTATCCGGTATGATCTTCTTCGGCGCTTACGCTGCAGACTACGGCATGTCCGCACCGGTCTATTCCCTGGTTTACAACGGCATCTATCTGTCCGTGGAAGCGGTGCTGACGCTGATCGTCCTCTACCTGCCTCCGGTCAAAAAGGTCATGGGACAATTAAAAACCATGGCGACACAGAGATAAAGCGCACGCTCTGCGAGCATTTCAGATTTATAAAAAAAGAATCCGGCGCACAGTCCTATCGCTGTCTGACGCCGGATTCTTTTTTATCGTACGGAAAACTTCGTTTCCATGCGATAAGAAACACTCCGCGAGGATGCGCACTCGGCGCGGTAGATGGTTGCCGAAGCAACCGCGCACTCGGCGCAAGAAGGTGCCAAGGCACATTCCTTTTCACGGTTCTGCAAAATTCAGAAAATCTCAATACTCCAGGTATTTTCATACCGCTCGCCTGCAGGCAAATGAACCAGGTTGGGCTGCTTAGAAAGGTCTTCGATCCTGCCCTTGCGGGAAGGAAGCGCAGACCAGGGCTCGATGCAAACATAGGGCGCATCGGTAAACGGCATATGCCAGATCCCCAGGAAATTCATCTGCGGATAGGATACGCGCACGCTTCTTGTTCCTTTTTCACTGCACAGGGTCACTGCCTTCGCCATATCAGTCAGCACGATCGCATCCTGATCGAACAGGTTGTGTGCAAGGGGCAGCTTACCGCCGTCAGATAAAATAAACTCGCTGTCCTCGCCATTTACGAAGCAGTCCTCAGAAAAACCAACGCGGATCGGATTCCCGGGAGCTTCAAACTGTAAGCAGTAATCCTCAAATTCAAGGCCTTTTTCCAGCGGAACGGCAAAGCCCGGATGACCGCCGACGCCGAAATACATCACCTTTTTGTCATTATTTTCTACTGCAAAAGTAACATTTAATTTGTTGCCGACAAGCTCATAGGTCAGCCAGTAAACAAACGCAAAGGGATACATTTCTCTCGTATTCTCGCTGTCTGTCAGCTTCAGCACCAGTCTCTGTGCCGTATGCTCTTCTACTTCCAGATCGGAAGAATTGACAAAGCCGTGGATCGGCATTTCGTAGGTCTTGCCATCCAGCGTATATTTGCCCTCAGTCAGACGCGCGATATACGGAAACAGATTCAATGCGCGGTCTTTCCAGTAAGTCTCATCGCCCTGCCAGAGATATTCGGCCCCGTCCTTTGTCTGAATCGACCACAGCTCGCCGCCGTGGGAGTTTACCTGAACCTTCAGGCTGTCATTTTCCAGTGTGTAAATCATACATTCCCCTTTCCGCAGCCGATGAAAAAATCCGCTGCATCCCCTGATTTCATTTTCCCGGAGCGCAGCATCCAATTTGCCTGCGCCCCGGATTTTTTCTAAAAACGCGATACCCGTGTCCCACAGCTCCGCGTTTTTTTACTGGAATGGATTCCAGAAACGGCTGCCATCCGCAAATGTAATCGTCAGAGCGACCGCCATAAATACTACCGCAAATCCAATCGTCAGATAGTCATTTCGTACCAGCTTCTTTCCCATGTACCAGGTACGTTTTTTATTTTTACCGAAGCCCCGCAGCTCCATGGCATTGCTGACCACATCGATACGATCCATGCTGGAAAACAGCAGCGGGAAAATAATCGTGCTCATCCGCCTGATTCTCGTCCAGAGGGATGTCTTGCTGCTCATCTCGATGCCCCGCGCCTCCTGCGCATGCTTGATCTTGGTAAAATCAGACTGTACGTCCGGGATGTAACGCAGCGCGATGGCAATGGCGTAGCCCACGTTGTAGCTGACACCCATACGATTTAAGCTTGCCGCAAACTCGCTCGGGTTGGTCGTCACGATAAACATCAGTACCACCGGCGTTACTGTCAGATACTTCAGCAAGATATTAAACTGGTAAAACAGCTGTTCCTTTGTGATATTATGATTGCCAAACAGGTGTAAAAGCTCCGTTTTTGTGCCGTAGATCACCGTCCCCTGGTTCGGGGAAAACAGCCAGATCGCAAATAGGTTGATACACAAAAACAGCAAAATAAACTGAAATACTGTCCCGACCTGCTTCCATTCCGTATGAGAAACCTTAAAGATCACCAGACTGCAGATCAGCATAACCATCAGCACTCTCGTGTCATAGGTCAGCATACCGGTCAGCGACCAGAGCAGGAAAAAGATCATTTTCGAAACGCCGGAAAGCCGATGGATCCAGGTATCTTTTTCACTGTACGTCAGAATTCTGCCTGCCATCCGCTCTCACCTGCCTTTCATAATAAATAAACCGCTCTGCAAAGCCGGACGCATCCTCAATGCCACAGCGCACCGCCAGATCGTACAGCGACGTCTTTTTCAGATAAGCACGGTCTGCAACTGCTTCATTGGTCAGCACCTTTGCCGGCTTGTCATCCGCAATCAGCTCGCCGTCTGCGATAACGATCGCACGGTCGGTATATTCCAGCATCAGATGCATGTCATGTGTGATCATGATAATCGTAATGCCAAGGGTCTCATTTAAGTGCTTTAAAAATTCCATGATTTCCGTATAATGACGGTAATCCTGTCCTGCCGTCGGCTCGTCCAGAATCAGGATCTCCGGATTCATGACGAGGATCGAAGCGATGGTCACACGCTTTTTCTGACCAAAGCTCAGCGCAGAAACCGGCCAGTTCCGGAAGGGATACAGACCGCAGATCTTTAGCTTTTCGTAAACCCGTTCCTTTACCTCTTCCTCCGGCACGCCCCGGACCCGCAGTCCCAGTGCCACTTCATCAAAAATCATCGGCTTGGAAATCATCTGGTTCGGGTTCTGCATGACAAGCCCGATGGCCTCGCCGCGCTCCTTGATGGATTTGTCCGCAATATCACTGCCATTTAACAGGATCTTACCGTGATCCGGATGGATAAAGCCGCAGATCAGATTTGACAGCGTACTCTTGCCCGCGCCGTTTTTGCCGACAATTGCGAGCATTTCCCCTTTGTTAATACGGAAATGAATATCCGACAGGATCGGTTTGCCTGTAATATAGGAAAAGTCCAGATCCAGCACTTCGAGGGCCGGCTTTTCCTCTGCCTGAGTCTCCGGCAGGGAAACCTTCTCGAACCAGGTCCTTACCTTTTCCTGATAAGGCTCCAGATGCATCGTCTCAATATGCTGAGGATGATCCTTTGCCGCAACCTGACATCCCGCATGCTTGAGCGCCGTCACATACAGCGGCTCACGGATGCCCTCCTGAATCAGAATATCGGAGGCAAGCAGTTCGTCCGGCGTCATATCCGCTACAACCCTTCCGTCCCCGATCACCACAATTCTGTCCACATCCCGGTAAAGGGCATCCTCTAACCGGTGTTCAATAATGATAACCGTCTTGTGGCGCTCCCGGCAGATCCGGTCGATCAGGTCGATAGCCCGCTTGCCGGTCGCCGGGTCAAGGTTTGCCAGCGGCTCATCAAACAGCAGGATATCCACATCATCTACCAGCACGCCTGCCATGGAAACTCTCTGTTTCTGTCCGCCGGAAAGCTCCGTCGGTGCATTGCCGAGAAGGGCTTTGATATCCACAACCTCTGCCACTTCGTCTACTGCGCGGAACATCTCTTCCTGCTCTACGCAGTCGTTTTCCAGTGCAAAAGCAACATCTTCTGCAACCGTCAGGCCGATAAACTGGCCGTCTGTATCCTGCAGCACCGTACCGACGATTTTGGACATTCCAAAAATACCGGTTTTCGCAGGATCTTTACCGCCCACAGTCAAAGTTCCGTTGCTTTCGCCAGGGTATGAAAAAGGAACCATCCCGTTGATGCAGTGCACCAGAGTCGATTTTCCCGACCCGGACGGTCCCACGATTAAAACCTTCTCTCCGGGATTGACCCTAAGGTCAATGTCCCGGAGTGTAGGCTCTGACTGTGATCGATATTTAAAAGTATAGTTTTTAAACTCGATGATCGGAGTCATGTATCAGTCCTCTTTAGAAAGGCTTCCGGACTTTGCGCCGACCTTGGAGTAGGCAACTAACAGCAGAGTTCCCAGAATGCCGATGATAATTACATTTGCAACAAAAGCAGCCACGCCCTGTGTGAATACCTTATTTACAGGCTCCGCATAAATTACGATGTCCAGAACCGGAGCAACCAGAATCCATGCCAGTGCATTTGCAACAACCTGTACGATATTGAACAGACCGATCTCCTTGCCGCCGAAGCTGCCCTCTTTTACTTTATACTTCGCAGCAAACAGGCCAACGATGATGCCGAATACAGCGTCCGGGAATACCCAGCTCCACCATACGCTTCCGTAAAATACTGCATCACCCAGTGCATGACCGATCAGACCGATGGCACCGCCTACAACGGGGCCAAAAATAGCGGAGAAAAATGCAAGTACCGCTGCTCGGGTCTGCAGAGCTGTGTTCGGGATGAAACCAACCGGGATCTGCACGTTGGTTAAAACAACGAACAGCGCGGTTCCGATACCCATCGCTACGACATGCTTGATGCCAAACTTCTTATCCATGAGTAAATCCTCCTCATAAGTATTTATTTGTGGAAAACCACGTTCTTACTATAACGAATCACTCCGGATTTTTCAATCCCTTTTCTGTCTTTTCTCCCTCATTCGCATCTTCCAGCACAACCTCCGGCGTAAGCGTGTCGATATCGGAATAGCACACCCGAAATACCGCCTGCGCTGCATTCGCGTAAATATGGGGCAGCTTCGATTTTTCTTTTCCGGCGTCTTCCAGCACATTCAGGATTTCCCTCAGCACGTCCCTCGTCAGATACGAACCGCGCCAGTGAAACGTCAGGACTTTTCCTTTTTTTACCGCCTGCTGCGCGCGCTTTTTGACCTCCTCCATTTTCGTAAAGGAAAGCTTCTTTTCCTTATAATAAAAATGTCCATTGTCCGTGCACGTCGGCGCCGGCGCGATCAGCGGCTCATGGTCGCGGAACATCGCCTTATCGTCGAGGTTAAAATAATCGTAACGGTACTCGACATCCTCCCGCGCCCCTCTGGTCAGACTATTGTCAAATGTCGCATCCAGATGATAATACTGCCCGCCGATGCGCACGATATTCCAGGTGTGGCGGTATTTGATGCCTTTTTCCGGATTGTTGCCGCAAATCGCAATCATACACCATAGCCCGAGGGCGTCGCAGAGCACCTTGACCGCCTTTGCAATTCCCTCGCAGACGCCTACGCCCTGCCCCAGCGGTCCGATGATTTCATGAGAATACGGCTTCTTTAACTTGTCATACCGTACATTTTCACATATAAAATCGTGTACATATTTTTCTTTTTCCCACTCCGAAAGTCCCTGCGCCTGCCGTGCAAGCTTTTCCACCCGCGATGTCAGCGCTATCTGATGCTCTTTGATTTTTCCTTTTTCAAACAGATATTCCGGCACGAAAATCAGGTTCGGGGAGTCGGGGTAATATTTCCATGAAAACCCGACCACCCAGAATATTTCCGGGTGATCCAGCCGCATCTGGAAAAAAATGTCATACAGCTCTTTTCCATCCACACGCGGCAGCTGAATCTGATCCGCCAGCTGCCGGACGCCCTGCAGCATGCCGTGATACACGGCCTGCTTCTGCCTGTCCATTTTCTGGTAATAAAATTCTTCCATCTTACAGTGTAATCTCCTGTTCCAGCCCGAAGGAATAGATCAGCTTTTCCTTCACGCATTTTCCGGTCAGCCGCACAAGTGCTTCCTCATAATAGTCCAGCTGAACCCGGTAGCGCAAAATCAGCTCCTTCGGGACTTTTACCAGATCGGTCTTATAATCTGCCAGCACGATGCCGTCCTCTTCCTCCAGATAAACATCGATAATTCCCTGGATCAGCACGGTTTCATCCTCCGGAAAGTCTGTATTTAAACGGTTTGCCGAAAGCCCCAGCACAAAGGGCTGCTCCCGGTGCAGTCTGTTGCTTCGGGCAGCCTTTGCCATGCGCGCTGCAAGAGGCGTCTGTAAAAATGCCCGGATCTTGTATACATTGATCGCAGCAGCATATTCCTCCGACAGCCTTCGGTCTGCTTTGTATTCTTCGATGACCGTACGGATTTTTTCCGCCGTCCAGGTTTCCTGCCGTTCAAAGGGGAAAATCTCCAGCAGTCTGTGGTACGCACTTCCCCGTGTCGTCCCGCTCACGGTTTCTTCCTGTTCCCTGACAAACTGTGGCAGATACGGCACGACCTCTTCCTCCGGGAACAGCTCGAGCCCTTCCGCAGCTTCCTCCTGCATGCCTTCTTTTTTCAGCTCGGAAACGGTTGTTTTGACAAAAAGTCCCGCCAGGTTTTCATGTGCATAGGGCTTCTGCAGGCGCTCGCACAGCGCAAGCTCTGCCGCCTCCGGCTCTTTTCCGGCTTCCTCAAAAAGCTTCTGTCTGCTGTTGTATCCCAGGGACGCACGCACAAGCTCTGCCTGCAGCAGTTCTTCCTGCGTACAGATCTGAAGCCGACGTCCGACGGACTGCCATGCCGGAAGCACCAGATCATAATAGGAAGACGCTTCCTGCAGCCGCAGCGCCGAATAGCCATACGCACCCTGCGTTGCATCCTCCTGGGGCAGCTTGTCTTCTTTACAGGTTCCGGTCAGAATCAGCTTTTCCTCCGCACGCGTCAGCGCAACATATAGAACTCTCAGTTCTTCTCCCATGCTGTCGACATTTAATTTGCGCGCCAGCACATTTTTTTTCAGCGTCGTATGTCGGATCCGTGCTGTCGGATCCACCCAGTCGATCGCCAGTCCCAAATCCATATCCATCAGCACCGGAGCCGCGCTGTCCTGCCGGTTAAAGCGTTTCGACAGTCCCGACACAAAGCATACCGGAAATTCCAACCCCTTGCTCTTGTGAATGCTCATGATCCGCACGACATCCGCGTTTTCGTCCGACGCGCCCGTTTCTCCGTAATCAATGTCATATTTTTCCAGCTGTTCCATGTACCGGATAAAATGAAACAAACCGGAATAACTCGTCTTTTCAAAGCTTTCTGCCCGCGTCAGCAGCATTTCCACGTTGATTCTGCGCTGCACACCTCCCGGCAGCGCGCTGACCGTATACAGATAGCCCGTTTCCTCCAAAAACTGCTCCATCAGCTTGTGAATCGGCAGATAGACCGCGTACTCGCGGTAGCGGTTTAAAAAGGCAAGAAAGCTGCAGCATTTTTCGCGAAGGGAGGCATCGGCACCATTGCTTCCGCTGCCATATCCTACGCTGCCTTCACCACTTTCTCCTTCTCCCGCCGCCAGCTTCACGCAGTCGTACAGGCAGCGTTTTCCCGTCTCATCCAGTGCGCGCAGCGTCGCCAGCTGCGCATCGCCAAATCCAAACAGCACCGATTTGAGTACGCCGAACAGTGGGATTTCCTGCAGCGGATTGTTCAGCACACGCAGGAAATTCAAAACCGTCTGCACCTCCGTCGCCGCAAAATACCCCGTCTTGGACGTCACAAAGACCGGAATGGCATTTTCTTCCAGTATCTTTTTAAACGTCTCGTCCCAGCCGGATGTCGTCCGCAGCAAAATCACGATATCCTGATACCGCGCCGGGCGCAGCTGTCCGCTTTCGCTGTCCCGCACCGGGAGCTTTCCAACGATTTCGCGGATTTTTCCGGCGATCATTTTCGCTTCCAGCTCCTTCGGGTCTTCGCCCTTTTCGCCGGATATTGCAGCAATGCAAAGCTCCGGCTCGTAAGGGGAGCGGGCGATCGAGGCTTCGCAAGCCGTACTCACCGGCACAGCACTCCCCTGCTTTTCTTCTCCGCCGAGCGCTACGTCCTTCTCCCGCGCGTCCGCTGCTTCGCCATCTGCCTCCGGGAACTGCGCCGCCGGGTACAGCGCCGCATCCGCGTCGTATTCCACTCCGCCAAGCTCTCGGTGCATCAGCTGTAAAAACAGGTCGTTGACGCAGTCCGTCACCTCATGGCGGCTTCGAAAGTTCTGCTTTAAGTCCACACGGACGCAGCTTCCGTCTTCTTTTTGATAGGTCGCAAATTTTTCCAAAAACAACTCCGGCCGTGCAAGACGGAATTTGTAAATGCTCTGCTTGACGTCACCTACCATAAACCGGTTAAATCGCCCGTCGTCCTCGCCGGAAATACTCTGTAAGAGAAATTCCTGCACGAGGTTGCTGTCCTGATACTCGTCGATCAGAATCTCTGCGAACTGCTCGCGGTATTCCAGCGCCGTATCTGATGGAACCATCTGCCCGTTTTCGTCTTCTTTTAACAGAATCTGCAGTGCCAGATGCTCCATGTCCTCAAAGTCCAGCAGGTTCTTTTCCCGCTTTTTCTCCGTCAGTCTTTCTCCGAACAAAAGCGCCAGATCCACCAGCTCGCACAGCGCTGCGTCCGCCTGTCTGCATTCTGCAAGCCACTGCTTCGGACCGGATACGAAATATTTTTCGGAAAGCGTCCCCAAAAGGCTTTTCACACGCTCCCGCATCGCCTTGACCAGCTCCCTCTTTTCTGCCGACACGCTGTCATCCTTTTTTGGTGCCATGCGGGCGTAGGAAATGCCCTGCACCCGCGCTGCAAGGGCTTCGAAAGCATCTTTCGCAACGGACGAGTCCATTTCTGCAGATGCCACAGACTGCTCTGGTTCTGATGCTGTCTGCACCACGCTCGCCAGCTCCTGTTCCAGCCCTGCGATCAGCTCCTGATCCTGTTCCAGCGCTGCAGCGTAAAAATACGGCCCATCCGGCTCCTCGCACACCTTCAACGCAGCTTTTTCCTGCTCTTTGCATTCCTGCAGCAGGGCTGAAATTTCCTGCATCATGCCTGCAAACCACTCTGTTTTTACAAGCCCCTCAAACGTCTCCACATGATAATCCATGCGGTGCTGCCGCAGCCATTTTTCCGGGAAAGGATAGCTTCCGGAAAAGGTATATAACCGTTCGATCAGCTCTTCCAGCCGTTTTTCCCGACCATCGTAGGCAAAATATTCCACGCAGTCGGTAAATTCCTGCCGTCCCAGCGCGAACTGCTCTTCCAGAAGCTCTGACAAAACCTCCTGCTTCAACAGGCGCATTTCGCCCTCGTCCGCCGTCCGGAAATCCGGGTCGAGACCGATATCATTGAAATGATTTTTAATCAGATATAAACAAAAGCTGTGAATGGTCATGATCTTCGCATTGTGGATCAACATCAGCTGCTTTTTTATATGCTCGTTGTCCGGCTCTGCCTCTACGCGGTCGGACAGTGCCTTCGTAATTCGCTCCCGCATCTGTGCTGCCGCCGCATTCGTAAACGTTACGATCAGTAACCGGTCAATATCCACCGCCCGCGCCGAATCGCATCCTGAACCGGAGACCAGCTCTACAATCCGCTCGACCAGCACCGCCGTTTTGCCGGAGCCTGCCGCCGCCGACACCAAAATATTACAGTTTCTCAGATCAATGACCCGCTGCTGATCCTCCGTGAACTTCATTCCCATCGGCGACCTCCTTTCTGATAAGCTCCATCGCTTCGTCTTCTTTCAGGTTTTCCAGCTCGCGCATTACAAACCCGTCGATCTTTTTGTCAAATCCGCACACTTTCTGGTACGCACAGTATTCGCAGGCGCTTCTGTTGCCCTGCTCATACGGGTCCAATGCGATTTTTCCATCCAAAATCTGTCGTCCCGCCTGCCGGATTTTCTGCTCCACAAATGCCGATACCGCCTGAAAATCCGTCTCTTCCAAAACGCTCGAACGCGCCGAAAAGCTGCCGTCCTTTTTCCGTTCCAGCGGCACCACATCCGAACGCCCTGAAAAGCCCTGATCCAGCCCATCGACAACGTCCTCCCTGGCATTCACAATGCCGGTTGTCCGCAGGGCGCGCAGCACCTGCGCATTGACCTCCTCCGCCGAAGGCTCGCCCTCCGGCATCTCAATCATCGGATCCTGCACCCGGTAATACAGCATCGCTGCCGGGACGATTTCTTTCTCCGGATGCTTTTTTTGGGCGATTTCCATCGCAGCATTCATGTATACAACAAGCTGCAGCTGAAGTCCGTAATACAGCGCCGCCAGCGAAAACTCCCTGCTGCCGGACTTATAATCCACGACCTTGACATAAACATGCTCCCGGTCTTCTTTCATATCCACACGGTCGATCCTGCCGCGCAGCCGCATTTTTTCCTGCTCGGAAAGCGCGATATTGACCGCATCCAACTCCTCCAGCACCGAAAACGAAACCTCGAACTTCTCCGGCACAAAGCTGCCTTTTTTGAGCTGATACTGCATGGCGCTTACCGTCCGTTTTAAAATCCGCTTGATCCGCTGCACGATATAGGCGTTTCTCGCGCTGTCAAACAGCACCGTGTGATGATACGTCACCGCATACGCATCCACCGCCTCGTCCACCAGCCGCTCGCCCTCTTCCTCAGTAAAATCAAACCAGTTTTTGCCGATCTCCTTTAGTTTTTCCGCAAAAATTTCCAGCACGCCGTGGTAGAGATTTCCCATGTCCACCGCTTCAAACGCGAACTCTTCCTGCTCCTTTAACTTCATGCCATAACGCAGAAAATGGGCATAAGCGCACGCTGCAAACTGCTCCAGACGGCTGACGCTTCCGGAAATTGTCTGCCCGTAAAGCGCTGCTGCCACCGCCTTTCCAAGGGACGGCTCCTGATAGGAAAAAAATGCCGTATCCGTCAGCTGTCCGCTCCACAGCCGGTACACATCCTGCCGCTGGTAAACCCGGTACAGCGTCAGAAACTCACGCTCCGCTGCCTCATCCAACAGCCCATCCGCATAGCTTCTAAGTCCATTCGCAAGATATTCCCGTCCATCCGAAAAAGACTGCACCTGTAAAAGCATGGGCTCCAGCTCCGGCTTTTCCGTCGGAATCGTCGGAAACAGCCGCTGCACCTGACCCACCAGAAAGCTCTTTCGCAGCGCCCTTCCTTCCAGATTCATCCGCGCCCAGGAAAGCACCAAAAGCTCGGATGGCTTTGTCATATTCAAATACAAATAAAACCGCTGAATGTACATCTGCTGCCGCGGCGACGGCGCAAGCTCCTGCCCGGAGCCGGTTAAAAATTCCCGGTCGAGGTCGGAAATAATCCCTCCGTTTCCCGCGTTGCCCGGAATATTGCCGTCATTTACGCCTGCAAAAAACAGCGCCTTCACCTGTTTTAAACGCGTCCGCTCCATATCCCCCGCCACCACGCGGTCCACATTCTGGGGAATCGTGCCAACCTGCAGCTCTTCGAATCCGGCTTCCAGAAGCTTTGCAAATTCCTCTGCCGTCGTCTCCTCTTCCCCGACCAGGCTCACGATCTGATCGAGCAAATCCATCACCAGTCGGTAAATCTGCGCATACTCCCGTTCCCGCACCGGATCGCCCGCCTCTGCAAAGCGCTGCTCGAAGCTTTTTAGCTTCTGCTGGATTTTACTCTGCGCGATAAACTCATACAACCCCTGTGCGTACTCCTTCGTCGTTTTGTATTTTCCATACAACGGCGCAAGCCCCAAAACCAGCCGCTCCCGCAGCGCATTCAGCTGCGCCAGCTCAGCCTTTGCGTCCAGCATATTTTCCGTCGGATACACAAACAGCGTCTCCCATTTTTTCCGCCCACGGATACCCAACGCCCGTACATAAACCTCCAGCCGATCCGTTTCCTCCGGCGCAAAATCCGCCAGACCGCTGCGCAGATAGTGGAAAACAGATTCATAACTATAGTTCTTTACCCGTACCTGCAGTGCGCTTTTTATATACTCAATAAACGGATTCAGGGTGACGCCCCGCGTCTGATCCAGATAGACCGGAATGCCGAATGCCGCAAACTCCTGCTCGATGCAGCTTGCATATGAGGTGTAATCCCCGCAGATCACCGCGATATCCCGATAACAGTAATTCTGCTGCGTCACGAGCCGCCGGATTGCGATACAGATCTGGCGCACCTCCTCCCGCAGTGTGGAGGCTTCCAGAAGGCGGATCTGCACAGACGGCAAACCAGACGCAGTGTTCTGCGCCGCGAACCGCTCCTGCCCGCCAGTCTCTGCACATTCCTGCGCCGCCATTCCAGCCGAAGCACTTTGCGTGCTCACTTCTGCAGGCGCAGGCTTCCACACGCACACCGGATAGCGGAACAGGTATTTTTCCAGATGCTGCAACATTCCTTTTTCCGAAAACCGCGGCGAACATTTCGGTGCAATTTCAACGATGTCCGCGATGGGAATTTCTACATCCCGTGCAAGCTTTGCAAGCGTCTGTATCGTCTTTTTGCTCATGGAAAAAAGCTCCTGCTCCCGGATTTCCTCCCATGGATTTTCCCCACTTCCGAGGGTAACTGTGACGACCACTTCTTTTGCCTGCTTCATCAGCTCTGCGATGACCCGGTTCTGTACCGGTGTAAAGCCCGTGAATCCGTCAAATACGATCACGCTGTCCTTTAAAATCTCCGACTGCGGCACATAGGACGCCAATACCTCCAGGGATTCCTCCGTCGTCAGATATTTTTCCAGGATGAACTTATGGAACCCCTCGTAAACCGAACGCAGATATTTTAATTTATAGTATAATTGCCCTCGTTTTTTCGAAAACTCCGTCAGCTGGTCAAGCTCCTGCAAACCGACTCCGTACTGCATAAATTCCGAAATCGCCGATTTTACCTCATGGATATAGCCTGTCTGTCCAAGCCTGCCGCCCAGCACCGGAAGCTTTTCTTTCTTCCCCGCCGCCACACGCCGGATAATCAGACTTTTTCCCGTATCGTCCAGCATCGGCAGCCGGTTTCCGCCCATCTCTTCAAAGATACGGTGCGTCAGACGTCCGAAACTCAGAACGTCGATATTCATAATCCCTTTCCGGTCGTGCAGACTGACCAGATCCTTCTGCGTCTGCATCGTAAACTGATCCGGCACAAGGATAAAAAAACGCCCCTCCGGTTCTTTTTCGGAACGGGCAATGATTTGCCGATAAATATAGGTACTTTTCCCGGCGCCGGACGCGCCTGTGATAAACTGCAGCGACATCGTTTTTTCCTCTCATCGTTAGACTGGGATTGTTGTTTTTACAGTTCACACGCGCCATTCGCAAAATCGCATCTACGATGCTCACAAAGCCACGAGTGAACTATAGTCAAGTATACCATACTTTGCAGCCGTTTGCGAATGCCGGATACGCCATTTGCAAAATGCCTTGCACATCTTCCCCGAAAAGACTATGATAACGGAGAATACTAACTGCCTGCTGCAAGCAGCGCATAAGCTGCAGTCACACAAAAAGGGGAGACAATTTATCATGGAATTAAAAGGCAAAAAGATTTATTTTTTAGGGGACAGTATTACGGAGGGTGTCGGTGCTTCTGATACAGAGCACTGTTATGTTTCCGTATTCGGGAAGCTTTCCGGCGCTGTTGTAAAAAATTATGGCATCAGTGCAACCAGAATCGCCTGTCAGACCGAAAACCTGACGACAAAGGAACCTGACCTTTCCTTTGTCAACCGCGCCGATTCGATGGATTCCGATGCGGACGTTGTCGTTGTGTTCGGCGGAACCAACGATTTCGGACACGGGGATGCAAAGCTCGGCACATTTGAATCCCGCGATCCTTACACCTTTTACGGCGCAATGCACGTTTTATGTGAAAAACTCATCCACCGCTTTCCAAACGCAGATATCCTGTTCATGACGCCGCTGCACCGCTGCAGCGAAAATGAGGCATTAAAAGAAAACGGTCTGCCGGAGGAAACAAACCTCGCCGGATATGTTTCCATCATCCGTGAGGTTGCCGAATTTTACGGACTTCCGGTTCTCGATCTTTTCTCCACAAGCGGTCTACAGCCCAAAGTCGATATCATCAAAGAAACCTATATGCCCGACGGACTGCATCCCTCTGATGCGGGAGCGCTGCGGATCGCCAGACGGCTGATCGGATTTTTACAGACCCTCTGACAAAAAAGATGATGCAATTGCGCCCAATCTATGCTATGATGATAAAGATTGAATGATTGGCTCATTCTGACAATTAAGCGGAGGAATGTATATATGTTATTAGATGGTAAAACAATTCTGATCACAGGTGGTACCGGTTCTTTCGGCAAATGCTTTACCCGTTATGTCATGGAGCACTACAACCCCAAAAAGGTGATCATTTATTCCAGAGACGAATTTAAACAGTGGATGATGGAAAATGAATTCAAGGAATATGCAGACAAGCTTCGCTTCTTCATCGGCGATGTCAGAGATCAGGAGCGTCTGCGCCGCGCATTTGAAGGTGTTGATTATGTCATCCATGCAGCAGCCTTAAAACAGGTTCCCGCCTGCGAATATAACCCGAACGAAGCGATCAAGACCAACATCCACGGCGCGATGAACATCATCGAGGCAGCCCTGGACACCAATGTAAAAAAGGTCGTTGCACTTTCCACCGACAAAGCGGTAAACCCGGTCAACCTTTACGGCGGCACAAAGCTCGTCAGCGACAAGCTGTTTATCGCAGCGAACGCTTATGTCGGCAATAAGGACATCAACTTCTCGATCGTTCGCTACGGCAACGTTGCAGGAAGCCGCGGTTCGATTATCCCGTTTTTCCGCAAGCTCATCGCAGACGGGCAGACAGAGCTTCCGATCACCGACCTGCGCATGACCCGTTTCTGGATCAGTCTGCATCAGGGCGTGGAGCTGGTTAGCAAGGCAGTGGAGGAAGCAACTTATGCAGCAGGAGCAAGAGAGGTACATCTGATCGAAGA
>ENA-ORCM01002046-ORCM01002046.1-human-gut-metagenome-genome-assembly--contig:-NODE-2046-length-15356-cov-59.251587_pt1 | contig 15356 bp, 9 predicted proteins | sample MGYA00242906_ERZ507928 | MGnify/ENA primary metagenome ERZ507928 (study PRJEB26167, sample SAMN06115497) | human gut metagenome | host: Homo sapiens | place: China:Shanxi | collected 2015-05-07...
GCTGGATGCAGAGGAAGCGGTGAAAGTGGCACTCTCCAAGGCGATCCCGGAGATCAGCTCGTCCTCTCTTACCACGATTTCCGGCATGGTTGCGATGATGTTTATGCAGTTCCGGCTGGGCTACGATATGGGTATCATTCTGGTAAAAGCGATCATACTCAGCCTGATTTCCGTTTTCTTCCTAATGCCGGGCGTGCTTTTGATTTTTGCAAAAGGAATTGATAAAACCCATCACAAATGCTATGTACCAAAAATTACGTTTGTAGGTAAATTTGCAAATCTGACCAAATACATCATTCCGCCGGTTTTTATCGTGTTTCTGGTATTTGCATTTTGGGAATCTAATCACTGCCAGTATATATATGACACGAATTCCATTGTCAGCGCAAAAAAGAGTGAATCGAAAATTGCAAGTGAAAAAATTGAGAATACCTTTGGTGCCAGCAATCAGCTGGTTGTCATGGTTCCAAACGGGGATTATGATTCCGAGAAAAAGGTGTTGGGAAAAATTGAAAAACTGGATTATGTAAACTCGGCATTAGGGCTTGCAAATGTGGCGATCAATGATGATTATATGCTGACTGATAAGCTGAACCCAAGACAGTTTGCAGAGTTGACGGATTTGGATGTAGAAGTTGTACAGATTTTGTATACAGCATATGCATACAATGAGGAGCAGTATGGTCCGGTATTTACCGGCATTGATGATTATGAGGTGCCGATCATTGATATGTTCCTGTTCCTGTATGACCAGTATCAGGAAGGATATGTGACATTAGATGCAGATCTTGATGATCAGCTTACGTCCTTATATGACACGCTGCATGATGCGCAATTACAGCTGCAGGGAGATGACTATTCCAGATTTGTATTAGATCTGTCACTTCCAGCGGAAGGACAGGAAACCTACGACGCGATGGATGAGATCCGGGGTATTGCGGCGAAATATTTCGGAAAAGACAATGTCATTCTGGTAGGAAACTCCACGAGTGACCATGATCTGGAATCTTCCTTTGCATCGGATAATATCGTGATCAGCGTATTGACGGCACTATTTGTTATGATCATCCTGTTTTTCACATTCCAGTCAGCAGGGCTTCCGGTGCTTCTGGTACTCACCATACAGGGAAGTATCTGGATCAACTTTGCAGTTCCGGCAATGCGGGGGCAGACCATATTTTTTATTGCATACCTGATCGTGTCTGCAATTCAGATGGGTGCAACGATCGACTATGCAATCGTTATTTCCAGCAGATACATGGATCTGAAACAGAGAATGCCGATCAAAGATGCGATTACGGAATCCTTAAATCAGGCATTTCCAACTATTTTTACTTCCGGAACGATTTTGACTTGTGCAGGATTTTTGATTGGTGAGATCGCATCCGATCCGACGGTTGCCTCCATTGGTGTGGCTTTGGGACGTGGTACGTTAATTTCCATTATTCTGGTTCTTTTTGTGCTGCCGCAGATTCTGCTGTTTGGTGATTTTATCATTGAGAAGACGGCCCTTGCCATGAATATTTCACGTCCTCAGAAGGAGGTTGCCGGCAGAGTAAGGGTGACCGGACATGTAAAAGGTTATGTACAGGGAGAGATTGATGCAGATGTTTCCGGTGTATTCCAGGGACAGATGAAAGTGTCGTTAGATTCGCACATACCGGGCAGACATGGAGAAGTCACACATGATGATACACAAAATCCAATGCTGCCGGGAATGACGCAGGATGAAAATGTGGCTGCAGAATCAGAGACAGCCGCAAAGGAAGAGCAGGAGGAGAAAAAGTCATGAAAAAGATGAGAATGAAAGTACTTGCCCTGTGTTTTTCCATGACACTGACCGTTTCTGTTCTGGCAGGAAACGGACGGTTGACCATACAGGCTGCCACCTCGCAGGAAAGCAGTGGTACAAAAGAAACCACAGAAAAAGACAGCACAACGAGTGCGGATACGGCAGAAAATAAAAATCAGATCATCGAAATTGCCGATGAAAAGGCATTTGAAGAATTTTTACAGAACTGTCAGTATGACAGCTGGAGTGTTGGAAAAATGGTAAAACTTACCCATAATATTGATCTTTCGAAGGTTGATTTCAATGGTGTTGCATATTTCTCTGGAGATTTTGAGGGCGGCGGTCACACGATCAGTAATGTGGAGCTGCAGGTAAAAGGCTCTGATCACGGATTTTTCCGTTATCTGGGTAAAAGTGCAGTTGTGAATGATCTGAAAATCTCCGGTAAGATCACTTCAGAGGGAAGCTGTAAAAATATTGGCGGAATTGCCGGCGTGAACTATGGTACGATCGGGAACTGTTCCTTTGAAGGAACGGTCAATGGAAAAACAGCAGTCGGAGCGATCGCAGGGATCAACAAACCGACCGGAAAAATTGTAAACTGCAGGAGCAATGCAGCAGTGACAGCCACCAATCAGACCGGAGGAATCGTTGGAAATAACGAAGGACTTGTGTCAGAGTGTACATCGGAGTGCAGCATCAATACAGATGAGCTGAAAACCACGATGGATATTGGAGGCGTTGACATTGGTACATTAAATCTCACAGGGCGTGTAATAGACCGGAATGATATGGGCGGAATTGTGGGTGTTTCGACCGGAATTGTCAGTGAATGCATCAATCAGGGAAAAATCGGTTTTGCACACACGGGTTATAACGTGGGTGGAATTGCCGGACGCCAGAGTGGAAAAGTCATCGACTGCCACAATGAAGGGGAAATCTACGGACGAAAAGATGTAGGAGGAATTGTTGGACAGGCGGAGCCGTATATAGAATCGGAGTATCTGGATGATAAGGTAAACCAGGTGCAGGATTCGGTCAGTTCCATCAACACGACCTTAAGCAACATTGCTTCGACCATGAGTGATACCTCCACAGCGGCAAAGACTTATGTGGACAATCTGTCGGAGCAGTACGATAATTCTTCGAAAACTTTGTCGGAATCTCTGGATTCCCTCTCGGATTCCATCGGCGAGTCGAACCCGGAAGCGCAGCAGTACATGAATAATATTCATAGTTCTCTGGATAAAATAGATAGTATCCAGGGAAACAATCACATTTTAAACAAAGAACAGGCAGAGGCGGTTTCAAAAGAATGGCAGAATATCAACAGTAATCTGTCCAACATTCGTGGAACAATCTCCGATTCCAATAAAACGGCAGAAGATTTTGTGGATGATATTTCCAATCAGATAAAAGAAAAAGATACGAACGGCGATATCGATAAGCTGACGAACACAGTGGATGATGGAATCCAGTCTGTCACAAATGATGTGCAGAAGATCAGTAAGCAGATCAAAAGCATTCAGAATACGGTTGGAGATACGCTTTCTGTGGTGACAGGAGATGAGGAGTATATGGAAGATATCTCGTCCGCAGCCAGCGCAAAAGATACAGATGGTGTTGTTTCGGGAAGTGTAAACCGAGGAACGGTCAATGGCGATCTCAATGTGGGTGGAATTGTCGGAACGATGAACATTGAATATGATCTCGATCCGGAGTTTGATCCTGATCTTACAGATTCTACGGACATTACACTCCGTTCTACCGTGAATAATGTTGTCATCCGCTGTAGCAACTATGGGGAAGTGACTTCAAAGAAAAACAGTGTCGGTGGTATTACCGGATTAGAAGAACTTGGACTGGTCTATGGAAGTGAAAGTTATGGCTCTGTGAAATCTGATACCGGGGATTATGCCGGAGGCATTGCAGGAAACAGTGTCAGTGCAATCGCCAACAGTTACAGTCTCTGTAATGTAAATGCAAAGGATTATGTCGGAGGCATTGTCGGAAGCGGATATACCGTGAAAAACTGTGTTTCTGCATCTACGATCGCAAGTGATGGGGAAGGTCTTGGAAGCATCGCAGGAAATGTGTCTGAAGAGGGCGAGATAAAAGGTAACATTTTTGTGGGCGATGACCTTGATGGAATTGACAACATCAACTATGCTGGGATTGCAGATGAAAAAAGTTATGAAGAGGTCATGAAACTTGAGAATATTCCGGAAGGATTCCATAAAGTGAAGATAACTTTCCGGGCAGAAGATAATGTGGATATTGTAAAGACAATCGCATATAATGGAAGCTTCCGTGAATCTGATCTTCCACAGATTCCGGAAAAAGATGGTTACTATGCAGTCTGGCCGGAGGATCTGATTGGAAAACCAATGACGGAAAATAAAACGGTGGAAGCAGAGTACAGCCGTTGGACAGAGAGTATCGTGGGAACGGAAGTGATAAACAGCGCAAAAACAGAAGATACAGATAGTGAAAGTTCCACTGCAGAAAATGAAAAAGTAGTTTTTCTTCTGGAAGGGAAATTCTATGATGACACTTCCATCCAGATGGCAGAGTGTGACACAGATCTGCCGGACGGAGATGTCGTGTATGCTTACAACTGGAGTCTTGAACATTTGCATGACAAAAAGTATGATACAGTAAAAGCACATTTTTATGTGCCGGACACTTCAGGAAAAAATGAGATCTGGTACAGAGAAACAGGCAGTGATGCATGGACATTGGCAGAAACCACAGAGGACGGCAGTTACCTTGTGGCAGACATTCCATACGAGGCAGCGTTTGCACTGGTACATACGGCGGCAGATCACACCTTGTACTATGCCGGTGGCGGTGCAGCGGTTGTATTGCTTTTGATCGTACTGATCATAAGAAAACACCGGAAGCGTGCACAGAAAAAATAAAATGATTTGATGGGATGCGCATTGAAACATTTACATAGAAATGCTATAGTTAGTGCATTCTTTTATGACGGAGAGGCAGTTATGATATTTGAGACACATGCACATTATGATGATGAAAGTTTTAACGATGACCGTGAAGCATTGATCCGTTCCCTGCCGGAAAAAGGGATTGGCAGGATCATCAATGTCGGGGCTTCGATAGAGACAACAAAGACAACTCTGGAACTTGCCGCAAAATATGATTACATTTATGCAGCGGTGGGCGTACATCCAAGTGACATCAGCGGGTTGAATGAAGAGACATTTGCCTGGTTAAAAGAGCAGGCATCTCTTCCAAAGACCGTTGCGATCGGTGAGATCGGACTGGATTATTATTGGGATAAAGAGCCAGAGGTGCAGAACGCACAGCGTTACTGGTTCAGACGGCAGATGGAACTTGCAAGGGAAACCAACCTTCCGGTGATCATCCATTCCAGAGATGCAGCAGCCGATACTATGGAAGTGATGAAAGAGGTTCACGCAGAGGAGATACCGGGTGTCATCCACTGCTATTCCTACTCTAGAGAGATGGCACAGGAATTTATCAAAATGGGTTACTACATCGGTGTCGGTGGCGTTGTCACATTCAAAAACGCAAAAAAACTAAAAGAAACAGTGGAGGCAATCCCATTGGAGCGCATTTTGCTTGAGACGGACTGTCCTTACATGGCACCGGAACCGCACCGCGGCACGAGAAACGATTCCTCAAATATTCCGTTTGTGATCGCAAAAATCGCAGAATTAAAAGAAATCACAGCGGAGGAGGTCGAGCGTGTGACGGAGGAGAATGCGGGAAGGTTATTCACAAAAGTGTCTTAACTCCACAGAATCCTTCCAGAACCGTTTCGGAATATTCTGTGCCTGTAATTCGGGGTTGGTACGTGCTTCAATCGCAATGCTGTCGAAAAAGGCCAGCCACAATTTCTGGAATCTTGCTTCATTTTCAGAATAGTTCTGAAGAAGTTCGGTATTGATGTCCGAAGCATCTACAAGCATATAATTCTTTCCGGCGCGGTGGACTGCCACAAGCTGGTGGGTTTCATCGTAAATCATAAAATTTTCCTGTGGAAAACGATCCGTAAAATGCTCTGCTAAAATTGGCAGGGCATTATTTTTGGGATGGATTGTGGAAAACAGAACGCCGTTCTGCAGTTCCGAAAAGCGCAGAAAACCTTTCAGGTGGTGGGCTTCGGAGGCTGTGGCTCTGGACAATTCAAAGACACGGTAAATATAAGGATTACTCAGTGAATCCAATACACGGGCACCCTTTGGTGAATAAAGTGCGGCAACGATCGTCTGATACACGGCGTTCGCTTTGTCCATCTTCTTCTTGCCGGAAAGATCAATGGATAAAATAGCAGTAAGGATTGTCTCGTAAAAATCGTGTCCAAGCTTCCGGTTTAGCGTAGAAACAACTTTTCCGGCTTTTTCAGCGGATGGTGCGACGGTGTGGTAGTCGCAAAACAGCTCGTAATTATCCGGCTGGCCGGATACCAGATAAATATCAGCGTGGGAGCATCTTTCCTGAATCTTTAATTCCCAGGCATCGTATACGCCGGTCAATATTCCGTTTGGTGTGTTTTCACAGATAAATACATGCATAATGTCCTGCTCCTGTCTTGAGGAAAATATTCAGGGAAATAAAAGTTTTACATTTATCTACGACAGCGGAAGCGGCTCCGTGGATAAGCCGGTATCGAACAGGCTCAATTGTTGATAACCGCTTTCACGGATCTCACGTGGTATCTGTGTCTTATCGCCCATCAGATTGCGGCAGATATAATCTTCTTCCAGTTTCGTGCGGTACATCATCCTGCCGGAGCAGGTGATAAAATAAAGAGCGCGTTTCAACACAACACCTATCTTCTTGAGATCGGCAAAATCGAGGGTGCTGTGACGTCTTGCTTTTACAATGCGGCTGGCAGACTTATAGCCAATACCCGGGACACGGAGCAGCGTATCATAGTCTGCACGGTTGATCTCGACCGGAAAATATTCCAGATGCCGGATCGCCCAGTCACACTTGGGGTCGAGAAAAATGTTAAAGTCCGGCCGCTCCGGACTTAAAAGCTCATCGGCTTTAAATTTATAATAGCGGAGCAGCCAGTCTGCCTGATACAGACGATGTTCCCGCAGGAGCGGCGGACCGCCGGGCAGTGCAGGAAGATTGCTGTTGTGGGTGACATTCACAAAGGCAGAATAGAACACTCTCTTTAAATCAAATTTCTGATACAGATTCTCGGCAATGCTCACAATCTGGTAATCGTTCTCCGGGGTTGCGCCGATGATCATCTGTGTGCTCTGTCCTGCGGGTACGAACTTCGGGGCGTGTCGGTAAAGAGCGACTTCATTCTTATTTTCTGTAATACCGTTCTGAACCATGCGCATTGGCTTCAGGATGGTATTTCTCGACTTGCAGGGCGCAAGCTTTTTCAGGCTGTCTGCGGTAGGCAGTTCCAGATTAATACTCATGCGGTCAGCCAGAAAACCAGTTTTTTCGATCAGGAGAGGATCAGCGCCGGGAATCGCTTTCACATGGATGTAACCGTTAAAATGGTGCACTGTGCGCAATTTATAAAGGGTCTGGTATAAAAGTTCCATCGTATAGTTGGGGCTTACCATAATGCCGGAACTTAAAAAAAGACCTTCAATATAATTCCGCCGGTAAAATTCCATCGTCAGTTCGCAGACTTCCTCCGGGGTAAAGGCAGCCCGCCGGACATCGGAGTTACAATTATTCTGGCAGTAAGAGCAGTTAAAAATACATTCGTTTGTAAATAAAATCTTGAGAAGGGAAACACACCGCCCATCTGCGGAAAAAGTATGACAGATCCCACAGGAAATGGAGTTGCCAAGGCCGATACCATCACCACTGCGGTCCACACCGCTTGACGTGCAGGCGACATCGTATTTTGCAGCGTCTGAGAGAATCGTAAGTTTTTCCATCAGTGATATATTTTGCTGGATTTTCATCTGGATGTGATCTCCTCCAATCAAAGAATAGAATAGAACATATGTTCGATAAAATGAGAATACCACATCCGGAAAAAGAATGCAAGAGAAAAAGACTGCCAATTTCTGGATCCAATTTTTGGACAAAAAATTCTCTCATAATCCTGATTCCTTAGTTTTTCAGAATTATGAGAGGATGTGTCTTATGAATGGAGTTGTATTTCTTCATATTTAGCTGCAACACGTTTGCCACTGAATGCAATCCCGAAAAGTCCAATCTTTTTTATACCATGATATTCCATGTCGGTAGAATATTTTTTGCTTTGGATCTGTTGTATCGCACTTGACGCAGAATCAGCAAGTTCGGTATCTGAAAGGTTTTTTCCGGCTTTAAATTCAATAATATAGCCCAATTGGGATTTATCTTTTGGCTCAAGCTGTATATCAAAACGCCCTTCGCCGGATTCTCTGTTGGAAGAGATATAATATCGGTCTGAGAGTATTGCCAACATTCCGAAAACAGTTCCGTGATAAAAATTTTCGTTTGTAGTGTCAAAAGTACTGGCAGACTGCAAGAGATATTTTTGCAAAGTGTCAGTGAAAAGAGCAGTATCACCTGTTCGCAGAGCTAGTTCGAAATCTCGGAGCAGGGAGCCGTTAAATAAGGTATTATAATTATCCAAAATCTCCTTCTGGAAAACACTTTTTATCTCGCGGTTAGGCAGTTTAAGAGAACAAATCGGGTTGTCATTAAATTCACTGATCACACTTGTGGCACGCAGATATCCGGCGACAAGCAGAAAGCTGTAGATTGTGTCAGAATCAGCATTTACCTCCGGGTAAATAATATCCGTATTAATAATGGATTGCACTTCTTTTCCCTGCAGTAAAAGTGAGAGACTTTCGTACACTTCTTTGTCGGAACTGCGGATCAGTTCACCAATAATTTCATTGCCGCTTGTTCGGGACCAGAAAGCCTTTGGTTTACAGTTATTGTTAAAATAATTGATCACAGACCACGGATTATATATTTCTGTATTTCCGAAGAGATAACCGTCATACCATTCCTTAATTTCCGAAAATTTTTCTGCCTTTCCATAGTAAGCTGCCATATTTGATATATCGTTTACGGTAAAACCGAAATACTCTGAGTACTTGTTATCCAAAATCGTGTTTACAACAAGATTATTTAAACCACTGAATAAACTTTCCTTTGCAATGCGGAGTATTCCAGTCAAAATGCCAAATTCCAGATTCTCATTATCTTTTAAAGCGGAGGAGAAAAGATTCCGCATAAAACCGACAACTTCATTATAATAATGATATAAGTGTCCTTGCTGGATTGGCGTGTCGGACTCATCAATAATAATAATGACTTTCTGGTTATAATGTGTGGCAAGTAAAGAAGAAAGCTTGCCAAGTGCAAACTGATAATCGGTAGAATCGGCGACATCATTTATGAGATTTTGAATGTATTTTTTGTCATATTCATTAATTGCTTTGCTTGATAAAAGTTCTATATGGCGAAGAAATTCTTCTTTTAAGGTAAAACACAGACTGCGGTACATATCAGCCCAGTTGGTCTGATGTGCATCTTTAAAAGACAGAAAAATGACCGGATAAGCCCCCTGAAGTTGTTTGTAAGCATCTCCGCAATCCCAGATTTTTTTATCTGAAAAATATATGGATGTATCTGTGGATGTTTTTTCAAAATAGGTTCGGATCATGTCCATGGTAAGCGTTTTCCCAAAACGGCGCGGTCTTGTGAAAAGATAAACCTTGCTGTGGTCGTCAATTATATCTTTTATGAGAAGCGTCTTGTCGACATAATAGCATTCTTTGGAAACTTCTTTATACGAAGTGATTCCAACCGGACATGGAAGTAATCTGCCGGACAAAGGAGGGTTTTGTTTGTTTCGAAGGATTTCCGGTTTTATTGTATCAGAAGGGATTAACCAGTATCTTCCCTCTTTGTATGAACCGTTAATAAAACCGGCAGTGCAGAGCTGATTTACCCTCCGGGGAGTAATTCCCCAAAGCTGGGCAATATCTTTTGCCTTCAAAAATTTTTTATCCATTATAATCCCTCCATTGCATATGCAATCATTCTATATTTCCTATAATATGATATTTTCGGGAAATTAACAAGAAATAAAAATATAATTTCCTGAAAACGGGAAATTAATGAGAAATAAAAACATAATTTCCCGAAAAAGGGAAATACAAGAACTAAACAGCCCGTGCAACACTGCTAAATTATAAATACTGTGCCATTTATTAGAAAAACTACTATAAAACCTCTGCTTTTTCAAAAAATAGTTCTTTTTATAACACTTTATGTAACGCCCTGAATGTTATAGTTAGTATAACAAAAAGGACAAATATGTTTTTTTGCAGCCTTGGCAAAAAGTGCAGCGAGATAAACATTAAAATGGAAGGAAGAGGTTTACGCAGATGAAAAAGGAAATGATGGAAAACGCTACAGGCGTAAAATTAACCAAAAAAGCCAGCAAAAACGTGATCAGATCGTTATCGGTCGGATTGGCAGCAATGATGGCATTATCTACTCCGATTGCAGCATTTGCTGAGGATGCAGATGGACAGAATAGCAGTGAAACAACACCGGAAGAGAGTACAACAACTGTAACAACACAGAAATCTGCAGCAGAACAGGTGGGAGAAGTTCAGAAAGCCGCTGAAGAAACGAGCAAAACAACAGAAGCAGCAAAAGATGCGGTAAATGCAGCAGTCGATACAACCTTTGCGGATGGCAGTGGCGCAGATCAGACAACAAAAGGTGCAGCAGGTGAATTAGATACTACCTCAAACGGAACCTTCGAAGGCGGTACAGATGTGAATGTGGCAGAAGAAATGGTTGACAAAACAATGAATCGCATAGACGAAGCGTCAGATGCCGCAGCAAAAACCGATGCAGCTCTTAAAGAGGCAGATCAAAAAGCAGATGAGGCAAATACAATTGCGGATGATGCACAGAAAGAGCAGCAGAAAGCACAAGACGCATTTGAGGAAGCAAAAGCCGGAATTGATTCTGCAACAGACATTGAGGATGCGAAGGATGCTTACAATCAGGCAGCTGGTATTGTAGGCGATGCACAGAAAGCGTATGAGACTGCCAAAGCAGCTTATGACAGCAAAGTAGCCGAATACAATACAGCGTTAGACGAGCTTAAGGCGGCACAGGCAGCTTATGATACAGCAGTTGCCGAAGCAAGTACCGAGGCAGCGGCAGCCGCAGCAAATCTTGCAGCAGTTCAGGAGAAAGCGAAGGCTCTTCAGGAGGCAGCAGAGGAAGCAAAAACAGCAATTCCGGAGCTTACCGATGCACAGAAAGCAGCACTTGAGATCATCGCTCTGGAAAAAGAACGTGCAGGGGATACCTCCACAAACTGGAGAAAAGAAGATGAGCTGTTCAAAGTGATCCTTAAGAATTACTACATTCCGGAACTTGCCAAGGGAGAACTTGTTGACTGCAAGTGGACCTGGAATCGGAATGATAACAAAAACTATTGTGAGGTGACATACAAAGATGTGGCAGGTGCCCCACACACCGTATATCTGAACTACAAGCTCAACGATACCCGCGATGATCTTGTTATTTTCGAGAAGGCAGAAGAAGTGGTTTCCTATGATGTGAAGGGCACAGACGGAAGCCTTGCATTCAATATCAATGCAGAGAACTTCCCGGCAGATAAGCTTCAGAATGATCAGGATACCGCAGTTTATGAGAATAACGGAGTGGTATACACAATCGTAAATATAGGTGGACAGTTCTATGTGGTCGACTCAGCTTCTAAGGACGTTGAGGTGAACAATAACTATAACAGTGAACAATATGAAACTTCCGGTGAGAAAAAGACCACCTATTCAGTGGATGAAAATGGCAAACTGGTCAAAACGGTAAAACAAAACGTTTCCGAGATTACATACACGGAAACTAAATTATCTTCTGATAAGACATATGACAATGTTGAGGCAGCAGAAAAGGATCTGGCCGATAAAAAAGCAGCATTGAAAGACGGAGATAAAGATGTCGAGACGTCCATGAGCGCAACAGCGACTGCAGATGTGACCGTAAGCCAGAAAACTACATTTACGACAACTATTGATTTATCGAAAATTGTTGTTGAAATGAAAAAAATCAATAATGATAACGATAAATACGAGAAGAAAAATGCCGAGATTGCAGCAAAGGAACTTTTTGCTAAATTCACCAACAAAGAGGCATTAGAGAACCTGCTTGGCGGCGATTATAAGATCGAAAGTATTAATACAGATAATGCAAAAGTGAATGCTGTAGATAAGTACAAAAATACTTCCGGCAGATGGGTAGACTGGGGTGCAGATTCTGCTGCTTATAAAAACGTATTTTCAGGCACGATCGTTATTACTTATTCGCAGACAGTGACTGCAAAAGCAAACGCTGTGGAATCCAAGAAAAATGCTGTAAATGCAGCAGACAATACGAATCTGGAATCGTTAAAGGATCAGGCATATGATGCTGCAAAAGCAGATGCAGAAAAACTTCTTGGAGATGCAGTTTCCCAGAATAAGAAGATTAAAGACAACCTGAAAACTGGAGATCTGCATATTAACGGTTATGAAGGCTGGAATGGAAAACATAACTCCAACGTAGCAATCAAAATCCATTATGCTGATGACACATTCACAGAGGGAGAGAAGACAACGGATCAGGCAGTTGTTGACGAGAAGAACAGCTCCACAACCTTATCCGTTTCCTACACCGGAACTTATCAGCAGAAAAATTCCAAAGATCTTGGTGCGCAGACCGTGGAAACACAGAAATACAATCAGACTGCCAAGGCAGAGGAAAAAACAGCTTATACAAGCAACAAATATTATGATGAATATAAGAAAACAGGAGAAATCAATGAAGGAATCTGGCTCACCGGAAAAGATGATGATCGTTTCCCGGGACATGAAAGCTTAAAGAGCTTCTATGATTTCAAAGATGCAGCATTAAAAGCGGAGGCTGAAAGAGCAGAGAAAGTAGCAAAAGCGGATGCGATCATTGACGCAGCAAAGAATGCGGTGGAAAAAGTTGATAAAGCAAAAGCAGATGCGGACAGCTTAAAGGATAAGCTTACAGCACTTCTTGCAAGCCAGAACTACACAGCAGATCAGGTAAAAGAGTTAGAGGGACAGATCAGCGCGGCAGAGATAAAATTAAAAGAGGCAGAGGACATGGCAAAAGACCTGACAGATAAGTTAGGAATTGCAGGAGAAACACTGGCTGATAAGATCACAGAACTCACCCCTGCACCGGCTCCGGGCGAAGGCGGTTCCACAACGACACCGGGTGGCACAACTACCCCATCCGGCACTGAAACGACACCGGGCGGCGCAACTACCCCATCCGGTACTGAGACGACACCGGGCGGCGCAGCCACAACACCTGCAGGCACTGTAACTACAGCAGCGGCTCCGGCAAGTGCAGCCACAATTGTTACAACAGCCACAGCAGATGCAGCACCGGTTCAGATTGCAGAGACACCGGTAGCGCTTGCAGCAGCTGCAACACCGGCGGCAGTAACGAGAACAGCAGCGGTTGCAAATGCAAATGCCGCAGCTGATGCTGACACAGATGCGGACGCTGACACAGATGTGACAATTGCGGACGAGGAGACACCTCTTGCAGCGAACGGAGCGCAGGAGAGCACGACAATTGGCGATGAAGAAACTCCACTTGCAGCAGAAGCTGGCGCAGTGGAAAACATGCAGCAGGAGAAAATGTCCTGGTGGTGGTTACTCATCATTGCACTTCTTGGTGTAACCGGCGAGGAAATGTACCGCAGAAATAAAAAGAAAAAAGCAGAAGCAGCTCAGAAAGATGAGAAATAAATTTTAACAGTAAGGCGCATCCAAAAGGTGCGCCTTTTCTAAAACATCCATTGCAAAAAAATAAAATACGGAGTATTCTGAAAACAGGAAAAATATGATCCGTAATTTGTATACAAGGAAACAAAATCTATGAAAAAAAAGAAAACACTCATAATTTGCATGCTTCTTGGCATAATGCTCCTGACTTCCTGCGGAAAAACAGATCATCAGGATCAGGCGTCAGTCGCCACCGAGCAGACATCCGGAGACAGCCGGCAAACGACAGAAGAACCTGCGGAAACCGTCGGCGGATCGGAAGAGTCAACGGAAGCAGCCGGGACAGCCCAAGCGGCAGTAGAAGCCGTGGAAAGCACAGAATCTTCTGAATATGCAGAACGTAAAAGCATCATCATCACAGCCACAAACGAGTGCGGCATCGACATTGGGATGTTTTCTGTGATCGATCCGATCAGCGGCGAACAATACAATATCAGTGCGATCGCAGATGGACAATCTGTTTCCATGCCGGTAGAGTGGCCGGTGGAGATCACAGATTTTCAGTGGGCACTTTATAATCAGAACGGCGAACTCTGCGTTGAGGCGACCACGGATATCAGTCAGGCGGAGAGCGGAGTGACATTGCTTCTCACCGGAGACGGAAATCTGGATGATGTACAGGAGATTTTTGAATAATGCAGACGATCTGATACAGACAATTCTGCCTGTACAGGGCAGTCAGGACAGAAATAATAAAAACAGGGGGTACTCATGGAAGAAAGAAGAGAAATATCAAGGGTAGAATACAACACAAATGGTGTTGTCGTAATCTGCGATACACAGGAAAAAATTTACGTGGACGTGAAAGACATCAGTCCGTTAGGCATGGGAATCTGTGTGCCGGAGGGGCATGAAGGCCTTCTCGGAAAACAGGTGATCATTGTGGCAGAAACACTGATCATGTATGCGGAGGTTTCCCGCGAAGAAAAGCAGGAAGACGGCTCCACATTCATTGGTGTGCATGCGATAAAATTTACAGATGACGTTCTGCAGTATCTGTTTTCACACATTGGCTGATGAAACCAATCTTCTAAGCTCGCAGTTCCCGAGCAGCTGATCCCAGAAATGCTCAAGAGGAATCTCTTCATACTGGCAGATCAGGCTGCAGTCTAAGGCTCCATGGGCAACGATCAGTATATTTTTTCCGGAAACAAATTCCGGCGTTAAAACATCGTGGATAAAAGAGCCACTGCGGGCATACAAATGCTCAAGACTTTCCGCACCATCTACAGCATGATAATGGACAGGATCATGGAACAACGTATATACCGGACATTCCGGTTTCTGTGTGACATGTTCTGTCCCTTCATACATGCCAAATCCCATCTCGCGGAGACGGTCGTCCGTCAGGATCGGCGTGCCGCTCCCTTCCAGAAAAATTTCAGCAGTCTCCTGCGCACGCTGTAAGGGAGAACAATAGCAGATATCAAATCGCAGATCCCCATACTTTTTCCGCGCGTCCCGCGCCATCTGGCGGCCTTCTTCATTCAAAGGAATATCTTCGCTTCCCTGCAGGCGGCGGTCTGCATTCCAGTCAGTTTTTCCGTGTCTCATGATATATAACATAATAAACAATGTCCTTTCTTCTTATATATAGTAAAAATCATAAACGCATTGCGGGCTCAATTTCCGGTGCGATTGAATTATATCCTATATTTTGTTAAAATGAAACCCTAATCAGAAAACAGCAGCGGCACAACGCAGGAAATTGCATGACAGCTATTAATTTTACAGGA
>ENA-ORCM01002056-ORCM01002056.1-human-gut-metagenome-genome-assembly--contig:-NODE-2056-length-15317-cov-13.848294_pt1 | contig 15317 bp, 9 predicted proteins | sample MGYA00242906_ERZ507928 | MGnify/ENA primary metagenome ERZ507928 (study PRJEB26167, sample SAMN06115497) | human gut metagenome | host: Homo sapiens | place: China:Shanxi | collected 2015-05-07...
GGGAATCTTAAAAACTCAATCATCTTTTTCAGATTTACCACAACGTTTCCAGAATACTCCATTATTTTATTCAAAACAGTGCAGGAATGAATCAATTTTTAGGGATGTGATTGCCCTGAATCAAATCCCCCCAATCCCCAAGAATTACAACTGAACCCAGAACTCTTGATACTTATAAATTCATATAGTTGGTGTCAAAAGGCAATGGTGTCAAGTACGCCTGACAATGGAAATGGAAGCAACGGAGAAGGTGGAAACGAAGGTGGTGGTGAAGCACCGGATCCGGCAGCATAAGAAACGGTATTAATATGTAAAAAATCGGGCTTGACATTGTTCAAGCCCGATTTTTTCTATTATCTAAAATACTACTTTCTATCAGTTAACACCTTTATCGAATCCCGTTTTATAATATTAGGTTTCAAAAGAATCTCCGAATGTAATTCAGTTTCTTCCAAAATCTTCTGCATCAACATTTTTACAGCAATAATGCCAATATTCTCCAGTGATTGTGCAATACGAGTAATAGGAGGGTTCAAATAGTCCAGATATAAGTTATCATCAAACGAAATGATAGACATATCTTGAGGAATTCTCACTTTATGCTCATTTAATGCTTTGACGGCTCCCAAAAGAATTGTACTACTTAACGCAAATATAGCAGTAGGTTTTGTGGTAGAGTTCAGAGCCAACTTAGTCTCAATATAACCATTCTGAATCGAGAACTCATTTCCTCTTATCATTGCGTTATCCTGATAACCAGCTTCGCGAAGCGCATCAACATACCCGCGCACACGTTCTTTAGTTGTTATAGAGATACTTGGTCCCTGAATACAGAGAATCTTACTATGCCCCGATTCTAATAATAATTTCGTTGCCTGATAAGCACCTACATAATTATCAGTAGCTACGTATGGCAAATTATGCTTCTCAAAATAGCGGTCAATTAGCACAATCGGAGTTTTAGTACTAATTTCCTCGAGTTTAGAAGGGTTTTCACCGGTTGGAACCAAAATAATGCCGTCTATTTTACGCGATAGAAGCGAATCGATAGCTTTATTTTCCTGAACAGGATCTTCCAGGGTATCGATAAGCATGACAGTATAATTATAACGTTGTGCTTCACGGATGACAACACTTGCTATATTGGCAAAAAAAGGATTATCTATGTGCGGTACAAGAAGGCCTATAGTATATGTCGTGTTGTTGCGCAAACTTTGCGCAACTATATCAGGCTGATAGTCCAATTCTTTAACGGACTGCAAAATAACCTCCTTAGCAGACTGGCTGATCCTATATTTCTCTGATTTCCCATTTAACACTCTGGAAATCGTAGAGATAGAGTACCCAGTTTTCTTTGATACATCAATCAGAGTTTTCTTCATTACTGGCTGTTTTTTGCAAAAATAACATTTTATTTGAGAAAAAAGCAAGAAAAATATTTTGTTTTGAAAAAAATTTCTATATTTGCACAAACGATTGCGCATCGTTTACGATTCAATTCGCCTTAATACTTAATACTCATTATATGGACACAAAGAAGAAAATCGTAGTGATAGGTAGCAGTAATACGGATATGGTTATCAAATCAGACCGTCTACCAAAACCAGGAGAAACAATTCTGGGAGGAAACTTCTTAATGAATCATGGTGGCAAAGGAGCTAACCAAGCTGTAGCTGCTGCAAGACTAGGAGGAGATGTCACTTTCATATGTAAAATAGGAAATGACATTTTCGGAAATGAAACCTTGGAAATGTTTCACAAAGAAGGAATCGACACTACTTATGTAGGAATTACCCCGCAGGCACCATCAGGAGTAGCTCTTATCAATGTCGACAAAAAAGGGGAAAACTGCATTGTTGTTGCTTCCGGAGCCAACGGGACTTTATCGGTTGACGACATACAACGTGCAGAATCTACCATCAAACAGGCATCCATCGTCATTATGCAGTTGGAAACTCCAATCGAGAGTGTCACTTATGCAGCCAAAATGGCGAAAAAAGATGGAATTACCGTTATATTAAATCCCGCCCCTGCCCCTACTCAACAACTACCTGACGATTTATTAGCCAATGTCGACATTCTTATTCCTAATGTCACAGAGGCTGAAATCATCTCGGGAATGCACATTACAGATGATGAATCGGCAAAAGAAGCGATTCGTTATATTAGTTCGAAAGGCATAAAAACTGTCATTATTACGATGGGAGCCAAAGGAGCTCTCGCTTATGAAAATAACAAGTTTACCCACATTCCAGCTTTCAAAGTAGAAGCAGTAGACACAACCGCTGCCGGAGATACATTCTGCGGCGGACTGTGCGTAGCTCTGTCTGAGGGCAAAAATCTAAAAGATGCAATTATATTTGCAAGTAAAGCCTCTTCTATTTCTGTTACCAGAATGGGAGCACAAGTATCTATACCTTTGAGAAAAGAAATACAATAATCATCCTTAATTCTGTTATTATGATAAAACAATGTTCAATCCACGGTCTATTGACAAGTATGTTGTTAATAGTATTTTCTTTGATGAGCAATGATGCTATTGCCCAGAAGGCAATAAGAGGTACAGTCCTCGATGAAGCAAATGAACCCATTATCGGTGCCAGTGTCCTTGTTAAAGGTACAACAAATGGTTCTATTACAGGAGTTGATGGAACCTTCAATGTAAAAGCGAATCCTTCTGATGTATTGGTTATATCTTATGTAGGTTATGCAACTGTTGAACAACAAGTAGGAAACCAGACACAGCTTGTAATACACCTGCGCGAAGACTCGAAAGTGCTTAATGACGTTGTAGTAATCGGCTACGGCTCTACCACAAAGAAAGAGCTTACAGGATCGGTTACCAGCATGAAGAAAGATGACCTCAATCCCGGAACATTCACCAATGCTATGGGAATGTTGCAAGGAAAAGTGGCAGGATTACAAATTATCAACCCGAACGGTGCTGATCCGACAGCCAAATATGAAGTATTACTTCGCGGAACAAACACACTTTCCGCAGGCCAAGGTCCATTAATTATTATTGATGGGGTGGCAGGTGCAGATATCAGAAATATCAACTTCCAGGAAGTGGAATCTATAGACGTATTAAAAGATGGTTCGGCAGCTGCTATTTATGGAACAAGAGGTACGAATGGAGTAATCATCGTCACAACTAAACGTGCAAGAAGTGGCAAAACGGAAGTTTCTTATGATGGGCAACTCACCGTGGGAGTCGTTTCACGCAGAGCAAAACCTTTATCGGCAAGCGAATACAAATCTGTTATCAAGGAATATCGCCCAGAATTGGAAAGTTATATTTTTGACAGTGATACCGATTGGTTTAAAGAAATTACACAAACTCCGTTCAGCCATAAGCACAACTTGTCTATATCCGGAGGTTCCGAGAAGTTCTCACACCACACTTCTTTCAATTATGAAAAGAGCGATGGCTTGCAAAAGCATAATAGCTCCGAAAAGCTAATGGCACGTACCAATATTCGCCAGTCATTATTAGATAAATGGGTCGATTTGGATTATAACCTGAATATCATTCATCGCAAATACAGTCCTTCCTCTACAAGTGCTTTTATGCAGGCATTTACCCATAATCCAACAGAGCCTGTTTATGACGACAGCGATCCGGATGCCGGAGGATATAGCCGTATCAAAGCAATGGAATATTATAATCCGGTAGCGATCATTAACGAAAGGAACATGGAAAGTAAGAATGATAATTATGGTGCAAATATTCGTGCTACTCTAAACATATTGCCTATAAAAGGATTAAAATGGGAGAACTTTGTTTCATACGACAAGGAACAATATGAGACACGTGAATACTACACACATTATTATCCAAGTTTAATAGGAACAAACGGGCAAGCCTATATTGAAAACTATCAGGAAAACGATACACAATATGAGTCTACTTTAAATTACTCGAATATTTTCGGAAAACATTCTATTCAGGCATTACTCGGATATACATACCAGTATACTTACAGCACATCTGCATCCATGACTAATTCCGGTTTCGACTTCGATGACAACCAGACTCATAACATCGGGACAGGAACAAATCTTACTGAAGGCAAAGCCAGTATGTCATCCAATAAAGAAGATAATACATATATCGGATTCTTCGGACGTTTCATGTACAACTACGATGATAAATATCTTTTGTCTGCTTCACTACGTCGTGATGGTTCCAGCCGTTTCGGTGACAATAATAAGTGGGGATGGTTCCCGGCTGTCAGCGTAGGTTGGCGTATAAATAAAGAGAAATTCCTCTCGAATGTCAAATGGATCGATGATTTAAAATTGAGAGCCGGATACGGAGTTACCGGTAACCAGGATTTCTCAAACTACAAATCTTTGATGATGATGACTACAGCCGGTAAATTCTATTACAATGACCAATGGATCAATACTTATCAACCTGCAAGTAATGCAAATCCGGATCTAAAATGGGAGAAAAAAGCAGAGTTCAACGTTGGTGTCGATATGACAATGTTTGATAACCGCCTTTCATTCACTTTCGATTATTACAAACGGACTACATCAAACTTGTTGTATGACTACATTGTGCCAACACCTCCTTATGTATATAATACCTTGTTTACGAATGTTGGAAAAGTAACTAATGAAGGAGTTGAATTAACAATATCCGGTACCCCTTTTAACACTAGAGACTTTACATGGAATACCTCACTGACCGTTTCACACAATAAAAACAAATTGGTGAAATTCACTAATGACGAGTTTACTAACGGAACGTACAAGGTGGGATGGTCTACAAGTGCTGCCTGCTACACTCAACGTCTGATAGAAGGGCAGTCATTGGGTACTTTCTACGGCCCTATATGGTTAGGAACTGATACAGATGGAAAAGACGTATTGTTAGGACAAAATGCGGACGGTTCCGTACCGGAAGAACAATGGGAAAAAATTGGCTGTGCCTATCCGGATGCCACTCTTAGCTGGAGTAATACCTTCAGATATAAGAAATTCGACTTGAGCTTCTCACTACGTGCATCTATCGGCGGAGAAATTCTGAACAACTATGCGATGGAATATGAAAATCTAAGCAGCATCGGACTTAGAAATATCTCATCAAACTGGTTATCTCAAACGAATTTCACAAGTACGACCTATAAATATTCCTCCAAATACATAGAGGATGCTTCTTATTTAAAACTGGATAATGTAACCTTTGGATATACTTGGGATTTCACATCCAAAATGATAAAAAGACTAAGATTGTCTCTTACTGCACAGAATGTATTCTGTATCACCGGTTATTCTGGTGTCGACCCAGAAGTCGCCCTTTCCGGACTGGAACCCGGTATGGAAAGTTTGAGTTATTATCCGCGTACAACAGAATTTACTTTTGGAGTTAATATAGTATTCTAAAAAATAAGATTACCATGAAAAAGACAAATATAATATTAAGTTTCGTTATCTGTATATTATTATACGGATGTACCGATCTTAGCGAAACTGTTTATACAGGAGTAGCTATGAATGACTTCTTTAAAAATGAGAAGGAACTGGTAGCCAATGCAGGTAGGGCATATACGAAATTACAAGGATACAATTCCGAACAAAGTTTATGGACGCTACTTTTACAAGCTTCTGATGAATGTGCTGTTCCCGCTTGTGGTGGTTCCTGGTACAGCAATGGACGTTATGAAGAAATCCAGACGAATAAAATTCCACCCGCAAATAAATTATTGACAAGGGGATGGAACTGGATATTTAATGGTATTGCTGCATGTAATGAAATTATTTACGAAACGGAATTATCACCTATCCAGTTTGAAGGAAAAGAGAAGATTATAGCTGAAATGAAAATACTGCGTGCTTTCTACTATTATCAGGCCATTTCTTGTTGGGGAAACGTACCTTTCACAACTGACTACACGGAAACCGGATACCCGGAACAAAAAAGTCGTGAATATATTTTCAATTATCTGGAAAAAGAAATTAATGACAATATCGAGTTCCTAGACAGGGAGCCTTCAGATACTAATTATGGACGGGTCACACAAGCTGCCGCTTATTGTATTCTTGCGAAAATGTATCTGAATGCAGAAGCATGGTTCGGTACTCCAATGTATGACAAAGCAGAGAAAGCCTGTAAAGACATTATGGATATAGGTGCTTACAGCATTGAAGACTCTTATTCCACTAATTTTGATATTAAAAATGAAGATTCTAAGGAGAACATCTTTGTAATCCTGTATGACAGAGTATATACTAGCGGTGACAGTAACTCATTTTATCTGCATACGCTGACACTGGAAGCTGCATCACAAGCAACATTTAATATTCCGGCAGCTCCATGGTCGGGTTTTCTCTGCCAACCGGACTTTTTCCAAACATACGCAGAACAAGATCTTCGCAGAAGTCAGAGCTGGTTATACGGTCCTCAAGTAGACCTAAGCGGAAAGGATCTTGGTTTCGAATATACTCCTGTCTTCCTTGAAGAAAAATATTACAATAGCAACGGAGGACGTGGTACATACGACGGTGCACGCTGCTGGAAATGGCATTACCAGACTGATGGTTCTTTAAAAGAATATACAGTTAGTATGGACAACGACTTTGCCATCTTCCGTTATGCCGATGTTGTATTAATGTATGTAGAAGCTTTGGTACGACAAAACAGAACAAGTGAGGCCATCCAACTGGCAGACTTCAAGAAGATTCGTACAAGAGCAGGTCTTGATGCATATACTACAAGCCAATTGACGATTGATGAACTTTATGCAGAACGAGGCAGAGAACTGGCATGGGAAGGATGGCGCCATGAAGATATGATACGTTTCGGAAAATATCTGAAAAAATATTGGGCACACCCTGACCAAAGTTCAGAAACTTTTAGAAATGTATTTCCAATTCCTACGGATATTTTAAATGCAAATCCAAAATTATCTCAAAACAAAGATTATTAACCACAATTGGAAGGTTCACATAGAAAAGTGTACCTTCCAACAAATCAACCCTGATAAGTATGAAAAAACCAATCATCTTTTTACTTGTTTTAATTACTAACATCTTATTTATCTCTGCACAGAAGATTTCAAAGACAGAGTTAAAAGACAAAATAGCCGGAGCTTGGATCGGGCAAATGGTAGGAAATATATATGGACTTCCTTTTGAGAACAAGTTTGTAGATGAACCTGCCCCGGAATCCAGATTTCCATTCGGTTACACTAAAAATATAGATAAATTGCAGAAGTATAACGGTGCATTCTCTGATGACGATACTGATGTTGAGTATATCTACTTACTATTAATGGAGAAATATGGTGTAGAACCTACTTATGCCAATATGCGCGAAGGATGGATGTATCATATCCGTGACCGTGTATGGCTAGCCAATAGGGCTGCACTCGGATTAATGCATCTTGGATTCACCCCTCCGTTCACCGGTGACGAAAATCTGAATCCCCACTGGTATCAGATCGACCCTCAATTGATTAACGAGATATGGGCGTATACAGCACCGGGAATGATTTCGTATGCTGCAGGAAAAAGTGATTGGGCGGCCCGTATCACAAGCGATTCGTGGGCGGTATCTCCCACTGTCCTATATGGTGCAATGTACGCTGACGCTTTTTTCTGCAAGGATATCCGCAAACTGATTACACGAGCCTTGAAAGAACTGCCTGCTGATGACAGATATGCGATAGCTGTAAAAGAGATGATTGCTTTATATGACAAATATCCTAAAGATTGGGTAAAAGCACGTCAAATCATGGCTAAAAAATATTACATAGATGAACCGGCCATGACAAAAACAATCTGGAATGCTAATCTGAACGGATTATGCGGGATTTTGGCTATGTTGTATGGCGAAGGAGATTTCCAACGGACGCTGGATTTAAGTTGTGCAATGGGATTTGACTGCGATAATCAGGCAGCCACCATCTCCGGACTTCTAGGAGTAATGTACGGTGCAAAGTCTCTTCCCGAAAGTTTGACCAAACCTATCGAAGGATGGGAAAAACCCTTCAACGACCGGTATATCAATATCACCAGGTTTGATATTCCCGATGCTTCCATTGAAGACATGATTGAACGTACTTACAACAAAGCAATCGAACTGGTTTGCTCTAAAGGAGGAAAAGTGAAAGGTGATATGGTATATGTTAACCCTAAAGCACAATTCATTCCCCCGATGGAATTCTGTATCGGTCCGAATCCGGACTTGGAAATCGGACAGCCTACCGATTACTCATTTGCCTGCAGAACAAATGCTGATTTCAAATGGGAACTGGTAAAAGGTAAACTTCCAGCAGGAGTTACATTCCAAAACGGTAAACTGGCAGGAACTCCTACAGAAGCCGGAAAATATCCGATTACCCTACAATTAAGCGCAAATAACAAGAACTCAATCACTAAAGACTTTGAGTTATTAGTTAAAACCAAGAATATAGCCTCCAAGGCTGATACTATTTACGCAAATATCCGTAAACTGAACGAAGAGGTGCTCGATTCTTGCTGGATTACCTTTGGAAAACCGATGTACGCAACAAATGTAGAAGTAATTAATGACGGAGTCAAAGATGGCGTAGGATCTGTATTTTATTCATTAGCGGCCAAAAGTAATCTGCCTAAAATAGACTATTTCGGATACGGTTGGAAAGAAGAGCATAACATCAATATGCTTGTTTTAGATATGGGCTGTCTGGAGGAATTCGGAGGATGGTTTACTTCTCTAAACATTCAATATCTTGGAAATGACGGACATTGGTATGACGTAGGTAAATTCAAATCAACTCCGGCACTTCCCGAAACCGATATTGTATTTTTCCAACCTCCGTTTGCACAATATGTTTTGGAATTTCCGGCAGTAAAAACCAAGGGAATACGCGTACTAATGGATGCAAAAGTGCAGGAACACTGGCATAAATACACAAAGAATGTATCATCATTCATATCTATTACCGAACTAGGAGTTTACGAGAAATAAAGGAAGAGAAAAATGAGGAAAATAATTACGATATGTATCATAGGGCTTTTTGCTCTCAACGTACAGGCCCAGCCTGTAAAAACTTTAAAGTTATCTGATAAAGAACTTTTAGATAAGATTAAAGGAGGATGGGCAGGACAAACCATTGGTGTCGTTTTCGGAGCACCTACAGAGTTTAAGTTCACGGGAACTTATATTCAAGATTACCAGCCGATCCCCTGGGCGGAAGGTTACGTAAAATATTGGTGGGAAAAGAAACCCGGATTATTCGATGATATTTATAACGATTGCACGTTTGTTGAGGCATTTGATGAACTTGGCCTGGATTGTTCACAAGAAGAACTTGCCAAAAGATTTGCATTCGCTGATTATCATTTGGCCCATGCTAACCAAGCAGGCAGATATAATATCCGCCAAGGTATCATGCCACCGGCTTCCGGTCATTGGTTGAATAACCCACATGCAGACGATCTGGATTTCCAGATCGAAGCAGACTTCATTGGTCTGATGGCTCCGGCAATGCTGCCGGAAGCATTGGATATCGCCTCCAGAGTAGGCCACATTATGAATAGCGGTGATGGTTTTTATGGTGGTGCTTTCGTAGCAGCTCTTTATAGCTCCGCTTTCTATGAAAAAAGTCCTGAAGCGATTCTAAAAACCGCAATCTCCGTTATACCTGAAAAGAGTACATTCCATCAATGTATTCAGGATGTAATCAACTTCCATTCTTTGCACCCGGACAACTGGAAAGATTGCTGGTACTTCCTGCAAGAAAAATGGAACTGCGATGTAGGATGTCCCAAAGGCGTATTTCTAAACTTTAATATTGACGCCAAGCTCAATTCCGCTTTCGTAGCATTAGCTATGCTCTACGGTAAAGGAGATTTCACCAACTCTGTCGATATTGCAACACGCTGCGGACAAGATTCTGACTGTAATCCGTCTACAGTCGGCGGTGTACTCGGCGTCATGTATGGGTATGATAAAATCCCTTCATTCTGGTTAAACCCTTTGAAAGAAGTAGAAGACTTTACATTTGAAGGAACGAATATGTCGTTGGCAAAAGCATACCAAATGAGTTTCGATCAAGCTAAACAACTCATAGTCAAAACAGGTGGAAAAGTATCTGGTGGGGAAATAGAAATTCCAATCAAAAAGGCGGACGTACTTCCTTTAGAACAAAATTTCGAAAACACCTATCCACTTTATAGAGAACGCAAAGACTGCTTCCTGACAGATACATTTGAATTTGATTTCAATGGTAACGGATTTGTTATCTGGGGCAACATTTGCTGCACAAGAAGTATTACTCCCGATTATATCAATCGTGTATCTACACGCCACATCGGTTCCGAGGTGTTCGGATTGGCAGAGCCCAATGACCCTTACGTTGCTAAAGTGGAAATATGGATTGACGGAGAACTGGACCATGTAGCAGCTTTACCCATGAGAAACACAGACCGCAAAGTAGAACCAGCCTGGAAATACCTCATGAAGGAAGGAAGACACCACGTTAAAATGAAATGGTTGAACCGCAAAAAAGACTACATTATTCGTATCAACGACATAATGTATTATTCAGAGAAAAAAGAACATGATAGATTTTACTTTAATAAATAAGTTAAGATGAAAAAAGTCCTGATTAACATCATTCTACTATTTACCTTTTCCATATCGGGAATGGCACAAATAGAATATGGAAAAACAGTTGAAATAAGTAAAGAGGTACTGCTCGACAAAATTAAAGGAGGCTGGGCCGGACAAACCATAGGATGCACCTATGGCGGTCCTACAGAATTTAAATACAGAGGAGCGATCATTCATGAGAAAACTCCAATAATCTGGTATGATGACTATTGTAAGGACATCTTTGCAGAAGATCCGGGATTGTATGATGATGTATATATGGATCTTACCTTTCTGGAAGTAATGCAAAAAGAAGGGATAAATGCCCCTGCCGAATCATTTGCCAAAGCCTTTGCAAACGCAGATTACAAATTATGGCATGCCAACCAGGCAGCCAGATATAACATATTGCACGGTATTATGCCACCAGCATCGGGACATTGGAAAAATAATCCGCACGCTGACGATATTGATTTCCAGATTGAAGCAGACTTCATTGGAATGATATGTCCGGGGATGGTAAATACCGCCTCCGATTTTTCGGACAAGATAGGGCATATCATGAACTACGGCGACGGATGGTATGGAGGTGTATACATGGGAGCAATGTATGCATTGGCTTACTTAAATAACGACATTTATACAATTGTCACGGAAGCTCTTAAAACAATACCCGAACAAAGTAAATTTCACCGTTGCATCATAGACGTTATTAAATATTGGAAACAATATCCCGATGACTGGCGTAAATGCTGGCTGGAAATAGAAAACCGCCATGCTTTTGAGATTGGCTGCCCGGAAGGGGTATTCAATGCATTTAACATTGACGCCACTATCAACGCGGCTTACTGTGTTATGGGACTTTTATATGGCAACGGCGACTTTTTCAAAACAATGGATATAGCCACTCGTTGCGGACAAGACTCCGACTGTAACCCGGCAACTGCCGCAGGAATTCTTGGAGTCATACAAGGCTACAAGGCTATCCCCGAATACTGGAAACCGGCACTCGAAAGATGTGAAAATATTAAGTTCCCTTACACAGATATCTCTTTAAGTTCTGTATACGACATTAATCTCAAACTATTGAGTGATGTATTAAAAGCAAACGGAGGAAAAATAAAAGGAGATAAATACTATACCACGATTCAGAAGCCAAAAACCGTAGCATGGGAAGTTTCTTTTGAAGGCTTATATCCTTCTGAAAGAAGAGTCATCAAATATGATCTCGGTACAGAAAAAACATTTGAGTTCAATGGCAAGGGAGTTGTTTTAATGGGGATGATCAGACAAGATGTTAAAGATAGTAATGACAATTACATCGCCATCCTGGAGGCCTACATTGACGGCAAGAAAGTAGAAACCATAGAAATGCCTTATGACTACATAAAAAGAAAGTATGACATTTTCTATAATTATGATTTAGAGGAAGGACCTCACAAACTGGTTATTAAATGGATTAATCCGAATGAAAAATATGCCGTTCAATGTAAAGACATGGTGGTTTATTCATCCACACCGGCAGAGCCAATCAATCCTTATAAATAAAAGAGAGAAGCCATGAATAGAAAACTACTCCTATTATTAGCCTTATTATTATTTTCCTACGGATTGTCATCATGTTCGTCTGATGATAACAGTCCGTCCGAAGGCGAACAGACCGATACACCGGAACTGTTTACCAAACGCTATAATCCCGATCAAAGTTTTTACAGCAAAATATTAGGACAAGAAATCAAATATTCCGTATTACTGCCTCAAGAATATCTATCGGAAAGTACGGGTAAATATGGAGTAGTTTTCCTTCTACATGGCTGGGGAGGGAACCAAAGTTCATGGGGACCTTCAGGTCTGAATATTCAAAGCATAGCTGATGCGCAAACCAGCAATGGTAGTATTCGCCCATTGATCTACATCATGCCGGAAGGTTTCAACTCTTATTTTTGCAACCGCTATGACGGAAAGTTCAACTATATGGATATGTTCATTAATGAACTCGTACCCCTGATTGATAAGCGGTTCCGAACAACAGCCAGTAAGACGGAAAGAGCTGTTGCCGGATTCTCTATGGGAGGTTTCGGGGCATTAAGTATAGCATCGCAACATCCTGAAACATTCTCGGTATCAATAGGATTAAGTCCCTCCCTAAATACAGATGAACAATATATCTCCTTGTCACAAGACGGTTGGAATCTTCAATGGGGAAACAACTTCGGAGGAAGCGGCCAGACAGGGACAGGCAGGCTGACAAGCTATTATAAAAGCCAATGTCCGCTACACTTTTTCAAGGATAAACCAAGTTCCACATTTCAAACAGTACGGTATTACATAGACTGCGGTGATGATGAAGAAAGACTATATGCAGGAAACGGTGAATTACATTCTCTATTACGGGACAAAAATATCAAGCACGAATATCGTGTACGAAACGGTGCCCATACTGACAGTTATTGGCGTGAATCCATGAAAGAGGCACTGCCTTTTATCGAACGTTCATTCAAAGGAGAAAACTATCCGCAGGAAACTCTGAAAAAATTCACAGAGGAATTACATGCTACTAATAAAAACATAAAAGTAGGTAATTCCAATATCGAACTATGGTTACCGGATGACTACAATTCCGAACTAACTTACAAAGTTCTTTATTACAGCAAAGGAGAAGGTAATGTTGATCTTACAACAAAGAAGGTAGCAGTGGCATTAGATTCTCTTATGCAAATCAAACGTATGATAATTGCAGGTTTTAATGTGAAAGAAATGATTCTAAATGAAACAAATTTTTCAGCTATTACCGATGCTGTGGAAAAGACGGTTCATACGGAAAGCAATGCAGATTTCAGATTAGGATTAACATACGGTTCAGAAGCTGATTACTTATACAATCAGTCAACAGGCAATGCCCCTGCTATCAACTTTTTCTTTGCAGAAGACGCAGATATTATCAACCTTTCTGCCGAGAATCGTGCCAAAATCTATTATTTGGACATAACAGACGAAGGCAGCAACTACAATAGCATCTTTACTCTGTTCAATGGATTGCGAGGTGCAGAAGCTCCGGTGCAATATCGTGTCAGAAACGGGCTGGATAGTGAACAGTCCGCCCAAACAGGTATTTATTCAATGAGTTATTATATTGGTGAACAGTTAATAAAGAAATAATATGAAGAAGATACTGTTATATATTATCCTATTTCTATCAGGTATAGACGGAGCTTGGGCACTTCCCATAGAAAAAGAAGGGATGAGTATTTACAGTCCGTCCCTAAAGCAAGAAGTCTCCTACGCCATTATCTTACCGGAAGGTTATGAACATTCAGATACAGAATATCCAGTCTTATACATGTTTCATGGAATAGGAGGTGATTATACCAGTTGGCTCGAATACGGCAACGTTGCCCGTGTAATGGACAAAATGATAAAAGAAGGAAAGATTCAACCTTTCATTATGGTTATTCCTGACGGTTACCTGTCTTATTACAGTGACACTTATGATGGCAGCTCCCTTTATGAAACTTTCTTTATCAAAGAACTGGTTCCATATATAGATAACAACTATCGCACTCGCAAGGATATTAATGGACGTTCGATCATTGGTTTCTCTATGGGAGGATTCGGAGCATTATCCGTTAGTCTGCGCAACCGCCACTTATTCGGCTCTGTTGTTGCGTTATCGCCATCCATCCGTACAGAAATACAATACATGGAAGAAAGGCCACAAAAAGGATGGGACAATCAATGGGGACGGATTTTCGGAGGAGTGGGAAAGAATGGTAAGCAGCGCCTAACCAGTTACTATAAACAACATTCACCCTACCACATTCTTTCCACCCTCCGCAATTCCGATTTAAAAGGATTTGGCATCATGCTGGATATTGGAGATAAAGAAGGTACTCTTTGCGAAAGTAATGAAGAACTGCACCGATTATTACTGGAAAGACAAATACCTCATGAATGGGAAGTACGTTCAGGAGGACATGATTTCGCCTGCTGGAATACTGCACTGCCCAAAGCATTCAGATTCATAAACGAATATTTCAATGGGAAGCAGTCAGGAAATAGTGAGAGTAGTCTTCCGAATGAGACTCCGTTTATCCAAACAGCCAATGCAACGGTCTATTATCCGGAACAGGCTCAAGGAAGCACAAGAAAATATCCTATTATCTATGTACAGGGAGAAATCAACGAACAACAGCAAAAGGTTCTCGTCAGTCAGTTTCATCAAATGGTAGATGAGAATAAAACATGGCCTGCTGTTCTTTGTTTCGTAAAAGCTAACACAGACCTGTCAGAAACAATTTCTGATATAGAAAAGCAACTCTCCGGCATCAGAGGTTCCCAACGTATGCGGGCTTTAATCACTTTGGGAGATAATATCAAAGAAGGTATAGAAGCTATTCAGAGAGAAAATTTGTTTACCGGCATAGTCTGTGTAAATGCCATCGGCAACGAGAATGATACTCAAAATTTTATAAAAACAGTCAACTCTCACAAAAGATATCCCAGATGCTGGATGGAGATACTACCCGAATCAAAAGAATATGGTTTTAGTAGTAATATACATATCCTTTTGAAAGAATCGGACCTGGAACATGAGTTCCGGTCAAGAAAATGTAAAGAAGCCAATGTTTTCACTTATTGGGAAGATTGGATACTATATTTAAATAACAGAATTCATGTTTAACAATTAAATACTAATAGTATGTTCACAGTAAACAGTTATTTATTGGCA
>ENA-ORCM01002057-ORCM01002057.1-human-gut-metagenome-genome-assembly--contig:-NODE-2057-length-15317-cov-12.306890_pt1 | contig 15317 bp, 10 predicted proteins | sample MGYA00242906_ERZ507928 | MGnify/ENA primary metagenome ERZ507928 (study PRJEB26167, sample SAMN06115497) | human gut metagenome | host: Homo sapiens | place: China:Shanxi | collected 2015-05-07...
TGATGCTGTGGATTTTCACGGATCTTTGCAAATACCTCGTCTCTCCATTCCGGCTTCCATCCGGAGAGATCGCTCATGCCGGTAAGAAGAAAGTTCTGCGGACGTTTCTTTTCCATCATCTTGAGCTTACCCGGAAAGAATTCAGGGTCAGCGAAGTCATCAATCATATGCCAGCGTTTCACGTTGTTGCGGGCATAGCAATATGTACACCCCACTGTGCAGCCAATGACGATATTCATGTTCTGAATCTGATCTTTGATACAAATACTCATGACTTCTGCCACTCCTCAAGATTCTTTCTGATGCGGTCGAGGCATTCCTCAAACCGGGTAATTTCTTCCTCTGAAAAACCTTTGTAGTAAATACTGCCCATCTCATCAGATACAGAATCGTACTCGCCCTTTAAGGCATGTGCTTTCTCAGTCAGAAACAGGAGTGTTTTCCTTTTGTCCGTTTCAGACTGAACACGGCTTATCAGTCCTTGATGTTCCATTCTTTCCAGCATCGTCGTAAGAGATGTTATCGCTAATCCGCATTTGACCGAGAGTGACCTGATTGAGATTCCATCCTCCTGCCACAGCACATAAAGAATGCGCCCCTGGGCTCCATTGAACGCATCAATATTCTTTTCGCTGAGAATCTTCTCAAAGATTCGGTCTCCAAGCTGTTTTATTTTGGTAACAAGAAATCCGCCGTTCATTTTCATGCAAATGCTCCTATATAGTAGTTTACTTCAAATAATACCATATAGGAGCTTTGCTGTCAAGAGGCTGTATCTCTAAAACATCCGGCGAGTTTTTCATAGCCTGCGCTTTTTGTGTTCTTTCCGCCCGAAAGCATTGACGCACCGCGCCGAATCCTGTATCATGAAGCTGTTCATTCGGCTGTTTCTGCCCGTTTGGGCATTGTGCATATTATGAAAGGAGTCCTTTCCTCATGGCGATGAATCTGACTCAGAAAATCCTGTCGGCGCACCTGCTCAGCGGTGAACTGATTCCCGGCTCGGAAATCTCCATCCGCATTGACCAGACGCTGACGCAGGATTCCACCGGTACGATGGCGTACCTGCAATTCGAGGCGATGGGCGTCAAGCGCGTCAAGACAAAGAAGTCCGTGGCGTACATTGACCATAACACGCTGCAAACTGGCTTTGAAAATGCGGATGACCACTACTACATCCAAACGGTGACGAAAAAGCATGGCATTTACTGCTCCAAGCCCGGCAACGGCATCTGCCATCAGGTACAGCTGGAGCGCTTCGGCGTGCCGGGCTACACGCTGCTCGGCTCGGACAGCCATACGCCCACGGGCGGCGGCATCGGGATGCTTGCCATCGGCGCGGGCGGACTGGACGTTGCGGTCGCGATGGGTGGCGGCGCGTATTATCTGGCGTGCCCGCGTGTCGTCGGCGTGCGCCTGCATGGCAAGCTGTCCTACGGCGTTGCGGCGAAGGACATTATTCTGGAAGTCCTGCGCCGGCTGACCGTCAAGGGCGGCGTCGGCAAGGTGATGGAGTACATCGGCGACGGCGTGAAAACGTTGAGTGTCCCGGAGCGTGCGACGATTACGAACATGGGCGCGGAACTCGGCGCGACGACCTCCATCTTCCCGTCGGATGAAGTCACCCATGCGTTCCTCAAAGCGCAGCAGCGTGAGCAGGACTTCGTGCCGCTGTCCGCAGACCCGGATGCGGCGTATGACGAAATCCTCGACATTGATTTGACCGCGCTTGAACCGCTCGTCGCGAAGCCCCATATGCCTGACATCGTGGAAACCGTCAAGCAGTGCGGCCCGATTAAGGTCGATCAGGTGTTTATCGGTTCCTGCACCAACTCCTCCTATACGGATATGATGCGTGTTGCCCGGATTTTGAAGGGCAAGACTGTGCACCCGGACGTGAGCCTTGTCATCGGCCCCGGATCGAAGCAGGTGCTGACGATGCTGGCGCGCAACGGCGCTTTGGCGGATATGATTGCGGCGGGCGCGCGCATTCTGGAATCCGCCTGCGGGCCGTGCATCGGCATGGGACAGTCGCCGCGCACGAACGCCGTCTCCGTTCGCACGAACAACCGCAATTTCTACGGCCGCAGCGGCACCAAATCCGCCGGCATTTACCTTGTCTCCTGCGAGACGGCGGCTGTTACGGCGCTGACTGGCGTGCTGACGGATCCGCGCTGCCTTGACATTGACCTCGACATCCCGATGCCGGAGACGTACACCGTCAACGACAATCTGGTCATTCCCCCGGTCGCGCCGGGCGAAGAGGACACGGTGGAGGTTGTCCGCGGCCCGAACATTCAGCCCTTCCCGCTGGGCAAGCCGCTGGCGGATGCCATTTCCGGCAAGGTGCTGCTGAAGATGGAGGACAACATCACCACCGACCACATTGCGCCGTCGGACGCGAAGCTCCTGCCGTTCCGCTCGAATGTGCCGTACTTGTCGGACTTCTGCCTGACCCCCGTGGACGCGACGTTCCCGGCGCGCGCGAAGAAGGAAGGCGGCGGCATCCTCGTTGCGGGCATGAACTACGGGCAAGGGTCGAGCCGCGAACACGCCGCGCTTGTCCCGCTGTATCTGGGCATCCGCGCCGTCGTCGCGAAGTCGTTCGCCCGCATCCATCAGGCGAACCTTATCAACAATGGCATTCTGCCGCTGACGTTCCAGAATGAGGCGGATTACGACCGCATCGCGCAGGGCGACACGCTGAGCCTGCCGCACGTCCGCGAGACGGTGGAAAGCGGCAGCGACACGTTTGTGCTGCATAACGACACGAAGGACGAGGATTACATTGTGCTGATGCCGCTGACCGCGCGCCAGCAGGGCTGCATCCTCTATGGCGGACTGCTGAATTATACAAGAGAGAGCGCAAAGGCGGAATAAGATAAGTGTTCCCCGGAGGCATGAGCTTCCGGGGGATTTTGGCGTTATTATTTCCAGGGGAATAGAAAATCTGCTGCTTTTGCCACAATCAAGGGGGAAGGAGACTGTCCTGATGAAAAATATCAAGTACACCGTCACGCATCCTATCTTTGTGTTCATGAAGAAGCATTTCTGCCCGCACTGCAAGGCAGCACTCACAGTGGAAACGGCGCATCATTTGGTGAACTCCCGTTCCGAAGAAGCGAAGAACTACGATTTTTCCACGGAAGACGGCAGGATGATTGGCACAGTTGACTTCCGCAATCCGTATTTTGCCTGCCCGAACTGCCATGCGGAGTTTTCGGTGGAAGAATTGTGGAAAATGGAGAAGGGAAAAAGGGCAAGCAGATAACGCAGGTGAATTGAAAGAATCGTATGAAGCACAAAATAGCCGGGGACTGCCTTGCCAGCAATCCCCGGCTTTCGTAATCCCAATGAACCCTTACTTGACTTCCAGCAGATTCTTGCATTCCGCGAACGCGCGGCGGCCAATGATTTCAATCGTCGCGGGCAGGGTTACGCTCTTGAGCTTCGTGTTGCCCTCAAACGCCTGCGCGCCGATTTCCACCACCGGCAGACCCGCCACCGTGTTCGGAACGGTCAGCGTCGATGCCGTGCCGTTGTACTTGACGACCACAATGCCCGTCGAGTCGTCACGAACCGCGAACACGAAGTCGCCTGTCACGGTGAATGCCTTGTTGACAGATTCCAACTCCGTATTGCCGGACAGCGCCTTAATCGTGATGGTGTAGTCGCCCGGCTGCAGCAGCTTCAGACCCGGCACCGTGTAGTTCAGCGCCGCCGTTTCGCCCAGCAGCGCAGCCGTGCCGTCGGGCGTGGTCAGCAGCAGCTGATACTTCGCTGCGCCGCCAGCAGCCGTCCACGTCACCGTCAGGTCCTCGCCCTGCTTCGCGGCAGGAACGGTCACGGTCAGCGGATCGTCGGTCACATACAGCGTCAGGGACTGCGCCGGGGAAAGTTCGCCAGCGGTCGTTCCGTAGTAGGGCTTGAACTGAATCGTGCGGACACCGTTGCCGCTGCCCAGCGAAGCGAAGGCGCGCTCGATAACCGTCACATCGCCAGTCGTCGGGTAGCTGGTATTTGCCTTGCCGTCCACATACAGGACGACCTTTGTCGCGTTCTTGGTGTTGACCGTGAACGTCACCGGCACATTCAGCTTCACGCGGCTGGGATTCATGGTGAAGTTGACGACTTCCGGCTTGTTGACCACGGTCGTCGTCAGTGTAATCGTGTACGCCTTAAACTTTTCGCCCGCGGTCGTGCCGTTGTAAGGCTGGAACTGAATCGTACGGACGCCGCCATTATTCCCCAGCGACGAGAACGACATCGTGAACTCGTACTTCGACATGCTGGTCGTTACGTCCTCAAAGCGGCGGTTCACCTGCCCGTCGACATACATCAGCAGCTTCGTCGCGTTGTCCAGATAAACAGTGAATTTAATCTGCTCGCCCAGCACCGCGGTCGTCTTGTCAATCTTGACATTCGCAATCACGGGGGCAGCAGACGAACCACTCGTCAGGGAAATGGTGGTTGCGGAGGTCTTGTCGCCGCCGACTGCGCCGTTGTAGGCTTGGAACGCAATGGTACGCTTGCCCCCGTTGTTCCCCAGCGAAGAGAACGCCATGGTGAAGGTGTATTCCGTCATATCAGGGGTGATGTTCTCGAAGCGGCGGTTGACACTGCCGTCGATGTACATCAGCACCTTCGTGGCGTTCTTGATGCGCAGGGTGAAGGTGATATTTTCGCCCAGCGTCGCATTCGGATTGCTGATTTTCAGCAGCTCAACCCGCGGCTTGTTCGCCACGCTGATGGTAATCGTCTTGGTGTCGGACATAGCGCCGGGCGTGTTGCCATTGTAGGGCTGGAACGCCACCGTGCGCACGCCGCCGTTTGAACCGAGCGTCGAGAAGGACATCTGGAATGTCGTCGCGCCGTCCTTCACGTCGTAGATGTAGCGGTTCAGCTTGCCATCAATGTAGACACGCATCTTCGTCGTGTTCTTGGTGTTGATGGTGAAGGTGATGGTTTCGTTCAAATCAACCGTAGATTTGTTCAAACTCCAGCTGGTCACGGTCGGCTTGTTCGGGCTTTCGTTTGCGACAGTCACAACACGTTCGGAGGTCTTTTCGCCCGCCGTCGTGCCGTTATAGGCTTGGAACGCAATGGCGCGCTTGCCCCCATTGCTTCCCAGCGACGAGAACGACATGGTGAAGGTGTATTCCGTCATATCGGGGGTGATGTCCTCGAAGCGACGGTTGACACTGCCGTCGATGTACATCAGCACCTTCGTGGCGTTCTTGATGCTCAGGGTGAAGGTGATGTTTTCGCCCAGACCCACGGTCGTCTTGTCGATATTCTTTACCGTTACCTGCGGCTTGACAGACGGCTTCGTCAGCGTAATCGTTTGTTCAGCGGACTTTTCGCCGGGCGTATTGCCGTTGTAGGATTGGAACGCGATGGTGCGCTTGCCCCCCTTGCTCCCCATCGAGGAGAAGGACATGGTAAGCGTCGACGTGTCAGTGGGCACGTCGTAGATGTAGCGGTTGACGCTGCCGTCAATGTACATCAAAATCTTGGTGGCGTTCTTCGTGTGGATGGTGAAGGTGATATTCTCGCCCAGCTCCGCCGTCGCCTTGTCCATTTCGAACGTCGGTTTGCCCGGAATAATCACATCCGCGCGGTCGATGTTTTCGAGGTCATCCGGCACGTCCGTAGGCGCGGGGGTCGACGCGGGTTCCTCGGTCGGCTCAACAGCGGGCTCTTCGGTCGGCTCAACAGCGGGCTCTTCGGTCGGCACGACAGCGGGCTCTTCGGTCGGCACGACAGCGGGCTCTTCCGTCGGCTCAACAACGGGTTCCTCGGTCGGCTCAACAGCGGGCTCTTCGGTCGGCTCAACAGCGGGCTCTTCGGTCGGCTCAACAGCGGGCTCTTCGGTCGGCTCAACAGCGGGCTCTTCCGTCGGCTCAACAGCGGGTTTCTCGGTCGGCACGACAACAGGTTCCTCGGTCGGCTCAACAACGGGTTCCTCGGTCGGCACGACAACAGGTTCTTCGGTCGGCACGACAACGGGTTCCTCGGTCGGCACGACAACAGGCTCTTCCGTCGGCACGGGCGTGGGCGCAGGGGTCGGCACGGGTTCTTCCGTTGCAGCTGCAAGCACCAGCAGGGCACTGGGCATTTCCACGCCGCTCGCGAAAACACCGGTGTGACGTTGATTCTCAATGCCCTCTTCCGGCACAGGATGCACTGCATCCGCCGCCAGATAGCCATATGCAACGCCAGCCGTCTTGTCATACACGCAGACGGAAATCCGTTCATTCAGCTGACCCTTCTGCGGACGATGCGTGACATACACCACGCCGGTTACACGACCAACCAGCTCATCGCCCGTCGGATTCAGGTACAGCTGTGCGCTGCTGAACGTCGCGGCAAAGCCGGAGTCAAAGAACTCGTTATCCAGCACGGAGCGGCTGTAATCTACGGTTGATTCGTCCGCGATTTCGGGCGCTTCCGTTACCTCGGGAACATCCGTCGTTTCGGGGAGTTCCGTTGCTTCGGGAACATCCGTCGCTTCGGGCGCTTCCGTTGTTTCAGGAACATCCGTCGCTTCGGGAACATCCGTCGCTTCGGGGATTTCCGTTACCTCAGGAACAGCTGTTGCTTCCGGTGCTTCCGTCGGCACGACATCAACCGTTTCCGTCGGCAGAGTTTCTGGCTCTTCTGCAGCCGCCGTCAGCACTGTTCCCATACTGCCCGTCACCATGAATACAGCCAGCAGGAAAGACAATGCCTTTCGCATCCACTTTTTGTCCTTCATCGTCCTCACTCCTTGTTCCGTGCAATCTTCCGGCACGACGTATGGTTGTGCCAATGGCAAGCGATTGCTACTTTCCATCTTTCTTTTCGCGGCGAGCTGCAGTGCTCCCAGTGGATATAGCAATCTCTTTCCCAATTCCAGCTATATTGTAACAAATTACAAGTCAGCTGTCAATACTTACCGCGCAGAAAGCCGCATTTTATACGAAAATCAAGGAACTTTCTCTGCATCTGTCTCGCGGAACTGATTTTTCCATTGCTGAATTGCCGTGGTCGGCAAATCAATTTGCGTCTCCCATGCGGAACAGATGCGCTCCTCCAGCACATCCAAATTCCCGCCGCGGGGCAGGACGGGCAGATTCGTGTCCTTCGCGATTTCACTTGCGCGGTTGTCTACCGCCAGGATCAGGCTTCGGCAGCCCATGTTCATTGCGTGGATGCCGCCGTGCAGCCGCGTGCCAACGTAGTCAATCCCGCCTGATGCCAAAAGCGCCGTGTAATCTCGCAGATTCGGCTGAATCAGGTGCAAATTCTGCGTCACGCGCGCATCCATTTGGCGCAGGCAGGCGTAGTCCTCAACTGCTTGCAGCCACACATACACCTCGCGGTAGTGCTTTTGCAGCATGGTCAGCATCTGCGCATCCTGCTCCGGGCTGCTGCGGTAGTCCGTCAGCGTTGTCACGACGCGCTCCGCCTTGTGCGTCGGAATCTGCGCGCATTTGTCGTCTGTCAGCCCCCACATTGTCGGACACGCCGTATTCAGCACGTTCGTGATGCCCAGCTTCAGCAGGCGCTGGCGCGTGTATTCGTCGCGCACCGCGTGCAGGTACTGCCCATCCAGCAGCGTTTTTAGAATCCGCTTCGTGTACCCTGTCGGCTCGTCCTGGTATTGATACCACCCCGCACCCAGCAAAATGATATGCGTGCGCTGAAATTTTTCACGAATCAGGCGGAAATTCAGCAGCTCCCGCTTGTGCAAAGCGCCGCAGCGCATCATCACCGCGTCCCGCAGGCGGATATTCCACATCCTTTGGCGGCGCATGTCCGAGGAAAGCAGATTCGTCCCGCAGACAAATGCGTAATCCGCACTGCCGACGTGCTTCATCGACACTTTCGACAGCCTGTCCCGAACCGGCACGGCGACGGACAGCTGCACAGGAAAGCAGTCGTGCAGCACATGCTCGCAGGCGTTGCGGATAATGAAATCTCCCTGATTCGCTGTTGAAATGGTAGGGTCAAAACGCACAATTTTGCGGCAGTGCTGCATTTCCTGATCGATCATGCCTTCTTCCTCCATTTGCGCAAGAAACTCCGCCTTTTTTCAAGCATCCAGCGATATTCTGCCGTCCGCCCCAGCGCCAGCGTGTACAGGAGCGCCGTCACCGCCGCGCAGGTGATGCCCTTGATGATAATCCACATCAGCGTATGCCCCATCCGCGCGCACAGCAGCAGCGACAGCGCCATCACCGCGCCGTTGAGCAGCAGCAGGCCGCCCTGCGCCTTGAAATACGCGGCAGCGCTGCGCCCGAAGGTGCGATGGAACAGCACTTTCGGCTCATACCAGAAGATGGTGCATAGCCGCGCCAGCCCTGTTGCGCCGATGATGCCCGCCACGCCGAAGAAATGCCCCAGCAGGATGGACAGCAGGATGTTGACCAGCGCTGTCATAAACATAACATACTTCATTTGATGGAAGAGCCCCAGCGTTTCGCGGTACATCCACACGGGCGCGACGATGGTGCTCAGGTAGAACGTGAACAGCACCGCCGCCCCCGTCCCTGTGTCCATCAGGTATTCTTCGCCCACCCAAATCGGGATGAAATCCTGCACAACCGCGCCGTATGCGGCGACGCAGAAGCCTGTAATTGCCCCGAAGAGGACAATCAGGTTGCGGAACATGGCGTATGACTTTTCCGAATTCTTCTCGGCATTCAGATTTCCCAAGCTGGCGGAAATGCCGGTAATCACGATGGAAACGAATGTCGTCACATACGTCGTCAGCGACGCGTAGTTGGAGTAGTAGCCGACGAACACCGTGCCCAGCATGACGGAAATCAGAATGTTGTCCGTGTTGTTGATGAGTATTGTCGCCAGCTTGTAGAGAAACATGGAGCGGATGTTGTCGTTCAGCTCCTGCTTGCGGTGCATCGGCGCACATTTCTGCTTTTTCCGCAGGAAGGGGTACATCTTATCCGCTAAATGGCTCAGCACCGCGTTCTGCAGGAGGGTGCAGGCGATCTGAATCAGCAGATAGCCAAGATAGCTGCCCCAAATCAGCAGGCACGCGATCTGCGCCGCATACTGCACCACCAGCGCCGCGGCGGAAACCATGTTTTGCAAATATGCCTTCTGGTCAGCCTGAATCAGCGTCGTTTTGTAGATGACCAGATAGGATGCCACGGAGTTCGCCAGGTATAGCACATAGTAGACGATTAGCTGCGCCATCGGCAGCTCACTGCTGATGATGAGCGGCAGGAAGGGAATTACCGCTGCGCCCAGCAGCGCTACCGCCAGCGCAATCAGGCGGTAAATGCGACGATAATAGCCCAGCAGGTGCTGGATTTCGCCCGTGTCGCCCCGGTGCAGCGGTGCGTACAAGCTGTACACCAGCACGTTGCCCACGCCCAGTTCCGCCAGTGACAGCATGGCCAGAATGTTGCTGTACAGCCCGTTGACACCTGTGTAATCCGCACCCAGCCGGCGCACAAACACCGTTCGCACGGCAAAAGCCAACAGCAGCGTAACCACCTGCCGTACTGCGCCTACACCGATGTTGCGTGCCGTGTTTTCGCTCCTTGATGCTGTGTTCATGATTCCTCTCCGCCTGTTTCGCCTGTCTGCTCCTGCGCCGCGTCCTCCGGCTGCCACTTGCCCAGCAGTCCCAGAAACAGTATGTTCAGGAAAACGCCCTCCGTGTTGATGCACAGGAAATACAGCAGGAAAACGCCCAGCACATACAGCAGACGCGCCTTGGCAAATTTGGTACGGATACCGCGGTACGTCAGCCACAGCCAAACTGCCGGGAGAATCAACCCTGTATCCATGACGAAGGCGGCAAAGCCATTGGAAATGTTCTGCACCCTGTGTTCCAGCAGAATTTCCGCCTTCCGCTCCGAGAAAACGCCCTGCCCCGCAATGGGGGATTCCAGCCCGATTTCAAAGCCGCTGATGGTGTCGTTCCACCGCGTGTAGAACGAACCACCGGAATTTCGCCCGATAATCTTCTTTTCCACCACGCCCGTGGCAGACTCGATGACAAACAGCAAAATCAGCCCAATGAACGCCGCCATCTTGATGCTGCGCGCCATTTTCCCGCCCTTTTTGCGGAATGCCACCGTCAGCAGCACAACGCCCAGACAAATGAAGCCTGTTGTGGACAGCGTGCTGAGGATGGTGACGATCAGCAGCGCAATCGCCCAGCGGTATTTCTTCTTGCTCATGCCCATGCGCATTTCGTCGCTCATCAGGAACAGCAGCGCGAAGTTCAGGAAAATCTGGTGGCTGCCCGGCTCGTTGAACATGCCCGCGTTGCGGTGGAAAACCGGGATGTTCAGCCAGCCTAAGGTGAAATAAGGCGTCAAGTAAAATCCGTTGACGCTGGAAACTTCGTAGTGCAGCAGCGGCAGCGGCAGCGACAGCAAATCGCCGATGACGAAGGAAATCAGGCTGATGGCCGCCTCTGCCAGCATGACTTTGGTATACAGCCGCATATACGTCCGATACCCGATGCAGCTTTGCAGAACCAGCACATAGCCGATGTTGCAAAGCCAAATGACAATATCGTTGATGTGAATGCCGTTCTGCGGGTTGACGAAGCTCGTCAGCAGCAGCGCCGCCGTCAGCAGCAGCGTCAGGCGTACATTCTGGACGCTGATTTTCGGATGATGCGCCCGCGTCAGCAGCAGAATCGACGCAATCAGCATGGCTGCCATCAGCGGCATCCGCAGCACCTGAAAATACAGCGAACCCATGCCCAGCACGCCAATCAGCACGCAGAGTACATCCACATGGTTCTTTGTGATTCGGAATTTCATCGTGCAATCTCCGTATAAATCTGATGCAGTATCTCCAGATTTTTCTGCGCATCATGCGTTTTTCCAGCGTGTTCTCGCCCGGCGCGCGCCATCTGCGCCGCTTTTTCCGGATGCGCGAACATCTCGCAGATATCATATGCCAGCAAATGCGGGTCGTCTGCCGGATAAATCAGCCCTTCCACGCCGTGCGTCATCAGACAGCGCACGCCGCCGACATCCGACGCAATGCACGGTACGCCAAGCAGCATCGCCTCGCCCAGCGAATTGGGGGAGTTTTCAATGCTCGACGGCAGCACAAACACCTGACTTTTTAGATACCGCTCCTTCATTTGCTGTGCATTCAGGCTTCCGGTAAAAACAACATGGTCGTAGAGGCCGTTTTCGCGCAGCAGGCGGTGGATGTACCGCTCATAGGCATTGCGCGCAAGCGGCGGAATGCGCCCATAGTCCTTGCGCCCTACATAGAGCTTGACATCGGGATAGCGCTTGCGGACAATCGCCAGCGCCTGCAATAGCAGATGCAGCCCCTTGAGCGGCACATGCGCCTGACTGCAGAAGATGCTGTGCGGCTCGCAGCTGTTCAGCGACCATTCGCCGGTGTAGAACTCGTCCCGCAGCGTTTCGTTGTTGAAATGATAGGCCGCCTGCGGGGCAAGCTCCGCCATGCAGGCCTCATCCCAGTCGGTGCGCCCGATGACGTGCTGCACCCTGCGCAGGGCTTCCTGTTCATACTGCCCGACGCGGCGGTAGATTGCTTCCTGCCGGACGATATTGCCCTTCACCAAGTCCTTCAGCGTGTGCCCGTGGCAGACGTGTTCCGGCAGATAAGCGCGATAATGCTCCGCGTATATGGACAGAAGCCCCTGAATGGAAATTACAATCCGCTCGCGCATCCCCATGTGTTCCGCCGCATCAACCATGGCCAGCGTGTGCTGATTTTCCGTGCCCCAGAGGTGAATGACATCCGGCTGCTCTTTGCGCAGAATATCCTCCAGCTGCCGGGTGTAGGCTTCGCCGCACCGCTGCGTAGGGCGTGTGGGGTTGACCAGCCCGTAATAGCGGTAGCCGTCCACTTCGCCCGTCAGCGCTTTCGGCGCGTCAAACACATACGTCAGCGCCACATCCGGCAGCTGCGTCAGCCGCCGCGACAGCCCGACCAGCCAGCCCACGATATACACCGGGGGAAGCGATTCTTTTTCCGCAATGGCAGGGAGGATAATATTCCCCATCCACATGACCTTCACGCTTCAGCCCCTCCTTTCACTTTGCGCTGTGCGGCATGGTTATTCCACCGCGCCCCGCGTCAGAAAATCCCGCAGCTTTTCCCGCTCCTGCGCCTGCGATTGGCAGTAGCGCGCAATGTTGCGCACATAGCGGTCATGCACGGCTTCATCCAGCAGCCTTTCCGGCACAAAATCCGCTATGCTGGATACCGTTTTGCCCAATTCGTTTGCTTCCACCATTTGCAGCGTCCCGCAGCGGCTGCCCACAATCGGCACGCCCCGGAAGAGAATATCGAACACAACGCCGCTGCTGTGCAGGGAGTAATTCTCCGAATAATTTAGGATGCAGTAGCGGCATTGGCGAATCGCCTCGTCATACGCCGCTTCGGACAGGTATTCCAGCCGCAGCTCGATGTTCTTTGCGCCCGCGCAGACTGCCCGCAGCTCCGTTTCCAGCGGCGCTTCCTGCACCCGACCCGCAATCAGCACCCGATACGGCGTGTTCCGCAGCTGTTTTGCCGCCTCAACGACGCCCTTGTCCGATGTAATCAGCCCGACCATGCCGAAATCATAGCGCTTCTGCGCATACGGCACAGGCGGCTGCATCGTTCCTGTGCTGATGTAATCGGATACGACGCACATCGGCCGCCCATACGCCGCGCCAATGGCTGCATTGGGGCAGATAACGCCGCTGATTTTCCGCCTGCACAGCGCATACAGCCCCCGTTTCAGCAGCGAATTGACGCCGTCGGTGCTGTACTGGATGGCGTAGACCCGCGTTTCTTTCTTCTTGAACAGTGCAAGCCCCAGATACGCTGTTGCGACGGCGCTGCACTGGAGGACAATCACGTCATCCTGCGCTTCCCGAAGCAGCGCGCGCACGTTCTGGAACACGGCGCGTTTGTTGCGCGCCGCCGAACTGCCCACGATGTAATCATGCGGCAGACGAATCAGCTTATTCCCGAAGCGGTCGCCGTACACCGGCCCGCCCGCAATGCGCACATCCATCTCCGCGCCGAACAGGTCAAGATAATTCTGCGCGACGGTGAAATAATGCCCAGCGGCAATGCCGTCTGTGCTGGTGCTCCGTACATCTGCCACAATCAGCCGCATGATGGTTCGTTCCTTTCGCCGCTTTTCTGCATCGCCTTGCTGTAAATCGCCATCAGCTGACGATAATTTGCTTCCGCCGTGAAATTCTCCTGATACGTTTTCAGCGCGCCCTCGCTGACAGATTCCGCGTGCTGCAGCCGATTGAGCGTCTGTGCCAGCTGCTCCGCCGAGTCCGCCGGAAACTTGAAGCCTGTCACGCCGTCCGAAATCAGGGAACCTGCGTTGCCTAAATCCGAGCAAATCACCGGCGTGGCGGCGCTGAAGGCTTCCACAATTGTCATTGGGAAGCCTTCGTACCACTGTGTCGGCAGAATCAGCGCCTTGGACTGCCCCATCAGCGCCCGTGCCGCCGAATTTGGCACAAAGCCGCGCAGCTCCGCCTGCTTCAGCTTTTCCCGCGTCAGATATTCGCGGCACCATGCTTCCTCCGGCCCTGTACCGCAGATGATCAGCTTCATGCCCCCGCCTGAACGCTCGTAGCGCACCCACGCCTCCAGCAGCAGCCGAATGCCCTTGAGCGCATCCAGCCGACCGATGTACACCACCTGATTTTCGCGCGCCGCATATGGCACAATCGTCTCCGACGGTTCCACAAAGTTCGGCTTTACGGACACGTTTTCCGGCGGAATCTGCTCAAGCGCCAGCAGCTTCTGGCGGTTGAAGTCCGTCAGCGTGATGTAATGCAGGCGGCTGTACGTTTTGAGGGCGCGGTGCAAACGTGTGCTGAGCACGCAGAACACCGTCTGCAGGCGGCTGCCGCGGTAGCAGCGGTGCTTCACCGCGCAGTGCAGCCCCTTTTCCGTGCAGTCCTCGCAGATATGACCGTCGCGGTAGAAAAGCGCGTTCGGGCAGAGCAGGCGGAAGTTGTGCACCGTCTGCACCACGGGAACGCCCTCGCGCAATGCCGCGTAATACACTGCCGGGCCAATCAGCGGCAGCGTGTTGTGCACATGCACCAGCGAAATCCGGTTTTCGCGGATGCTCCGTCGAACCTCGCGGTATGTACGGATGCTGAAAAACATCCCCAGCGCACTGCGGATTTTCTCCAGCGCTCCCATGCGCGAAATTTCCTCGTTCCGCCGCGCATACAGCGCCGCGGCGTGACCGTGCGTTTCCAGCAGGTGCTTCTCGTTCGCCACAACGACATCCTCGCCGCCGGGAACCTGATAATAGTCGTGTACCAGCAGTACAGCGGGCTGTTTTGTCGCTTGCTGCATTTACTTTCTCCTGATGGCCGCGTTCCAGATGAATTTCAGATTCGTACTCCAGTAGCGCTGGAATAGCCGCTTCGGGTCTTGCATCAGGCGATAGAGCCATTCCAAGCTGTGCTTCTGCATCCATAACGGGGCGCGCTTGACGTTGCCCGAAAAGAAATCAAAGCCCGCGCCGACCCCAATCATCAGCCCGTGCACACGCCCTTGGTGCGCCGCCATCCAGCGCTCCTGCTTCGGCGCTCCCAGCCCGACCCACACAAAATCCGGCTGCGCCTGATTGATGCGTGCCACGGCAAGCGCATCTTCCTCCGGTGTCAGTTCGCGGAAAGGCGGCACGTCTGTGCCCGCAATTATCAGCCCCGGATACTCCTGCTGCAGGCGCGTAATCATTTTCTCCTGCACTTCCTGCGTGCTGCCGTAGAAATAATGCCGCCAGCCGTGTGCCGTGGACTGCCGAAAGACCTCCATCATCAGGTCAGGCCCGGTTGTCCGCTGAATCTGCGGATACCCGCGCCGCCGCGCCTCCTGCGCCAGCGGATTGCCATCCGGAATCGCCATCAAACCGCCGTTCTGCACGGCACGGTAGTCCGCATCCTCGTAACTGACGACGGTTGTATGTACATTCGATACGCAGATGTAATCTCCCTGCAATTGATGAATATTCTGCGCCAAATATTTCAGCAGCCAATTCATGTTGATGACAGCAATATTGACCCCTATAGCAATTCTCAAAAATCCAGTCAATAACCATCAGCAGTAAACCAGCCGAAACAATCCTCCGGTGAAACGAGAGCAAGTGCCTCGGCGACCATCTGGGGCAAAAGTGCAGCAATGTTGCAGCCTAATTTCCGCAAAATAGCCTTCATCTTCGACCAAAGCATTTCAATCGGATTCAAATCCGGGCTGTATGGCGGCAGATAGAGTGGAATCATGCCCGCTGCACGCAGCACTTCTTCCACGCCCTTGACATGGTGTGA
>ENA-ORCM01002058-ORCM01002058.1-human-gut-metagenome-genome-assembly--contig:-NODE-2058-length-15315-cov-19.370652_pt1 | contig 15315 bp, 10 predicted proteins | sample MGYA00242906_ERZ507928 | MGnify/ENA primary metagenome ERZ507928 (study PRJEB26167, sample SAMN06115497) | human gut metagenome | host: Homo sapiens | place: China:Shanxi | collected 2015-05-07...
ATTCTACAAAAGTCTACGTTTCCCGATATTCGTGATCCGGCTCCAAAAGTGTGGTTTGGAAGGGCGGCATGTACTAATCCGTACCAATCTTTCTTAATAAGAAACGCCAGAGAGGCAGAACTTCTCTTCAGAGAGGTTCTGCCTCTTTTTATGTATACCCCACGCCCTTACTGCCAACCCTAACCACAGGGAAAGGGGGCGCGGGGATGTCCGGCAAACGGGTGCTGGCGGTGTATGCCGCCTTGCTGCTGGGGTTTGCGGTGGTGCTGTGCCGGTTGTATCTGCTGGCGCTGCACCCCACCTATGCTGCACGGGCGGCGGCGCAGAGCACGGTCACTCTGCAGCTGCCCGCCCGGCGGGGCAACTTTTACGATGCACAGGGGCGGCTGCTCACCGGGCTGGAGGAGCGCTGGCAGGTGGTATGCTTTCCGGGGCAGGGAAACTACGACCGCCTGTATGCCTGCACCGATGCCGCCGGGCAGGCGCTTTTGTACCGCAGCCGCAGCCGTGCGGCGCCGTTTTTGCTGGAGGTAAGCTGCGACCCCGCCCGCTTTGGGCTGACCGGTTATCCCACCGCTCGGCGGTATGCCGCAGTGCCGCTGTGTCAGCATTTGCTGGGCTATCTGGATGGCACAGGTCACGGCGCTGCCGGGCTGGAAAAGGCGCTGGACGCCGTACTTTCCGGCACAGGGGAGAACAGCAGTCTTGTCTGCGCCGTGACGGCGCAGGGTACGCTGCGCATCGGAGAAACGGCTAGGCTTTTGCAAGCCGACAGCGGGGCGCTGGGCGTGCAGCTGACCATCTCCCGCCCGGTGCAGCGGGCAGTGGAAGCAGTGGCGGCAAGTACCATGACGAACGGCTGCATTCTGGTGCTGGATACCGCCACAGCGGCGGTGCGCGCCAGCGTCAGTGTGCCGGGCTACGACCCGGAGCACCTTGCCGACAGCCTGCAGGCGGAGAACAGTCCCTTTCTGAACCGGGCACTGCAAAGCTACGCGGTGGGCTCGGTGTTCAAGCCGGTGCTGGCTGCGGCTGCGCTGGAAGCGGGCTTGCAGCCTGTTTTCGAGTGCACCGGCGCGGTGGTAGTGGATGGGCAGATCTTTCGCTGCGCGGGCGGGGTGCCGCATGGACAGGTGGACCTTGCCGCCGCGCTGGAAAAAAGCTGTAACGGCTATTTTATCCGTCTGGGACAGCAGCTGGGCGCGGAAAGCTTGCTGGACGCCGCCAAAGACTTTGGCTTTGGGCGTAGCCTGCCGCTGGCAGAGGGGCTTGCCGCCGAGGCAGGGCAGCTGCCCACCCCGCAGGAGCTGGCGCAAAGCGGGCAGCTTGCCAATTTCAGCTTTGGGCAGGGCAGCCTGCTGGCAGCGCCTATGCAGGTGGCGGCACTGTTCAATACCCTTGCAGCGGACGGCGTATACCGCAGCCCTTATGTGCTGCAAGCCACGCTGGACGAGGCCACCGGCCAACCGGTGGAGACCCTCAGTCACCCCCGGGGACGGCGGGTGATTCCGGCGCAGAGCGCAGCGCTTTTGCGTGCCATGCTGGTACAGGTGGTGCAGCAGGGCACCGCGCAGGATGCCGCCGGGCTTTCCGGTGGGGCGGGCGGCAAGACCGGTACCGCCCAGACTGGGCAGTTCACTCCGGAGGGCACCGAGCGCTGCAACCTGTGGTTTGCGGGGTTCTGGCCGGCAGAAAAGCCCCGCTATACCATTGTGGTATTGCAGGACGGTGCGATCCACACCGCGTACTCCGGTGCAGCCATCTTTGCGCAGGTCTGCAGCGCGCTGGAAGCAGCGGGTTAAATGCGCGGATTCTACTTGCAATTTTGGCTTTGTTATGCTACTATATAGTTGTATTTTTGCGTAGTTTTCCGTATTTACAAATAAAAGGAGCGTTACGATTCATGTCTGTTATCGAAATTGTTGGCGGCGCCATTCTGCTGGTGGCGTCGCTGGTCATCGTTTTCCTCACCCTCATGCAGCACACCCACGGTCAGGGTCTGTCCGGTGCCATCAATGGTAGCGTGGGCGGTGCCAACAATGCACGTCTGACCCCGGCAGACCAGATGCTGGCTAAGGTCACCCGCATTGCAGGCGTGGTGTTCTTTGTGGTCGCTATTCTGGCCTGCCTGTTTGCAGGCCGTCTGGCAGGCTGAGAAGGCGTTGCAGCCCCGTGAACGGACGGGGCTGTTTTTCTGTGCAGAAAAAAGTGTGGGCAGCCGGTTCTGCGGGCTGCCGCAAAGAGGGGACAGGGGAAGAGTGCCCGTCCCAAGGCAGGGCTGTGCTCCGCAGGAGATGCACAGCCACGGAAGTGAAGGAGAAAATATTTTATGGCAATGCGCGATAAAATTGAGCACGCGATCCAGAATCAGCCGTGCACCGTAAAAGATCTGAAGAATAAGTTCGGCGGGGATCGTGGCGCAGACCGCAAGGTGATGGAGGCTGTGGACCAGCTGGTGCACGAGGCTGTCATCTGCCAGCGCCAGGGCGTGTTCTTCACCGTGCGCAGCGGCCGTGCCGATAAGGCGCTGCTGTGCAAGGTGGTAAAGCTGGGCAAGAACTTTGCCTTTGTCATGCTGGAGGACGGCACCAGCGATATCTTCATCCCCGGTCGGTTCACCCGCGGCGCAATGCCCGGCGACAAGGTGCTGGTGGAAAAGTTTGCACACCCCCGGGTAGAGGGCAGCGATGAGGGCGAGATCCTTGCTGTTCTGGAAGAGAAAAATTCTCTGGTGGGCACCATGCACCGCATGGAGGGCCGCCTGAAGTTTGTGCCGGACGATTGCCCCGCCATCTCCATGCAGGTCATGCGGGACTGCGAAGGCAGCGCCAAGGACGGCGACAAGGTGGCAGTGGAGATCCTGCTGCGCGGCAGCCGTCAGGAGGATCACCGCGTAGGTGTGGCCATGCGCTTTGGCAGCTGCGATGAGGCCAAGCGCTGCGCAAAGGCACTGCTCTACGCGCAGGATATCCGCAACCGCTTCCCGGACAAGGTGCGGGACGAGGCCAAAAAGCTGGACAACGCCGAGGTGTCTGCTGCGGACTGCGAGGGCCGCATGGATCTGCGCGCTTTGCCCATCTTTACCATCGACAGCGCCGAGACCAAGGATATCGACGATGCCATCAGCCTGACCAAGACCCCGGACGGCGGCTTTGAGCTGGGCGTGCACATCGCGGATGTTTCCAACTACGTCAAGCCCGGCTCCGAGCTGGACAACGAGGCCTTTAACCGCGCTACCAGCGTTTATTATGCCGATCAGGTGGTGCCCATGCTGCCCAAGCAGCTGTCCAACGGCATCTGCAGCCTGAACGAGGGCGTGCTGCGTCTGGCTTTCTCCTGCCTGATGCGGCTGGATAAGGACGGCAATCTGACCGACTACCGCTTTGTCAAGTCCGTCATCCGCAGCCGGGTCAAGGGCGTGTATTCCGAGATCAACGCACTGCTGGCTGGTAACGCGGATGACGAGCTGACCGGTAAGTACCACGAGGTACTGGCGCAGCTGCCTGCCATGAAGGAGCTGTATGGCCACCGTGCCCGTCTGCGCAAGGAGCGCGGCTGCATGGATATCGAGAGCGGAGAGGTGAAGCTGATCCTCGATGAGGACGGTCACTGCATCGACGTGAAAAAGCGCACCTCCGGCGAGAGCGAGGCCATGATCGAGGAGTTCATGTTGCTGGCCAACCAGTGCGCTGCCCACTTTGCCCGCGTAAAGCAGATCCCCTTTGTGTACCGTGTGCACGAAGAGCCCAACGCCGAAAAGCTGGAGCGCTTGCACGGGTTGCTGCAGGCCTGCGGCGTCAACGACCACTTTGCCAAGGATGTGCCCACCCCCAAGGAGCTGAGCGCCATTCTGGAGGGCGTGCGCGGCACTGCCTACGAGCAGATCATCAACACCGGTATGCTGCGCTGCATGTCCAAGGCTGTGTACGAGGAAAAGCCCAAGGGACACTACGGTCTGGTGCTGCAGGACTATGCCCACTTCACCAGCCCCATCCGCCGCTACCCGGACTTGGCTATCCACCGCATTATGACCGCCCAGCTCAAGGGCACCGATAAGGACACCATGATCCTGCGTTACAGCAATTTTGCCGAGGACGTCAGCAAGCAGGCCAGCGAGCGCGAGGTGATTGCCATGCAGATCGAGCGCAAGGCCGAGGACTGCTACAAGGCCGAGTATGCCCGCCGCCATCTGGGCGAATGCTACGAGGGCCGCATCTCCGGCGTGACCCAGCGCGGCCTGTTCATCGAGCTGGAAAACGGCGTGGAGGGCTTTGTGCCCGCTTCCAGCCTGACCGCTACCGGCACCATGCTCACCGAGGGCGTGCGCCTTTCTGATCCCGTTTCCGGCAAGAACTGGAATCTGGGCGATACCATGATGATTACCATCGTGCGTGCGGACGTCAATCTGGGCAAGATCGACTTTGAGGTCGCCCCGGAAAGTGCAAAGCAGTAACTTTATAATTGAATAAACAACAGACTGCCCCCGAAGCAGCGTGCTAGACCGTGCTGTTTCGGGGGCAGTTTATTGTAATTTTCAAAATCTCGGCAAAGTAAAATGCCCGCCTGAAAATCAGACGGGCAGAAAAACCAACGCAGAAAAGATCAAAGAGGATGCTTCCCGAAAAATTGCAGGACGATTTCATCCAGTTGTGCGGCAATCTGCCGAAAATCCTGATTCAGATCCAAGGTGCGGGCACCGATCAAGTTGCCGCCCAAGTTGAACAGACAATCCGGGGTGATGGCCTCCTGCGTTTTGGCATAGAGCAGCAACCCGGAAACATTTCCGGTATGGGCAGCATCCTGATTTTTGACGTAGGTATAGATCTGGTAGAGGTTAGCAGAATGCAGGGTCTCTTTATGGAATTGCTGCTGCATGGTGCGGCCGTAATACTTGGCATCCAGAATGAGAACTTTTTCGTGGAAACGCAGAAAAATATCGGTTTGCATGGCGGGGAGAAACCGCAGCATAGCGGCATCGTGCTCCCCGACAAGATCCCATTTGACCTGTGCAGCTTTGATTTCGGAAAGATAGCAGGCATGGTGTTTTCGGTAATATTCCAGAATAAAGCGTTCGTACAGTTTTGCCATGCGTTCGTCTGAAAATGCCGCCATTTTATAGCTGCCGTTTTCCGTGGTCTGCAACATATCGTGCAGCACAAAATAGCAGAGATTCAACAGCATTTCGTAATTCTGGTTGCTCCGCTGATAATGCAGCTGTTTCCATGGAATCTGAGCGGGAAGCAGTTCCGAAACTGTATCCAAAAACAGGAGCGGTTTCCTTAATTCCGTTTTGCGCTTTGTGGAAACGTTCTCATCTCGAAGCAACACCCGCAGGGTGGTTTTCAGGATCTGGTTATACAGGTTATCTTCGGAAAGCTCGTCAAGAGTGCAGGCGACCTGCGGCTTGTGCTGGATACGGACCTTCATGGTCTGCGGAAGATCCAGTTTTCCCCGCAAAACCGATTGCGTTTCGCTGCGGGAAACATACTCCCGATAAAGCCCCTGCTTCAACTGCCGGGAAACGCCCTTTGCAAGGATGGCGGCAAACAGATCATCGATATGCTCAAACTTTTCTGAGGCAATGCACTGATAATCCTGTTGTTGCAACACCTGAAAGGCGTAGGAGAGCATGTAGTAGATGTTCTGGATAAAGATACCTTTGTCAGTCGTCATTGAAAACACCACGCAGATTTTCTTCCCAACGATGCAACTTGTCGGGCGCATCGAACCAGTATTCTGCCAGCGTAGGGAGGATATCAAATTCCACCACAGAGCACATCCAGTCGGTGGTGCAGGCGGCAGGGGCGTCCAGACAGAAGTAGCTGTGACCAATGCGGAACCCGGGACCGAGGACAGGGTCATTCTTGATTTCCAGATTCAGTTTTTTGATCTGCTCCACAAGTGCATCGAAGGTTTCGTTGTCAAGCGCAGCTTGATAGTGCAGGAAGCCGTCGGAGGTAAAAGCCGGTTCCATTTCAAAGAAACTGAACCGTCTGCGCAGCGCATAGTCGATCAGGGCGAGGCTCCGGTCGGCAGTGTTCATCATGCCGATGATGTAGAGATTTTCCGGGACATAGAAAGGCATCCCGTTATAGGCCAGCGTAATTTTTTCGCCCCGGTGGTCGCTTTCGATCAGCATCATCAGCTCGCCGAAAATCTTGCTCAGGTTGCCCCGGTTGATCTCATCGATCAGGAAAAAGTATTCCCGCTCGGGGTCGTTGGAAGCCTTCTGGCAGAAGCGGTAAAAAACACCTTCGGCCAGCTTGAAGCCGGAGCCGTCAGGCCGGTAGCCCAGCATGAAATCCTCGTAGGAGTAATTCTGATGGAACTGCACGAACTCCACCCGGGAGGAATCAGCCTGACCCATCATAGAGTACGCCAGCCGTTTGGCGGCATAGGTCTTTCCAACGCCGGGTGCGCCCTGAAGAATGACGTTCTTTTTGCGGCGCAGCAAGGACACCAGCATAGTATAGCGCGGCTCGCTCAAAAATACATCGTGCAGGAAATCGGCCTTTGTGTAACTGTTGCTGACCGCCTGCCGTACGGGCACCGGGTTTTCGTCCCGGATCAGATCCAGAATAAAGTTGTACTCGCCCTCCGAGAGCTTGAACAGGCTTCCGTTTGGCTGTACAAAGAACTCCATTTTCTCCAGCTCGGGGGCGGCTTTCAGCGCAGCATACTCAATAGGGGAAGTCAGGCTCTCGGTCTTTTCAAAATAAATCTCTTTGCCGTTGCTTTCCTGCGTGATCTTGGCCAGAGCTACCACTCGTTTTACCGGATTTGCTTCATAGCCGATCACAAGGTCCCCGGCTTTTGCATCGAGGAAATTCTGGAAGATCCTGCGCTTGTTTCCGTTGTCGTTGTACAGCGTATAGGTCTGTTCTTCGCCGACCCGCAGACTGGAATAACTCCAGATCTTAGGATTGGCAGTCAGCCACCAATAGTGGCGCGAAGTGGCCTCGCCGGCAGCGGCTGCGGTCGGTACTTTCGAGAGGTCGGCCTTTTTCAGGGCCTGTAAAAGCTCATCCCGCAAACGCCAGATGTAAGTGCCGTCTGCCTTTGTGCTGGTGTTTTTGCCCACATATAAGATAGGCCACCAGCGCATGCTTTCGTTGTCGCGGGGCATGATGCGGCAGCCTGTTTTTTCTGCCACCCGTTTTGCAAGATGGCAGGATTTGGAAATATAAAAGTTGCTGGTTTCGCCGTATTTAATGGCAAGCTGTTTGCAGGTGGCCTGCCCGCCGTAATCCAGCATACATTTCATCACCCGCAAAGCCTCCGGGGTAAAAACCGAGGCATCCTGCAGCAAAGCGCTCCACTGTGCGGTCGTAATGCCCGGGTCATACTCGCTTTTAGCGGGAAACCATCCGGTCTGCATCTGTGCGGCCTTTTGTTCAGCAAGGTAGAAACGGCTCAGGTAAAAGCCCAGATCAATGGCAGCAATATTCCAGTGTGTGTCAGGCCAGTATTTCCCGGCAGGGGCAGCTTCGATGGCGCTGCGGATCATCCGGGTGATGGCTTCATTTTGGCTCAGCGCAGCCCGCAGCTCGTCATAAAGGCGGTAGCTGTTCAGCAGCGACTCTACGGAGCCGTCCCGCTTGGGCGGAGCATTGAAGTTCAGCGCGGTGGAGATGTCGCGGGTGACGGAATAGCGATAAATATAATATTGGTCTGGATACCGGAGCCACAGATAGACGCTGATAGCACTGGTGTTCTGGTAATGGTTGTTCCAACTGCCGTCATTGTATTTTATGCGCAGGGCTTCGGCAGCAGCTTGAAATGCGGTGATGCGCGGAGAAAGCTCGATAGATTCATCAAATAGGCTGCGGAACATAGCGCGGGTGGCTTCACAGTCTGCTGCTGCAAAATTCAGGATCATTGCGCGAGGATAGGCATAGCCGGTATCCAGAAGCGAAAAGACCTTTGCAGTGGCTGCCTTGAACATTTCGCCAAAGTCTGCCGCATTTATATCCCAATGGTCGTGGAATTGCTGTGCGGCTTCCCATTTGAAATCTTCTCCATGAGGCCAATACTTCGGGAAATAAGTCTGGTATCCGCTCAAAACAGGCTCCAGTTTTGCATGATCGATCATGACTGCTCCCTCCGAAATCAAAAAAGTCTTCAGGCCTATTGTACCACGATAAAATCAGAAACACCATATTCCGGCAAAAGAAAATGCCCGCCTGAAAATCAGACAGGCGGGTTTGCCATCATGTAGTCGAAATACAGTCCCTTGTGCAGAGCGTGGGCAAAGCGGGAATCGTTGGTCTCGCCAAGATTATTTTTACGGATACCATTCCGGCTGCCGCATTTTGAAATATGGCATTCTGCTGTGATTCTTCTCGGGTTCTTCGTCAGAACGCAGAAAATGCGGAAACTACTTGATTTAACTCGGTTTCCGTACTAGAATGGAAACTGGAAAGGCAAATACGGTTTCCACAAGGAGGACGCTCATGCAGGAAAAGCTCGATGCGCTGGTGCGCACGCAGGCGATGCAGTTGTTCCGTCAGCAGGGGCTGCATTTCACCATGCAGCAGGTGGCAGAGCCGCTGCACATCAGCAAAAAGACCATCTACACCATTTACCCCTCCAAGGAGGCGCTTTTACTGGATATGGTAGACCACGCCTTTGCAGAAATCCACCGCTGCAAGCAGGAAATTCTGGCGGGCAGCGGTACTTTGCAGCAAAAGCTGCGGGCAGTCATCATTGCCATGCCGGCAGAATATGCCGCGCTGGATCTGCGGCAGATGAAGGAGCTGGACGAAAAATACCCGGTGGTGGCGGCGCGGGTGCGCAGCCAGTTGGAAAACGGGTGGGAGCCCACCATGGCGCTGCTGGAGCAGGCTGTGGCTGAGGGGGGCATGCGTCCGGTATCCCTGCCGGTGCTGCGGCAGATGATCACCGCATCCATCGAAAGCTTTCTGGCAGACCGCAGTCTGGCAGAAAGCGGGGTGCAGTATGTGGCTGTGCTGGAAGAAATGATCTCGATTTTACTGGAAGGAGTGCTGCCGCGATGAAACACAGTTTTTGTGAGGACTGGGAGTTCACACGACACTGGACAGAGGCCTTTGGCAAAGGGCTGCCGGTGCCAAAACAGGAAGCCGTCCGCTTGCCCCATACCTGCCGGGAGGTGCCGCTGCACTATGCCACCCCCGCCGATTACGAGATGGTCTGCGGCTACCGGAAGCGGTTCCGGGTGCCGCCGGTGCAGGCTGCGCCCCGACTGTTTGTCCGCTTTGACGGCGCTGCCCATCAGGCGGTGGTGCGGGTCAACGGCAGAGTTGCCGGGCAGCACCGGGGCGGCTATACCGGCTTTGCGGTGGAAATCACCGACCTTGTGGACCGGGAGGGTGAAAACCTGCTGACCGTGCAGCTGGACACCAGAGAAGACCCGGCTATCCCACCCTTTGGTTTTGTCATTGATTACCTGACCTACGGCGGGCTGTATCGGGAGGTCTGGCTGGAAGCTACGGCAGAAAGCCGCCTGACCGACCTGTTCGTCTACACGCCCACCCTGCATGAGGCTGTGGTGCAGTGGACAGCAGAGCTTACGCCCGCAGCCGTGGCAGTACGCATCCGGCTGGAGACCGCAGACGGCACCCTGCTGGCAGAGCAGACCGCACCGGCGGCAGAAACCGGGAAAGTGCAGCTTTCTGTCCCGGACGCACAGCCGTGGGATACAGAGCACCCGGTTTTGCATCATGCCATTGCAGAGCTTTTGAACGCAGCGGGGCAGCCCATCGACCGCAAACAGGTGACGTTTGGCTTCCGCACCGCAGAGTTCCGGGCGGATGGCTTCTACCTCAACGGCAAAAAGACCTTTCTGCGGGGTCTGAACCGACACCAGAGCTACCCTTACATCGGCTATGCTGCGCCGGAAAGCCTGCAGCGGGAGGATGCCCGCATTTTGCAGGAGGAGCTGCACTGCACCGCCGTGCGCACCAGCCACTACCCTCAAAGCCAGTATTTTCTGGATGAGTGCGACCGGCGAGGTCTGCTGGTGTTCACCGAGCTGCCGGGCTGGCAGCACATCGGGGATGACAACTGGAAGGACGCTGCCTGCGAGATGCTGCGGGAGATGCTCCTGCAAAACCGCAGCCACCCCAGCATTATCCTGTGGGGCGTGCGCATCAACGAAAGCGTGGACGACGATGCCTTCTACACCCGCACCAACGAGATTGCCCATCAGCTGGACCCCAGCCGCGCCACCTCCGGTGTGCGGTATCTGGAAAAGAGCCATCTGCTGGAGGATGTCTATGCCTACAACGATTTTTCCCACAACGGCGTAACGCCCGGTGCAAAGCCCAAAAAGGACGTGACCCCGGATATGAGCAAAGCGCTGCTCATCTCGGAGTGCAACGGTCACATGTACCCCACAAAAGCCTTTGACGATGGTCCCCATCGACAGGAACACGCCCTGCGGCATGTCCGGGTTCAGAATGCCGCTTACGGCAGCGGAGAACACGCCGGGTGCTTCGGCTGGTGTATGTTCGACTACCAGACCCATAAGGATTTCGGCTCCGGCGACCGCATCTGCTACCACGGCGTGCTGGACAGCTTCCGTAACCCCAAATTGGCGGCAGCAGTCTATGCCAGTCAGGGTGACGCTGACCCGGTGCTGGCGGTCAGCTCCTCCATGGACATCGGCGATAACCCCGCCGGGCAGCTGGGCACAGCCTATGTTTTCAGCAATGCCCAGCAGGTAAAGCTGTACAAAAACGATGTGTTTGTCACCGCCCTGCGCCGCAGCGAGTGGACAGCCCTACCGCATCCGCCCTTTGTGATGGACGATCCCATTGGCGAGCTGCTGGAAACGCAGGAGCATTTTTCGCCGTCCAAAGCGGCCGCTGTGCGGGACTGCCTGCTGGCTGCCGGGAAATACGGCTTGGCGGGGCTGCCGCTTGCCTACAAGGTCAAATTCGGCTGGTGTATGCTGCACTACAAAATGACCTTTGAGGATGGCGTGGCGCTTTACGGCAAATATGTGGGCAACTGGGGCGGCGAAGCTACCCGATGGCGGTTCGATGCCGTGCAGGACGGCAACGTGGTGCGCAGCGTGACCCTTTGCCCCAGTGCAAAGCTGCACTTGGAAGTCAAGGTCAGCCGGACGACCCTGCGGGAGCAGGATACCTACGATATGGCCGCTGTCCGGGTGCGCATTCTGGACGAGAATGGCACCCCTGCCCCCTACGCACAGTTCCCGGTGCAGTTTGCGGTGGAGGGCAGCGCCGCCCTTGTGGGTCCACAGACCGCCGTTGCCGAGGGCGGCATGACCGGAACCTATCTGCGCACCGTGGGCACTGCCGGAGAAGCCCTGCTGACTGTTTCTGCACCGCAGACCCAGCCCGTTGTGCTGCGGTTTACCATTGAAAAGGAGGACGCTGTATGGAACTGACCCTGAAACAGAAAACCGCATTTGGTATTGGTGCCGTGGGCAAGGATATGGTATATGCCCTGTCGGCTTCTTACGTCATGTATTATTATCAGGATGTGCTGGGGCTTTCGGCCAGCTTTGTGGGCGTCGTGCTCATGGCTGCCCGGTTCTTTGATGCCTTCAACGACCCCTTTATGGGGGTTCTGGTGGCAAAGACCCGCACCCGCTGGGGGCGTTTCCGTCCGTGGATCTTTTCCGGCACACTGCTCAATGCACTGGTGCTCTACGCCCTGTTTGCCGCCCCGGTGCTGGACGAAGCAGCGCTGATGGTCTATTTCAGTGTGGTGTACATCCTGTGGGGCGTCACCTACACCATGATGGATATCCCCTACTGGTCCATGATCCCGGCCGTGACCCGCATCCCCAAAGACCGGGAGAACCTTTCCATGGTGGGCCGTACCTGTGCAGGCGTTGGCTCTGCCCTCATCGCCATGTTCACCATGCTGCTGGTGGGAGCCCTTGGCGGCGACAGTGAGCGCGCCGGCTTCCGCTGGGTGGCGCTGATCGTAGCGGTAATTTTTGCAGTGACAGAGCTGGTGTGCTGCGCCGCCATGCAGGAGACCACCCCCAGTGAGATGAAAACCGCCACTGTGAAGGAGATGTTCTCCGCCCTGTTCCGCAACGATCAGGCCATGGTCGTGGTGGGCAGCATCGTACTGATCAACTCGGCGCTGTACCTTACCTCCAACTTCATCATCTATTTCTTCAAGTACGACCTTGGCGGTGCAGGCTGGAAAGCCACCTACACCCTGTTTTCCACTGTGGGCGGTGCGGCACAGATCCTTGGCATGATGGTGCTTTACCCCTTGCTGCGCAAAAAGTTCAGCAGCACACAGGTATTCCATCTGAGCCTTGTGCTGGCACTGTGCGGCTACGGCACGCTGCTGGTGTTCTGCCTGACCGGGCTTTCCCATAGCCTTGCCCTGCTGTGCATCCCGGGCGTGGTGGTGTTTGCCTGCAACGGGATGCTGAGCGTGCTGACCACCCTGTTCCTTTCCAACAGCGTGGATTACGGCGAGCTTAAAACCGGACGCCGGGAGGAAAGCGTTATCTTTTCCATGCAGACCTTTGTGGTCAAGGCTGCCTCCGGTGTGGCGGTATTCCTGACCGGCATCGGGCTGGATTTGATCGGTCTTGTGGGCAACACGGAGGAGACCGGCCCCGTAGCGGTGCAGAGCGCCGGAACGCTGCTGGGTCTGCGCCTGATGATGACCGTGCTGCCCATGCTGGTGCTGGCAGGTGTGCTGGTGCTGTTCCGCCGCAAGTTCGTTCTGACGGACGCCCGCGCTGCCGAGATCAGCGCACAGCTCCACGAGGAGGAAGTGCACCATGACTGAAACGCTGCACTGGTACGCAGAAACCACCGGCGGCGTGCGGCAGGGCGATGCCCCGGTACACCCGGGCTGCGGTGCGGTGCATCTTTCCGCTGACCTGCCCGCCGGGACGCTGAAAGCCGTGCGTGCCGAGCTGCCGTGGCAGATGGAAGCAGACGAGCGTCTGTTCATGAACGGCTATCAGACATGGACGTACAGCCCGGAGCTGGGGCGCAGCGGCAAGCTGCGGGGCGTTGATCACATCCCTGCCTTTCTGCGCAAAAAATACGCCTTTGACCGCTACGGCGATTACCATTTTGCGCCCTATGGGCATCAAAAAGGACAGAGTCACGGCTTTTCCTACTGCTATTTCCGCAGGGGCGCGCAATTCCGGCTGGCGGCATCGCTGGACGAGACCCCGGGCTACACCATCCTCCGCTACGACAGCGGCAAAGCCCTGCTGACGCTGGAGCGGGATTGCGCCGGGGTGGAGCATCCCGGCGGCAGTTTCCCGCTCTTTGACCTATTTTTTGCCGAGGGCAGCGAGACCGAGGTGTTCGACGGCTGGTTTCAGGCTATGGGCATACGCCCTCGGACCGAGAAGAAACTGGCAGGCTATTCCAGCTGGTACAACCGCTATCAGGACATCACCGCGGATACCATCCGGGAGGACCTGACCGGATGCCGCAGCCTCCTTTGCCCGGGAGACCTGTTCCAGATCGACGATGGCTGGGAGCCGGAGGTGGGCGACTGGCTGGAAACAGATGCACAGAAATTCCCCCACGGGCTGAAAGGCATGGTAGACGAGATCCACGCCGCCGGATTTCAGGCTGGGTTATGGCTTGCACCCTTTGTGTGCGAAAAGAACTCTGCCCTTTTCCGGCAGCACCCGGACTGGCTGCTGAAAGTGGACGGTGCGCCGTGGTGCTGCGGCAGCAACTGGAGCAGTTTTTATGCGTTGGATATCGACAACCCAGCCGTGCTGGACTATCTGCGCCGGGTGTTTGACCGGGTGTTGAACGACTGGGGCTTCGACCTTGTCAAGCTGGATTTTCTGTACGGCGCTGCTCCCTTTGGCAACGCCCATGAGAGCCGGGCAGCCCGGATGTACCGTGCTATGGAGCTGCTTCGCAGCTGGTGCGGGCAAAAGCAGATCCTTGGCTGCGGCGTGCCGGTGATGCCTGCCTTCGGGCTGGTGGATTACTGCCGTGTCAGTTGTGACGTGAGCTTGGACTGGGACGATGTGTGGTATATGCGCCTGTTCCACCGGGAGCGGGTGTCCACAAAACAGGCCATCAACAACACGGTATTCCGGCGGCAGCTCAATGGCCGCGCCTACGGCAGCGACCCGGATGTGTTCTTCCTCCGGGAGGAAAACTGCAAGCTTACCGCAGAGCAAAAGCACACCCTTGCCACGCTCAATGCCCTGCTGGGCAATGTGTTCCTTACCTCGGATATGCCGTCCCGCTACACACAAGCGCAGCGGGACGAGTACCGCCGTCTGCGCACTCTCTTTGAGCACGCCGCGCAGGTGCAGGCAGAAGTGGAAAACGGCCGCCTCTATATCCGGTATCTGCTGGATGGAACACCGCAAAAATTATGTTTCGACCTGCTCTGACAGTGCGAACAGATCACAACAAAACAACAACACCCGCCCGTGTATAGACAGCCGCCGTGCAATGCGGTATACTCTAAACAAATCAAAGATTTTCAGGAGGAAAATCATGGCGGGAGAAAACAACAAGGTCGTCATTGTTACCGGCGGAAGCTCCGGCATCGGGCGGTGCACGGCATCCGCTCTGAAAGAGAACGGCTGCATTGTCTACGAGTTCAGCCGCAGAAATATCCCCATGGAGGGCGTCACCCATCTATCCGTCGATGTGACCAATGAAGATGCGGTCAACGCCGCTGTGCAGCAGGTCATCCAAAAAGAGACCAAAATTGATGCGGTAGTCAACTGTGCAGGTTTTGGCATTTCCGGTGCGGTGGAGTTTACGTCCATGGAGCAAGCTAAAGCACAGTTTGATGTAAATTTCTTCGGAACGGTCAATGTGAATAAAGCAGTCCTCCCCTTCCTGCGCCGTCAGGGGAAGGGGCATATCGTGAACATCAGTTCTGTTGCTGCCGTAGCACACATTCCGTTCCAGACCTTCTACTCTGCAAGCAAAGCTGCTGTTTCCTCTTACTCTTATGCGCTGGCAAATGAAGTCAAGCCCTACGGCATCCATGTTACCGTCGTAGAATTGGGTGACATCTGCACCGGGTTTACAAAAGCACGTCAGAAAAGCATTCTCGGCGATGATGAATACGGCGGGCGCATCTCCCGGAGCGTCAGTCAGATGGAGCATGACGAGCAAAACGGCATGGACCCGGCACGCATTGGACGGTACATCGCCGGTATTGTGGAGAAAAAGAAACCGGCAGTCGTTTATGTTGCCGGTGCGCAGTATAAATTCCTGAGCCTTTTGTGCAAGCTTCTGCCCGCCGCAGCGCGCGGAAAGATCGTAGGGAAAATATACGGGTAACAGGTGCAACGCTCCGCAAAGTGCATCTTGACAAAGTTTCCAG
>ENA-ORCM01002060-ORCM01002060.1-human-gut-metagenome-genome-assembly--contig:-NODE-2060-length-15304-cov-5.308991_pt1 | contig 15304 bp, 7 predicted proteins | sample MGYA00242906_ERZ507928 | MGnify/ENA primary metagenome ERZ507928 (study PRJEB26167, sample SAMN06115497) | human gut metagenome | host: Homo sapiens | place: China:Shanxi | collected 2015-05-07...
CAATTGCAGCACGCTGGCAGGCAAAAGCAGGGGTGGAACCCCCTTTTGCCGGACGGGAAAGACCGTTTTCTCTAAGAGAAGTTCTCTCCTAGGAATACCACCTGAATCCGGTTCGGCAAGGCTGGGGCACATCCCCAGCTTGCCTTGGGAATCGCAATTGCCCCTGAAACCTTGTATTTCATTACAACCTTTCAATTTTTAAGGCAATTGCGATTCTTTCGATTCTCTCTTAGATTTTTGTTGCATTTCATTGTGCAGTTTTGTTATTTGCTTCGCAAATGTGGGCTGCTCGCCCACACCTCGCCAACATTTTTGAAAAATTGTTGGATCAAAAAACTTTTTATTTTGCCTGCGGCTCGTATTTTGCATTCTTTTCAAAACAAAAGCGTCCGGTGAGAATCTCCCACCAGACGCTTTTTCAATTGGTCGTTATCTTCTCAAAATAACTGCTTATTTTGCCTTGGTATCGACTTCTTCTTTCAGCTTTGCCAGCAAATCATCCAGCTGCATGCTGCCCAAATCGCCATTCTTTCTGGAACGAACTGCAACCGTTTTCTGTTCCACTTCGTTGTCGCCGATGGTAATCATATACGGCACTTTTTCCAGTACTGCCTGACGGATCTTATAGCCAACCTTTTCCGCACGGCTATCTACTTCGCACCGCAGACCAGCAGCCTGCAACTGATGCAGAACTTCATAGGTGTAATCAAGGTGACGGTCTGCAATCGGAATCAAGCGAACCTGTTCCGGAGCAATCCACAACGGCATTGCACCAGCAAAGTGTTCAATCATGTATGCCAGTGTCCGTTCATAGCAGCCCAAAGAGGTTCTGTGAATGATATACGGCAGCTTCTTCTGTCCGTCTGTATCGGTGTAATACATACCAAACCGATGAGCCAGCAGCATATCAATCTGAATGGTAACAAGTGTGTCTTCCTTGCCGTAAACATTCTTATACTGAATATCCAGCTTCGGACCATAGAAGGCAGCTTCGTCAATGCCGATGGTGTAATCCAAACCGAGATGGTCGAGGATGTTGCCCATAACACGCTGTGCTTCTTCCCACTGTTCCTTTGTACCTTCGTATTTGTTGTTCGGGTTTGCCGGATCCCACTGAGAGAACCGGAAAGTGCAGTCATCCAGCAAGCCAACTGTGCTGAGGAAGTACTTTGCCAGTTCCAGACAGCCCTTGAATTCTTCTTCCAGCTGATCTGGACGGAGAATATAGTGACCCTCGGAGATGGTGAACTGCCGAACACGAATCAAGCCGTGCATTTCGCCGCTGTCTTCGTTCCGGAACAGGGTAGAAGTTTCTACCAACCGCATCGGCAAATCCCGATAGGAACGAGCACGATTCAAATAAACCTGATACTGGAACGGGCAGGTCATCGGACGCAGAGCGAAACATTCCTTAGTTTCGTCATATGGGTCGCCCAGAATGAACATGCCATCCAGATAGTGATCCCAGTGACCAGAAATCTTGTAGAATTCCCGTTTTGCCATCAGCGGTGTTTTGGTCAGCAGGCAGCCCTTGGACTGTTCCACATCTTCGACCCAACGCTGTAACAGCTGTACGACTCTTGCACCCTTCGGAAGCAGAACCGGCAGACCCTGACCAACCACGTCAACGGTTGTGAAGTATTCCAGTTCTCTGCCCAGCTTGTTGTGATCCCGCATTTTTGCTTCTTCGAGCTGCTTCAGATGTTCATCCAGCATGGAAGCTTTCGGGAAAGCGATGGCATAAACACGAGAGAGCATCTTGTTCTTTTCCGATCCTCTCCAGTAAGCACCGGTGCAGGAGAGCAGCTTGAATGCCTTGATAACACCCGTTTTCATCAGGTGCGGGCCAGCACAGAGGTCAGTAAATTCACCCTGCCGATAGAACGAAATCGGTTCGCCCTTGCCAGCGTGTTCTTCACAGAGTTCTACCTTGTACGGTTCATCCTGTTCTTTCAGGAAGGAAATGGCTTCGTCTGGGGAGAGTGTGAACTGTTCCAGTTCTGCATTTTCCTTGACGATTTTCTTCATTTCTGCTTCGATTTTCCGCAGTTCTTCTGCGGTAAACGGCTTTTCTACATCGAAATCATAGTAGAAACCGCTGTCGATTGCTGGACCAATCGCAAGCTTTGCGTTTGGATACAGCCGCTTAACAGCCTGAGCCAGGACATGAGAAGCCGTGTGCCAGAAGGTTTTCTTGCCGTCTGGGTCATCGAAGGTGCAGACTTCAAAGGTGCAGTCTTCAGTAACAGGGGTACGCAGGTCACAGACTTCGCCGTTAATCTTGACGCAGCAAGCAGCCTTATACAGTCCCATGCCGATTCCTTTTACAATTTCTGCGGCAGACTGACCAGGGGTAAATTCCCGGAAACTGCCGTCTTTCAGTTGCAGTTGACTCATGATTGAAAAACTCCTTTATGATAAAATTTGAATGGATGTGTAAGATTTGCGAGTGGTTGGCAAGCCGAATGATTGGGGGAAAACAGGGTGAAAAAAATGCCCCTTATCCGTGGGATTCCCACAGGATAAGGGGCGATCGCAAATAAGCTGCCGCTGTTCCACCCTTCTTCACGCAAATGGCAGGACGAATCTTTCGCATCGCTCCTGCTGATTTTGTTACAGGAGGGACGTTCTGAACGCCGCCGAAGTCACGCCGTCTTTTCTTGTATGAGAAGCACGGCTGCGTCTTTCGGATGCTCGATAACGGGAGCAAGCCGCTGCGGATTGGGCAGACTCGGAGACGGTGTGCCGTCAATTCCAGTTCTGCACTGCTTGCAGCCGATGGCAAGTGCTCTCTGTTAGAACGTGTAAACGAACTGCGGCCTTTCTCTTCCATGTTTTGTGATATGTTCATTGCAGGCAATTTCCGAGCCGCTGCAATGTATTTCAAAAATCGGGTCATTCGGGTTGTGCCAAAAACGGTGCGATTGTACACCGAACACCGTATGGCTTCATTCTAACACATCTTGTCGAGCCTGTCAACAAGCAATTCAATGGTTTTTCTGTTTTGCACAAAACGGTGGAAATTATTTTGGACACATTGCTGTTGGAAAGTGGAAAACACTGTGGAAAACGAAAAAAAGAAACCGCATGGTTCCAGCTTGTCCGCTGGACACCATACGGTTTCACGGTCTATCGAAAGATAACCCAACGAGTGTCGGGATTCGTTTTGTGCGTATTTTTTCAAATACGAACGGGGAGTGAGGTTATAAGGTTTTTATGCGAATGGGTACTTTTTTGCAAAAAAGAAAGAATTTCACGAACGTTAAATCTTACTTGTTCTTGATTGCAGCCTGAGCAGCAGCCAGTCTTGCAATCGGAACACGGAACGGAGAGCAGGAAACATAGTCCAGACCGATTTCGTGGCAGAATTCAACGGAGGTCGGGTCACCGCCGTGTTCGCCGCAGATACCGCAGTGGAGCTTGCTGTTTACCGGCTTGCCCAGTTCGATTGCCATCTTCATCAGCTTGCCAACGCCAGTCTGATCCAGCTTAGCGAACGGATCGCTTTCGAAGATCTTAGCGTCGTAGTAAGCACCGAGGAACTTACCAGCATCGTCACGAGAGAAGCCGTAAGTCATCTGAGTCAGGTCGTTTGTACCGAAGCAGAAGAAATCAGCTTCCTTAGCGATTTCGTCAGCAGTCAGAGCAGCTCTCGGGATTTCGATCATCGTACCAACTTCATAAGTCAGGTCAGAACCAGCAGCAGCGATTTCAGCGTCAGCGGTTTCAACAACAACCTTCTTTACGAACTTCAGTTCCTTTACATCGCCAACCAGCGGGATCATGATTTCCGGCTTTACAGTCCAATCCGGGTGCTTAGCCTTTACGTTGATGGCAGCCTTGATGATTGCCTTGGTCTGCATCTTAGCGATTTCCGGATAAGTAACAGCCAAACGGCAGCCACGGTGACCCATCATCGGGTTGAATTCGTGCAGAGAAGCGATGATAGCCTTGATCTGATCAACAGTCTTGCCCTGTGCATCAGCCAGCTTCTTGATATCTTCTTCTTCAGTCGGTACGAATTCGTGGAGCGGCGGATCCAGGAACCGGATGGTAACCGGGTTGCCTTCCAGAGCTTCGTACAGAGCTTCAAAGTCGCCCTGCTGCATCGGTTCGATCTTAGCCAGAGCAGCTTCTCTTTCTTCAACGGTGTCAGAGCAGATCATTTCACGGAATGCTGCGATTCTGTCAGCTTCGAAGAACATGTGTTCGGTACGGCACAGACCGATACCTTCAGCACCCAGTTCCCGAGCCTTCTTCGCATCAGCCGGAGTATCTGCATTGGTACGAACCTTCATAGTTCTGTACTTGTCTGCCCAGCCCATAACTCTGCCGAATGTACCAGTGATAGAAGCATCAACAGTCGGGATGATACCGTCATAGATGTTACCAGTAGAACCGTCGATCGAGATATAGTCGCCTTCTGTGAAGGTCTTGCCAGCCAGTTCAAACTTCTTGTTTTCTTCGTCCATCTTGATGTCGCCGCAACCGGATACGCAGCAAGTACCCATACCACGAGCAACAACGGCAGCGTGAGAAGTCATACCGCCACGAACAGTCAGGATACCCTGAGAAGCCTTCATACCGGTGATGTCTTCCGGAGAAGTTTCCAGACGAACCAGAACAACCTTTTCGCCCTTAGCGTTCCAAGCTTCTGCATCATCAGCAGTAAATACAACCTTACCGCAAGCAGCACCCGGAGAAGCACCCAGACCCTTGCCGATCGGTGTAGCAGCCTTCAGAGCCTTTGCATCGAACTGCGGGTGGAGCAGGGTGTCGAGGTTTCTCGGATCAATCATCAGAACAGCTTCTTCTTCGGACTTGTGGCCTTCATCTACGAGGTCGCAAGCGATCTGGAGAGCAGCCTGAGCGGTTCTCTTACCATTCCGGCACTGCAGCATGTACAGCTTCTTGTTTTCTACTGTGAATTCCATATCCTGCATATCGTGATAGTGGTCTTCCAGTGTCTTGCAAACCTGAATGAATTCAGCGTATGCTTCCGGGAATTCCTGTTCCATCTGTGCGATCGGCATCGGAGTCCGAACACCGGCAACAACGTCTTCGCCCTGTGCGTTGATCAGGAATTCACCCATCAGCTTCTTTTCACCAGTTGCTGGGTCACGGGTAAATGCAACACCAGTACCGGATTCGTTGTTCAGGTTACCGAATACCATCGGCATTACGTTAACAGCAGTACCCCAAGAATACGGAATATCGTTGTCACGACGGTAAACGTTTGCTCTCGGGTTGTCCCAGCTACGGAATACAGCTTCGATTGCAAGCTTCAGCTGTTCAACAGGATCAGACGGGAAGTCAGAACCCAGCTGCTTCTTGTATTCAGCCTTGAACTGTTCAGCCAGAGTCTTCAGATCAGCAGCAGTCAGTTCTACGTCGAACTTTACGCCCTTTTCTTCCTTCATCTTGTCGATCAGCTGCTCGAAGTACTTCTTACCAACTTCCATAACAACGTCGGAGAACATCTGAATGAATCTTCTATAAGAGTCATATACGAACCGTTCAAAAGCCGGATCCGGGTTGCCTTCGATCATTGCAGCAACAACGTCGTCATTCAGACCGAGGTTCAGGATGGTGTCCATCATACCCGGCATGGAAGCACGAGCACCAGAACGAACGGAAACCAGCAGCGGGTTCTTCTTATCGCCGAACTTCTTGCCGTTGATTTCTTCCATCTTCTTAACGCCGTCCATAACCTGTGTCATGATTTCGTCGTTGATCTTGCGGCCATCTTCATAGTACTGGGTACAAGCTTCTGTGGTGATGGTGAAGCCCTGCGGTACCGGAAGACCGATTGTGGTCATTTCAGCCAGGTTTGCACCCTTGCCTCCGAGCAAGTTCCGCATGGTCATGTTGCCTTCGCTGAACATATAAACCCATTTGTTTGCCATTGGTAACTACCTCCAAATTTGATTCAAATATTTTTGTGGGTACGGCGTTTGTGAAGCGGCAAACGGCAGGAAAGAAATGGCAGTTTCCTCCTGTCAACCGACCCTCAACTCTATTATAACATATCTCACAGGAAAATACCATACATATTTTCAAAAAAATACACCCCGATTTTTATGGCAACTTATACAAAAATAACAAGACAAATTTTTTTTTGGCAAAAAGGCTTGCATTTTTTTCAAAATTTTGTCATACTATAAGTAGTACGCTTTTTTACTGAAATTTTGGTAAAAAGCGGTAAAACATGAAGTTTTGCAGGAGGAACAAAGAATCATGGATCAAGTTGTAATCTTAGCCGGCGGTCATGGCAGCCGGAGGAAGGCAGCCATTCCGAAGCCAATGCTGGAAGTATTGGGCGTGCCAATGCTGGGCTGGGTCGTACAGGCTTGTGAAGCAGCAGACCTGAGAAATATCTGTGTCGTAACAGGTTATAAATCGCAGTTTATCGAACACTACTTAAACAATAAATACAAGACCGTTTTGCAGGCAGAGCGGCTCGGAACGGGACACGCTGTGATGCAGGCAGTGCCGGTTCTGGAGGAAAATCCGGACGGCAATACCTTAGTATTGTGTGGGGATGCTCCGTTTATGGACAGCGAAACCATCCAGCAGGCATATCAGCTGCACACTGCACAGGGCAATGCGGTTACGGTCATCACCGCAAAGCTGGACAACCCGTTCGGCTATGGCAGAATCCTGAGAAGTGAAACGGGCATTGCTGCCATCGTAGAAGAAAAGGATGCCACCGATGCACAGCGGCAGATTCAGGAAGTCAATTCCGGTGCGTATTGGTTCCGGACAGCAGACCTGCTGACACTGCTGAAAGGTTTGTCCCAGTCGAATGTACAGGGTGAATATTACCTGACGGATACCATTGGTCTGGCTTTGGAGCAGGGCAAGAAAGCCGGTGCATATCTCACAGAAAATACAGATGTAGTGCTGGGAGCAAATACTCGGAAAGACTTGCTGCATTTGAACGAAGTTGCACGCTGGAAGGTGCTGGAGAAGCACATGGAGAACGGTGTCAACTTCATCAATACAGACGGTATCATCATTGGAAAAGACGTTGAAATCGGAGCAGAAACCACGATTTTGCCGGGTACACAGCTCAAGGGCAGAACGAAAATCGGTGCAAGAAGCACGATTGGCCCGAACTGCGTGATTGAAAATTGCGTTGTAGGCGAATATGTCATTCTGAACTATGTACAGGCGTATGAATCTGTGATTGAAGATTCCGTTAAGATTGGGCCATTTGTACATATCCGCCCGAATTCGCACATTCGCAGCGGCGTTAAAATTGGGGACTTTGTAGAAGTCAAGAATTCTGTTGTTGGCGAAAGCACCGCAATTGCTCACCTGACTTATGTCGGTGACAGCGATGTCGGAAAGAAGGTCAACTTCGGCTGCGGAACAGTAACCGTCAACTATGATGGCATTAAAAAGAATCGTTGCGTGATTGGTGATAACTGCTTTATCGGCTGTAATACGAACCTGATTGCACCGGTGAAACTGGGTAAGGGTGCTTATACGGCAGCTGGTTCAACCGTTACAAAGGATGTTCCGGATTACGCATTGGCAGTAGAGCGTGCAGACTTGAAGGTAAAGGAAGGCTACAGCCTGAAGAAACTGAAGAGCAAGCTGTTCCCGGAAGATAAGAATAAGAACTAATGGGAAACCGTCCCATTACAGAAACAATAAAATCCACCGCACTTGCGGCATTTGCCTCGGCAGATGCCGCTTCTGTGGGTTATGGAGAGAAATGAGGAACTATGGGTATTTTTGATTTATTCAAGCAGATTGAGGGCGAATCGCACAAAATGGGGAAACCGACCTGGCTGGTAGTCGGGCTGGGGAATCCCGGTTTAGAATATGCAGAAACCCGGCACAATGCCGGATTTTTAGCCATTACGCAGTTGGCAAAACAGCATGAAATTTCTCTGTCTACGATGAAATTTCGGTCAGACTGCGGAGATGGTATGCTGGGAGAAACACGCTGCTTTTTTATGAAGCCAGCAACATACATGAACAACAGTGGAGAAGCAGTTGCTGCCGCAGCGGAGTTCTATAAGATTCCGCCGGAACGGGTGCTGGTGTTGTATGATGATATTTCTTTACCGCCGGGGAAGATTCGGATTCGCCGAAAGGGCAGTTCTGGCGGACATAATGGGATTAAGAGTATCATTGCTCTGTTGGGTTCGGAAGAATTTCCAAGAGTAAAAATCGGGGTTGGCGAGAAGCCACGGAAAGATTATAATTTAGCAGATTGGGTTTTGGGGAAGTTTCCAGAGAGCGATCGAGAAGCTATGCAGCAGGCGTTTGAGCAGGCAGGAAAAGCAGCGGAATTGATTGTAAACGGAAAGATTGAAGAAGCAATGTCGCAATATAGTCATTAAGAGAAGAGCAGGGGATTATAAATCGAGCCGCAGGCAAACAAAAAGTTTTTCGGTGCAGCAGTTTTTCAAAAATGCTGCCGAGGTGTGGGCGAGCAGCCCACATTTGCGAAGCAAATCGGAACTGCACAATGAAACGTAACAAAAATCTAAGAGAGAATCGGAAGAATCGCAATTGCCTTCAAAGTTGAAAGACTGCAATGTTAGACAAGGTTTCAGGGGCAATTGCGATTCCCAAGGCAAGCTGGGAATGTGCCCCAGCCTTGCCGAACTGTACGCAGGTGGTTTTCCTAAGACAAGCCACCAATATTCCATTCACCAACCCAAGGCAAACCACATTTGCCGTACCCATCCCTTTGAAAGGAGATTCCAATGCCATTTTTTGAAACAACCATGCAACAGATGCAGGCGTTCCGACAGCTGCAACGGGCAAAACAAGAAGGTTGTTCTCCCGTTGCCCTGACTGGCTGTGCAATGGTGCAGAAAGCACAGCTTGCCCTGACGCTCTCCAGTCCGGAACAGCCAGTCTTGATTCTGACCGGAGAAGAAGCAGAGGCACGCCGCCTTTGTGCAGATATCAACACAATGACCAACGACCCACAGACGGCATTGCTGTTTCCTTCCAAGGAATTGGTCTTTGCCCCAGCAGAGGGCGTTTCCACTGCCTATGTACATGCCCGTCTGGGCGTACTCTCTGCCTTGCAGCAGAAAACCTGCTCGGTAGTTGCTGCCAGTATCGAAGCCCTGATGCAGCCTGTCATTCCGCCGGAACAGCTTCAACAGGAAAGCTTGACCTTGAAAAACGGTGATACCATCCCAATGGATACGCTCCGGAAGAAGTTGATTTCTATGGGCTATCAGCACTGCGAAGCGGTAGAAGGTGCAGGGCAATTCTCCATTCGGGGGGCAATTGTTGATATTTTTTCGGCACAAGCACCACAGCCATACCGAATGGAATTTTGGGATGAAGAAGTGGATACGATTTCGTTTTTCGACCCGCAGACCCAACGCCGAACAGAGTCGGTTTCTGAAATGATGCTGATTCCAGCGAAAGAAACACTCTGCCCACCAGAAGAACTAGCCGAACGCATTCGTAGCCATGCAAAAACACTGCGTGGAAAATATGCAGCCGTTGCAAAAGAACATCTTTTACAAGAGGCTCAGCAGTTGGAAGATGGACTGGATTTGGTGCAGATTGATAAATATTACCCCTTGATTCATGAAACACCTGCACTGCTGACCGATTACGGCTTTTCAACAGTTCTGCTCAGTGAATACAGTTCCATTGCAGAAACTGCACGGGCATTGCTTTCCCGCCATCGGGAGGACTGTAAAGTGCTGTTGGAAGATGGTGTACTCTGTCGAGGGCTGGACGGTTATTATCAAGAGCCGGAAGTTTTACAGGAGCGGCTTTCAAAATACTTCTGTATCTATGCGAACCAGTTTTTGCAGGGTGGCACACATGTTGCCTATGAAAAACTGCTTTCCATGGAATGGGTGCAGCTTTCTCCGTGGGGTGGCGAACTTCGGCAGTTAATCGAAGATTTGAAAAGCTATCTGGAGCAGCATAGCACGATTTTCCTGCTGGCAGGCAGTGAAAAAACCTTGCCGATTCTGCAAAACGATTTGCAGGAGAGCGGCATTCCCTGCAAACTGGCAGAGGGAGAAACAGAGTGGCTGCCGGATACAGTCTACCTGCGAACAGGCAGCTTGTCCGGCGGATATTACTGCCCAGAAACAAATTTTGTAGTCATGACACAGGGCAGAACAATGCGTGCTGGCAGTCGGAAACGCCGGATTCATAAAGAGGGAGCAGCCCTGCACAGCTTATCGGATTTGACACCGGGCGATTTGGTTGTCCATGCAACGCACGGAATCGGGCGGTTTTTGGGCATCCGGAAGCTGGAACTGGAGGGCATGACGAAGGATTATATCACCATCCAGTATCGAGGAAATGAAAACCTCTATGTTCCGGTTACACAAATGGATTTGGTTTCCAGATACATTAGCGGACGGGATGACAGCGGTGTAAAACTGAATCGACTCTCCTCCGTAGAGTGGCAAAAAACCCGAAACAATGTTAAGCATGCCGTCAAGGATATGGCGAAGGAATTGACGGAACTCTATGCAAAACGGGAAAAAAGTCAGGGATTTGCCTTTTATCCGGATAGTCGGGAACAGACCGACTTTGAAGCACGATTCCCATATATTGAAACAGATGACCAGCTGCAATCCATTGCAGAGATTAAGGCAGATATGGAGCGTTCCCGTCCAATGGATCGTCTGCTCTGCGGAGATGTTGGATTTGGAAAGACAGAAGTTGCCCTGCGAGCAGCAATGAAGTGCATTTTAAGTGGAAAACAGTGTGTTATTTTAGTGCCAACGACGGTTCTGGCAATGCAGCACTATCAGACTGCCTTGCGGCGGTTTGAAACATTTCCGGTAAATATTGTTCTGCTGTCCCGTTATAATTCGCCGAAACAGACCAAGGAGAATCTGAAAAAGATTCGTTCGGGTGTTGCAGATTTGGTGATTGGAACGCATCGGGTTGTGCAGAAAGATGTCCAGTTCAAAGCACTGGGGCTTGCGATTGTAGACGAAGAACAGCGGTTTGGCGTTGCCCACAAGGAGAAATTCAAGGAGATGTTTCCGGGTGTGGATATGCTGACGCTCTCTGCAACGCCGATTCCCCGTACCTTAAATATGGCGATGAGTGGGATTCGGGATATGTCTGTAATTGCAGAGCCACCGCAAGACCGTTATCCAGTGCAGACCTGTGTCATGGAATATCATTTAGGCGTTTTGGTGCAGGCGATGCGGCGAGAACTGAAACGGGGCGGACAGGTTTATTATATCCACAATCGGGTGGAAACCATGCCGCAGACCGCAGCCAAATTGCAGGAGGTCATGCCAGAAGCTCGAATTGCAATTGCAAATGGGCAGATGGATGAAAAGGAATTGACAGAAATTTGGCGGCAGCTGGTGGAATATGAAATTGATATTTTGATTTGCACCACGATTATTGAAACAGGTGTCGATGTGCCGAACGTCAACACTTTGATTATCGAACGGGCGGATTGTTTTGGCTTGTCACAGCTTTATCAGTTGCGGGGCAGAGTTGGACGCTCCAACCGCAGAGGGTATGCTTATTTTACGTTCCGGAGAGATCAGGTGCTTTCTGAAGAGGCAGCAAAGCGATTGACTGCCATGCGGGAATTTACGCAGTTCGGCAGTGGTTTTCAAATTGCCATGCGAGATTTGGAAATCCGGGGAGCAGGCAGCTTGCTGGGCGGCAGACAGCACGGACACATGGAGGCAGTCGGCTATGAAATGTATTTGCAGCTATTAAATGAAGCGATTGCAGAGGAAAAGGGAGAACCGATTCAGAAAACCGCAGAATGTGTGGTCGATGTACAGATGGAAGCTCACATTCCGGAAACCTATATAGAAAGCCTGAGCCAGCGGCTGGATATTTACCGCAAGATTGCAGCAATCACCACAGAAGAGGATCAGTCGGAATTGCTGGATGAACTGATTGACCGCTATGGAGAACCGCCGAAGGCAATTTTGGGCTTACTGACTGTGGCATTATTGCGAAATCGGGCGGCACAGCTGGGCATTACAGAAATCACGCAGCGAAATCAAACACTCTATTTTTATATCGAACATCCAACACAGGAACAGATTACCGCATTGGCGTGTGCCTATCGGGGGAAAATCGTCTTTAATGGGATGCAGAAGCCGTATATTGGTGTAAAGTTAGAGCCAAAGCGATTACCACTGGAGCAGATGCAGGATGTTTTAGCGATTATGATGCAAGCAAATCAAAAATCGGATGAAACATGATTGGTTGTAGGATATGAGCCGCAGGCAACGAAAAAGTTTTTCGGTGCAGCAGTTTTTTAAAAATGCTGCCGAGGTGTGGGCGAGCAGCCCACATTTGCGAAGCAAATTGGATTTTGCAACTTTGTTTTCCTGCTGCAATTGCATTTTTGAAACTGTCCAATTCAAACAAAGTTGTATCATGAGAATCAAGGTTGCAAATTCAGACAAGGCAACGGGGCAATTGCAGCACGCTGGTAGGCAAAAGCAGGGGTGGAACCCCCTTTTGCCGGACGCGAAAGACCGTTTTCTTTAGAAGCATCGTTTCCAAATATCGAGCCGCAGGCAAACAAAAAGTTTTTTGCTCCAGCAATTTTTCAAAAATGCTGGCGAGGTGTGGGCGAGCAGCCCACATTTGCGAAGCAAATATGATTTTGAAATCAGGTTTTCCAGCTGCAATTGCATGTTTTGAAATTGTCCAATTCAAATAAAGTTGTATCATGAGAATCAAGGTTGCAAATTCGGACAAGGCAACGGGGCAATTGCAGCATGCTGGTAGGCAAAAGCAGGGGTGGAACCCCCTTTTGCCGGATGCGAAAGATCGGTTTCCCTAAGAGAAGTTCTTCTAGGGAAACCATCTGAATCCGGTTCGGCAGAATCGCTTCGCTGTCTGCCTGTGTGCTGTTCGCCGGTGTTGTGTTGTCCGAATTGCTTATGAATCTTTCTTAGATTGCAGTTTACAGGAATTTCTTATGTTTCTAGAATGGCGAACAGCATTTGCTTACTTCTTCTAGATTTTAAATTCATCGAATCAATACCTTTGTTAAGGGGGCAGCTTGTCCCCCTTAACAATCCCTCTCCGCCAAGCTGAGCCAGCTTGACCGCAGTTGCCTGCGGCTCGGTTCTTACAATCAATATAAAAACCCGACTCACCCACACCATTTCAGTGCGGATGAATCGGGTTCTTCTTTTTATCAATCGGAAATTCGCAGCAAATGCTTAGCCCATAACCACTTCAACAGTGTGAACGCCGCCGTCAAATACCGGCAGAACATTTCCTTCAATCTGCTTACCATCAACGGTAACAGACTGAACACCCTTGCAGATGTGCTTCGGGTTCTTTACAGTGATTTCGTAAGTGTTGCCACGGAACTGTCTGGAAACAGTGAAACCATCCCATTCGTGCGGAATGGACGGGTCAACCTTCAGACCGTTCCAATCCGGAATAATACCCAGAATGTACTGAGAAACTGCAACAAAGTTCCATGCTGCTGTACCAGTCAGCCAGCTGTTCTTTGCTTCACCGTGCCGCTTTGCATCCTTACCAGCAATCATCTGTGCGTATACATACGGTTCAGTTCTGTGCAGGTCAGAGTACTTTTCTTCTCTGTAAGCCGGAGCAATCTTGCTGTAGTATTCAAATGCCTTGTCGCCGTGGCCAACAAATGCTTCTGCACAGATAATCCATGCATTGTTGTGGCAGAAGATACCAGCATTTTCCTTGTAGCCTGCCGGATAAGTAGAAATTTCACCGTATTCAATGTAATACTTGGTGAATGCCGGCTGATTCAGGCTCAGACCGTGTTCAGAGTTCAGCCACTTGTCAACGCTTTCCAGAGCCTTCAGGTCTGCACCAGTTTCCTTGCCGCAGCCGCCCATAACAGCGAAGCCCTGCGGTTCGATGAAGATCTTGCCTTCTTCACATTCGTGAGAGCCCATCTTCTTGCCGAAGTCATCATATGCACGCAGGAACCATTCGCCGTCCCAGCCGTACTTCATGATGTTGTCCTTCATCTTATCAACAGCAGCCTGTGCCTTGTCAGCAGCTGCATCGTCGCCCTTCAGACGGCACATTGCAACGTATTCCGGACCTGCATAGGTGAACAGAGCAGCAACCATAACGGATTCTGCAATCTTGGAATACTTGTCTTCGCCGTACTTCGGAGAAGTAGAAGTCTGGAAGGATTCGCCCGGTTCAGAAGAGAAGCAGGACAGGTTGATGCAGTCGTTCCAGTCTGCACGCATTGCCAGCGGCAGGCCGTGCGGGCCAACATTTTCAAATACATGATAGAAGCTCTTTTCGAGGTGATCCATCATGGTCTTTGCCTTGTTTTCATCGTTGTCATATGGAACCTTTGCATCCAGAATGCTGTAGTCGCCGGATTCCTTGATGTAAGCTGCAACAGACAGGATCATCCACAGCGGGTCATCGGAGAAGTCGCCGCCGATTTCGTTGTTGCCCTTCTTGGTGAGCGGCTGATACTGGTGATAGCATCCGCCATCTTCAAACTGGGTAGAAGCGAGGTCAATCAGACGTTCTCTTGCACGATCCGGAATCTGGTGAACGAAGCCCAGCAAGTCCTGGTTGGAGTCACGGAAGCCCATACCACGGCCGATACCGCTTTCGAAATAAGAAGCAGAACGGGACATGTTAAAGGTAACCATGCACTGATACTGGTTCCAGATGTTGACCATGCGGTTCATCTTGTCATCCGGTGTCTTGACACTGTACTTGGACAGCAGAGCGTCCCACATTGCCTTCAGTTCAGCCAGTGCAGCAGCAACCTTTTCCGGTGTGTTGTACTGTTCGATCATCTCGTATGCACGGGACTTGTTCATGCTGCCATCAGCGTTCCACTTCTGATCCTTCGGGTTTTCTACATAGCCCAGAATGAAGATCAGCTGCTTGGATTCGCCCGGAGCCAGTGTGATTTCCTTATAGTGGGAAGCCACCGGCGACCAGCCGTCTGCTACGGAGTTGGAAGCCTTGCCTGCTGCAACGACCTGCGGATTCTCGAAGCCTTTGTACAGACCGAGGAAGCTTTCCCGATCGGTGTCATAACCGTCGATCGCATCGTTTACAGTGTAGAATGCGAAGTGGTTGCGGCGTTCCTTATATTCGGTCTTGTGGAAAATGGTAGAGCCTTCGATTTCCACTTCACCGGTGTTGAAGTTTCTCTGGAAGTTGGTGGAGTCGTCCTGTGCGTTCCACAGACACCATTCAATGAAGGAGAACAGCTTGATCGTCTTTGCCTCGCTGCCCTCGTTCTTCAGAACCAGACTCTGGATTTCGCCGTTGTAGTTCTGGGGTACGAAGAAAGTCACTTCTTCGGAGATGTCGTTCTTCT
>ENA-ORCM01002063-ORCM01002063.1-human-gut-metagenome-genome-assembly--contig:-NODE-2063-length-15286-cov-3.612992_pt1 | contig 15286 bp, 10 predicted proteins | sample MGYA00242906_ERZ507928 | MGnify/ENA primary metagenome ERZ507928 (study PRJEB26167, sample SAMN06115497) | human gut metagenome | host: Homo sapiens | place: China:Shanxi | collected 2015-05-07...
GTTTACAAGCATATTTGACTCAATTTATATGGCGAAGTAACCACATGAGCAAAAGCAAGCTGTGAAACAGCGATTTTGCGAATGGGGTTCTGAATAGTTACATGTATTTTAATAATGTATTAAAAAGAAAGGGTTGAAAATATAATGGAAAACAAAGGTAAGTATTATTTAACAACAGCGATTGCCTATACTTCAGGTAAACCGCATATTGGTAACAATTACGAAATCGTACTGGCAGACAGTATTGCACGTTTCAAGAGAAAGGACGGCTATGATGTCTTTTTCCAGACTGGTACTGATGAACACGGTCAGAAAATTGAGTTAAAGGCAGCAGAAGCAGGGGTAACACCTAAGGAATTCGTAGATAATGTTGCCGGAATCATTCGTGGTCTGTGTGATCTGCTTAACATTTCCTATGATAAGTTTATCCGTACAACAGATGATTATCATGAGAAGCAGGTACAGAAGATCTTTAAGAAGCTTTATAATCAGGGCGATATCTATAAGGGAGCTTATGAAGGCTTATACTGTACTCCCTGTGAATCCTTCTGGACAGAGTCTCAGTTAGTAGATGGCAAGTGTCCTGACTGTGGACGTGAAGTAAAGCCTGCCAAGGAAGAGGCATATTTCTTCAAAATGAGCAAGTATGCTGACAGATTGATTGACCATATCAATAAGCATCCTGAATTCATACAGCCGGTATCCCGTAAGAATGAAATGATGAATAACTTCCTGCTTCCGGGCTTACAGGATCTGTGTGTATCCAGAACCTCCTTTAAGTGGGGAATTCCTGTCGATTTTGATGATAAGCATGTTGTATATGTATGGCTGGATGCGCTGACCAACTATATTACAGGTATTGGTTATGATGCAGACGGCAACAGTTCTGAGCAGTATAAGAAGCTGTGGCCTGCTGATCTGCACCTGATTGGTAAGGATATCATTCGTTTCCATACGATTTACTGGCCTATCTTCCTGATGGCGCTGGGTGAAGAACTGCCCAAGCAGGTATTTGGTCACCCATGGCTGTTACAGAACAACGATAAGATGAGTAAATCCAAGGGCAACATCATCTATGCAGATGATCTGGTAGATTTCTTCGGCGTAGATGCGGTACGTTACTTCGTATTACATGAGATGCCTTATGAAAATGATGGTTCTATTACATGGGAGCTTATGATTGAGCGTCTTAACTCCGACCTGGCAAATACGCTTGGTAATCTGGTCAACAGAACCATTTCCATGAGCAATAAGTATTTTGGTGGTGTAGTAGAGGACAGACATGCAGCAGAACCTGTCGATGATGATCTCAAGGCAGTTGTAACAGGTACTTATGATAAGGTAGAAGCCAAGATGGAGGATCTGAGAGTTGCAGATGCCCTGACTGAGATCTTTGCACTGTTCAAACGCTGCAATAAATATATTGATGAGACAGAACCATGGGTACTGGCAAAGGATGAAGCGAAGAAGGACAGACTGGCTACTGTACTGTACAATCTGGTAGAGAGCATTTCTATCGGAGCTGGTCTATTAGAGCCATATTTACCGGAGACAGCACAGAAGATCGCAGCACAGCTTAATACAACTGTAAGAGACTTCGATTCTGTGAAGACTTTCGGTCTGTATCCATCTGGAAATAAAGTAACAGAGACTCCTGAGATTCTCTTTGCCCGTCTGGACCCTAAGGAAGTTATGGCTAAGGTAGAAGAGCTGCAGCAGAAGCAGGCAGCCGCAGCCGGACAGACACAGGAAGCAGCAGAAGATGAGAATGTCATTGACATTGAACCAAAGGCTGAGATCACATATGATGATTTTGCCAAGCTGCAGTTCCAGGTAGGCGAGATCATTGCCTGTGAGGCAGTTCCAAAGTCCAAGAAATTATTGTGCAGCCAGGTAAAGATCGGCAGTCAGGTAAAGCAGATCGTATCTGGTATTAAGGCACATTATACACCAGAAGAAATGGTTGGTAAGAAAGTTATGGTTCTGGTGAACTTAAAGCCTGCTAAGCTGGCTGGTGTTTTATCTGAGGGTATGCTGCTGTGCGCAGAGGACGCAGAGGGTAATCTTGCTCTTGTGTCACCTGAGAAGCCTATGCCTGCAGGAGCAGAGATCTGCTAAGTAAGAGGCTATATGGCGCATCCCTTTAGAGGGGTGCGCTTCTTTATAACTTGGGTTTATCTGTCTGATGGGGGGCAAGGCATGAAAGAACGGATAGATAAAGAAAGACTCCATTTATTTGCGCCAAGAGATATTCTGGTGACACATGTGGAGGTAGAAGGTATTATTTTTATTGAGAAATTAAAGGAAGCAGTAAAGAATGCTGTTGCCAGAAATGAGATACTAAATTCCAGAGTAGTCATTGAGAAGGATGGAAATGCTTATTATGAGACTCAGAAATTTGACGATAATCCCAATGATATGGTCAGAGTCCTGCATAATGTATACTGGAAGGATATCGTCAGTGAACAGGAGTCTATTGCATTTGACCTAGATCATGGTGAACTGCTGCGATTTTATTATCTGATGAATGAAGATAAGCAGGAGTTTCTGATCATTGCGCATGCATTGGCAGGGGATGGGGCTTCCCATGGCTTTTTCCTGAATGATGTCATGAGAGGACTGTCAGATATGCCGGTCAAGGCAAAACCGTTGACCCGTTTTCAGTTAAGCAGTCTTCCAAAGGAAAGTAGACTATCCTTTATGGAGAAAATGAAGCTGTCAAGTACACTTCGAAACTGGAATAAAGAAGGAACAGACTTTACAGAAGAAGAGTATTATCAGCTGCATGCCCAGGCATGGAGAAATAAAAAGACGTGGATTCAATATGAAACCTTTCATAAGGATGCCTTATACCGTATTGCCTTGTATGCAAAGAACCAGCAGGTAACGGTAAACTCTGTTCTTCTGACTGCTTTTGCCAGAGCGTCCAGAGAGCTTAGGACAGCAGTTGTTGTTGATGCAAAAGGACGTCAGCAGGAGGCAGGATTGAAACCGGACCAGATTGCAATGGTTCTAAGCCTTCGTGGAGAGTATGATGGGATGGGAGATTATGAATATACCTATCCGATTGAGTATTTATATGATGATACACTGGATTTTGCGCAGAATGTGAAGAAGCTGCACAGCAGGATTCATCTGGATAACAGTAAAGAAAAATACCGGCAGCTTGGATTGCTTGGGGAATTGCCGGGAGAGCTGGTGGATTCTGTGCAGTTTCAACTGAATGGGCGCTATGTGAATCCGGTAACAGAGACGATCATGAAGCGATTGGGAATGGGTGAGGCGCCTAAGGGAATGGCAGTGACCAATCTGGTAAAAGTGCCGCTTGCATCCCGGTATGGCAGTCTTCGGTTATATAATTATGTATTCGTGCCACCTGTTACAGCTAACGCCAGAAGAATTATCGGAGTGACTACATTTCAAGGTGTAATGAATCTGTCCTTTCATGCCATGGATGATGAATTTACACCGAATTCACGCTTATTTTACCAGAAGTCGATAGCATATCTAAGGGAATTATGATAGGATACAAATAAAAAATGACATATATGTCAGAAATGAGGAGATTATGGAGAAAGTACAGGCAATATTGTTTGATCTGGATGGAACATTGTGGGATTCTTCCGAGGGTGTATTGAAATCCTGGAACCAGGTATTGGAAATGCATCCTGAATGTGGAAGAGGACCGATTACGCAGGAAGAGCTGAACGGATGCTTCGGACTTCCTATGACTGAAATTGCAGCAAAGCTCTTTCCCGGGCAGACCGGTGAAGGACAGCAGAAGATGATGGATGAATGTTGTGAAGTAGAGAACGCATATCTGCTGAGAAATGGCGGAATTCTGTTTCCACAGCTGGAGGAGACACTGGAGATTCTTCACAGGGAATATCAGTTATATGTGGTAAGCAATTGCCAGCAGGGATATATTGAAAGCTTTATTGCAGCTCATAAGCTGGAGCAGTATTTTGATGATATCCAGTGCTGGGGGGATAATCTTCTGCCAAAGGGTGAGAATAACAAGCTCATCATGCAGAGAAACAATATTACAAGGGCTGTATATGTAGGAGATACGGCAGGGGATGAACAGTCTGCCAGGGTAGCCGGTATTCCTTTCGTATATTGTGCGTATGGTTTTGGAGAGGCAGTTGCACCTGATTATACAATTGAGTCATTTGCGCAGCTTCCTGAACTGATGTCCCATATTGTTCTATAAGCAATAAATATAAATAAAAAAAGGCTTCCGGTCTTAGACCTTGGAAGCCTTCTCTAATGTAAAGATAAATTCTGTACCAACACCTTCGGTACTTACTACATTTATGTTCTCATTATGGGACTGGATGATCTCCTTTGCAATGGAGAGACCAAGACCGGTTCCTTTTTTGTCTTTTCCTCTGGAGAGATCAGTCTTATAGAAGCGGTTCCATATCAGTTTGAGACTATCCTTTGGAATACCGATTCCATTGTCTTTTACCGATATCAGAAGCTTGTTGGACTTCTCAATCGTCTCTATCTTGATAGAGGAGTTCTTGTGGCTGAACTTAATTGCATTATCGACCAGATTGTAGAGAACCTGTTGAATCTTGACCATATCAGCATTGACGTACATCTGCTCCCCGGTCAGAACCAGTTCAATGGTAATGAATTTGCTGCGGCAGGTGCCTTCAAAAGAAGCTGCTGTATTCTTGATGACCGGATTGATATCAAAATTAGTCCGATCCAGTATCATACCCTGTGTATTCAGATTATTCAGAGTCAGCAGGGAATTGGTCAGTTTGGTCAGTCTGTCAGTCTCATTTAATACAACACCGATATATTTCTCATGAAGTTCAGGGGGAATAGTGCCATCCTGCATTGCTTCCAGATAACCCCGCATAGAGGTCAGTGGAGAACGGAAATCGTGGGAAATATTGGCGACCAGTCTCTTCTGGTTGTCTTCACTCTTAGCAACCTCGCTTGCCATATACGCCAGGGAGGCAGCCAGATAACCAATCTCATCTTCGCTGTCTACCTGAAATTCATAGCGGAAGTTACCGATTGCGTACTGCTCTGTGGCATGTGTGATCTTGCGCAGTGGCAGATAGACCATCTCTGTGAAAAAGAGCAGAATAATCAATGACAGCAGGAAAAGAATCAGCAGTGTCAGATAAGATATATTCAGCAGAGAATCACAGGATGCATGCAGATCCTGCATGGAGGAATGGATGATTACATAGCCTTTTACTTTATATTGGGAAGTTATCGGGGCAAATGCCGATATCATATCTTCGTCGAACATACCGAAGAAATTACCTACGGTATAGAAGGAACTACCTGTCACTGTGGGACTGAAATTCGGTATCGTAGAAGGATTCTCGATATCCAGTGGAGAGCTGGAGTCCAATACAATAAGACCGGATGGATTGACAATCCAGACAGAGGCATCCAGGAAAGTATCAATGGCATTGATCTGTCTCCACACGGATTCCAGAGTGATCTCACTGTTATACAGGTCAACAGCATAGGAATTGGATATCAGCAAGGCTTCCTTATATAATGCATCTGCCCGTTCCCTTTTCATATGTTCCAGAGTCATGTTGGAGGTGAAAGTTGCTACCACAATAAATCCAAAGAAACCAAATATGAAATAGGCAAGTACAAATTTCAGATATAAAGTACGTTTCATAGCAAATACCTTTCTCTTTTCAGTAAAAGATTATGCGTTCTTGACTTCGAATTTATAACCAATGCCCCAGATTGTAGCGATTCTCCAGGTCTCATGATCCTTGATCTTCTCCCTGAGACGTTTGATATGCACGTCTACTGTACGGGTATCACCAATGTATTCATAGCCCCATATCTGGTCAAGCAGCTGTTCTCTTGTATACACGTGGTTCGGTGAAGAAGCAAGGAAATACAGAAGTTCCAGTTCCTTGGGGGGCATATCTATATTTTGACCGTTATAAATAACAGAATAGTTCGTTAAATTGATCGTCAGGTTAGGATAGCTGACCTGTTTGGAAGCGGGAGTCTCTGTAACAGGGGCTGCTGTTTTATAGCGGCGAAGAACTGCCTTCACTCTGGCAACCAGTTCCTTGGTGTCAAAGGGCTTCTCCATATAATCATCAGCACCCAGTTCTAAGCCCAGTACCTTATCAAAGACTTCGCCTTTGGCAGAGAGGATAATGATCGGAGTCTGGGATTTCTGGCGGATCTCCCTGCATACCTGATATCCGTCAATGCCTGGAAGCATCAGATCCAGCAGAATCAGGTCAGGAGCGAAAGTATCTGCCGCCTGTAATGCGGATTCTCCATCATATACGATCTGTGTCTCGAAGCATTCCTTCGTCATATAAAGGGAAATAAGTTCTGCAATATTTTCATCGTCATCAACGATTAGGATTTTTTGTTTGTTAGCCATAAAGGGACCTCTTTCTATTTGAATTCAGCGATGGTTACACCGGCGTCGCCTTCGCCGTATTCTCCCAGATGGAAGGATTTCACATAGGAAACGCTCTTTAAGTATCTCTGTACAGCAGCACGCAGGGCACCTGTGCCTTTACCATGGACAATCCGTACACTGGGCGCATGGGAAAGGTAAGCGTCATCCAGATATTTATCCAGCTCAGAGATTGCTTCATCTACAGTCTTGCCCAGAAGATTGATCTCCATAGAGAAAGTGGAAGTCTTAGAGGCTCCGATACGGCTGGTATTGCTGCGTGTTGTACGTGCAGTCTGTTTCTTGTAAGGATTATTCGGCATAGCATCTTCATTGATTAGTACCAGGTCTTTAATATTGACTTTGCTGCGGATGATACCACACTGAACGAACATGTCGCCCTTGGCATCGGGCATAGAGCTGACAGTGCCTTTTAATCCCATGGATACGACCTTTACCATATCGCCGGGCTTTATCTGGCTGGGTTTTAATATCTTATGTGTAGGATTGGCAGCCTGCTGGCTGATCTTGGAATTCTTCTCACTGATTTTATCACGTACTTTGGTACGGGCTTTCTCCATTTCCTTCATGGAAGTACCTGTATTGTACTTCTGGAAATTACGGATCGTCTCATCTGCCACATCTTTGGCATCCTGCAAAATCTGACGGGCTTCTTCGTTGGCTTCCTTGAGAATCCTGTCCTTCTGGGCATCGAGACGCTCCTGCTTCTGTGTCAGCTTATCTTTTAAGGAGCTGATCTCCTGCTTATAGCTCTCTATTTCAGCACGTTCTTTCTCAATGGTCTTACGGCTGTTCTCCAGATCAGCCAGTAAGTCTTCAAAGCTTTCATCTTCCTCACTGATATGCTGCTTGGCTGATTCAATGATTTCATTGGAAAGCCCAAGCTTGGAGGAAATGGCGAAGGCATTACTCTTACCGGGAATACCGATCAGAAGCCGGTACGTAGGGCGCAGAGTCTCTACGTCGAATTCACAGCATGCATTTTCTACATAGGAGGTTGTCAGGGCAAATACCTTCAGTTCACTATAGTGGGTGGTTGCCATTGTCCGGATGCTGCGGTCATGCAGGTGCTTTAATATGGCGATTGCCAGGGCAGCACCCTCTGTAGGGTCAGTTCCTGCGCCTAATTCATCAAACAGACATAAGGAATTCTCATCTGCATGTTCCAGAATGGATATCGTATTCGTCATATGGGCAGAGAAAGTGGACAGATTCTGCTCAATACTCTGTTCATCACCGATATCCGCATAAACCTCTGTAAATACAGACAGCTCGGAACGGTCAAGGGCGGGAATATGCAGTCCTGACTGTCCCATCAGTGTGAAAAGCCCCACAGTCTTCAAAGATACAGTCTTACCACCTGTATTAGGACCTGTTACGATCAGAAGGTCAAAGTCTTTTCCCAAAGTGATATCAATGGGAACGACTTTCTTCTTATCAAGAAGAGGGTGGCGTCCTTTGCGGATCTGAATGTAGTGTCCGTTATTAAATAAAGGTCTGGATGCGTTCATGTCAATTGCCAGACCGGCTTTTGCAAAGATAAAGTCCAGCTGTGTCAGAAGTTTGAGATTATGTCCCAAAGCAGCAATATGCTCAGAGCAGGAAGCACTGAGGGTAGCAAGAATGACTTCAATTTCTTCTTTCTCCTGTAGAGCCAGCTCTTTTAACTGGTTATTCAGGCTCACAATGGCAGCAGGCTCAATAAAAAGTGTAGAACCGGTGGAAGACTGGTCGTGAACCATACCGGGGACATTTCCCTTATATTCGGATTTGACAGGAATACAATAACGGTTGTTACGCATTGTGATCACGGCATCCTGCAGATAGGTACGATAGCTTGTATTGACCATGTTGGTAAGCTGGGAATGAATCTTGTCATTGGTCTGGTTGATACTGCGGCGGATGTGCTTGAGATTGGGGCTGGCATCATCAGCAATCTCTTCTTCAGAGATGATACAGCGATTGATTTCATTCTGCAGTGGGGTCAGTGGCTCCAGCTCTTCAAAAAGAGGATTCAGGCTGTCAGAAATCTCTTCATCACGCTCTGTTCTGGCGTAGGATCTGGCTCTGCCGGCACATGCCAGAGAGGATGCGATTTTAAGAAGCTCAGAAGCAGACAGATTACTGCCGATCTCCAGGGATTTCAAGCTGAAGCTGATATCCTTGTTATCGCTGAAATGGATACGTCCACCTTTTATCAGGCGTGTAAAAGCATCCGCAGTCTGTTGCTGGGCTTCTTCAATTGCAGCCAGTTCTGTCATGGGTGTCAGTTTCTTACAGACTTCCTTACCAGGCAGAGAGGTTGCTTTATCTATCAGTAAATTTATTATTTTATGGTATTCGAGAATTCGCAATGCCTTGTCATTCATAAATAGAACATTCCTTCCTGTAATACTATTATTGTGAACAGAATAAGTATATCACGCATTGGAAAACTGTACAACTTTCTTTACTTTGCAAAGGGGTTCGGATATACTATATGAGTAAAGAAAGCAGATACTGGAAAGGGATTATATTATATATGGAAGAGAAGCAACAGGACAATCAGAATCAGGAGTCTGAAAGAGCAAGTGATTTTGAGTTTTTGCAGGAGAAAATAAAGGAAAGACCGATAGATAAGAAAAAACTGTTACAAAGGACGGTCATTACGGCATCACTGGCATTGCTGTTCGGGCTTGTGGCATGTCTGACATTCCTGTTATTAGAGCCGGTGCTGAATAACTGGCTGTATCCGGAAGAAGAACCGCAGACGGTGACTTTTCCGCAGGAGAAGGATGAAATGTTACCGGAGGATATGCTGACAGAGGGTGAGACCGGAACGCAGACAGAGAGTGAGACAGAGACGGCAGAACAGGTAACAACACAGATTGCAGCAGAGGAGACACCAGCCAGTGAAGTGGAGACAGCAGAGAGTGCTTCTACAGAGGACCCACAGAAGGCATATCTGACTGAGTATCAGGCAATGTATGACAGTCTTCATCAGGTATATCAGGAAGCCTCCACCAGTATTGTTACGGTCACTGCGGTGAAATCAGATGTAGACTGGTTCAATAATACGTATCAGAGTGAAGGAAACATAGCAGGTGTTATTATTGCTAATAATAACAGGGAACTGCTGATTCTTACAAGAAAATCTCCTTTGGATAAAGCACAGAGCATCCTGGTGAATTTCTGCAATGGAGTCAGTGCAGAAGGAAGCATTAAAAAATATGATGTGAATACAAATCTGGCAGTCATCGCAGTGGATTTGAAATATCTGCGTGATACGACGCTGGATTATGTATCGGTGGCAACATTGGGAAGCTCCGTGAATAACGGACTTGCAGGTTCGCTTGTGATAGCTGTGGGTAATATCCAGGGATATAATGACAGTGTATGTTATGGTATGATCACTTCTGTAGGAAATGTGGTAACACTGGCAGATAATCAGTATAAGATGCTGACAACAGACATCTACGCCAGCCAGAGCGCCAGCGGTATTCTGCTCAATACGCAGGGGCAGGTCATTGGTATCATTGATAACACATATAATCATAGTGATACGAAGAATCTGCTGTCTGCAATCGGTGTATCTGAGTTAAAAGGCATGATTACGAAGCTGTCCAACGCAGAGGATGTACCTTATATTGGTATCTATGCACAGGATATTGCAAGTAATGTACGGACACAGCAGGGACTGCCACGGGGCGCTTATGTGTCAGATATAGATATGGATTCACCTGCGATGATCAATGGAATCCAGAAGGGTGATATCATTGTGCAGGTGGGAAGTACCCAGATTCACAGCGCCACAGATTATATGAATGCAGTACGTGGCTGTACCATAGAGCATGACGTTGAGATTACAATATTAAGGGCAAGTAAAGATGACTATGAGCAGATGATGTTTACAGTACAGCCTAAGGCAAGAAACTAAGAGAAAGGTATGGTTTAGAAGATGAAATATATTAAAGATTATAAAGACGGAGACAGAATATTTGATATTTATTATTGCAAATATAAGAGTTCGGCAGTAACAAAAAACGGTAAATCCTATGATAATGTGATCATTCAGGATAAGACAGGTACACTGGATGCCAAGATATGGGACCCCAATAATGCAGGAATTGCAGAGTTCGATGCAGGCGATTATGTAGAAGTATATGGCGAAGTTACCAGCTATAACGGTGCATTGCAGGTCAATATAAAGCGTGTCCGGCTTTGTCAGGAAGGAGAATATGATGAAGCTGAGTATATGCCGATGAGCAAGAAGAACATTGAAGAAATGTATACACAGCTTCTTACGATTATCAAATCAATTGAGAACCCATACCTACATAAAATGCTCAATGCCTTTTTCGTAGAAGATAAAGATTTCATTGCAGCATTTAAGAAATCATCCGCTGCAAAGACCGTACATCATGGATTCATTGGAGGGCTGCTGGAGCATACCCTGAGTGTAACAAAGTTATGTGAGTATTACTGCACAGCGTATCCAATCCTGAAAAGGGACCTGCTCCTGACAGCGGCAATCTGCCACGATATTGGAAAAACCAAAGAAATCAGTGCTTTCCCGGTAAATGATTATACAGATGCAGGACAGTTCCTGGGACATATCGTGATGGGTTCTGAAATGGTCGGCGAGAAAATCCGTGATATTGAGGGCTTCCCTCCTATGCTGGCTATGGAATTAAAGCATTGCATTCTTGCACATCATGGAGAGTATGAGTTTGGTTCTCCCAAGAAACCGGCACTGATTGAGGCAGTCGCTCTTAATCGTGCGGATGATACGGATGCGAAGATGGAGACATTTACAGAGATACTGGAAGCAACAGAAGAAACAGGCTGGTTGGGCTTTAACAGATTCTTTGAGTCTAATCTGAGAAATTCTTCTTTATAATAAGTCCGGAAAGGTACGGTAAAAATGGCACAATATTCCAAAAATGATATTGTAACAGTAAAAATAGAGGATATCGGAACAGAGGGTGAAGGCATCGGCAAGCTAGAGGGCTTCACCCTCTTTGTAAAAGATGCGGTCATGGGTGACGTGGTAGAAGCCAGACTGGTAAAGGTAAAGAAGAATTATGCCTATGCCAGACTGGAAAAGGTGCTGACATCTTCCCCGCTGCGTGTGAAGCCGGTCTGTCCATATCATAAACAGTGTGGTGGCTGTCAGATTCAGGCAATGAGCTATGAGGCTCAGTTACAGTTTAAAGAAAATAAAGTAAAAAACAATCTGGTGCGTATCGGTGGATTTGACCAGATATTCATTGAGTCGGTGATGGAATCGGTGGTTGGTATGGAGCAGCCGTGGCATTATCGCAATAAAGCACAGTTCCCAGTGGGAACAGATAAGGATGGCAGGATCATTACAGGCTTCTATGCCGGAAGAACCCATTCAATCATTGCCAATACGGATTGTGCATTAGGCGTAGAAGAAAATGAACCAATATTACAGAAAGTATTGGCATACATGCAAAATGAGAGCATATCTGCTTATGATGAAACAACAGGCCAGGGGCTTGTGCGCCATATTCTGATCCGTAAAGGCTTTACCTCAGGGGAGATTATGGTGTGTCTGGTCATCAATGGTAAAAATCTGCCCAAGGAGGACAGGCTTGTAAGCACTTTGCGGGAAATCCCAGGAATGACAAGTATATGGCTTAATTATAATACGAAAAATACCAATGTCATTATGGGGACAGAAGGCAGAGTACTATGGGGACAAAATACAATAACAGACGTTATTCATAGAAGATCCATAGAGGAAATTAACTCAGGTAAGGATTGCCTGCGGTATGATTCAAAGGAAAATGCACCGCAGGGTATTACCTTTGCCATTTCTCCGCTGTCTTTTTATCAGGTTAATCCAATCCAGACAGAAAAGCTCTACAGCCTGGCGTTGGAATATGCAGGACTGACAGGCGAAGAAACCGTATGGGATCTCTACTGTGGTATCGGTACAATCAGCCTTTTCATGGCGCAGTGCGCCAAGGAAGTCCATGGTGTGGAGATTGTACCGCAGGCAATCGAGGATGCCAGAAAGAATGCAGAGCGCAATCACATTGAGAATGCAACCTTCTATGTAGGCAAGGCTGAGGAAGTGCTACCGAGACTCTATGAGGAAGAGCATATATTTGCAGACGTTATCTGTGTCGATCCGCCCCGCAAAGGCTGTGATGAAGCTTGCCTTAATACTATCATTAAGATGGCACCAAAGAGAATCGTCTATGTAAGCTGCGACAGCGCTACACTGGCAAGAGATCTAAAATACCTGTGCGAGAATGGGTATGAGATCAGGAAAGTAAGAGCCGTGGATCAGTTTGGACAGACGGTGCACACAGAGACGGTTGTCTTACTTTCCAAGGGAATGGTCGATAGCAGAAAAGTGAAGGTGGACTTCTCCCTGGAGGATATGGATTTATCTGAATTTAAGGGAAAAGCGACATATGAGCAGATAAAGGCATATGTACTGGAGCAGACGGGACTTAAGGTTTCATCACTGTATATCGCACAGATTAAGAAGAAGTGTGGATTGGATGTCGGTGAGAATTTTAATTTGCCTAAATCTGAGAATGCAAGACAGCCACAGTGTACACCGGAGAAGGAAGATGCAATTATGCAGGCGTCTAGGCATTTTGGCATCTTATAGATTGTGGATAAGCAGCATCGTGTGTTAAAAATATAGTAAAGTATGGGAAAAAGGACATTCCAGAACTGTAGATTTTACAGGTCAGGGGATGTCCTTTTTGCTGATATGGAAGTGTTCAAGGGACAAGGTAATGATACTGAAGTATTAAGACTGATATGAATGATATCTATCTTATCTGATCTGCGTATGAACTATGATAACATTACAATTTAGTATAAATCACTAAAACTTCCCACACCAATAAGGTGTGCTAAACTTTGAAAATTCAATATTTCAGCCAATAAAAAAGGCATAAACCTGTTCCGTTTGGTATAATGGAGTTGTCAAGAAACCATTTTAACAAAGGAGATTTTTTCCATGTCCAGTATACCACAAAAACATTTAGATGAAAAAGCCTTCGTTGACTGTGTTCAGAGATTTTTTTCTAAACACCAGGTCAGCAGGCTTCTTGCCAGATGTAATGGAATGAAAGAAAAAGGTATTTCGCCTGTTTCTCTGCTTCGTTACAAACTCAGCAACATTTTTGTCGGAAGAAGTATGTATATGCAGCAACGGACTGGCTCTTTTAAGGAAGAGTTTTCCAAGAACACGTTCTACCGTTTCCTTAATTCTGCAAAAACAAACTGGCTCCGTTTTACTTCCCTTCTTGCTGCTGATATCGTAAATCGTGACATCAAAGGCCTGACGAATGATAGCAGGAAAAATGTTTTCATCATTGATGATAGCCTGTTCAACCGCACCAGCTGCAGGAAAACAGAACTGGGATCAAAAGTTTTTGACCACACGGATATGCATTTCAAAAAAGGATTCCGAATGCTTACTTTAAGCTGGAGTGATGGAAATACACTGATCCCGGCAAACAGCTGTCTGCTGGCATCTGCAAAAGATACAAATATCATCGGTCCGGTAAAGAACTTTGATAACAGAACCCTTGCAGGAAAAAGACGTAAACTTGCTCAGGCGAAAGCACCGGAAGCAATGATGACTCTGCTGGATACAGCCCTCAGTTCAGGGCTGGAAGCTGAGTATGTCCTGTTTGATTCCTGGTTTTCCAACCAGGCACAGATCACAGCCATTCAAGCAAAAGGCATGGATGTGATCGCCATGATCAAGAAAAGCAGTCGTATCAAGTATTCCTATTGCGGTGAACAGCTGAATATCAAAGAGATATATTCCCAAAACAGAAAACGCCGTGGCAAATCAAAATATCTGCTTTCTGTTGATGTCATGGTGGGAAAAGGAAATCCGATTCCTGCAAAGATTGTTTGCGTAAGGAATAAAGCCAATCGGAAAGACTGGTTGGCATTTATCTGCACTGACACAACTCTTTCTGAAGAGGAGATTATCCGTATTTATGGAAAACGCTGGCAGATCGAAGTTTTCTTCAAAACATGCAAATCCATGCTGAATCTGATCGGAGAATGCCACAGTTTATCTTATGATGCACTGACAGCCCATGTGGCTATTGTGTTTACCCGATATATGCTACTCGCAGCGGAGCAACGCCAAAATGAAGATCAGCGAACGCTTGGCGAGTTGTTCTTCTTTCTTGTCGATGAAATGGCAGACATTACTTTCTGCAGATCACTTAGCATCCTGATGGATGCCTTAATGGCAAGCCTTCAGGAAATCCTAAAGTTCAGCAATGAGCAGTTGGCTGCATTTACTGCTGATTTTGAATCAAGACTACAGAGATATCTGCGGAATGCACTTCATCCGGAAGCAGTAGCGGCATAAACCACTATTTTGTTAGCTGAAATAGTGATATATGTTATCCCTTTTTTGTTAGCTGAAATATTGAATTTTCAAGGTGCGAATCCCATTTTAGGTATGGGAAGTCTTAGTTAGTAAATTAGAAATTTTTAGTTATGCAATGAAGAGCATATTGAATGACTTTAGAAAAGGCAAATCACATGATTATGTGGTTGGTAGGCAAAATTGCAGTGGAAAAATTTCATTTCTTGTCTGTATTTTAACAGATTCAGGGGAAATGGAGTGAAATCATAAAAATCGTTGTATAAAGAAATGCGCTAGGCTATAATATAGGTGTGGTCAGATGCCTTTTGAGGATGACTATATCTAGGAAATATCCGTGACAAAGGGAGGAAGACCATTGAATACAGAATTGAAAAATGCAGTAAAGGCGACAGACAAGGACGCACAGTACGATAAGAGTGCAAAACGTTTGTTAGGACAAAAAAGTATACTGGCACATATAC
>ENA-ORCM01002087-ORCM01002087.1-human-gut-metagenome-genome-assembly--contig:-NODE-2087-length-15120-cov-9.246626_pt1 | contig 15120 bp, 9 predicted proteins | sample MGYA00242906_ERZ507928 | MGnify/ENA primary metagenome ERZ507928 (study PRJEB26167, sample SAMN06115497) | human gut metagenome | host: Homo sapiens | place: China:Shanxi | collected 2015-05-07...
CAGCATTGTTTTGTAAATCCTCGGAAACTCAACGAGGAATCAAGGGTTTCTGTTTCTTTTGTGGTACCACCAGGAATCGAACCGGGGACACAAGGATTTTCAGTCCTTTGCTCTACCAACTGAGCTATGGCACCATCCCGATAATTGCGGTCGGAAGCACTTCTTTCCCGTATTATCGTGGTGCAAAGGTAAACAAAATTTCCAAACGTGCAAAATATTCTCCGAATTTTTGCGCATTATTACACTTCCAGGCTGATCCTGGGCACATACAAATGTCCTGTACTCCTGCCTGCCGAGTCTTGTCGGACAGGGTCTGATTGAAAATATTGCCGGGGCTTGCCATTTCCATCCTTGGCTGCCCCGATTCCGGAGGGCTGGACCGATAATAAACCATTTTCATTCGACCTCACTTACGGGGCATTCGGAGTCTGGATGCCGGTTCTGAAACCCGGCCCGGCGGGAACCCACCGGATTACCGGGCGTACCCTTGCTCATCGGTCGCAAGGGCTGCTCCCTGCCCGGCTTGCCTTACAAGTCCCTGCAGCCCGGCCTCGTATTCCGCAATGGTTTCGCGGACGATCTGTCCCGCCGCCGGCAGCTCGCGGATCAGCGAGGCTGCCTGCCCGATTTCCAGTTCGCCGTCCGTCAGGTCGCCTTCGAAGATGCCCCGTTTCGAGCGTCCGCGTCCCAGCAGCTGCTGTAACTCTTCGGCCGTCGCACCCCTGTTCTCCGCCTCCTCGACCGCACGGAAAAAGTCGTTGCGGATCAGGCGTGTCGGACTGAGTTTCTTCAGCGCGAGCATCGTGTCGCCCTCCTGCAGTCCGATACAGAGTTTCTTGAATGCGTCGCTGGCGGAACTCTCCTCCGAAAGCGCGAACCGCGTTCCCATCTGGATGCCCTCGGCTCCCAGCGCGAACGCCGCCAGCATACCGCGCCCGGTGGCGATGCCGCCCGCGGCGATCAGCGGTATCGCCACGGCCTGCCGCACCCGGGGTACGAGCACCATCGTCGTGGTCTCCTCGCGTCCGTTGTGGCCGCCGGCCTCGAAGCCCTCTGCTACCACGGCATCGACCCCTGCCTGCTGGCTTTTCAGGGCGAACTTTGTGCTCGAAATCACGTGCGCCACCTTGCATCCCACTTCGTGCAGGCGGGCCGTCCATGTTTTCGGGCTGCCTGCCGAGGTGAATACCGCAGGCACGCGTTCCTCCATGATGACGTCCATGATCTCTTCTGCGTAGCGGTACATCAGCGGGACGTTCACGCCGAACGGTTTACAGGTCGCCGCGCGGCATTTGCGGATATGCTCGCGCAGCAGGTCGGGCGTCATCGAGCCGGAGCCGATCAGCCCCAGTCCGCCTGCTTCGCTTACGGCTGCGGCCAGCCGCCAGCCGCTGCACCAGATCATGCCGCCCGCGACGATGGGGTAGCGTATGCCGAACAGCGAAGTGATTCTGTTTTCCATGGTTTCAGGTATTTGTCGTCCTGCAAAAATAGGCAAATTATCGGGAGTGCAAACGGCCTGCCACGGGAAATAACGGCCGTATTCCTTGGCCGAGGCTGAAAATTTTGCCACCTTTGTCCCGCGTTTTACGAATAACCGTTCACAGCCATGTTATATACGGAAGATACCCGGATCGCGGCGCTGGCCGTGCATATCGTCGGGAACAAGGCCAAGGACGAGCCCCTGCTCGTCGCCCCCGCATTGTCCGGCCAGGTCGGCGACACCGGCCTGATGCAGACCCTGACCGCCTATTTCGCCGGAGGTTTCAAATCCGAGGAGTACTACAACCTCCACCACGAAACCGACCTGGCTTGCAACGAGGTCTATAATTTCGTCTGCAAGGTGTTCGACGACCGGGAGACGTTCTACGACAACTCCGTGGGCCTTGCCCGGCACCTTTACGAGACGGGCACACACCCGCAGATCAAGGGCGGCGAATTTTACGTCGTCTATTTCACCGGCTGCCGTTTCGGGGGCGAGGCGGTCGATGCCGTCGGGCTTTTCAAGTCCGAGACCCGCGATACGTTCCTCGATGTCGGGGAGCAGGACGGGCAGCTGCATATCTCCTCCTGCCAGGGAATCAACGTCGACAAACTGGACAAAGGGTGCCTCGTGTTCAATACCGAGCGTGAAGAAGGCTTCGCCGTCTGCGTCGTGGACAACACCAACCGGGCGGAAGCGCGTTACTGGATCGACGATTTCCTGCATGTCCGCCCGCGGCAGGACAACTACCACAACACGCACAACGTCCTGGCCATGTGCAAGAAATACGTGACCGGGCATCTTCCCTCGGAGTTCGACGTGTCGAAGGCCGACCAGGCCGAGATGCTCAACGAGACGATGAAATACTTCCGGGAGCAGGACAATTTTTCGCTCGACGACTTTTCCGAAAAGGTGATCCGCCAGCCCGAGGTCATGGAGAGCTTCACACGCTACAAACAGGAGTACGAGCAGGAGCGCGAGATCCGTATCGAGGATGAGTTCGCCATTTCCGATTCCGCCGTCAGGAAACAGGCGCGCGCCTATAAGAGCGTCATCAAGCTCGACCGCAATTTCCATATCTATGTCCACGGCAACCGCAATCTGCTGGAGCAGGGCGAGGACGAGAAGGGCAAATTTTACAAGGTCTATTACCAGGAGGAGCAATAACATTCCTTCCCGGGCGGGATTGCCGCACCGGCAAGGCGGGTTGCACGACGCAGCCCGCTTTTTTTGCGTTGTGCCGAATAACCGGATTTTGAATTCCCGTCGCCGGGATCAAATAGTCGCTTATTGTGTATATTTGTATAGGAAGTGGGGATTCCGAAAGGTACGATAGGTTGCTGCGTTATCTTGCACGGCTTGATTTTTTGGTACATTTTAACCTGGTGAAGGCCGGGGCATCGGTTACGGGATATTCTGAAACGGTGCGATTGTGGTGCATTCGGGCTGAAATCGGCGGATTATCCGTCACAGGACTTCAGTGGAAACGGTATCATCCTGTCAACTACTTATTTGTAGTTATAAATCAGGGTATAAATGCGGTAATTTGCACTATGAAAAGGCAGCGGCAAAATGACTTTTTTGTCGGGCAGGTTGCAGACAGGCTGGCCAAGGCCAGACGGAGGCTAAACCTGACTCAGGAAGTCGTGCGTTTCGATACCGGACTGAATGTCGGCCGGATCGAAGCCGGATATACCGATATCACGCTGTCGACCTTGGCTGACCTATGTGATTATTATGATATTTCTCCCGGGGAGTTGTTACAGGGTATAGTGACGCACTCATCCTGAAGAGGGAACCGGCCGTATGGCCGGTTCCCTTGTTTTAGCCCTTCATGTCCCGAGGGGTTTCTCGAATGCCAGCCGTTCGCCGCTCCGGTAGCGTACCTTGCCGCAATAGACGAACCCCAGCCGTCCGAGCATGCGCAGCATGTAACGGTTGTCGAAATTGGTGTCGACGCGCATACTGCCCGTGCCGCGCCCGCACGCCATCGCTTCGACACACCGCATGAACTCCGTCGCCACCCCGCGGGCTTTCTCACCGTCGGCCACCGCCATGCGGTGCAGTACGACATACTCTCCGTCGGTGAGCCATGCCCCTTCGATGGCGTCGTAAGCGGGTTCCCCGTCGAAAACCACGGCCCCGTAGGCGATGACGTTGCCCTGTGCCGCGGCCGCTTTTGCAGGCTCTGTTTCTACTCGTCCTCCCGCTTCTCCCGCTTCTCCCGCTTTTTCCGCCTCTTCCGCCGCCGCTGCCGTTTCGTCAGCGCCGGATACTCCTGTTTTGCCGGCCGCCTCCGTGCCCGTTGTTTTCCCCGCGGCAGCCGTTACAGCCCGGAACCCCGCAGCCCCCGTGCCGTCGGTTCCCCGTGCATCCGTGCTCTTTCCCGCCTCCGGTTTCTCGAAGACCCATCCGTAGCCGCAGGCGATATCGTGTCCGATATCGGCCGTTGCCGGGTAGCCGTCCTGCCATTGCAGGCTTCCCAGTGCCCGCATCTGCGCCTGCGCCTGCCGGATGATCTCCATGATGCGCTCCGTGTCGGCGGGGCGGGCGCGCCGGAACAGTAATTTTTCGTTCATACGGCAAATATAGGATAAAATGCCGTGATACGCTACTGCACGGTAGAATATCGGTGCGGCGGAATTTCCGCCGTACTGCATTTTTCGCTACCTTTGACCTGCCATAACATACCTTCCATGAAGAATCTGCTTATCGTGTGCCTGTGCCTTGCGGCCTCATGCAGTGCCCTGCGGGGCTTTACCGATGCCGAATGCGGCGTGATCGCCTCGCAGCAGGGGCACATCATGCGCCTGTGGACGGTCGCCGACCCCGGCGATTCGCTGTTCCTGCGCCGCAAGGCTGTCCCGCTGGGGCGCGAGGAGTTGCAGTCCGCCCATTTCCGGATGCTCAAGGAGGGGATGCTGGCTACGGTGTGCGACACGACCGACCGGGGCGTGGGGATCGCCGCGCCCCAGGTCGGGGTGTCACGCAGGCTGATCGCCGTGCAGCGTTTCGACAAACCCGGTGAGCCGTTCTGCTTCTATGTCAACCCCGAAATCGTCTGGTATTCCCAGACCCGGCTTCCGGGTTCCGAAGGGTGCCTTTCCATCCCCGGTGTCTCGGGCAGTGTCCTGCGTTCGGAGAGGATCGTCGTCCGGTACCTGGACGAGGAGTCCCTGCGCATGGCCGCCGATACGGTCGAAGGGTTCACGGCCGTCATTTTCCAGCACGAGGTCGACCATCTGGACGGCGTGCTGTTCATCGACAGGCTGCTGCCGCGGTAGTCCCTGCCCGGTTGTTGCCCGGTCTATTCCGGTAGCCCTCGTCTGTCCCCTGTTATCCCCGTTCGCTTCCGGTACTCCTCGCTTGCGCTCCGGTTATTCCCGGCTGTTTCCGGGAACCTTCGGTTGCCCTCTTCCTCCACACACTCGCTCTTCTGTTATCCCTGTATAGTTCCCGGCAGCCGTGCAATCTTTTCCCGGCTGTCGCCCGCAGGACACGCCGATGGGGTAGCGATGGCCGCTCCGTTGGCCGCCTGACCGTCGGGGACGAATAATAACGCAGCGGGCGGAGCGGAACGCTTCTTTCGCTCCGCCCGTTTTTCGCTGCCCTGCCGGGAGTTTCCGGCGGCTGGTTCCGCACCGCTTTCCGTGGTGCGGCTTTTTTGTCCCTCCCGCCGCCCGGACGGGATGCCTTCCGCACCTTTTTTTACGATGCACCGTGCGTATCCTGCAAAAAATTCCGGGATAAAATCGTACATAATAGGCAAAAATCGTAGCTCCAGACCCCTGGTTGTGTCCTGCGGACTTTTATCCCGATACCCCGTCCTAAATTCGCTATTAGCGGGACAGCCCTTCTGCGGGGTGTCCCCCGGGATACCAACCAAACCTATTTTTTAACCTTAAAATTAGTGTGTATGAGTTTTTCTACTAACCGTTTTTCCCGGAAAGCACTATTACTTGTGACAGCCGTGTTCTCTGCGTCGTTGCTGTGGGCGCAGACCACCGGCATCTCCGGACGTGTGCTCGATGAGACCGGTGCGCCGGTCATCGGTGCGACGGTCATGGTCAAAGGCACCACGATCGCCACGGCGACCAATGTCGACGGCACCTTCAACCTGAAGAATACGGGCCGCAACGTCACGCTCGTGGTATCGTATGTCGGCTACGAGGCGCAACAGGTGGCGTCGAAGGGCGCCGGGTCGGTGACGATCACGCTCAAGCCCGAGGCCATCGGCATGGAGAGCGTCGAAATCGTCTCCGTGGGCTACGGTACCCAGAAACGCGAATCGGTCGTGGGGGCCATCTCCACGATCCGGCCCGAGGAACTGCGCGTCCCCGTGCGGTCGCTGAGCCAGACGCTGGCCGGCAACCTGGCGGGCGTCGTCGCACTGCAAACCTCGGGCGAGCCCGGCAAGGACGACGCCCAGTTCTGGATCCGCGGTATCGCCACCTTTACGGGCAGTCCCGATCCGCTGATCTTGGTCGACGGTATCGAGCGTCCTCTCAACGACGTCGACCCGCTGGAGATCGAGTCGTTCAGCGTCCTGAAAGACGCCAGCGCCACGGCCGTATACGGCGTACGCGGTGCCAACGGCGTTATCCTTGTCAACACGCGCCGCGGTTTCGACGGCCCGGCCCGGATCGACCTGCGTTACGAGCAGGGCTTCTCGTTCGCCAGCAAACGCCTGTCGTTCGTCGACGCCGCTACCCGCTCCGAAATGTTCAACGAGGCGGTGGATGCCGTGAATGCCTCGGCGGCACTGAAATACGGCGCCGACGAGATCAAGGCCATGCGCATGCAGACCGACCCCGAGGTCTATCCCGATGTCGACTGGCAGAAGCTCCTTATGAAAAAGGTGTCTCTTTCCGAGAAGGTGAGCGCCAACATCTCGGGCGGCGGCAAGTTCGCCCGCTACTTCACGGCCCTCTCCTTCTACAACCAAGAGGGGCAGTATGCTGTCAAACCCGGCGAATATTCGTGGGTGAGCGACAAGATCGGCCGTTACGGCGAGAATGTCAACTACAAGCGCTATAACTTCCGCTCCAACGTCGACATGGACATCACCAAGACCACGGTGGTGAACCTCGGCGTGCAGGGCAACGTGACCGAGAACATGGAGCCCGTCGAGGGGTCTGCAGCCATCTACCGCGACATCATCAACGCGGCGCCGAACGCTTTCCCCGTCCGCTTCAAGGACGGCGAGCTGGCCGGCCGCGACGGCCTGAACAACCCCTATAACATGCTCACGCAGCGCGGTTGGAAGAAGACCACCGGCAATACGCTTCGCGCCAACCTGACGATCAATCAGGATTTCTCGTTCATCACCCCGGGTCTTTCGGCCAAGGTGAGCTACGCCTACGACGCCGTGAATTATTCGGTGGAGGAGCGTGCGCGCAACATCAACTTCTTTGAGGCCACGGGACGCGATCAGGACGGCGAACTGATCCGCACCGAGTGGCAGGCCGACCAGAAACAGGAGTACCTGAATTACAAACAGTCCGGCAACGGTTCCCGTACGCAGTATGTCGAGGCGGCGATCAATTACAGCCGGACGTTCGGCGAAAAGCACGAGGTCGGCGGCCTGCTGCTCGGCTTCGCCAAGGATTACCGGTTGCAGGAGGCCACGAGCGATTACCTCAAGTCGCTGCCCAACCGTTCGCTCGGCCTTGCCGGCCGTCTTACCTATGCCTACGACAAGCGTTACCTGATCGAGGCCAACATCGGTTTCAACGGTTCGGAGAACTTTGCCAAGGGCAAGCGCATGGGCGTATTCCCCGCCGTGGCTATCGGCTGGGTGGCCTCCGAGGAGAGCTTCCTGCGCAACAGCGAGGTGCTGACGTGGTTCAAGATCCGTGCGTCGGTCGGGCAGGTTGGCAACGACCAGATCCCCAGTACGCGTTTCATCTACCTGGCTACGATCAACAGCGGCGCCAACGGTTACGGCAACCTCGGCGTCAACTTCGACCAAGGGGCCGGCGGTATCGGCGAAGGTCGCATGGCCAACCAGGACGTGACGTGGGAGGTGTCGACCAAATACAACGTTGGTATCGAAACCGGGTTTTTCAACGAGTTGAAAATCAATGCCGACTTCTTCTACGAGCGGCGTGAAAACATCTTCCTCGCACCCCAGTTCTCGGAGATTTCGGGGCTTCCCAAGGATTATACCAACTACGCCAACATGGGTCTGATGGAGAACCGCGGCTTCGAGGTTTCGGCCGAATACGTCAAGCGTTTCAGCAAAGACCTCACCGTCTCCGTCCGCGGAAACTTCACCTTTGCCCGCAACAAGGTGATCGACGACGGCAAGTACTATGCCTATCCGTGGCAGGATCAGCGCGGCGTGCGTTACGGACTGACCATGGGCTACCGTGCCATGCACCTCTTCTCGCAGGAGGAACTGGACAACATGCCCGACTACTATACGCAGTTCGGCCTGGACAAGCAGCAGCTGCGTGCCGGCGACATCCGCTACGAAGACCTCAACGACGACGGCAAGATCACCGAGGCCGACATGACGTGGATCGGCAACCCCACGATGCCGGAGATCGTCTACGGTTTCGGAGCGTCGCTCAACTACAAGGGCTTCGACTTCTCGTTCCTCTTCCAGGGCGGCGCCAACCGTTCCTCCTACCTGAGCGGCGGCTGGTATTTCTACCCGTTCCAGGCAGACCGCGGCCCGAAGTTCATGGGTAACGTGATGACCATCTTCAAGGATCGCTGGACGGTGGACAACCCCGATCCGCACGCCTTCTCGCCCCGCCTGTCCTACGGTGCCGATGCCAACAACTACAAGACTTCGACCTGGTGGCAGCGCGACAGCGACTACCTGCGCCTGAAGAATGTCGAGATCGGCTATACGCTGCCCTCGGCCTGGGCCAGCAAGCTCCGGTGCAGCTCGCTGCGCATCTATGCCACGGGTGTGAACCTGTTTACGGTCAGCAAATTTATCTCCGACTACTGGGATCCCGAGACGGGTGCCGATGCCTATCCCATGCAGCGCCAGGTTTTCGTCGGTGTGAATTTAACCTTCTAATACAGCCTAAAGAATGAAAAAGAATATCGTATATTTAATGCTCGCGTCGCTCCTTTTGTTTACCGGCTGCGCCAACTATCTGGATCAGGATCCCGAAGACCTGAACTCGATGGACAAGATCTTCTCGTCCAAGATCGAGACCACCAAGTGGTACAACCGCATTTACAGCGACGATTTCATGGTGCAGGAGATGCATTACAGCGGCCAGATTCCCTATTTCTGGTGCACCGACGAATCGGCCTACATTCTCGAATCGCACGTGCGCAATATCGCTGAAGGGAAGATGAGCCCCGACAACTACTACGGTTACACGGGTTCCTACAACCTCTATTTCTTCGTGCGTTACTACCAGGCCATCCGCCATTGCAACCTGTTCCTTGAAAACGTGGACAAGTGCGCCGAACTGGGCGAGATCGACCGCCGCACGATGCGTGCCGAAGCCCGCTTCATGCGTGCCTATTACCACTACCTGCTGCTGCGCCTCTACGGCCCGATCCCCATCGTGGAGACCAGCCGTTCGGCCGACCAGGTCGGGGCTTCGCAGGCGCGCAACACGCTCGGCGAATGCGTCCGCTGGATCAACGGCGAGATCGACTGGGCCTGTGAAAACGGCATGCCCGCCGCCCGCGACGAGAAATTCACGCTGGGGCTCCCCACCATCGGTGCCGCCCGGGCCATCCAGTCGCGCATGCTGCTGATGGTCGCCAGCCCGCTCTTCAACGGCAATTCGGCCTACAAGAACTGGACGAATCACGACGGCACGGTGCTCATGCCCCAGACCTATGACAAGGAGCTGTGGAAGGATGCCGCCGATGCCGCCAAGACGGTCATCGACATGACCGAATACCAGTTGCTCAAACCGGCCGCTGACGCTACGTTCGATGAGATCGTGGATAACCTCCGCGCCGTGACGACCACCTGGGGCGCCGGCAAGAATACCGAGATCATCTGGGGGCACCCCAACTCGGTGCAGTGGTACGGCATGTGCGCCCTGCCGGCGCGCTGGTACGGCTGGAACGGCCGCTATTCGCTGGCCATCGGCATGATCAACGATTTCTTCATGGCCGACGGCAGCCCGAGCCGCCCGCTCGAAGAGTGGTTCGCCTCCAAGAAGTTCTCGGCCGAAGCCGGCAACGGCACCATCGCCAATACGTTCTGGATGTTCGTCGACCGCGAGCCGCGGTTCTATGCCTCGGTTCACTTCCCCAACCAGCGCCTGTCGTACGCCTACGAGAACAAGACCGACAGCTACCAGGATGCCGACGGCTACGGCGTGGTCGATTTCTGGTACTCGGGGCTGAGCGGCAACGGCAGCACCCCGGGCGACAAGAACACCTCGGGATTCTCCGTGCGCAAGAACCTCCCGCTGGATTACCGCAGCAACAAGCAGACCAGCGAGGCGACGCGTATGCTCAACGTGCCTTTCCCCATCATCCGCCTGGGCGAGGTCTACCTCAATTACGCCGAGGCCCTGAACGAGTACTACGGCACCTCCCGGCAGGACGAAGCGCTCTATTACCTCAACGAAATCCGCACCCGTGCCGGCATTCCGGCCTACGAGGGCAGCTATTCGCAGGACGAGATGCGCGAGATGATCCGCCACGAGCGCAAGATCGAGCTGGCGTGGGAGTGCAACCGCTATTTCGATGTGCGCCGCTGGTTCACGGCCCATGGCCCCGACGGCGAGTTCAACCACGACGAATACGGGCTGGACATGTCGCGCGGTACGGGTGCCACCGACCCGGCGTTCTTCACCCTGACCAAGGTGGCCAACAAGCGCTTCGACATCCAGCACTACTTCCTGCCCATCAAGTCGTCGGAGGTCATGCTCAACACGCAGCTGGTGCAGGCGCCCTACTATTGATGGCCGCAGCCGGACACATGTTAAACTTAAAAATGGAAAATTCGCTATGAAACAGTTTTTTAAGATACTGGCGCTCGCGGCCCTGGCGCTGCCTTTCACCGGCTGCGACGTGGAGTATTCGGACATAAATATTCTGCCCGACCCGGTTTTCGAACAGAACGGGCTGTACACGGTCAATACCATATCCATCTATGACGATTACGAAACCGTCATCAATGTTTCGAGAACTGCCGGTCTGTCGAAAGAACTGGAATTGGATATCGTGGTGGACGAAACGCTGCTCGCCGAATACAACGAGTTGTACAACACCGACTATAAACTGCTGGAAACGCAGTTCTACGACATTCCGCAGAATGCGCAACTTGCAAGTACGGTCAAGTCCGTCGATATTTCCGTGCGGATACATCCCAAAGCCCTGATTGCGGCCAAAGGCATGGCTGCGGCCAACAACATGCTGCTCCCCATCCGTATTTCCAATGCCTCCACGCCCGTCGAGGACGGCGGTTCGATGATGCAGGCGCTGTTGCGTTTGAGCATCGTCGAGCCGATTGTGCAGGTGGAGATGCCCGAACAGATGCCGCAGCTGGAGTTCATTCCGACCATTCCGCTGCCGCAGGAAATTACGCTGAACGCCACGGCCAATTTCAACACGCTGGAGGTGGCGAAAATCGGCTATCGGGTCAATGCATCGAAAGTCGATGCCTATAACGAGGAGCACGGCACCTCTTACCAGCTGTTGCCCGAGCAGTATTATAAAATCAAGGAATCGGATTTCGATACGGAAACGCTGGAAATCGAGAGCCGCATCGAATTCGATTGCGCTGCAATCGGCGGTGAGGGCACCTACCTGCTGCCGCTCGAAATGCATTCCGACGACTATTCGGTCGTCCAGCGGGAGCCGGTTTATGTCTTGATTCAGATGTCCGAACTCAAAATATGGGTAACGAACGCCGCCGACCTCGCAAAAACGTCGGGCAAGGGAAAAATCAGGGTACAGATGAACTCCCCGATGACTGTCGGCCAGCCTGTCGACTTCGTATTCGAACCGGAGAAGGTCGAAACCTACAACACGGAGCACGGGACTGCATTCAAGACGCTGGATGCCGCCAAGGTGGTCGTTACCCCGACTGAAATTCAGGCCGGCAGCCAATACGGCGAACTCTCGTTCGAGCTCGATCTGTCGGAATTGGATTACGACGGCGCCGATAAATACATGGTTCCGCTGACCTTCAAGAGCAGCGAACTGGTGGACGGCACGATCGTAACCGGCCCGTCGACATTCTACATTGAGGTGAACAAGACGCTCAAGGGCACCTACGACAAGGAAGTCTGTCGTAGTAGGCCTGCCGGTCCTGCTGCATAGCAGCCTCGGCCTTGGCCACAGCTTCGTCCAGATGGCGCAGGTCGGTGGTCTGCTGGATGCCTACGGAAATAGCATAGTCCTTTTCCTTCAGAAAGGCGCGCATCCGGTCCGCAGTGCTCCACACGCTGTAAGGCGGCTCGTTGGGGGTCAGGATGACAAATTCATCGCTGCCGATGCGGTACACCCGGCTGGTGGCAAAGAACTTGCGGGCGGCATTTGCCAGACAGCACAGCAGGGTGTCGCCGCTGCGATGTCCCAGATGCTCGTTTACCTCGTGCATCCCCACCACATCAATGTAGGTGCACACCACGGATTCGTATCCGCTGTGGGGCAGCTCCCGCAGGTCGGCCTCGTACCGGCTGCGGTTGGCAAGGCCGGTCAGGGTATCGTGGCTGTAAGAGAAGTCCAGCTCCTCGCTAAGCTGGTCGGCCTGTGCGTCGTTGCGCACCAGCACGGTCGCCCACGGGTTCTGGGCGCAGCAGCCACGGCAGGGCAGCACCTCTGTGGTGACCCAGATATACTGGCCGGACACGTTCTCGCGGTAGCGGTAGAACTCCGGCGCAGTGGCGTGGTACAGCACAGAGCGCAAGGCCTCCAGATCGGTCTGCTCCAAAAACAGGTCTGCGTCCTCCTCGTGCACGATCTTCTCGTTCACCAAACGGTCGCAGTAATTGACAAAATCCTCTTCCTTTTCCAGATCCGCACCCAGCAGGCGGGCGTCCCGCTTGATCACCCGGTACGCACCGGTGGCAAGGTTCAGCAGCGAGATCTCCAGCACGTTATCGGTAAAGATCTGGTACGCCTGCAAGGCCAGCGCGGTCTTTTCGGTGCCCGGGTTCTCCACCCGGCGGTCACGGCGCATCAGGTCGCGGCGCAGATCCCAGTAATCCTGATTGGTGGGATCTGCCAGCAGTTTTTCGGCGTTTTCCACCGGCATGGGCTTGAAGAAGTAGTAGCCCTGCGAATACAGGCAGTCTGCGGCTTGCAGCATGGACACCTGTTCCGGGGTCTCCACACCCTCGGCGATGATGGGCAGGTTCAGCCGGTGTGCCATATCCACCACCGACTCCACGATCTGCACGCCCTTGCTGCGGTTTTCCTGATTCATGTCGATGAGCTTCATGTCCAGCTTGATGGCATCGACATTGGTATCCTTGAGCATATTCAGCGAGGAATACCCGCTGCCGAAGTCGTCCATCATCACCGCAAAGCCCTTGCGGTGCAGGCCCTGAATGGCGCTTTCCACCATCTGGGTGTCCTCGGCCACCATGGTCTCGGTGATCTCAGCCAGCAGGAGCTTTGGCTCCAGCTTATATTTTTCCACCAGATCTGCAAAGACCTGCGGCACATCCAGACTGAGGATATCCTGCACCGAAACGTTCACCGATACCGGCACAAGGTTACTGCCGCTCTCCTGCCACTTCTGTAAGGTCTGACAGACGGATTCCCAGATGTACAGGTCCAGCCTTGTCACAAGACCGGTGCGCTCCAGCAGCGGAATGAACTCGGCGGGGGGAACACAGCCCCGGGTGGGATGGTTCCAGCGCACCAGTGCCTCCATGCCCACGATGGCGCGGGTGATGCTGTTGCACTTGGGCTGCAAAAAGAAGCAGAATTCGTGGTTATCCAGTGCACGCTCCAGCTCGCCCAGCAGCAGCTGCTGTTCCTTCAGCTCATTGAGCATGGTGGGCTCAAAGCGGTGCAGGTAGCCGCTGTCGGTCGTTACACCGGCGATCTGCGCATAGTTGCACAGGGTGGCGGCATCCGCGCCGGGGTTTGCCTGCACGGGGCACACGCCCATTACCATAAAGAAGGTGACATCCTGCCTTCCGGCAGCCATGCAGGCTTGCAGCGTGGCAAGCACGGCGGTCTGCTCGGCCTTTTCGTCCGGCAGGCACAGGAAAAAGTCATCGTTTCCAAAATAGCCCACAGGATAGCCGGTCTGCCTGCTGTAACCCAGCAGACAGTTTGCCACAGTTTCCAGCAGAGCATCGCCCTTTTCGGTGCCGTAAAGCTCGTTATAAAGCTTGAAGTGCTGGATATCCACAGCGGCAACAGCCCATTCTGTTCCCTGATGCGCGGTCAGGAATGTATGCAGGGCCTGTAAAAATGCGTCCTTGCGGTCGATCCGCTCCAACGCAGCAGATGCCGGTGCGGCGGCATCTGTTTTGGTCTTTCGTTCCTCTGACATAACGATTCCTCACAATTTGGATAGTTTCAATACGGACAAGTCGATTGCGGTCGGTTTGTATACTTTATAATCAGTATAACACGGTTTAAGTCGTTTTGAAATAGTTTTTTCACACTTTATAACAACATTATTCGAGCAAAGTGCAACAAAAATGCCACACACGGCGGAGCCGGTGCGGCATTTGGGGTCATTTGGTATTCTTGTTGTCGTCCTTGTTTTCCTGTTCGGCGCGGTGCAGCATTTCCCGCAATGTGGGCAGACTGCGCAGCTTGCTGCCGTGCCGGAGCTTCGGGTAGGCACGCAGCATACGGCGCGGGCCCACGATGCGAGGGGTGCGCAGCAGCTGCGCCTGCATCTCCTCGCTGCGCTGTTGCAGCTCTGCGGCCAACTGTTCCAATTGCAGCAGCTCGGCGGCGCGCTCGGCAGTGCCCTTGGCGGCAAGACGGGCAGCGTTGGCAGCTTCGGCAGCGTTCAGGCGGGCGTCCTCGCTGGCGCGGCGGGCAGCTTCGCTGGCTTCGGCGGCCTTGGCGCGGATGGCGGCCATAGTCTCACGGGCAGAGGGGCGCTTTCCGGCGGCATCCCGCGCTTCGGCGGCGGCAAGCTTGAATTGCAGCCGTCCCTCGTCCAGCTTCTTGTCGGCGTTCAGGGTGGTGGTGCCCAGCAGCTGGGTCATGGCATCGCTGACGGCGTGGATGCTGTCGCCCAGCTGCTCCATGGTGTCCAGCGTATCAGCCAGTGCAGAGGCAGCAATGGCGGTAGCCACCACGTCCACCGCATATACGGCGTACAAAAAGCACATGAGGATGACCCCCACAAAGGGCGGGATCAGGGCTACAAGGTCGGCCACCACCGGGTGCACGATGCGCATGACCACCAGCGTGCCCACGCCCCACAGCAGGCAGAATTCCAGACAGATATAGCCCCCGATGTTAAAGGGGAAATCGCTGTAATCCCACCAGCGAGTGTGGTAGATCTTATACAGTGCCCAGCCGCCCACCAGTTCCAGCGCACTGGGCAGGATGACGCCGCCTATATACAGCAGCAGGATGCTGTGCTGCAAGGGCGTAAGGGCAAACAACACGATGATCATGCCAAAGCCGTAGATAGGGCAGACCGGGCCGTTGAGGAAGCCCCGGTTCACCAGCTGACCGGTGGTGGCGGCGGCATAGATGACCTCCAGACA
>ENA-ORCM01002108-ORCM01002108.1-human-gut-metagenome-genome-assembly--contig:-NODE-2108-length-15028-cov-5.211825_pt1 | contig 15028 bp, 14 predicted proteins | sample MGYA00242906_ERZ507928 | MGnify/ENA primary metagenome ERZ507928 (study PRJEB26167, sample SAMN06115497) | human gut metagenome | host: Homo sapiens | place: China:Shanxi | collected 2015-05-07...
GTGCTGACAGACAAGCGCACCACGAAAGAACTTACAATTTTGAAAGCATTGTCTACACTTATCAATGCTTTGGGGGACATCCCTTACGATGAATTGGAGGAATTGCAGAACCGTGACCGTTCCCAGCTCCACCGCTGGAATAAGGCCAGTGAGATGCGAGAGCATCGTCCCAAAAGGCTTGACCACTGTAAAATTCCGCACGATGAATTAGGGACATATGTGGCTGCTCATCAAGGGTTGTTTGATTCGAGCCTCCCGATATTTGCGGCAGCAAGCAGCATTATTGAACGGGAGTTTTCCGTCATGCTGATTGTGCAGCGAAAATATGTGGTGGATTACGAATAATAATGGACGAGGAAATCTTTATCAAGGAACCCAAGACCCGCGCAGGTGATCGCTATGTGTACTTCTCCGCTGAGATGGAAAGTCTTCTGCGGGAGTACCGGCAGGAATGTGCATACATCACCGAAACCTATGACCAGAGAAAACTGACCACCGATGACTTCCTGTTCCGCCGTCAGGGAGCGCAGCTCCCCATGACGCCCACCACCTTCACCTACCGCTTCAAGCTGATCCTCAAGAAAAACGGCTTGCCGCAGGAGCTGAACGTCCATTCCCTCCGGCACACCGCCGCCAGTCTGATGATCGCGGGCGGCACGGATGTGGCAACGGTGGCGGGCATCCTCGGCCACAGCCAGCCCTCCACCACGCTGGACATCTACACCCACGCCTTCGACAAGAACAAAAAAGCCGCCAGCGCGGAACTGCAAGGGATGCTGGAGATATGACATAGCGTAATAGCTTAGTTGGATCGCAAAATGTGCAGTAGTGGTCAAATCGGGTTTCAATTCTCCTAACTTTCCGCATATAAAAACCGTCTCAAACGTATTGTTTGAGACGGTTTTTGGTACGCCCGACTGGATTCGAACCAGCGGCCTTTAGAGTCGGAGTCTAACGCTCTATCCAACTGAGCTACGGGCGCATAAGCTATTCGGTTTTCTGAAGCCAAATTAGTATACCAAACTTTTCTTCGTATGTAAAGTCCTTTTTCAAACTTTTTAAAAAATGACCGTTTTTCAGGTGCAAGTTCCAGAAATATACCGTAAAGACGCTTGCGGAATTTGCCGAAATACGCTACACTGGCCACAGAAAAGCAATATAAGGAGGCGTCCCTGTGCTGAAATACATCTTTTTTGATTTGGATGATACAATTCTAAACTTTACCGCTGGAGAGGCCAATGCGCTTTCGCAGGCACTTTCCGAAGCCGGTATCATACCCACACAGGCTGTACTGGACCGTTATCATGTCATCAATCAAGCCTGCTGGGAGTTACTGGAGGAGGGCCGCCTCACCCGTGATGAGGTTCTGGTGCAGCGCTTTGAGCAGCTGTTCCGGGAAATGAACATCCCTTATTCGGGGCGCGACCTGTGCCAGCGGTACGAGTACCTTCTCTCCAAGCAGCACGCCTTTATGCCCGACGCAGAGCAGCTTTTGCGTGAGCTGTCCTCCAAATATCGTCTGTATCTGGCCTCCAACGGCGCGGCAGCGGTGCAAAATCCCCGTCTGGATGACGCCGGCATCCGCAAATATTTTCAAGGCATTTTCATTTCCGAGGAAATCGGGGCCGATAAGCCTTCCAAGGCGTTCTTTGACGCCTGTTTTGCCGCTATCCCTAATTTTCGCGTTGAAGAAGCGGCCATGGTCGGTGACAGCCTGACCTCGGATATTCGCGGCGGGCACAATGCAGGTCTTCGGACAGTCTGGTTTAACTGCCACGGCAAGGAACCACGGGCAGACATTCGTCCCGATTATGTGATTCAAAATCTTTCGGATCTGATTCCGCTTCTGGAGAAAAAACTGTAAAGCTATATTACTTTATAGATTTTATTCAGTCGGGATGGATACATCAAATATCTCAATTCCCTGCCGCAGCGCATATCCTACTGTATAGCGCGTCCCTCCAGCACTCCCATCAAACGCGGCGATCAGCAGCATAGAGTGGTCCACCATATAACGGTCCCGCCGCTGCATACAACTGGGCGAATAGCTCCCGGAAACCATTGTTTCCATGTCGCAGGCCGCCACCAGACGATGATAACGCTGCCGTTCCGTTTCCGGCCACGAGTCAGCCTGTGTTGGACACGGAATCGCGGCCTCCACCGTAATCTCCGGGTGCTGCTCCCGCAGTGCCAGCACAGCCTCGCAAAAATAGAGGTCGCAGCCCTGCGCCATGCCACAGATAAAATGGCGGTAGCCCTCCTGCCACGCCAGGGTCACCGCATCGGAAATACGGGCCTTCAGCGTGACGCAGCGCGGGTCCTCCTCCCGGTAGCCCCACGGCAGCTTTGCCGGCCGGTGCCCCGTAAAGCAGCAGGATTTCTGTCTGGCGGGCATTGCTTCACCTCCCCAAAGGTTTGGTTTTTATTATAGAACATCCGTTCTTTTTTGTAAAGTCCAAAATTGGGGGTTGCATTTTTCCTCAAAGCGTTATATACTACGTACAGAAAATAACTGAATCTTTGTCTTCAGGGCGGGGTGCAATTCCCCACTGGCGGTACAGTCCGCGACCGGATGCATTCGCATTCGCTGACTCGGTGTAACTCCGGGACCAACAGTTAAAGTCTGGATGGAAGAAGATAGGTACGGGAAAACCGTGCGCTGTTTGTGCGTGCTCCTTTTCTGTTTGTTCACCTTGGAGAAGTCAAAGTATCCGGGGTGTTTTCAAGTAGAAAAAGGAGTGTTTTTTTATGTCTGAACCCAATGTCAACGCAATCCCCACCTCCCGTGCGGCTGGGCGGAGCCGCACCCATAAGGTCACTGTGACCGCCATGCTGTCCGCTGTGGCCTTTTTGCTGATGTTCATCGAATTTCCCATCCCGGCCCTGATTCCGTCCTTTGTCAAGCTGGACATTTCCGACCTGCCGGAGCTGTTGGCCGCCTTTTCTCTCGGCCCGGTGTACGGCATCGCGGTAACGTTCCTGAAAAACCTGCTGTTTGCCCTGCTCCACGGAACGTCCTCCGCCTATGTCGGCGAGCTGTTCAATTTCATTATGGGCAGCGTCTTTTCCTTCTCCGCCGGGTTCCTCTATCAGCGCAACAAGTCCCACAAGGGCGCTCTGCTTGGCTCCGTGCTGGGCGCGGCGCTGATGGCGGTGTTGTCCGTTCCCTTCAACTATTTTCTGGTCTACCCCGCCTATGTGGTGTGCTACGGTCTGCCGCTGGACGCCATCATCGGTATGTATCAGGCCATTCTCCCCTCCTCGGACAGCCTGATTAAGTGCCTGACCATTTTCAATATGCCCTTCACCTTCTGCAAGGGAATGCTGGATGTGGCGCTGTGCTTCCTTGTTTACAAGCCGCTCTCTCCCCTGCTGCATAAGTAAAAAGCAGAGGCGCTGTCCAATCGGATAGCGCCTCTGCTTTTTTGTATTTTTTCAGTTCTCCCAAGTCACGTTGGTGATGGTGCCATCGGAAAACTCGATATACTCGCTCTTTAAGATGTAATCCGTTTTGCCGATGCGGACCTCCTGATCGCCCACCTTGGTGGTCATGACCTCAGCAGTGGGCGTTGTGGTGGTCACGGTGAAGATCAGCGTCACATGGTCCGGGTCCGTGACCCAATTTCCGTTGGCGTCCAACACCTGATAATCCTGCTTTTCCACCGCTTCGATCTGGCCGCCTACCAATGCGCCAGAGGCCATCAGGGGCGAAGGCAGATGCTCTAAACAATTTTCATACAGCTCGGGGGCCACGCCCTCCACCTTTACCTGATAGGTGACCTTTGTCTGGGGGCGTTCATAGTCGATACTGTTGCCATTTCGTCCGATGAACTTCCATGCCGCCAACACAAGTACCGCCGCAATGAGCAGAATTGCCAGCAGATCAATGATATTCAGCTTTCCGATGCGCTTTGCTTTTTGTTCCATAGCTTCCTCCGTAACGGGTCAACCCCGTTTTTTTCATCTGTAGACATTCGATGCAGTCTATTGTATAATACTTTTCAGCATTTCACAAGGACTTTTTTGAAAGTGTGGTCATTTATGAAAGTCATCCATCTCATCAGCGGCGGTGATTCCGGCGGTGCCAAAACCCACGTATTGAGCCTGCTGCAAAATTTAAATCAGGTCATCACCGCCCAACTGGTCTGCTTCCGGGACGGTCCCTTTGCCGAGGAGGCGCGGCGCATGGGGATTCCCACCATGATCTGCGGCGGCAATAATATTCCCCGCCAGTGCCGCGCTCTGACGAAAATCATCCATGACGGCGGCTATCAGCTTATCCACTGTCACGGCAGCCGCGCCAACATGGTGGGCGCGCTGCTGCGAAAGCCCACGGGACTGCCGGTGGTGTCCACTGTCCACAGCGACTATAAGCTGGATTACATGGGGCGTCCCTTTGCCCGGCTGACCTTCGGCGCCATCAACGCATGGGCCCTGCGGCATTTGGACTACCGCATCGGCGTATCGGACGCCATGGTTGACCTACTTATTGACCGGGGCTTCCCGCCCGATAAATTCTACGCCATTTATAACGGCATCGACTTTACGCCCCCGCCGCCGCAGGGGGACCGTCTCGACTACCTCCGCTCACTGGGGGCCGATGTAAACGCAGACAGCGTAGTCATTGGCATTGCAGCGCGGCTAAACCCGGTCAAGGATATGTCCACGCTGATTCGCGGCTTCGCAAAGGCCCATGAAAGCTGTAAGCGTCTCCGGCTGGTCATTGCCGGTGACGGTGAGGAGCGGCAGAAGCTGGAGGATCTGGCAAAGGAACTGGGCGTGGAAAAGGAGGTCACCTTCGCCGGCTGGATCAGCGGCGGCATGGACCGCTTCTATTCCACGCTGGATATCAACGCCCTGACCTCACTTTCCGAGACCTTCCCCTACGCCCTGACCGAAGGCGCCCGCTTCCACCTCGCCACCGTTGCCACCGCCGTGGGCGGCATCCCCTATCTCATCGACCAGAATGTGAACGGATATCTCTTTACAGCCGGTGATTGGGAAGCGCTGGGCTCCTATCTGGCGGCACTTGGCAGCAATGACAGTCTGCGGCATGAAATGGGTAAGCGGCTCTATGAAAAAGCCTCCTCCAAATTCTCCATTCAAAGCACAGTGGATACCCAGCTTCACATTTACCGGGAAATTCTTCGCCGCCATAACCGCCCTGCCAAGGAGCGGGACGGTGTAGTGATCTGCGGTGCCTATGGCCGGGGCAATGCCGGTGATGACGCCATTTTGGAGGCCATTTTGCAGGAAATGCGCTCCATTGACCCGGATATGCCTATCACGGTGCTGAGCAAGGACCCCAAGGCCACCCGCCTGACCTACCGAGTCCGCACAGTGGGCCGCATGGATATTCTCGCGTGGAAGGCCGCCATGCGCCGTGCCCGCCTTTATATCAACGGCGGCGGCAGTCTCATTCAGGATGTGACCTCCCGGCGCTCCCTCTGGTTCTATCTCCACAACATCCGGGCGGCGCACAAATCTGGCTGCAAGGTGCAGATGTATGGCTGCGGCATCGGCCCTGTACTGCGGGAGGAGCACCGCCGGCTGGCCTCCAACGTGCTGAACGCCTGCGTGGATGTCATTACTCTCCGGGAGCCGGATTCTTTGAAGGAGCTTCAGTCCATGGGCGTGACGAAGCCGGAGATCCTGCTGACCGCCGACCCGGCTTTGACGCTTCCCGCCGCCGGAGCGGACGAAATTGACAGCGTCCTGCTCCGCGCCGGTATCCCGCCCCACGGAAAGTACCTCTGCTTTGCTCTGCGGAACTGGAAGGGCTTCGCGGACAAGGCCCCCCTGTTCGGTCAGGCGGCAAAATACGCCTATGAGACCTATGGTCTGACGCCGGTTTTTACCGCCGTGGAGAAGCATCTGGACCCCGGCGCGGGTCGGTTGGCTGCGGCCGGGCTGGATATCCCCCACTACTTTTTGGATGACGCCGGAAACGCCAGCACCATCATCGGCGCGCTCAGCCGAATGCGGGTCGTGGTGTCTATGCGGCTCCATGCCTTGATATTTGCGGCTGGACAAGGAGTTCCCCTTGCCGGTGTTGTGTACGATCCCAAGGTCTCCGCATTCCTTCGCTATATCGGACAGGAGAATTTCCGGGCGCTGGATACCCTGACCCTTGGGGACCTGACCGCCATGATCGACTCCATGGCCGCAGCGCCTGTCTCTGCCGAGGCACAGGCCGCCGCTGTGGAAAAACTTCGGCAGACGGAGCAGGTCAATGTGGACACTGCCCGCCGCCTGCTTCAATCTTAAAAAAATCGGAACAGATGGGTTCTCACTCCGTCTGTTCCGATTTTTCCTCATTCTGGCATAGACTGCGCTGCACGGCGATCATGGTCAGAGAGCCGCTGAGCTGCACCAGCACCGCTGTCAGCCACGCCAGCGCGTCATCGTCCAGATTTTGCGAAATGGCTACCGCCAGTGTATTGATGGCCGTGGTAATGGCCAGTGGGTCCGAAGCTCCGCATTTCATAGCATCACCGCTCTATTCTATGCGTTCGGAACGCGGTTCAGCCCTACAGCCGCTCCGTCTGCCCCTTGGGCGCGGAGGGCTCCATGGGAAACACGGTCAGCTTCTCTCCCCCGTCCCATAGAGCCAGCAGTACGTCCCGCTCCTCCCGGTAGCCCTGCCGAAGCAGCGCCCGGTGCACCCAGCTCTCCTCCTTCCCTGCCTGCCGGATATTGCCGGTCAGCAGCCGCCCATCCATGATAAAGGGCGTCTGCACCACTGTTTTTTTCGGTGTCTGCCCCAAATCCGATGGTGTAGCGGGCCGGTCCGTTTCCTTCGGCAGAAAGCTGACAACGCCGTTATGCTCCAAAATTGCCGTTTGAAGCTGGTTTAGATCAAACCACCCGGCAATTCTGCAAAACGTGAGGAACTCGTTGATGTCCAGCTTCGCCTTTTTCAGATTGTCCCGGTAGAGCACACCATCCTCCAGCAGCACCAGCGGCTTGCCGGTCAGAACGCGGCGGGCTGTCAGCGAATGACTTGTCCACGAAGAGATTCCTACCGCCGCAAGGCCATAGAGCACCAGTGCTGTCAGGCTGTTCAGCGGCGCGTCCAGATTCGTTGCCAGTTCCGCCGCCACAGAGCCGATGGTAATTCCCTCCACATAGTCAAACATCGTCATCTGGGATACCTGCTTGGCTCCCATGAGCTTTGTCAGCAAAAACAGCACCACCAGTGACAGCAGCGTTGTCAGGCTTACAAGTCCAATGCTTTTCAGCACATCCATAAAAATACCTCCCACGGCACCTGTTTTCTACAGTATGCCGCGGGAGGACGTTTTTTATTTTGCCTGCGCTTCCTCCGTCGGTAACTCACCGGCATGGTGCGCGTTGGTGTGGACGTTGATAAACTGCGCCTTCAGCTTGGAATACAAAATCGTCTGGCGGGAGTAGAGGCCCTGATAGCCGGAGAGCATATAGCTCAAGCAGCAGGCCAGTGCAAAATACAAAAGGCCCTCCGCGCCGAACAGCTCCACCGCCAGCAGCGTGGACGCCAGCGGGCAGTTCGTTACGCCGCAGAACACCGCCGCAAGGCCCACAGCCGCGCCAAACCCGGCGGGCAGTCCCAGCAGCGGCGCCACAGCACAGCCAAAGGTAGCTCCCACAAAAAAGGAGGGTACCACCTCGCCGCCCTTAAAGCCCGCCGCCAAAGTAATGGCCGTGAACAGCAGCTTTAATAAAAACGCCCACGGGACCGCCACAATCCCCTGCTCCACCGCCGCCGTTACAATGTCCATGCCCGCGCCGTTATAGTCCGTGCCGAACAGCAGCGTCAGTACGATTACAGCCACGCCGCCGCAGGCCACCCGCAGCCACGGGCTTTTGATTTTTTTCATCAGGTGCCCGGCCCCGTGCATAACCACGCAGAATACAATCGATACCACGGCGCACAGCACGCCCAGCACCGCCACACGGATAAACACCCCTGTGCTCTGGGCCGGAATCGCCACGGAAAAACGGGTCGGCTCCACGCCGAGATGCAGTGACACGCCGTAGGCCACCAGCGCCGCCAGCAGACTGGGATACAGGGCCACATGGTAAATAACGCCGATACTGATGACCATGATGGCAAATACCGTGGCCGCCAGCGGCGTCCCGAACAGTGCGGAAAAAAAGGCTGCCATGCCCGCCAGCGTTGCTACCCGCAGGTCCTTATCATCCAGATGGAACACCCGGCCCATACATTGGCCCACCGTACCGCCCATCTGAAGGGCAGCGCCCTCCCGTCCGGCGCTGCCGCCGCACAGGTGCGTTAAAATCGTTCCCAAAAAGATAGCGGGCAGCAGGAAAAAGGGCAGCCTTTTTCCCTGATGCACAGCGTCAATGATGTCATCTGTCCCGAGACCGTCCGTTTTTGTCAGCTTATAAAAGCCCACAATGACCAGTCCCACCGCAGGCAGGCAATACAGCACCCACGGGTGCGCCCCCCGGAACGCGGTCACCTCATGGACGCCGAAGTGGAACAGCGTTCCAATCACGCCGCAGACTACGCCGATAGCCGCCGCGTCCACCGTCCACTTCAAAAGCGTCCAGCAGTATAGTCCCCAGCGCCGCAGAGCGGTCCGGGTCATTCCTTTGTTCATGGTTCTCTCTCCTCAACATATTCTGACATCCCGGCGGGGCTGTCATGCCTCCGTATCGTTGGCCCTTGCCGCCCCGGAAGCCACCGTTGTCATTATAGTTAAGGATTTGCTAAATTTCAAGCAAAAGTGACAGGCTCACTAAAATGTTCTCCCCTGCTGCTGACCGCCGATTGACGCCGCCAGCAGTCCCAGCGCCGCAGGCAGCAGCCACAGGCTCCCGCCCGTCTGCCACATGAGCCATACCGCAAGGCAGCAAACGGCGGCGGCCGCCGCGCAGCCAATACACCGGCTGCCCCAGAAGGCCGCCTGCGGTCCTGCCAGCCAACTCAGCAGCAGATACAGCACCGTCCCCCCGTCCAAAGGAAAAACAGGCAGCAGATTGAAAAGGCACAGCACCGCGTTGGCACCTGCCAATCCGTCGCAGTCCAAAGCCCCGAACAAAACCGCCGCCAGCAGATTGGCTCCTGGTCCCGCCAGCAGACACAGCAGCTCCTGCCCATAGCTCAGATTCCCCCGTGTTTCCATTATCGCGCCCAGCACACTAATTCGCAGCCAGCAGATTCCCGCGCCGCTGAGCCGCAGTGCCAGAATATGCCCCAACTCATGCAGCAGCGCCGCCGACAGCACCAGCAGCGCCGCCTCACCGCCGCAGCTCACGGCAAACCAGCCCACTATCAGAAAAAAGCCGCCGGAGACCGACAGCTCAGGCGGTTTCCACATAATAGACCGGATTGAGGTAGACACCGTCCTTCTGAAGCTCAAAATGCAGGTGCGGGCCGGTAGCCATGCCGGTCTGCCCCACCTCCCCCAGCTTTTCCCCTGCCTTTACAGCGGCGCCGGAGCTGACGCTGATGCGGCTGCAATGGGCATACAGCGTAGTACAGCCGTTGTCATGGGTCACGGTACAGTATTTGCCGTAGCTGCTGCTCTCACCCACGGCAGTCACGGTCCCGTCCGCAAAGCAGCCAATGGCGGTGCCGCTGTCTGCCGCCAAGTCCACACCGTAATGGAAGCGTTCCTCACCCTCTGTGGGGTGCTGCCGGTAGCCAAAGCAGGAGGACAGCGCTCCCTTCACCGGCGTCTGATGGTCAAAGCCCAGAATCGCCTGCCGCATACTGACGTTTTCCGGCAGCTCCTCATCGGAATACAGCACCAGATTCTCTGTATCTACCTCCCCGGCCCCGCTTTCTCCAGCAGGCAGCATATCCGCCAGACGGTGCGCCTTCAGCTCCGTCAGCGCCAGCGGCGTATCCGTGCTGTCCGCCGATGTTTTGTCCGCCTCTCCCACTTCGGGCTGGAAAACCGCGCGGTACACCTCCTCCGCAGCCGACGCCGCACCGCCCTCCCGGGTAAACAGCTCCCCTACCGCCGCGAACACAGCCTTGACGTCCATATTCCGATTCAGCGCCGCTGAAAGCGTTCGGTCAAGCTCTGTCATCCTCCCCGGCAGCAGCAGCTTGACCGCCACCAGCAGTACAAAAAGGCTCCCGCAGACCACCAGCCTCAATAGACCTGCCTGCCCCTTGGCCCCTCCTGCATCCTTTCTGTTTGTCCGATATCCCGCCGCCTGTTTTCTTTTTCCCGGCGCAGGGCTCACCCGGCGTCCTGTCCGTCCTGTCAACATAGGCAAGCCTCCTCCCAAAATTGAGCTGTTCCGGTTCCATATCTATGTCCCTCCGCCCCGGAAAATACCATAGGGTATTTTACTCGCTTGCCTTTCTGCGCCCTTTTGTCCGTATACTTTGACAGGAGCGCCGCCCTTATCCCGTTTTTCGTTTTTTTCGCCATTTTCCACTTGACCTTATGTTAAAAATCTATTAAAATAGTAAATTGCATTGCAATATTATATTATGGAGAGTCTTTCGCTCTCCTTTGAATGGAAAGGCCGATCGATATCATGAAACATCCTTACAAAACCCGAGAGGGCGGCGCGACCGTCACAATCTTCGTTCCTTACGATTGTAAGAATCACTGCCCTTTCTGCATCAACAAGGAAGAATACGGTGATATGACTGGCTTCTCTCTGGAGAAGATCGTGGAAAGCATCCGCCGGATGGACGCCATCACGCCCCGGTGCGATTTTGTGTTTACCGGCGGCGAGCCCTTTGCCGATATTGAAAAGCTCCAGACCATGCTGGACGTTATCCCCACAACTCATCGCGTCTTCATCAACACGACTCTGCCGGTCTCCCAGCTTCAGACCGAGGAGGATATTCTGGCCTTTGCGGAACGGAACAAGGAGAAAATCACCTGCATCAACGTTTCCCGGCACATGCAGCATTATGTGGTGGAGTCCAATGACTCTCTGCTCTCCCGTCTGCCGGTGCCCTTCCGCATCAACTGCGTGCTCTACAAGGACTATCCCAAGGAAAACCTCATTCCCTTTATTGAGCGGTTCCGCAAAATTCCCGGCGCCAGCATCCAGTTCCGCTTTGATTACACGGCAACCACGCCGGAAAATCTCTACGAGCCGGATAAAATTCTCCATGATCTGAAGGAAATTGCCGATTATACCGGGCTGGATGGCTGCCGGATGCGCTGCGGCTTCCACTTTGACTACAAGGGCATGGAGCTGACCTATCACAAGACCCTGCCCTACTCCACCATTGAGGAGACCGACCCCACAGATGGCGTGACCTACGATATTCTCTATGATATCCTCATCAAGCAGAACGGCGATATCCACTCCGATTGGACCGGTGTGAAGATGGATGTCCCTGCCTACGAAAAGGTCACCTTTGAGCCCTATGACCTCAAGTGGCTGGAGGGCGGCCCCCGCAAGTAAACGAATTTGCTTCAGGCTGACAAATCACTTGTGTGATTTGTCAGCCTGTTTTTTATCTTCCATACGAAGTCATTTCATTTTCTGATAAGTCTGGCTTGTATTGCAAAAGCGCAAAAAAGGACGCCCTGTTCAAAATGAACAGGGCGTCCTTTTCCATATTCTATTCGGTTCCGGTGCCGTATCAGCGGTTCAGACTGGCCGCCCAAAGTCCTGCATCGCCAAAGCCCCCGCTGGGGTCTCCGCCCCACGGGTCCACCGGTACCGTCGGCTCCGTAGGCGTTGAGGGCTCAGAGGGAAGATTTTCATCGCCAAAGCCCCCGCTGGGGTCCTCCGTGGGCGGATTGTAATTGGGGTCATTGGGATCCTCGGCCTCTCCGCTGGAATGATCGGGGTCCTCCGGCGTCATCCCGGCATGGACCGGACAGCCGATGACTGCGGGATAGGTCTCGCCGCCATTCGCCGTGGGCGTGGGCTCCAGCCCGATGGCCCGCTTCATTTCGATCAGGTGGAACATACTGTCCGGGTTCTTGGCGCTGTCCGTTGTGATGGATGCGTAGCGAGTCCCGTTTGCCCGGAAATACTCCTCCCGCTCAAAGTCCAGCACGGCTACCTGCTTAACCGCAGAGGACGGGCAGCTATCCGTGGCAAGGCATTTGCCCTCAGTACAGTAATCCACGAAAACGTGCATATCGCAGGACTCGGTGGGAGCAGTCCCCGATGCCACTGTGACCTCAACGATTCGGCTGCCCCGGATATCGGAGGCACACGCGTCCGTTGCCAGCTTGCCGCTGTCAGAACAGACCCGCACCGTTTCCAGACCACTGGAGGGTTTTGAAAAGCTCTTATTGGCCAGATTTTCGTGAATTTTCTGCATGACCGGTTTCCACATGGTAATAGCCGGGTTGCCGGAGGCGGAAATTTTCTCGTTGGTGGAGGGATAGCCTGTCCACACCGCTGCGCAGTAGTAGGGCGTATAGCCCACAAAGTAGCGCACGCGGCTGTCATCGGTGGTACCGGTCTTACCGGCGATGGTCATGCCGCTGAACTTGGCGGAGGTGCCGGTACCGGCGTTGACCACGCTGGTGAGCATCTGGTTCATGAGGTATGCGGTGGTCTCCTTCATGGCAACGTGGGTCTCACCCTCGTTTTTCAGGACCACCTCGCCGTTGCTGTCCCGGACCTCGGTGTACATCTTGGGGGAATTATAAACGCCGTTGTTGGCAAAGGCAGAAAAGGCCGCCGCCATCTCCACGGTGCTCAAGCCGTAGGTCAGACCGCCCATGCCCAGGGGCGAAACAGCCATATCCTCCGGCACAAGGCTCAGCCCCAGCTTCTCCGTGGCGTAAGCGTAGGATTCCGCCACCCCCAGCGCCTGCACGGTCTGCACGGCGATGGTATTGATGGAGCGGCGGACGCCCTCGCCGATCATGGTCCGGCCGGTGTAGGTATTGGGGGAGTTCTTGGGCCACGGCGTACCGTTCAACAGCTCGACGGGGTAGTTATCAAACGTGGTGGCCGGGGTCACGGCTCCGGCATCCAGCGCGGCGGAATACACCGTCAGCGGCTTGATAGAGGAGCCCACCTGATGCTTCTGCACCGCGTAGTTATCCACAAGGTTCTGGGTCTTGGCCCCCACTGCGCCCACCATGGCAACGATGTTGCCCGTATAGGGGTCCATGATGGTAATACCGGACTGAAGCTGCTTACCCTTCGCGGAGTGAATATTCAGGTTGTCCGTATTCTCATAAACGCTTTCGGCAATTCTCTGGATGTCCAGATCCATCGTGCAGTAGATCTGGTAGCCGCTGTTGTTCACAAGCCGCTGCGCCGCCTCATAAGAGATGCCTTTGGCCTCCGCAAGATCATTCGTCACATCCTTGATGAGCTGCTCAACGAACCAGTTGTTGATCTCAACACCGTCCGTCTGCTTGATGACGCTGCTGGCATCGCCGGAGGTATCTGTGAAGTTCAGCGGCTCCGCCTTGGCGGCCTCATATTCCTCTTTTGTCAGGTAAGGCTTGCCGGTGTCGGGATTGACAACCTCCGTCATTTTCTTCAGGATGGTCTCCTGCCGCTGCTTGTTCAGCTCCCGGGGCGTAATGGTTGTACCGTCCTTGCGGGTGTACGTCCGTTCATATTTGGGGTTGTATAGGGACGGGTTATTGGTGATGGCGATGATGCAGGCGCTCTCCGCCACAGTCAAATCCTTAGCGTCCTTGCCGAAGTAATATTCCGCGGCGGTCTGTACACCGTTGCAGCCGCTGCCAAGGTAGATCATATTCAGGTACAGCTCTAAGATTTGCGTTTTGGTGTAATTCTTTTCAAATTCCAGCGCTCGGAAAATCTCCTTGACCTTACGGTTGATGGTGTTCTGATTTTCGCCGGTCATGTTTTTCAGCATTTGCTGGGTAATGGTGGAGCCGCCGTAGCTGTCATTGCCGCCGGTAAGCATCGTCACCGTTGCGCCCAGCGTCCGCTTCCAGTCTACGCCGTGGTGGCTGAAGAAGCGCTCATCTTCAATGGAGACTGCCGCCTCCCACAGTCCCGGCGCCATATCGCCGATGTCCACCCAGACGCGGTTTTCCTGTCCGTGGACCTTCTGGAACTCCACCCACTCGCCGCTGTCCCGGTTCTGGTAGTACACCACGGAGCTCAGGGCCATGGTGTAATCCTCTGCCTTCACATCCAGTGTTGGCAGCAGGGATGTATTGACATACTTCATAAAAATGCCGAACAGCATCGCCACAGTGCACACACCCACCAACATCAGCGTCAGCACTGTCATTAAAATACCCTTGGCCACGCCGTCGGTCCGGTTTCTCCGCTGCTTCCGGGGATGTCCGACCGGCTCCTGTGCCCGCGGGCTTCTTCTCTCGTCCATGAGGACCTCCTTTTTGCATTACTCAAAGCGCCATATAGGAATGGCTGCATACTACACCATTATCAGAGATATTATATCATCCCCTGTCAACCTTAAAAATGTCGGTTTCTCCTGCCAAAAAGTTTCCGTACTGCTCCGTTTTTTGGAAAACTCTTTGTTTTCTTAACGTCCGACTGCAAAACTTCCACCGTTTTTCATCTCTTTTGCTCTTGCAAAGTCTGCTGCTTTCCGCTACAATAGCATCAAATCACCGTGCGCCGCTTTGGTGCCCGGTCCGAGAAAGGGTAAACGAGATGAGTGAAGAATTCGGCCCCACCTTTATTACCGTAACGGATGAGGACGGCAAGGAGCTGGTCCTTGAATTTGTGGATGCTCTGGAATATAACGGCCAGATGTATCAGGCCTTCTTCCCCGCCGAAACCGAGGATGAAAACGAGGATGACCCCGATAACGGTCTGGTCATTCTGAAGGTCATCCATGAGGATGGCGAGGATATGCTCTCCACGCTGGATTCCGACGAGGAGCTGGAAGCCGTATACGAGCAGTTCATGGAGCTGCTGTTTGACGACGAGGAGGAATAACCGCCTCATCGTCCGGGAAAACTGACACCATGCCCTGCGGGGTGCGTGATAGATCTTTTTTTAACCCACATTTCGTTATTCGGGATGCCGCCTCAGTATGTGGCTCGCAGGCCTCCCGGCTGCCGTTCGCGGCTGGAAGTTGGAAGCGGTAAAGCATTCTGGAAGCAACCCACCT
>ENA-ORCM01002132-ORCM01002132.1-human-gut-metagenome-genome-assembly--contig:-NODE-2132-length-14915-cov-6.054050_pt1 | contig 14915 bp, 12 predicted proteins | sample MGYA00242906_ERZ507928 | MGnify/ENA primary metagenome ERZ507928 (study PRJEB26167, sample SAMN06115497) | human gut metagenome | host: Homo sapiens | place: China:Shanxi | collected 2015-05-07...
AGCGGAACATTCACTATTATATCAGGCTCAGTTCGTTTTGTCAAGTACTTTTTTCGAGTTTTTTCAAACTTTTTCGTTCCTGACTTTTGAACTTCATCGCCGTCAAACAGCTTAGTTAGAATACCAGACATAGCCAGAAATGTCAAGCACTTTTTTCGATTTTTTTCATTCTTTTTTTCGAGGCGCACTATTTGCATAGTTTTGGGCACATTCTCCTGTGTTTTTTCCCTGTTCATACTACTATAATATAATATAATATCATTATCAAACTACATTTTGATTCCTGAGGTGATTTGCTTGCAGTTCTGGAAAATGAACGGAGCCGGCAACGACTTCATCATTCTTAATAATCTAAATGAGCACCTGCCGCAGAGCAGTTTCCCGCTGCTGGCCCGGACGCTTTGCGAACGGCATCTTTCCATTGGCGCCGACGGCCTGATGGTGGTGGACGCCCCCACGCAGGGCGGCGACTATCGGATGTGGTTCTACAATTCTGACGGCAGCCTCGGTGAAATGTGCGGCAACGGCGCCCGGTGCATCTGCCGGTACGGATATGAAAACGGTCTGGCCGGTGAGATCCAGACGGTGGAAACCACGGCGGGTCTTGTGACCGGGCTGCGAATCGACCGCCGTCTCTACCGCATCCGGCTCAACGATCCCACTACAGTTCAACTGGATATTCCTATCGAAATCGACGGCGTTCGCTATACCGGTTCCTATTTGGAGCTAGGCAATCCCGGTCTGCCCCACGCGGTGATCCCCTATCACGATCTGGCGCAGGCAGACGAAAACGAGCTGCGGGAATTAGGCCGTGCCATTCGGCATTATAAGGCATTTCCCAAGGGCGCAAACGTCAACTTTTATGAGCTGACCGGCGAGGATGAGGTGTTTGAACGCACATTTGAACGTGGCGTTGAAGATTTTACATACGCCTGCGGTACCGGCACTGGCTGTGTTGTGACAGCCCTTACTTTGCAGGGGAAAGTCAGCGGCCATCAGGTCAAGGTAAATATGACCGGCGGTCAGCTGATCGTTGACGCAGATCGGGAAGGCAGCGCCATCCGGGATCTGTATCTCACTGGTCCCACCAACATTGTTTGCAAAGGCGAGGTTACGGACGAAGACCTGAGCCTTGTGAAATAACCCCACCCAAGTGTTTTAGGAGGAACTTCTATGGACAAAAAATCTGTCGCAAAAAACTATCGCTTTCTGGCGATCCTGTTGGGATGCATGATTGCCGGCGCTCTGGTAGGCTGGTTTGCCCCTGACTTCGGTCACGGCATCGCCTTCCTCGGCACGGTGTTCATCAACATGATGTTCTGCATCGTGGTGCCGCTGGTGTTTGCTTCCATCGCCGGTTCCGTGGCCAACATGGAAAGCAAGGAACGTGCCGGTAAGATCATGGGTACTACCATTGCCACCTTCGTCATCACCGGCGCTATCGCAGCCGTCATCATGTTTGTGCTGATGAAGCTGTTCCCCCCGGTGCTGACCCCCTGGGCAGATATCACCGCTGAGGAGATCGGCGAACACGCCACCATGACGGAAATGATCGTCAATTTCTTCACCTCCAGCGACTTCGTGGGTCTGCTGAGCCGCCGCGCCATGCTGCCCCTGATCGTATTCTCCATCCTGTTCGGCTTCTCTGTACAGTTGACCGGCGGTAAGGACTCCATCGTGGGTAAGTGGCTCTCCGGCCTGTCTGACGTGATGATGAAATTCGTCCAGATCATCACCTACTACGCTCCCATCGCTTTCTTCGCCATCTTTGCCGATCTGGTCGCTACCTACGGCTCCGATGTTGCCGCGGGCTACGGCCGCGCCATGCTGGTCTACTATCCCCTGTGCTTCATCTATATCTTCACCGCTTTCCCCCTGTTCGCATGGTTCGGCGGCGGCAAGGGCGCTGTGGGCATCATGTTCAAACATATTGCCCGTCCCGCTGTGGTGTCTCTGGGTACCTGCTCCTCTGTGGCTACCATCCCCACCAATCTGGAGGAAGCCAACGAGACCGGCATCAACAAAGACGTGGCCGGCATGGTCATGCCTCTGGGCGCTACCATGCACATGGACGGCTCCTGCTTCTCCTGCGTGCTGAAGATTGCTTTCGTGCTGGGTGTGTTCGGTGAGCAGCTCAGCTGGTCCCGCCTGCCCTTCATCGTGCTGGTGGCCGTGCTGTCCTCCGTGGGCATGAGCGGCGTTCCCGGCGGCGGCTACATCGGCGAGTACATCATCTGCTCCATCTTCTTCCCCACCCAGATGGAACTGGCCTTCCCCATTCTGGTGGCCATCGGCAATCTGGTGGATCCCCCCGCAACCATGATCAACTCCGCCGGCGACTATGTGGTAAGCTATATTGTCTCCCGTTTCGTGGAAGGCAAGGATTGGCTCCAGAAGCAGTTGAACAACGGCTGATTCCCGGCGCTTCGCAATGAAATCTTCAAAAGGCCAGTTGCATTGAGCAGCTGGCCTTCTCATATTCAGCAAAAAGCGTCTCCGAACAGCAAACAATCGGAGACGCCCTTTTTTTATTCTGCCTACAGGCTTACGCTTGTTCCATCCGTTCCTTGACCGCCTTGCCGGTGGGGGTAGCAGCCAGACCGCCTAAAGCCGTCTCCCGCAGTTCCACCGGGATACGGCGGCCTACTTCGCCCATGCAGTCGATGACCTCGTCCACCGGGATGCGGCTCTCGATGCCCGCCATTGCCATATCCGCACAGCTGACGGCGTTCACCGCGCCCACCACGTTCCGCTTCACGCAGGGGACCTCCACCAACCCTGCCACCGGGTCGCACACCAGCCCCAGAAGATTTTTCAGCGCCATGGCCACCGCGTGGCCGATCTGCGCCGCGCTGCCTCCCTGAATGGAGGCCAGCGCCCCCGCCGCCATAGCAGACGCCGTGCCGATCTCCGCCTGACAGCCGCCGGCCGCACCGGCAATGCAGGCCCGGTAACCGATGACCGCCCCGATGCCGGATGCGGTATACAGTGCCTGAAGGATCTGCTCCTCCGATACCATTCCTGCCTGAAACAGCGGCACCAGCACCGCAGGCAGAACGCCGCAGGCGCCCGCCGTCGGCGCCGCCACGATCTTCCGCATACAGGCGTTGGACTCGCCGACGCTCAACGCAGTGGCGACCACTTCCCGCAGATACGCGCCGCAGAGACCTTTGCCGCTTTCGACATATTGCCGCATTTTCTCGCCGTCGCCGCCTACAAGGCCGCTGCGGGAGCGTTCCGTCCCCTGATAGGCTGTGACGGATTCCAGCATAGCCTGCCATGTAACCCGCATTTTTTCCATGGACTGCTCCGCCGTCACCTGCCGCTGCTCCATGTCCGTCTCCAGAACGACCTGCCAAAAGGGGATCTGACCAGCCGCCGCTTTTTCAAAAATCTCCTGCATGGAATCCAGTGCCATGGTCAGTCCTCCTCCTTTTCGTAATAGATCACATTGACCACACAGGGTACCTGCTCCAGCTTCTTTCGGACAGCTTCCGGCACCGGCTGGTCGATCTCAAAAATGGTCATGACACTGCCGCCGCGGCGGTCACGCATCAGACTCATATTGGCAATATTGATGCCGCCGTCAGACAACTCCTTGGTCAGATGCGCCAGCTCGCCGGGAACATCCCAATGCCGCAGGATCAGGGTATTGAAAATGCCTGTGAAATTCACCGCTACGCCGTCCAGCTGATCCACCCGGATCCGTCCGCCGCCGGTGGACGCCGCCTGCACGCAGGTTTTTCTGCCGCTGGCGCCCTCCACCGTCAATACCGCCGTGTTGGGATGCGCCTCCCGCAGTTCCACAGGGTGAATGGTAAATTCCAGTCCCTGCTCTCCCGCCGCCGCAAAGCTGTTGGGAATCCGCAGATCGTCCGGCTTCATGCCCAGCAGGCCCGCCACCAGCGCCCGATCCGTTCCGTGGCCCCGACCGGTCTCCGCAAAGGAGCCGTACAGGCCAATGTCTGCTCTTACCGGCCGTTCGCCCAGCAGCGTCCGGGCCATCCGGCCGATCCGCACGGCCCCCGCCGTGTGGGAACTGGACGGGCCAACCATAATCGGCCCCAGGATCTCAAAAATGTCCAGCATTTCCATCCCTCCTGTCTTTTTCTGCTATGATGGTAGCATATGCCCGCTTTTTTTACAAGCCGCTTTCTGCGGGAATCTGTCCGCCGGAAAGTCCCTGTGTAAGACCGTCATGGCTGCACTGCAAGGCCGATAGATCTCCTTCAAGAGCCGCGATGATCCCGCCTTGTAAAAGCCCGCAAGCGCGCCGCCTTTTGTCATTCAGTTATCTTCCCTTGACAGCAAAACCACCGTCTCCACATGGGCCGTGCCGGGGAACATATCCACGGCGGCGGCCCGCACTGCCTGATAGCCCAGCTGGCCGAAGAGTTTCACATCCCGCCCCAGTGTAGCGGGGTCGCAGGAAACGTAGACCACCTTCTCCGGCCTCATGGCCGCTACGGAGGCGACAACCTCCGGCGCCAGTCCCTTCCGGGGCGGGTCTACCGTGACCACATTCGGCCGCAGCCCCTCCGCTTCCAGTCTGGCGGCAATATCCGCCGCGTCGCCGCAGAAAAACTCCGCGTTTTCGATGCCATTGCGAACCGCATTCTCCTTGGCGTCTCGGATGGCCGGCGGCACGATCTCCGCCCCAATGACCCGCTTTGCCGCTTTGGCAAGGCACAGGGTAATGGTTCCGATACCGCAGTAGAGATCCAGCACCGTCTCCTTGCCGGTCAGGCCCGCAAACTCCAGCGCCTTGCCGTACAGCACCTCCGCCTGATCCCGGTTCACCTGATAAAAGGACGGCATGGACAGTTTGAATTCCAGCCCGCAAAGGGTGTCCATCAGGTAATTCTGGCCGTAAAGCGTGCGGTATTTGTCGCCAAGAATCACATTGCCCCGGCGGGTATTGCTGTTCAGCAGGACGCCTACCGTGTGCGGGACTGCTGCGGTGACGCAGCCTGCCAGCTCCGGCTCCCGCGGCACCTTGTTCCCGTTGACCACCACGCAGCAGAGGCTTTCACCCCTGCGGTTCACCCGGACGCAGACGTGCCGCACCAGCCCCTTTCCGGTGGTCTCGTCATAGGCAGGGATCTTGTAGCGCCGCATCCACTCCCCCACGGCCTGCGCGGTGCGGTCGGCAGCTTCCGTCTGGATCAGGCAGCGGCGGATGGGAACCACTTTATGAGTCCGGGCCTGAAAAAAGCCGATGGAGCCGTCTGCCCCCACGGGATACTGGCTTTTATTCCGATAATGCTCCGGGTTCTTCGCCCCCAGGATCTCCTCCACCTGTAAGGTAAGCCCGCCGATCCGGGTCAGAGCGTCCTGCACCCGCTGGCGCTTGGCCCACAGCTCCTCCGGATAGGTCAGGTGCCGGTAGGCGCAGCCGCCGCATTTGCCTGCATGGGGACACTCCGGCTCCATGCGGTCCGGCGAGGGACGGCGGATCTTCACGATCTCTCCGGCGCAGGAGGTTTTCATCACCTTCGTGATCCGAAGGTCAATCTCCTCCCCCCGGACGGCGTGTGGCACGAACACCACCGCGCCGTTCACCCGCGCGATCCCCAGCCCGTCGCTGGAATAGCCGTCGATCACCGCCGTATAAATCGTTCCTTTTTCCAATGCTTCCATGGGATTTTTCATCCTTTTCAAGTTCTTAAGAATTTCCGTTCAGATACAGGCAGGGAGTGCCGCGTTGACAGCACTCCCTGCGGATTCTTCTATTCTACAATCATTCTTCCCATTTGTCCAGCAGCTGACGCAGCTGTTCGGCCCAGCGGCTGAGGGTCTTGTTGTCCCGGCCCTTGGAACGGCGGATCACGTCCACCAGACGCTGACCCAGCGCCGCCAGACGCTCATAGGCGGCAGTGACCTTCTGGCCGCCCACAGCCTTGACCTTCCGCTCCGGCAGATAGCCGGTGGCCACGATCTTGTCCCCGATCAGATCGTAGACCTCGGTATACTGAGGCGCATGGGCGGTAAAGCCCAGCTTTTCCACGCTCTCGGCAAAGTAGGGCGCTACCTCACGGTCGCCGTGAACGATGAACACGCGCTGGGGCTTGGGCGCCTTGATATCTGCGATCCACGAGAGCAGATGATCCCGGTCGGCGTGGGATGAAAGTCCCTGGAAGTTGACGATTTTTGCGTGGACGGCAATCTCCTCACCGAAGAGCTTCACACTCTTGGCGCCTTCCAGCAGGGAGCGGCCCAGCGTCCCCTCTCCCTGATAGCCCACGAATACCACGGTACATTCCGGCTTCCAGAGGTTGTGCTTCAGGTGGTGCCGGATTCGGCCGGCGTCGCACATACCGGAGGCGGAAATGATGACCTTGGGAATACCGTCCTCGTTCAGTCCCTTGGATTCCTCCACCGTCTCCGTCATGCGGAGGTTGGTGAAGCTGAACATATGGGTGCCGTCCTGCACCAGCGCCAGCGCGTCGGCGTCCAGATAGCCGTCCAGATCGCCGGTGAAGATCGTGGTCGCCCGGCGGGCCAGCGGGGAGTCGATATATACGGGGAAGTCCGGGTTGGACTTCACAAGGCCCTTGTCCTTGATTTCCCGGATGAAGTACAAAAGTTCCTGGGTGCGGCCCACGGCGAAGGCGGGGATCACCACGTTGCCGCCCTTGGCCATGGTCTCGTCAATGATCTTTGCCAGATCTTCCGTGTAGCTCCACACCTCGGTGTGGTTGCGGTTGCCGTAGGTGGATTCCATAACGACGTAATCCGCACCGGCGAAGTGGCTGGGATCCCGGATAATGGGCTGATCCACGTTGCCCAGATCGCCGGAGAAGATCAGCTTTTTCGTGACGCCGTTCTCCGTGGCGGTGACGGTGATACAGGCGCTGCCCAGCAGGTGTCCCGCGTCGGCAAAGCGGACGCTGACGCCCTCGAACAGCTCCACATCCTGTCCGTACTCGCAGGTGGTGACGTACTGCTTCACGTTCTCCGCGTCCTCCACGGTATACAGCGGCTCCACCTTGGGCGCACCGGAGCGCTCCGCCTTGCGGTTTTTCCACTCCGCGTCGGACTCCTGAATGTGGGCGGAATCCTGCAGCATGATATCCATGAGGTTGGCCGTCACACGGGTGGTGAGGATGCGGCCCTGAAATCCCTGCTTCACCAGCATGGGCACCCGGCCGGTGTGGTCAATGTGGGCATGGGTGATGAGTACGAAGTCGATGCTGCCGGGATGGAAGGGCAGCGCGCCGTTGTCGATCTCGTCCCGTCCCTGCTGCAAGCCGCAGTCAATGAGGATCTTCCTGCCGTTGACTTCCAGACAGTGGCAGCTGCCGGTGACGCACTGATCAGCGCCGTAAAAGCTCAGTTTCATAGGGGCCTCCTTTTATTTTTCACAGATGACGCAAAGCATTTCTTTTAGAATATCTTAACACAGGGGCGTGGAAAGTACAAGGAAGGTTTTGTGAACTTTTCCAGTCATTCGCGCAAATTTGCCGGAATCCATGGAAACTTTTTTTATTCTCTCACGTCTGTTATAATAGAGAAGTATAGAATCTGTTTTGTAATTATCGAAAGGAGCGGTCTTCATGAAGAACGTGTTCATCCTCTGCTGTGCCCTGTGCCTGCTGATCCTCACCGCCTGCGGCTCTGCCCCCAAGATCAGTGAAGAAGCATCTGATTTAGAGGTCAACACCCATGAAGGCGTCACCATGACGGTGGTGGATGGCTCCGCCTATCCGGGACAGGTCAAGGTGACGATCCTCAACGCCACGGACACGGAAATCGACAGCGGCAACAGTGCTGATTTCTTCCTTCAGGTAGAACAGGACGGCCAGTGGTATGATCTGGAAGAAAATGGAGACTTTGCCAACACGGCGGAAGCCTATATCTTTGAAAAAGACACGCCGAGGGAGATGACCTTTCAGTGGGCCAGCCGCTACGGCTCTCTGGATGCCGGCCACTACCGGGCGGTCAAGTGGTTTTTTGAGTTTCATGAAAACGAGACGGAACGGGACAAGCGGATCGTGGATTTTGCACTGGCGGCGGAATTCGATATTGCGTAAGCGCACGCACGCCGGCAAAAATAGCGGGCTGTACGGAGCAGGCTCAAAGCCTGTGCCGCACAGCCCCATTTTTTTGTACCGGTCCGATGTATCCGCCGTTTTTTCAGACCAAAAGCCTGTTAAACGATTATCTATTCTGACGCATTGATATTTTGTAAACTTTTTTCGTATCTTTTCCATTTTTCTTTGCAATCTGGGAGATGATATGCTATAGTATGCTTGTTTTATTGTGGGTGACTATGTTCTCCCTTAATCTATAAGGTATAATCTCTCCCGCCCGACGCCGGGCGGAAGCGTGAAAGGATGTTTGTAACCAATGGGCTTTCTGAAATCTATTTTCGGCGATTACAGCTCCCGCGAGTTGAAATCCATCTATCCCATCGTGGATAAAATCGAAGCCATGGCCGACGAATACAAGGCCTTGACCGATGCGGAGCTTCAGGCCAAAACGCCGGAGTTCAAGGAGCGTCTCGCCAACGGCGAAACGCTGGACGACATTCTGCCGGAGGCCTTTGCCACCGTGCGGGAGGCTGCAGACCGGGTGCTGGGGATGCGTCCCTACCGGGTGCAGCTGGTGGGCGGCATCGTGCTGCATCAGGGCCGGATCGCCGAGATGAAGACCGGCGAAGGCAAAACGCTGGTGGCCACCCTCCCCGCCTATCTGAACGCGCTGGCTGGCAAGGGCGTCCACATCGTCACCGTCAACGACTATCTGGCCAAGCGTGACTCCGAGTGGATGGGCAAGGTGCATCGCTTCCTTGGCCTGAAGGTGGGTCTGATCGTTCACGGCCTGACCTCTCAGCAGCGCAAGGACGCCTACGCCGCCGACATCACCTACGGCACCAACAACGAGATGGGCTTCGACTACCTCCGGGATAATATGTGCATCTACTCCAGCGAGCTGGTGCAGCGGGGCCACAGCTTCGCCATCGTGGACGAGGTGGACTCCATCCTGATCGATGAGGCCCGTACCCCCCTGATCATCTCCGGGCAGGGCGAAAAGTCCACCCAGATGTACGATATGGCGGAGATGTTCGTCTCCCGCCTGAAGAAAAAAGTAGTTGTGCAGTTGGATGACAAGGAGGAAGAAGATTCCAACATCGACGCCGACTACGTTGTGGATGAAAAGGCCAAGACGGCCACCCTCACCGCCTCCGGTATCGCCAAGGCGGAAGAGTTCTTCCATGTGGAGAACCTGTCCGATCCCTCCAATGCCACGCTGAATCACCACATCAATCAGGCTCTGAAAGCCCACGGCACCATGAAGCGGGACATCGACTACGTGGTGAAGGACGGCGAGGTTATCATTGTGGACGAGTTCACCGGCCGTCTCATGTTCGGCCGCCGGTACTCCAACGGTCTGCATCAGGCCATTGAAGCCAAGGAGCACGTCAACGTCAACAGCGAGAACAAGACGCTGGCCACCATCACCTTCCAGAACTACTTCCGCCTGTACGACAAGCTCTCCGGCATGACCGGCACGGCTATGACGGAAGCCGAGGAATTCGGCACCATCTATAATCTGGACATCGTGGAGATCCCCACCAACCGCCCCAACCAGCGCGTGGATCACCACGATGTGGTGTACAAGACGGAGGCCGGCAAGTTCCGGGCCGTCATCCGGCAGGTGAAGGAATGTCATGAAAAGGGACAGCCGGTACTGGTTGGCACCGTGTCCATTGAGAAGAACGAGCTGCTGAGCCAGCTGCTCCAGCGGGAGGGCATCCAGCACAATCTGCTCAACGCCAAGAACCACGAGAAGGAAGCGGAGATCGTGGCCCAGGCCGGTAAGCTGGGGGCCGTCACCGTGGCCACCAACATGGCGGGCCGTGGCACCGATATCATGCTGGGCGGCAACGCCGAGTACCTGTCCCGCGCCGATCTGGTGAAGGCCGGTTACTCCGAAGAGGTCATTGTGGACGCCACCGGCTACGCCGAGACCGACAATGAGGAAATTCTGGCGGCCCGGAAGCTCTTCGCCGAGCGGATGGCCTATCACAAGGCCATCATCAAGGAAGAAGCCGAAAAGGTCCGGGAGGCTGGCGGCCTGTTCATCATCGGCACCGAGCGCCACGAATCCCGCCGGATCGACAATCAGCTCCGCGGCCGTGCCGGCCGTCAGGGCGACCCCGGCGAGACCCGGTTCTACATCTCTCTAGAGGACGATCTGATGCGCCTGTTCGGCGGCGACCGCATCCAGGACATGATGGAGAAGTTTGATCTGGATGAGGACACCCCCATTGAGAACAAGATGCTGACCCGTGCCATCGAAAATGCCCAGACCACCGTGGAGAGCCGCAACTTCCAGTCCCGTAAGTCCGTTCTGGAATACGACGACGTGATGAACAAGCAGCGGGAGATCATCTATGCCCAGCGCCGTCAGGTGCTGGACGGCATGGACATCAAGGAAACCGTGCTGAACATGATGCACACCTCCGTCAGCAACCATGTGGCGCTGGCCTTTGGCGAAAGCCAGCATCTGGACGCCGCCCGGTATCACGAAATGCTCAGCGGCATGGAGGGCATCTACTTTGCCAAGGGCGCTGTGGAGTTCTCCGACGAGGAGATCCCCTCCAAAACTCAGGAGGATTTCGACGAGGCATTCACCGCCGCTGCCGAAAAGACCTACGAGGCCAAGGAGCAGGAGGTCACCACGCCCATCATGCGGGAGCTGGAGCGGGTCATCATGCTCCGGGTGGTAGACGAATACTGGATGGATCACATCGACGCCATGGACGATCTGAAGCAGGGCGTCCGGCTCCAGGGTTACGGCAACAACAACCCCGTGGACGTCTACAAGCGGGAATCTCTGGATATGTTTGAGGAAATGGTCTCCGCCATTCAGGATGAAACCGTCCGCCGTCTGTACTCCGTCCGGCTGAAGAAGGATGAGGAAGTCAAGCGGGAGCGGGTCGCCAAGGCCACCGCGGAAAATGTAGGCGGTGACGGCACCACGCCCAAAAAGCAGCCGGTGAAAAAGGTCGTGAAGATTGGCCGCAACGATCCCTGCCCCTGCGGCAGCGGACTGAAGTGGAAGAAATGCACCTGCAAGGAGTATCACCCCGACCTGTGATCCGCCGTCCATCCGATTTTCTGCCCCGCAGGGCGGACATGGCTGAGCCATGCCCGCCCGCGAGGCATCATCTCTTTGCCCTCTGGTTTTCCGGAGGGCATTTTTTGAAATATGAGACAGTGAGGTGTACGCAATGCCCTTTCAGCAGCGCGAGCAAAACGGTCTGGTGTGGTTCACCGCCGATGTGCTGAATCAAATTCCCCACGGCTTTTCCACCCGGATAGGCGGCGTGTCCCCCGCCCCGTGGGACAGTCTGAACCTCCGTCCCAATCAGGGGGACGGCCCGGAAGCCCTCCGGGAAAACTACCGCCGCTTCTTCGCAGTTCTGGGGCTGGATGAACACCGGACCGTGCTGAGTCAGCAGACCCACACCGCCAACATCCGCCGCGTCACCGCCGCAGACGCTGGGAAGGGCGTCGTTCGCCCCCGCGACTACACGGATGTGGACGCTCTCATTACCAATGAAGCAGCTCTGCCCCTGACGGTCTTTTCTGCCGACTGCGGCACCGTGCTGCTGTACGATCCCGTCCGGCAGGCTGTGGGCGCGGCCCATGCCGGCTGGCGGGGCTGCGCCGCCGGGATCGTGGAAAAAACAGTGCAGGCCATGGAGGATGCTTACGGCAGCCGTCCTGCGGATCTGCTGGCCGCCCTTGGCCCCTGTATCGGCCGGTGCTGCTTTGAAACCGACGGCGATGTTCCCGCCGCCATGCGGGACGCTCTGGGGACAGACGCAGAACCGCACATGGAGCGCCGGGGCGCCAAATTCCATGTGGATCTGGCCGGTCTGAACCGCCAGTGGCTGCTGCGCGCCGGTCTTGTGCCGGAGCATATCGAGGTTTCCGGTATCTGCACCGCCTGCCGCCCGGATCTGTTCTGGTCCCATCGGAAAATGGGGGATCAGCGGGGCGTGCAGGCCGCTGTCATCGCTTTGAAGGAGTGCCTATGAAACGAATCACCGCGCTGGCAGCAGCCCTGCTGCTGGCCCTGTCCCTGCTGACCGGCTGCGCGCAGATCGACGAAGCGGAGGAGCCGCTCTTTCCCCCGGAAGAAGATCCGGCCCCGGAGGAGACGGCCGCCGCTCTCCCCTCCGCCTTTTCCCTTCCCTATCTGGCAGGGCAGCCACTGAATCCCCTGACCTGCCCGGACGGGATGCAGCAGACGGCAGCTTCCCTGCTCTATGAGGGGCTGTTCCATCTGGACGGGCAGTTTACGCCTCAGCCCCTGCTGTGCGCTTCCTACACCTATGACCCGGAAGCCCTGACCTATGTTCTCACTCTGCGGCAGGGCGTCGTCTTTTCGGACGGCTCCCCCCTCACCGCCGCCGATGTCAAAGCCACCCTCACCGCCGCCCGCAGCTCCGCCCGCTATGCCCCGCGGCTGGCGGATGTGAAAAGCATTTCCGCCGGGAACGGCACCGTGACGCTGACCCTCTCCCGGCCCAACAGCGCCCTTCCCGCCCTGCTGGATATTCCGATCCTGAAATCCGGCACCGAGAAAAAGGACATCCCCACCGGCACCGGCCCGTATCTCTATGATGAGAGCAGCACCCCCTGCCTGCTGGCCAGCCAGAACTGGTGGCAGGGCGGCGGTCAGCCGGTGGAGCGGATCGTTCTGACGGAAACCGCAGATGCGGAGTCCATGCTTTACCGCTTCACCTCCCACGACGTCCAGCTTCTTGTCTCTGACCTCACCGGCACGGATTCCGTGACCGTTTCCGGCAGCGTCCGCTGCACGGACGCCGACACCTCCGTGTTCCAGTATCTGGGGATCAACACCACCGTCAAGCCTTTGGATGACGCCGCCTTCCGCCGCTGTCTGTCGCTGGGGCTCAACCGGCAGGCGCTGGTCAGCGGGCTGCTGTCCGGCCATGCCAGAGCCGCCCAGTTCCCCGTCTCCCCGGTGTCGCCGCTGTACCCGTCGGAGCTGGATACTGCTTTTTCCGCCACCGCCTTTGCCGACGCGCTGGCCGCCTGCGAGACCCGCCCCACCCGCACCCTGCGGCTGGTGGTAAACAGTGAAAATGCCTTCAAGGTCTCCGTGGCCCATCAGATCGCCGCCACATTTACCACCTCCGGCATTCCCATGGAGGCTGTAAGTCTGCCGTGGGCGGAGTATACCGCCGCTCTGGCCGCCGGACGCTTCGACCTGTATTACGGCGAGGTGCGCCTGCTGGCGGACTGGGACGTTTCCTCCCTGCTGGCCACCGGCGGCAGCCTGAACTACGGCGGTTGGAGCGACGCCCAGTGCAATCAGCTGCTGGAAGCCTGCCGCAGCTCCGCAGGCCGGGAGACAGCGCTGAACGCCCTGTACCGTTATCTGCGGGAGCAGACCCCCATCCTGCCGGTGTGCTTCAAGACCGTTTCCGCCCTGTATGAATCCGATGTGCTGGAGGGGCTGACCCCCACCGCCGCCGAACCGTTTTACGATCTGAACAGCTGCGTCATTCACCTGAGCGTGGGCTGAATCGGCCCGTCCCCCCGAAAACAGTCATGGAAAAGATTCCTTGCGTGACATTCCGGCAGATTTTTGGTACGCTTGGGGCGAGGTGAAGCGTATGCGTGACATTGGGAAAAACATCCGGGATCTGCGGAAACGGCAGAACATGACGCAGGACGAGCTGGCCGCGCGGCTGTTTGTCACCCGGCAGACCGTCTCCAACTACGAAAACGGAGTTTCCCAAAGTTAAAGATACCACACCATAAACCCACGCTTACGCATTACTTGCCATAAACAAAACATGGAGGTAATGAACATGAACGAACTGAAACAGAGAAAGACAAAAAACGGAATTGATTATGTACTGGTCGGAGATTATTATATCCCAGATTTGAAATTGCCGGAGGAAAATCGCCCTATTGGAAAGTTTGGGCGATTGCACAGGGAATTTCTGAAAGAAAAATATCCGGCGAGATATAGCGAGCTGATATTATCCTGCAAACTGTGGTCATATCTTGCAGATGTGAACGAACAGGCGCAGGAAAGGCTGGATACGATTATCGCACAGATGAAAGTTGCCGAGGGTGTCACCGAGGAACTGAAAGCGCACGATCAGATAGAATGGGTGCGAAGATGCAATAGCATCTGCAACAGAGCGAAAGAAATCGTGCTGAGCGAAATCGTATACGGCTAAACAGAAACAGGCACGGACTTCATCACTTTAAAGATGAAGGCTGTGCCTGTTTCTGTATTTTCGGGGCAAGGATGGGGAACTGGATAGTTTCAGTTTTCTATTGGCAGACACGAAAATATGGGGTATCCAAAGGGGGCAAACGCTCCTTTTGGCACACGACTTTGCATGGCAAAGTGTAGTGTGTTATACGCTCTGTCGGCGTTGCTGTGAAAATGCTGTAGCACACGGGGCATGCTACTGATTTGAAAGAGCAGGAAAACAGGCTGTATTTGTGGTCGGGGAAACCATAAATGCAGAGCTGGTTTCGTCAGCAGACAGGGCGTATATGAAACTTCCGGCTCATTATCTTTTATTATCATGCCATCGTTCTAAATTATTAATATTTTTTTGTCACCTCGAATAAAAACTTTCATACTTTTTCAATACCAGTTTTCCAAACTCTGCCCCAAATTCTTCGTCATCTTCATCATCGAGTAGATAAATAAAATCGCTTTTGAATTTTCCAATCCGACTATCTCCAAAATCAAGAACTCCACATACAACATTTTCATCGTTAAACAATATGTGGTTGAGACTAAAGTCACCATGTAGCAAAACGAAATCTTTTCTTTTGATGGGCAAGATCTGTTTTTCATTATGTAGATGATACAAAAAACTTGCTATAATTTCTGCATTTTTA
>ENA-ORCM01002139-ORCM01002139.1-human-gut-metagenome-genome-assembly--contig:-NODE-2139-length-14857-cov-13.113396_pt1 | contig 14857 bp, 10 predicted proteins | sample MGYA00242906_ERZ507928 | MGnify/ENA primary metagenome ERZ507928 (study PRJEB26167, sample SAMN06115497) | human gut metagenome | host: Homo sapiens | place: China:Shanxi | collected 2015-05-07...
GTGCGGATCGACGCTCCGCCTCGGCAGATGAGTCTGGGGGATACCATCGCCGTAGTGCTGCAGGATCTGGAGCAGCGACGACAGCAGCTTATACGATTACCCTGAAGATGGTAAATGATGAGGAAGGATATATTGCCGGTCCTTTTTGGAAGGAATTTAAGGCAAATCTGAAAAAGGGAAGTATCCTGGGGGTTATTGCATTGTTTGCGTGTTATGCGGTATATCTTGATTTTCAGTTATATCATGTAGCGAAGCAGCATAATATGATGTTTTTGATCGTTGGTGTGATCGGTATCTATCTGATCTTTATGCATATAGTATTCGCATTTCCGTTATTGGCACGCTATGAAAACAGCATCGTCAATACAATGCGTAATTCCTATTCCATAGCAGCGAAGTTTCTTGGCAGGACAGCATTTCTGGCAGTACTTCTGGTGATTGAGATGGCTATTATCCTATGGAATCTGACTACGATGTTTGCCGGACTTTTGATCGGACCGGCGTGTATCATTCTTACGATCAGTGGATTTGCCAATTCCTTCTTTACGGTTATTGAGAGAGAAAATCTCATGGCAGAGCAGGAGGAAAAGGAATCAACGCATCTGAACGGAGAGCCTATATCAGGGGATGAGGATGATATATAATACAAACAAAAGAGTGTATTTCGTGTGCTTTTATGGAAGCTGCACGATTGACATAGTATAATTGGGTAGGTGTAAAACACAATAAGAAAGAAAGGATGGATATTATGAGAAAAGGATTGGGAAAGAGAATGCTTTCTATGCTCCTTGCAACCAGTATGGTAGCAGGAACAACCGTTGCAGCCACAGGATGTAAGTTTGGCAGCAACAGCAACGAGCCAATTACCCTGACTGTATACAGCCAGGTAGCAAACTCATCAGGATTACAGAAAGGATGGGCAGCAGATATCATTAAAGAGAAATTTAATGTAAAGCTGAATATCGTACCTGAAGAGAGTGGTACATTCCAGACAAGAATGTCAGATAAGGATCTTGGAGATATTATTATCTGGGGTCATACAGATGACAACTACGCAGCAGCAATCAAGGCGGGTCTGCTCTATGATCTGGAGGAGGATGACATCCTCAAAGAAAATGCTCCATATGTATATGACAATATGCAGGATTCACTTGCAAAGAATAAGAGACTTTCAGCAACAATTCTTGGTGATGGAAATGACAAGCTTTACGGATGGGGCGGCGAGGTTGCTACATCTAGTAAAGATCATCAGTCATTCTTCTATACCTGGGATACACGTTGGGATCTGTACAAGAAGATGGGATATCCAAAGGTTAAGGATATGAACGATATGGCTGATCTTCTTAAGAAGATGCAGAAGATGGATCCGAAGGATGATGCAGGCGGAAAGACATATGCTGTTTCTCTGTGGCCTGACTGGGATGATGCAATGGTTATGTATGTAAAGGCAACTGCAACTGCATACTATGGATATGATGAGTTAGGTATCGGTCTTTATGACCCTGCTACAGGCAAATATCATGATGCACTTGAGGAGAATGGTCCATATCTTGAGATGCTGAAATGGTACAATAAGCTGTATCGTGAAGGTCTTGTAGATCCTGATTCTATGACACAGACATATGAGCAGATGTCAGAGAAGGTAATTAACGGTGGTGTACTGTTCTCTATCTTTAATTACTCTGGATCACTTGCATTCAATACTGATAAGCATATGAAAGAAGGTCAGTATATGTATTGTATGAAGCCAAGTGAGGCATCTCCTATCGTTTACGGTATGAGTACTCTTGGTACAGGTTATACAACATCTATCGGTGCTAACTGTGAGTATCCGGAGCTTGCACTGGAAGTACTGAACTACTTCTGTACTCCAACCGGACGTCTTGAGTACGCTTACGGTCCTAAGGATGAGTGCTGGTACTATGATGACAATAAGAAAACACACCTTACAGAACTTGGTGAGTCTTGTAGAAAGGTTCTGAAGACTAAGATGCCGGATCATGAGGGTACATTCCAGGATGGTCAGCTTCAGATGGCTGTATCTACATGGAATATTGATGCTGAGAACCCTGAGACAGATGGTGAGACTTACAATGCTGAAAACTGGGCTTCTACACAGGAGTCTTCTAAGTATGACATTCAGGAAGACTGGAAGAAGAAGACAGGCTGCGAGGGTATCAACGATTACATGGAGAAGGGTAAATATACTGTATCTCCGGGAACCGATTACTCTGCAAGCGCTAAGTCTGATGAGTTAAAGACTGTATGGAAGCAGGTAACAGATACCATCAAGAACGAGTCTTGGAACGCTCTTTATGCTAAGAACGATGCACAGTTCGACAAGGCTGTTGCAAAGATGAAGAAGGATACTGCCGGATATGGTTACGATAAGTGTCTGGAGTGGTCTCAGAAAGAGGCTGCTACACGTAAGTCTCTGGAGGATCAGCTTCAGAACTAAGCGTGAGAGATATTCGCGTATTCAGGTAATTATTGTATGAAACATACAGTATATTGCTAAAGCAGTAGATACATACAGCTCTGTGGAGTGATCCACAGGGCTGTATTTTTTGTTTCCGGAATAGTGTAGCAGGCAGTGTGCAAAGTTCTGTAAATGTCTTGCACTTCCACGAGAAACGTGATAGGATAGTTAACAGCGATTTTGTAAGGGGTGCAATTCGCTTATCACCAGAAATACCGAGTGTTCGAGACCTTCCACTCGTAAAACAAAACTAAAGGAGATTTAGAAATGAAGACAAAAAAACTCTATTTTATCACACAGGCAGCGATGATTGCTGCAATCTACATTGTAATGACAATGTTTATCAACACGTTTAATCTTGCATCAGGAACGATCCAGATCAGAGTATCAGAGGCACTGACAGTACTGCCATTCTTTACCCCTGCTGCAGTACCCGGACTTTTTATCGGATGTCTGTTAAGTAATCTGCTGACAGGAGCGATGCTTCCGGATGTGATCTTTGGCAGTCTGGCAACATTGCTGGGAGCATTGGGGAGCTATGCATTGAGAAAACATTCCTTTCTTGTAACTCTGCCGCCGGTTATTGCCAATATGGTGATCATACCATTTGTTCTCCGCTATGCGTATGGTATGACGTTTGTGGTTCACGGTGTGGATATATCTATTCCGTTTCAGGCATTAACAGTGGGAGCCGGTGAGGTCATAACCTGCTGTATTCTTGGAAGTGTATTGATCAAGGCATTGACTCCGTATCGTCATCTGATCTTTCAGAGTGACGGGGATAGTGAGAAGCAGCCGGTTGCAGCCAATAATGCAGTCCGTCACAAATAAACAAAATGAATTGAAAAGGTCATACCCCGGAGAATATAAAAAACAGAAAGATATCTGTTAGAATAGAAATATATAACTTAAAAAGACAGCAGTTTATGAAGCGATTTCGTATCGGTTAAATTCATAAAAGGCTGTCTTTTTTTGAGATGGATTTGCATTATAAAATATATGCTTAAGAAATAGATTATACGAATCATATATCATTCCGTCGAGGCTTCGTTCATAACCTGACAGACCGTGTCAAGAATAAGCTGGGAGGTATAGGGGGAGTCATCGGACAGCACAACCTGATCCGGGGCAATATCCTGAGCAAGCTGGTCGGAGATTTCCTTTACTGCCGGCTTGATCAGAGGATACATGGTTTCTACAGATTCCTTCAGATTGACTACTTCCACGGATTTTACGCGGTCTTTATCCAGAGAGACCCGTAGATTTATTTTGGATTCCCCAAGGGTAAGTTCACTGCTGTATACCCCTGCTATGTATTTACCTGAGCTTGTGGATGCAGATTTTTTGGAGCCGGAGATTGCCGCTGGGGAAGAGGTGCCGGCACTTTCTTTTCCCTTGCCCGGCCAGAACATAAAGAAAAGAAGTACGAGCAGTAAAATGCCCAGCCCCACAAAAACAGCAGTATAAATAATTTCCTTCATTTGAAAAATGACAATTCTGGTACGCGACATAGGAAAACCTCCCAATATGATAAATTTCCGGTTATTACAGTATATTCCAAAAGGAAAAAGATAGAACAAGGATACGCTTTTCTTGCGGTAGAAAATAACGTATAATAAAGAGGTATTATTTGAAAAAGAAAATTATAGCGGATTAAGTATAATATTTTTGAGGAAGACAGGAATGGGAGGCATAAAATGGCAGTTTATTTCGTACTGGGAGGTTCCGGACGGGGAAAATCTTATTTTGTGAATCATACCGTTGTAGAGAGGGCACAGGCGGAAAAGGACAAAACCTTTCTGATGATCGTGCCGGAGCAGGCAACGATGCAGACTCAGAAAGAGATTGTTGATATCAGTGAACATCAGGGGATTATGAATATAGAAGTGCAGAGCTTTGTGCGCCTGGCATACCGCATTTTTGGAGAGACAGGTATGACGAGTCTGCCGGCGTTGGACGATATGGGCAAGACGCTGATCCTTCATAAGGTACTGCTGGAGCAGGAAAAGAATTTACATTATTTTGGAAGGAATGTCCATAAAAAGGGATATGTAGCAGAAATCAAATCCTTTCTTTCGGAAATGATGCAGTATGGAATTGATGAAGAAGGACTGGATGATATGATTCAGGCTGCCGGCTCCCGTATGGCATTGAAAAGCAAGCTGGAGGATATGAAGGTGGCATATCACAGTTTTCGCACATATCTGAAAGACAATTATATCACGTCCGAGGAGGTACTTACCGTATTAAGTGGTGTGGTGTCCCAGTCGAAGCTTTTAAAGGATGCGGTGATCTGTCTGGACGGATTTACCGGGTTTACGCCGGTGCAGTATCAGTTGATCGAGGAGCTTATGCGGGTCTGCAGCGACATCTATGTGACGGTGACCATGGACGAGTCCCAGGAGCTTTTTCAGCCGGGAGAAAAGCATGAATTGTTTTATCTGAGTAAAAAAACGACAGCACATTTTCTGCATATGATCAAAGACAACGGAATGGAAGAACCGGAAGTTATCCGGGTGGGAGAGGAGATTGAAAAAACAAGATTTCATGATTCAGAACAGCTGGGGTATCTGGAACGGTCATTGTTTCGATTTCCGGTGAAGGCATATCATCAAGGTGCTGTTGAAGGAGATGACAGAGAAGACATCAGTATTCATCTGTTGAAACAGCCACAGGAGGAGATTTCCTTTGTGGCGGAGTGTGTCAAAAAGCTTCGACGGGAAGGATACCGCTATCGGGATATTGCTGTGGTGGCAGGAGATATGGAGGTTTACGGACCGTTGGCGAGAGATATTTTCGGACAGGCGCAGATTCCATGCTTTGTGGATCAGAAAAAGACCATTCTTGCTAATCCACTTGTAAATATGCTGGATGCCCTGCTGGACATGATTCAGTATGATTTCCGGTACGATACGGTAATACGGTATCTGCGGGGGAAATACTCTATGCTGAGCCCAGAGGAAACGGACCTGTTAGACAATTATCTGCTGGCATCGGGGATTCGCGGAGCGGGCCGATGGAAGGGAGAATGGAACGCAGCCCAAATATATCCGTTCCGGGATGAAGAACAGGGGCAGGAGTTTAATCAAAAAATAAATGATATCCGTCAAAATGTATGGAAAAACATTGAGGAAATATATATCAGCATCAAAACAAGGAAGCACACAGTCAGAGAATTTGCAGAAGCTCTCATACAGTTTATGGAAGAGCAGAATTTCTATGGAAAGCTGACGGAAGATGTAGAAGCCTTTCGGCAAATAGGAGATGCGGGGGCTGCCAAGGAGTATGACCAGATTTACGGCATTATACTGGATGTGCTGGACCGGCTGGTAGAGCTTTTGGGAAGTGAGAAGATGTCTCTCAAGGAGTTTCGGGAGCTTTTGGACACCGGCTTCAGTGAAGCGAGAGTGGGATTGATCCCGCCGGGGGTTGATCAGATTGTCGTAGGCGATCTCACCAGAACCCGGTTAAATCATGTGAAGCACTTATTCTTTCTGGGAGTCACGGACGCAAATATTCCTTCCAGAAGTGGTGGAGGAGGTATCCTGTCAGCGTCAGAGAGAAGCTTTCTGGAGCAGGAAGATTTCGAGATGGCACCGACAGAACGTCAGAAGCTTTATACAGAACAATTCTATCTGTATCTGACCCTGACCAAGCCGGAGGAGCATTTGTATCTGTGTCTGTGCGAAGTAGGAAATGACGGTAAGGAGCAAAAGCCGGCATATCTTATTGAGCGGATGCGCAGATTGTATCCGGATATCGTGATTCATGTGGAAGATCAATGCCTGGATGCTGTCCGTATTTTGGGACAGGATAAAGGTATGACATACCTGATCAAGGGGCTTCGGGACAGGAGTATTGAGGATATCGGATGGCAGCAGATCTATACCTATTATAAGGAGCATGATCCGGAGGAGTTGCAGAAAATACTGGCAGCAGCCTTTTATCAGCCGGAAAAGGCGAAGCTTGTCCGGGAGAATGCAGAACTGCTGTACGGCGACACACTTTATGGAAGTGCATCCCGATTTGAGTTGTATGCGTCATGTGCATACCGTCATTTTCTGCAGTATGGTCTTCATTTGGAAGAACGGCAGGAAAGAACCGTGGAATTTTATGATATTGGAAATGTGATCCATGAAACACTGGAGCTTTACACGAAGGATCTGATCCTGCATAAGAGAAGCTGGCAGGATGTGGAGGAAGGCGAAAGAAGACAAAAGGCGGAGCAATATTTTCAACAGGTGGCAGAGCAGTACAAAAACGGGGTGTTGCAGGATACGGCAAGAAACCATTATCTGATGAAAACTATGAAACGTGTGCTGCACCGGACAATTGCGGCGATCTCATCACAGATGGGACAGGGGAATTTTGAGACAGTCAGCAGCGAGCTTCGTTTTGAACAGCTTCACGGTCCGCTGCGGCTGCGGGGAAGCGTGGACAGAGTGGATCAGATGACCGGAGAAGATGCGGAGTATATTTCCATTGTGGATTACAAGACAGGAGACAAGGATGTATCATTGTCGGATTTCTATTATGGTCTACAGATGCAGCTTGTTATTTATCTTCAGGCGGCAGTGGATGCGGCAAAGGGAAAAACGGGAAACCGGAAAAAGATCATTCCGGCCGGTATATTTTATTTTCATCCCCAGGATCCGATTCTGGAATCTGTCGATGCAAAGGACAAGGAAAAGAAACTGATAAAAGAGTTTCGAATGAAGGGACTGCTCAATGAAGCTGATCCGGTGGTAGAGGGAATTGGCGGAGATGGAGTGACTTCAACGAAAAACTGCGTAGCGGAAAAGGAGTTTAACTACTTTATGAAGTATACGCAGGATACTTTGGAAAAGATGAGTGAGGATATTCTCGGAGGTGCGATCGAAGTAAATCCATATCGCCGGGAAAATGATAAAACGTCTTGTGAATATTGTCCATATCACGGGGTTTGCCAGTTTGATCCGCGGCTGGGAAACAAATACCGCAGTCTCATGAAATTAAAGGATGAGCAGGTCTATATGGAATTAAAAGAGAAGTATGCTAACGAGGCAAAGACAGAATAGGAGGGGAACGGGAATATGGGAAGTATGAAGTGGACAGAGGATCAGCAGCGTGTCATTGACGCAAGGGACAGCAATATTCTCGTATCTGCGGCAGCAGGCTCCGGCAAGACGGCAGTTCTGGTGGAGAGGATCATACAGGAGGTGACCGATGCCGAACATCCTATTGATATTGACCGGCTTCTGGTGGTGACATTTACGAATGCAGCCGCCGGGGAGATGCGCCAGCGTGTGGGAAAGGCACTGGAGGAAGCATTGGTGGAGCATCCGGGAGACAAGCGTCTGCAGAAACAGCTTTCTCTGCTTCACAATGCACAGATCACTACGATTGACAGCTTTTGCCAGAGCATTATCCGCAATTATTTTCATGTGATCGATCTGGACCCGGTTTTTCGCGTGGCTGATGATACAGAGATTAAATTAATGAAGCAGGAAGTACTGGACGAGGTATTGGAGGAGTGTTATCAACGGGCGGAGGCAGAACCGGAGACAGAGGAAAACAGAAATTTTATTGCCATGATCGATGTGTTTTCTACCGGACGAGATGACAGTGCAGCCGGAAATCTGGTGCTGGATGTACATAATATGTCCCAGAGTGCGCCATGGCCGGAGGACTGGCTGAATGGGATCGTGGACATTTATGAAAAGAAGACAACAGACTGGATAACAGAGCTGCAGGGATATGTGGCAGATATGCTTGAGGGATATCTGGCTCAGGCGAGACGGACGCTGGAAATATGCCGGCAGGATGGTCCGGAAGAATACGAGCCGGCGATTTGGTCCGATGTAGAGCAGCTGGAACAATGTGCGGCGGTGTCGGATTATGAGGATTACGCAAAGTATATTTGTGGTTTTCAAAAGAAAAAGCTTGCTTCCAGCAAAGCAGAAAATAAAAAAATTATTCAGGATATGAGAAAAACTTATATCGACAAGGGAATCCGGAAGCTGGAGGAGAAATATTTCCGGGAGGAGCTGCAGGGTCCCTATGAACAGATGGCACCGGCAGTCAAAGGTCTTGTACAGACCACGAAGCTGTTTGAGGAGGCATTTTCTGTCCGGAAGAGAGAGGACGGTGTGCTGGATTTCAATGATATGGAGCACTTTGCGCTGCAGATATTGGTGGATCATGAGCAGGGGGATGTGCCAAGTGCGGTAGCAAAGGAGCTGCAGGAGTATTATCAGGAAATCATGATTGACGAATATCAGGATAGCAGTTATATCCAGGAAGCTCTTTTGTCCAGTCTGAGCCGGGCAGAGCAGGGACAGCGACCGTATCTGTTTATGGTGGGAGATGTAAAGCAGAGCATTTACCGTTTCCGGCAGGCACGTCCGGAGCTGTTTAATGGGAAATACGAGGCGTATGGAAGTGACCCGGAAATGGGACAGAGAATAGATCTGCATCAGAACTTCCGAAGCAGGGAAATGGTTCTGGAGTCTACAAACTTTTTATTTGAAAAGATCATGCAGAAGTGTCTGGGAGGCATTGTCTATGACGAAGCGGCAAGTCTGGTGCCGGGGGCAGTATTCCCGGAGGATTCTCACAGGACAGCAGGCAAAACACAGGTTCTGGTGATCCAGGGGGATAAAGGCTTTATGGACAAGGACTCTCTGGAGGCATCCGTGATCGGTGAAAAAATACGGGAGCTGGTACAGGGAGAGGAGCCGTTATTTATTAACGATAAAGGAGATTACCGGCCGGTGCGTTACCGGGATATTGTGGTGCTTTTGCGAAGTCCGTCCCGAATTACGGACAAGTATATTGAGGTGCTTTCCCAGATGGGGATTCCGGCGTACACCGAGACAAAGACAGGATATTTCAGTTCCATGGAGGTAGAGGTGATCCTGAATTTTCTGCGGGTTCTGGACAATCCACGGCAGGATATTCCGCTGGCATCGGTTCTTCATTCGCCTTTGGGGGGCTTTACGGATAATGAACTGGCGGAGCTTGGAGCGCAGCAGCAGGGAATCAATTACTATGACAGTTTAAGAAATGCCGGGGGAAATATATCGGAAAATACCCGGAAAAAGGTGTCCGGTTTCTTGGACATTATAGAAACATACCGGCAGCGTGCCGGCGTTCTGCCGGTGTATGATCTGTTGCAGCAGATTTACCGGGAAACAGGATATTATCATATAATGTCGGCAATGCCGGCAGGAGAAAAACGTGCGGCAAATCTGGAGCTGCTGCTGCAGCGTGCACTGGATTATGCCGGAAAAGGAAATCATGGCATTTTTTCCTTTGTACAGTATATTGAAAATATGAAAAAATCCCAGGTGGATTTTGGAGAGGCATCTCTGGTTAATGAAGGAATGGATGCAGTACGGATCATGAGTATCCATAAAAGTAAGGGACTGGAGTTTCCGGTGGTGTTTCTCGCAGGAACAGCAACGCAGTTTAATCTGATGGATGCCAGGGGAATTGTTAAGGATAATGACTACGGCATTGGGATTGATTATATTAATCTGGAGGAAAGATACAAGAAAAAAACACTGTTGAAAAATTTCCTTGCTGACCGTTCGGTGGCAGCGACATTGGCGGAGGAGATCCGCGTGCTGTATGTTGCGTTGACCAGAGCGAAGGAGCAGCTCATCATCACCGGCGTGTCTAAAGATCTGGAAAAGGATCTGGGCAAATGGAGTGATCAAAGTCCGGAATATTGTATGGCGGATCTGATCTCGGCGAGAAGCTATTTGTCGCTGATCATGCCTTTGGTTCTTGATGCGTCGGCAGCGCCTTATTTTGAGGTTGAAAAATGGGACAGCAGTATGGTGACAGGACGGGTAGCAGAGAGTCTTGTGGAGGATGAAGAAATCTATCAGAAGCTGCAGAACTGGGAACAAAATATCTGTTATGATCCGGAGATTCAGGAGGAAATGAAGTCTGAGGATGATTATCATTATCCGTATGAGGCGCAGCTGCAGATACCGGTAAAAATATCGGTGACGGAGTTGAAGCGTATGGAGCTGCAGGCGCAGAAGCTGGAGGAGGATGTGTGGGCTGAGGCGACAGATGTGCCAGAAGTGTTTGGTCAGGCAGAAGAAAGACAGTCTATATCTGTAGAATACATGGAAGATGAAACGAAAGATGAGGGGGAGAAAACGGAGGAAGCTGCCCGCGAGACCGAAATTCCGAAACCGCGGTTCCTGCAGGGGGAGCAAAAGCTTTCCGGAGCGCAGCGGGGTACCGTATATCATTCCATCTTTGAGCACCTGCCATATGAGCGTATGGATGAAAATACAACTCCGGCGGTATTTGCGACATGGCTGGATGAATTTACGGCGAAGGGATATCTGACGTCATCGGAAAAGGACATTGTTTATGCAAAGGACTTCTGTACGTTTTTGCGGACAGATCTGGGAAAGCGAATGAGAAAGGCCGCAGAAAACGGAACACTTTACAGGGAGCAGCAGTTTATGATGGGAATTCCTGCGCAGAGACTGCATCCGGAGATTTCGGGAGAGGATACGGATACCGTACTGGTACAGGGAATTATTGATGCATGGTTTATGGAGGACGAGGATATCATACTGGTGGATTATAAGACGGACCGCGTAAAGCGGGATATTCACGAACTTGTAGAAAAATACCGGATCCAGCTGGACTATTATGCAGATGCATTACAGAGGGTAACAGGACGTAAGGTGAAGGAAAAAATAATATATTCTATTTCGAAGGGAGAGTCCATTGAAATAGAATGATGTTAAAAATTAATGGTATTTGATTTTTAACAGATGCTACGGGAAACTTTGTTTAAGCGTAGAAAGAGAGGGAAAATCGTGAGATCATTTTTTGAAAAGAAACGTAAATTTATGGTATGGAGCATTGTAGCTGCAATATGTATCAGTGCCGTTCTGCCTCCGATGGGGCAGAGTGCCTGTGTGTCGGCGGCTGCTTATCCGACAGCCACGGCACGTCCATCGGCCACAGCTTCCGGCGGTGGCATTGTCAGCCCGACACCGAAGCCGACACCATTGCCGGTAGTGACGGCAAAACCCAAAGCGGATATTTATTTGAAAAATGCACATCAGGATATTATATTAACCGTGGGGGCAGCAGGTGAATTTGATCTGGAATGGAAGGAGTTTACCGGGTATGCGTTGGAGAATCTGACAAAGCTTCGTTACCGCAGCGGAGACAGCAGTATATTGCAGATGACGTCAGATGGCGGATATCGTGCGCTTAAGACCGGAAGCACTACTGTGACCGTGACCGGATGGGATGGCAGATATGACGAGATCATGCTGGAAAAGACGTATACTGTTTATGTATATCCGGATATGAGCGGGGTATCTCTGGCAAAAAAATCCGTGGATATTTATATTGTAAAAAACAGCTACAGCGCAGATCACAGTGTTTCCATTGATATTAAGGGAGGAGATACCGGTCTTTTTGATGAGGATGAAAACGAAGATCTGACCTATGAGGTTTCCTCATCAAATAGCAAAATGTATGTATCAGCGAGAGTGTCTCAGGGAAAGCTGATCCTTTCCTGCAGTGACGCCGGAACGACTACCGTCACGTTCCGCTTGTATGACAAAGAATTTCAGATACAATTAAAGGTATCAGTGGTTGAAATATCGAACACCTCTGTTTTGCTGGTACGCCACAAAACAAAGAAGCTGAAGATCAAAGGCTACAGCGGAAAAATTCAGTGGAAATCAAGCCGTCCGAAGGTGGCATCTGTTTCTGGAAAGGGAAAAGTCCGGGGCAAAAAGGAAGGGAATACCATTATCAGTGCAAAGATCGGAGACATTCGTCTGGGCTGTGTAATATCAGTTACCACTGCAAAGAAAAAGAAGGTTATCCGGTGTGCACAGAGAATTGCTTCTACCAGTCAATACAGTCAGCCAAAGCGCATGGTGAAGGGGTATTATGACTGCAGCTCACTGGTGTGGCGTTCGTATTCCAAATACGGTGTTAAATTCGGGGCTTCGTCCTATGCACCGACTGCGGCGGGAGAGGCGGAATATCTGGCAAGACGTCATAAACTGCTGAAGGGTGGATTTAGTCAGAAAAATGCTTTGAAGCTCAAGTTTAAGGCGGGAGATCTCATGTTTGAGACAGGCGCATCCAATGGCCGGTACAAAGGAATCTACCATGTGGAGATGATCGTAGGATATGAGTTTTATGGCTGGGATCAAAGAAATAAACCGGTCGTTGTAGTGAAATGGGCGAATCGTCCGGATGGACATTATGGATATGGAGTTGGGATCGTAGGAAAGATGTAGCAGGACAAAAATATATTCAAAAATGGATTTTAAGACAAATTGCTTGACCTTATCGCTAGAAAGATTTATTATTTTATAGAAGGTATAATGGTACAGATATTTGTGGAGGTATAGTTAATTATATGAGGATAGCAATTTGTGATGATGATGTTATTTTATGTCATCAATTAGAAGGTATTATTCTCGGTTTTGGTAAAAATGAGGATGTGCCGGTTCAAACTTCTGTGTTTTTTGATGGCAAAGGTCTTTGGAAATATATGAAACAGGGAAATCATTTTGATCTGATCTTTCTGGATATCGAAATGGAGCAGATGAATAGTATCGCCACAGGGCGGGCGATTCGGGATACTCTTGGCGATGAGGAGTGCAAAATCGTTTTCATCTCCAGCCGCAGAGATTATGCCATGGAGCTATTTGCGATACGCCCCATGGATTTTCTGGTGAAACCGGTTACACAAGAAAAGCTCAAAGCAATATGGGAATTATATAGCCGGCTTTACCAAAAGGAACAAAACGTCTTTTATTATCAAGTGAAGGGAAATAAGAATTATATTGCGTTTAACCGTGTTCGGTATTTTAAGGCAGATAACAGAAAGATAGAAATATATACGATCAGTGGCAATGTGATCACGTTTTACGGAAAAATATCAGAGGTGAAAAAGCAGACAGATGCCGGGAGATTTATTCAGATCAGCCGGTCCGAGATTGTAAATTATAATGCTGTTGAGGAATACCGGGAGCATATGTTAACTCTTCGTGGGGGAGAAAGACTGCCTGTTGTGGCCTCCTGACGGAAAGCAGCAGGCCTGCAGATGTCAGATTATATGGGGGAGATGATGTAATGTATACCGCATTGTTTTTATTGTCAGAGTTATTTTAATAGTTCCCCATTATATAAGATGCTGAGGGCGTTAGCCGGAAAATGCAGAATATGGAAATATTTTTACGGTATATTCAGGACACTTGGTACAGCTTGTGATACTTGAAATGGTGGTAAAAATTATTGGACGAAAGCAGCCATAAATTCACAGCGTATCAGTTGGAGAGTTTTTTTGTAATCTCTGTGGGAAGCATTTATTTGGAAATAAATAAGTTTATATCTGAAAATGATCCGTCAAAATCCAGTGTTTGTAACGGCTACCTGCATCATTATTCTTCTTATGGATGTGTGCATGACATGTTGTCTCAGGAATATCAGAGAGCAAAGAAAAGCGAAATACTAGCCCTGAAAAATGAGGCATATCAAAGTGAAATAGATAACATGAAAAATCAGGAATTGTCTATACGCCGGATGCGACACGATATAAAAATAGATTTTCTGTTCATGAGGTGCTACTTATCATGGGAAACAGAGAAATATATATGAATATGGTATGCGGCAGTTGATTATGTATTTTGGTGATTTGGTTGGTATCCTTATCATAGGAATGTATGAAAATGCTGTATGGGAAACACTGGGGATTGCAGTATTATTTATGTTGCTGCAAAGATATGCAGGAAGTTACCATGCACCGGTACGATGGTTATGCTATGTGGGAAGCATGGTAATGATCATAGCTAGTGTAGAGGGATATTTGACACTGCTGGATCAGGAAATAAACATTTGGTTTCTGTTTATATTAGCCGGAGGCATTGTATTTTTGTCGCCGGTAGAAAATAAAAATAAGCCATTGGATGAAAAGGAAAAAAAAGTATATAAAAGAAAATGTATACAGATATGTGTCATATATATTATTATAAGCGTTGCTTCTAAAATATTATCAATAAATGAAGTTATTAATATGATAGTAATTATATTTATTGATGTTATTCTTCTACAGATTGCGGGAAAAATAATACGATATACACCAAATAAATAAATTCATAACAATACAAGCCCAATTCACAACATTGGGCTTTTATTGTTATGAATTTGTTGCATAATGAACGTAGTAACAATGCAATCGAAAAAATGAACAAAAGAGAAATGGAGGGAGACGATGAAGTATTTAAAAGAACAACACAAAAAAGTGTCATTAGGAAAAATTGTTGCGACAATGGCTTTGGCAATCGCAACGGTTACATTACCCCTTTCCGATTAGGAAAATAAGAATGT
>ENA-ORCM01002143-ORCM01002143.1-human-gut-metagenome-genome-assembly--contig:-NODE-2143-length-14843-cov-2.721929_pt1 | contig 14843 bp, 17 predicted proteins | sample MGYA00242906_ERZ507928 | MGnify/ENA primary metagenome ERZ507928 (study PRJEB26167, sample SAMN06115497) | human gut metagenome | host: Homo sapiens | place: China:Shanxi | collected 2015-05-07...
ACCCTCCCTACCACCATCATCCCAACCATCAAAAATAATTCACAAAACCCAATCAACCCCTCCTATACCTCATAAACCATAATATTATCCAAAATCATATAACTAAATATATAGAAAAGTACATAAATAAAGATAATACCAAAAATGATCAGTCCGATATTGATCTGTATCTGCTTATGAAATTTTATAATATTATCATTTCTTTTCAAAAAACTGCTCCTTGGCATGTATAATCGCGCCTTACCTGTCCCATACTATCTAAAAAGGAGGTTATCATGAAAGGTTTAGATTATACATTACTCACTCTTGTAATCATCGGTGCAATCAACTGGGGGCTGATCGGCTTCTTCCAATTTGACCTCGTGGCCTTTATCTTTGGCAATATGTCATGGCTATCACGTATCATATATGCCCTTGTCGGTCTGAGCGGACTATACATGATCAGTGCCTATGGCAGAATCCGATCCAATTAAACTTTTATCATGTAAAAAGGTGTTCTCATATAACGAACACCTTTTTTGATACCTTTATCTAAAGTGATAAACAAATCTTTGCATTTAATTCTTCCGGCAATTTTTCCTCTTTTTGTGAAATGCTGAGGACAAAATTCACATGGAATGTCTTGCTGATCACGGATAACTTGTCGATCGCCAGACGAAGTCCTTCTGAGGTGTCAATGTATGCCAGTGTGAGAAAACTATCAATAAAGATCTTCTCAATGCTATTGTTCTGCGAGATCACACCACATAAAAATCCGATCAGTTCATCCGTATCATTGATCGGATAATCCGGCATATTGATCATGCGCACACGAGAATCCAACTGGTACATATATTTGGGACTCTTATCAATGTAAACAAGTGTCCCCAGCACTGTTTTGATCTCCTGATTGACGCGCTCCAACATGTGCTTTGTCTTTCCCGTTCCTTTTTCTCCAACAATAATCTCTACCATAGCGTCCACTCCTTATCTGTGCTTTACGATGGTGCTTCTCCGAATGTATATAACAATTCATTCATGAGATAATATAAATTCAGCGTACAATCTGAATTATATACAATAGAAATGATCGGCTGGTTCTGGTCGTTATAAGAGTAAAGAACCAGACAATAGCCAGCTTCGTAGGTCGTACCGGTCTTGCCGCCAACTACGGTAAACCCTGCCGGTGCGCTCTCCTTGCCATTTAGATAACGATTGGTCGAAACCCAGGTCTGTGACTTTGCCTGCCCGTCTGCCCCGGTATAAGAGACATCATAGGACGGCGTACTGATGACCTGTAAAAAAGTCTCATTCTGTACGGCTGCCTGAAAAATCAGATACATATCATAAACGGTCGTATAATGATCGTCCTCATGTAAGCCGTGCGGTGTCACAAAATGGGAATGTGTTGCCCCAAGTGCGGCTGCCTTTTCGTTCATTAACTTTGCAAAGCCTTCTTCACTGCCACCGATCGTCTCTGCTATGGCGATAGCGGCATCATTACCGCTGCGGAGCATCAGACCATATAATAGGTCTTTTAGTGTCATGGCATCCCCTTCCGCCAGATTGGCTACGGAAGAATCCGATGTCTGGTCGGCTGCATGGGCACTGACCGTCACCTGCGTATCTAAGTCTGCCTGCTCGATCGCAACCAGACAGGTCAGTATCTTGGTCGTGCTTGCCGGATACATTTTGCCAAATAAATTCTGTCCGTAGGTACACTGACCGGTCGCCAGATTAAAGACGCCTCCGGCTCCGGCAACATGGGAATCCACCTGATCGATCCCGAAATTGTCCTGATCGGTCACACACAGATTGCTACCGTAAAAAGATACATCCGATATATTATTGACCTTTGTGATCCCGTATTGATAGGAAGTCGTCTCCAGATCATATGATGTCTGATCAGTGCTCTCACTCCCGCAGGAGACAAGCCCCAATCCAAGACAGGCGACTAACAATAGGGAAAGCAGTTTATCGATACATTTCACGCCACTCAAGATCTCCTCTATCTAAGGATTTGATTAGAAGTTCCGCTGTCGCAAGATTCGTTGCCAATGGGATATTGTTGGCATCACAACAGCGTGCGATCGTGTTGACATCCGGCTCATGGGATTTGGCAGTGAGCGGATCGCGCAAAAAGATCACAAGGTCGATCTCGTTGTGCTCGATCTGTGCAGCCAACTGCTGGGTTCCTCCCAGATGTCCTGCCAGATATTTATGTACGGAAAGATTGGTCACCTCTTCGATCAATCTTCCGGTCGTGCCTGTGGCATACAGGTCATTTTTGGATAAAATCCCACGATAGGCAATACAAAAGTTCTGCATTAATTTTTTCTTTGAATCATGTGCTACTAAACCGATGTTCATAATGCAAATCCCCCTAATTTAATATTTTTTCGCTTGTAATCCAACATTTAATACAAATCCCATACCAAAATACATGGTCACCAGGGATGTCAGACCATAACTGACAAAAGGCAGTGGTAATCCGGTATTTGGAAAAAGTCCCGTAACAACGCAGATATTTACAAAAGACTGGAAACCGACCAGGGCTGCCATACCGGAGCAGATCAACTTACCGGAAAGATCTTTTGCCACCTTTGCCGTCTGGATACATTCATAAACAATAAAAAGAAGTAATAAAATGATCAAGACCGAGCCCAGAAATCCCATTTCCTCACCGGCAACCGAAAAGATAAAGTCGGTGTGGGGCTCTGATATATAATTACCGTTCTTGACGGAATCTACACTGTTATTGTAAAGTCCCTTGCCAAAAAACTGACCGGATCCGATCGCCATGATGGAATTCTGCTGCTGGTAAGCCGTCTCGGGATATTCCTCCGGTTTGAGCCAAGCCAAGATACGCAGGCTCTGGTAGCCCTGTAAAATGGAACTTCCCTTGTTTACAATGACAAGAAGTAAAATGGCAATGGCAGGGATCGTGATCCCCAGTACAATGCCGACCAACTAGTAAATAAGTCCGGTCACAAACATAAGGGATGCAATGATCAAAAAGGTAACGATAGTCGTCGACAGATCCGGCTCTTTTACGATCAGTGCCAGTGGAATGGCTGCTAAGATCGCTGTCTGGATGATAAACTTAGGATTATTGATCTCATCCTCATTACGCATCAGATAAGAGGCAAAGAAAAGGATCAGCAGAACCTTTCCAAGTTCCGAAGGCTGGAAACGGATACCAACATCGATCCAACGGGTCGCGCCCTTGGAACTATCTCCTACCAAAAGAACCAGAGCCAAAAGTCCGATCACGGCAACATAGTAAAGCCGCGAGAACTGTAGGACAAAATCATAATCAATCAGTGCCACGATCCCCATGACGATAATACCAAGGATCATACCTAAGATCTGCTTGTTCTGGTAGTCCGCATCAGCAGAGCCGATGATCAAGATCCCCAGGATTGTGAGTGCCAGAATCCCGATGATCAATTTTATATTCAGATTTTTTAATTTGTAAGTTCGAAACATAAACTACTCTCTTCTATTCTGTCTCTTTTGCCGGCATCAGGATGGTCCGACAGATCGGTAGGATCTCCTTGCCCCGGGTCAGAAAATCTGACGGCATAGCGCATTTCTTATGCATATCGGGCAGACTGCCCAAATACTCTGCATGAAAGGCATGTCTTGCCATCTCCTGCAGCCTGCTGCGGTTGCGTCTTTTTGCCATATCAGGTCCCATCTGATTAAAAATAAGACGGGCTGGAAGTCCTTGCTTTTGCAGAACATGGCAAAAGGATAAGGCATCAGCCAGAGAGGCCTGACTCATGGTCACGACCACAAGTGCCTGATCTACATAGGGAAACATAGCCTGATGTATCGGCGTGATCCCTGCCGGCGTATCGATCAAGACAATATCAAACTGCGCCTTTAATTTTTCGATCAGGCAGGAAAAGGCATCTTCCGGTAAGGAAAAATCATAATTCCTGCTGCCCGGCATAATATAAAATGTACGATTGGAATCCAGTGGTAAAAGAGCCTGCCGATAGGAACAAACGCCCTTTAATACATCCACCAGATTATATATGATCTTATTTTCCAAATGAAAATATAAGTCGAGGTTCCTTAGTCCGAAGTCTGTATCCAACATGACAACGGTCTTATCCATGCGTGCGAATTGGCTTCCAAGCATGGCACACAGTGTCGTCTTTCCAACGCCACCCTTGCCCGAAGCGACCATAAACACATCGCCCACAACAAATCTCCTTATAAATGTTTTAACAGTCCACTCCGAAGTGGCTCCGCCAGAAGTTCCTGTTCCCAGACAACGACCGCATATGGCTCGCTCTCACTCTTTCTGGAGCGGAAAGACCATTTACTCGCCACCTTGACATCGCCTGCGACCTTGCCGATCTGCATGTGAGCGGCATTGATCTGATTGGCAGCGATATAGCATTTGTCATCCTCAGGATAACCGGCATAAACACTGCCTTCCAGGCTGCCCATAACGATGACATTGCCGGCGGCCTGAACAATCGCCTTTGACTTGACATCACCAAGGATCACAATGCTTCCGTCTGACGTCACGACATCCTTCTTTGTCACACTACCCATAATAATTTTAGCATTCTCATAAATATTTTCATAGTAGAATCTGTCGATTTTTTCTTTCATTTCGATATTCTTTAATTCGTTATCTTCCTCGATCAAAGAAATCGTAATGTCCGAATTTAACTGGATCGCCTCCACGATGACCGCGGCTTCCTCAGCACTGACCGGACGCCCCTCAATGGAAAGCACAAGTGTGGCAGTTCCAAAGAAACTGCGCGATGTGGCAAATTTTTTGCAGATCTCCCGCACTAATTGTTCAAAAGAAATCTCCCGATCCAAAACCAGTGTCAGTCCATAAGGACTGCTCTTGATCACTACAGAATCTTTTTTAACCATAAGCGCCTCCCTTTTAATCTGTCACACTGTTGGTGGTAGTCTCTGTGTTGGCACCACTCTGCGCAATGTTTTCCAGCGTCTTTTCGCCGAAGTAATAAGACATGATCTCAGCCGCAACAACGGATGCATTGCTGGATCCATATCCATGTGCGATACGGGTCGCAACCGCGATCTCCGGATCTGTATATGGTGCATATCCTACAAAAAGAGCGTGGTTTGGTCGAAGCAGGGACTCCTGCGCCGTACCTGTTTTTCCGGCTGCCGCAACGCTGGTTCCCTTAAATGCCGACAGGTCTTCTACGACCATACGAAGGCCGGAATTTAAGGTCGACCATTCACTGTCCGTCAATGCCGTGATCTGATTTTTCACAGATGGACTGTATGTTGCAACGGTCTCTCCGCTCGCCGGATCCTCCACATGGTCTAAAAGTGTCAGATCGTAGACAGTTCCGCGGTTGGAAACTGCCGTGATATAACGTGCCAATGAGATCGTCGTAAAGTTGTTATCAGACTGACCGATGGCAGCCATGACTGGGAATTCCGTTGCCGGTGTCGGCGTAGACTCATCGATCTCTACGCCCGTCTTGGAATCCAAGCCATACATAGATGCATATTTGGCAAGTTTTTCAATACCCTGACTGTCATTATAATTATTGCTGTTGCCACCAGCCAGATCATACCCCACTTCATAAAAGAAATAGTTGCAGGAAAAACGCAATGCCTCAGCCACATTGATCAGACCATGTGTACTTCGCGGATAGATCCAACATTCCGGTTTATTGCTGACTTTTTCAAACTTACCCTGATCCAGGATCTGGGTTGAAGTCGTAATGACATTTTCTGCAAGCCCGGCGGTCGCACTGACGACCTTGTAGGTAGAACCCGGTGCCGTCTTCTGCTGGGTCGCATGGTTATAAAGCGGTTCCGACTTACTGTTGGTCAGATAAGCATAATAGGTAGAATCCACCGAATTTGCCAGTTTGTTGTTGTCATAGCCCGGATAAGAGACACAAGCCAGAACCTCGCCGGTCTTTGAATCAATGACGACAGCAGATCCGGAACAAGGATCCAGTCCCAACTGCCCCGGTGTGATCTCAAGGTTCTTGATCTTATCCAAGACAAAACTGTAAGCAGAGATACGACAAGACAAGAGTGCATCGTGTGTCGTATCATCCTCCGGCAGAACGCCCTGCTCATATAAAAGAGCACACAACTGGTTGCCGGATATCATATCCTGCTGAATAGCATATTTGTAGACCAGTTTTTCAAAAGATGCATCGGTCTGCAACTGATCCAAGACATAGTCAATCAAAAGACCGTACAATTCATCCGTATCCACATACTTGGTATCTTTTGCATATTTTGTAATGTCGATCCAGTTCTGCTCGATCGCATAGAGTAAGTATTCGTTGACACTCAAAGACTCACTGGTCCATTTGGTCTGCATCTCATCCGAGGCGTCGATCGCATCTTTATCAAAAATGCCCTGTTTTTTCAGATAGGTCACAATGTAAGTCGCATAATCCTGATATTCCTCGGACAGATCCTTATAGACCGTACCGGTGGTCGGCTTAAGCTGGCTTTGCAACTGGCTGAATACATCCGCTGTCTTTTTATCATAAGCAGACTTTACTGCCCTCTCTGTATCCGTTGCATCCGCATCGGAAAACTTTGAGGTATCGATCAGGTTGTTATTGATAAAGGAATGATAGACATCATAGACCGGGATCATGATATCCGATTCTTCTCCTGTCGTATGATAGGTCTTGATATTGGCGATCTTGGAATAGACAATACTTGCGATCTCTTTTTCCAGAGCGCGATAGGTCGCCTCCTGTAGATCCTTGTCGATCGACAGATAGACATCATCCCCGGATTCCGGCTCCTCATAATCCGATACCTGGATCAGATTACCGACGCTGTCTACATAAAGTTTTTGTTTGCCCTTGGTACCGGACAGATAATCGTTCATGACCTGTTCGATGCCGGATTTACCAACTACATCCGTCAGTTCGACGGAATCGTCATCCTTCTTTTTTTCGTTGTATTCATCAGTAGAAATGGTACCGGTATAACCGATGATATGTGCAAAATACTCGCTGTCTACATATTTACGGATCGAAGTTTCCTTGATGTCTACGCCGGTCAGTTCATTGCTGTTTTCCTTGATATAGGCAACAGACTCATCACTGACATTGCTGGCTATGGTCGTAGCAATATATTTCTGATAAGAATTCTGTCCGATATTGTAACGCACGATACAGATCTTATAGCGCATTTCTCCATCATATTTGTCGGAAATGTTGTAGCGTTCCTCTCCCATCAGATAGTCCATGATCTGATCCGGTGTGGCTTCCGCTTCATCAAATCCCAGTTTGTCATTGTATTCCAGATCATCAATGCTTGCATGTCCAAAAACATCCGCACGGAAACGCTGTAATGCTGTGCCGCTGTCATTGACAAAGGAATATTGACCGGAAGAAGACCGCGTAATACCAAAATTATTGTCAATACTGTCACCGTTCGCCTCGATATGGGTGATGATGTCAGAAATCTCCTGGTTCATCTTTTTATTGCGGTCTTTTCTGTTCTCATAAGTGCCGTTGTCTTCAATGGTAATGGCGTAGGCAAGTTCATTGTAGGCAAGGAGTTTGCCATTGCAGTCGTATATGTTGCCACGGGTCGCTGCGATCGTCTCATCCTTTTCTACAGTCAGGTCATAATTTTCCTGATAATCGGCACCGCGGACGATCTGCAAGACAAAAAGACGGGTGATCAGTATGCCCGCAAGCAAAACCATAACAGCCGTCAATACACGCAAACGCGACGTAAATATTCGATTCGTCAAAAAATCTTTTATTTGCTCAAACAAGTTTTCTAGAACTCCTTTTATTATCTTTGTCCAATCGCTGATTGATCTTTAAGATGACATAATAAATCGGGATGGCAACCAAAATCGTATAAGTGACCTCCGGTAAAATAAGGTTGGTCAGATAAAAGAGGAAGTCGTATCTTCCACGGAATAAAAACAGAACGACAAAGACTGCAATCCCATAGATCAGGTCACTCAGACCGATCAGGGCAAGCGGTAATTTGATATCATCACCAAAGAAGATCTTCTTGAACAGACCACACAAAAATCCCAGATAAAGATAGAGGATCGCATATAATCCAAAAGTCGTACCGCTAAAGAAATCCAAAATCAGTCCACTGCAAAAGCCTATGATCATCTCCTCATTATCTCATCCTTTTCATCTGTTCTTTATAACCAAAACCCTTTGCAAATGCCTCCCAGTTCCATGTGTGGGAACACGGTCGTCTGCAATAAAAATCCTACAATGACGATAGCAAGAACCACAAGAATATATTTTATGATACCCTTGATCTCCATGACTACTTACCTGTCTCCTTTAACTGCATGATCACAAGCACATCCTGTAAATGTTTAAAATCGACCACCGGTGTGATCTCGCCCGATTTGGTCAGATTGTTATTGTCCTCTGTGATATCTGTCACATAGCCGATCAAAAGTCCTGGCAGATACTTGTCACTGATGTTGCTGGTAACAACAGAATCTCCTGTGGAAACCTTATCCTCACTGTCTTCTAAATTAGAAAAAGTGATCATGTTGGATTCCGTCATGGACTTGAGATTACCGGATACGATACAGTTGTCATTGTTGGATAAGATCATACCGCTGACATTGCTGGTATCATCGATAATAGCACGTACTACCGCATAATTCTTGCCCACGTCTGTCACGATGCCGACCAGTCCGCTTCCTGCGATGACGTTCATATCTACCTTGATCCCATCCTTGGAGCCTTTGTCGATCGTAAAGGTATTAAACCAGTTGCTGGTTCCCTTGCCGATCACGTGTGCCCCGGTCGTCTTGTAGTCTGCATAAGTCTGATCCAGATCATACAACTCCCGCAAAGTATCCAGTTCGGATTGCTGCAATCTGGTATTGGTCAGTTGTGTGGAAAGTTCGTCTATCTGCTCCTGTAACTGCGCATTCTCTGCGATCAACTGCTCCTTGGTCTTGGTATCATCACTGTTGATGGAGATAGATTCACCCACATAGTCCAAGCCCTTTTGCATTGGCACAAAGACATAGTTACAGATGGTCCGTATCGGTTCTCCCGCATAACCGGTCGCATAGCCGGCAAAGAGCAGCATGATACAGATCACCGTCAAAAGCAATAAAATATATTTACTTGGAAAAGAAGATTTTCCTCTGCGCTTCATAAAATCCTACCTTTATTTAAAAATTCTTGTTCGCATACTATAGCCAAAGCGTTTGTATTTGGCATCTGTCAAAACTTTTTCCAGTCCCAGAGCCGTTGTCTCTTTTGCATGCTCACTAACATTAACCTTAATGTTTGTCACTTCTGTGAACAGATCGGAAAGATCTGCGATGGCTGCACTGCCACCGGTCAGATAAATACCGGAATACACGATATCTTTTGCGAGTTCCGGCGGAACCTTCTCCAAGATCATCTTGATGGAATTGCAAAGATTTTCCAGATCAGACTTGATACCGTCATAAACGGTAGATGCCTGCACTTCCATTTCGATCGGCAGACCGCTTACCACATCACGTCCGACTACCGTCATAGAAGCCTCTTTGCCAGGCATTGCACTGCCGATATTCTCTTTTAACTGACAGGCTGTCTTGCGTCCGATCAAAAGATTAAACTTGCGCTTCATGTGTGTCACGATGGCATCATCCAGATGATTGCCGCCAAATGGCAATAATTCTGTCAGTACCAGTCCGCCCAGGGAAATCACAGAGATCTCTGTCGTATCGGCGCCAAAATCAACGACCATGACACCGGTCGGTTCTGTGATATCCAGATCCATACCAATGGCATCTGCCAGTGGCTTTTCACATAAAAGCACACTGTGTGGCTTGGTCTTGGAACGGGCAAACATATCGTAAAATGCCTTTTTTTCTACCTCTGTGATGTCGGTAGGAACGGCAACCACGATGTCCGATCCCTTGATCCTTGCCTTTGCTTTCTTTTCTAAGACCTCAAATAACATGGTCTGCATATTATCAAAATCAGCGATCACACCAGATACGATCGGAAATGAGACAGCGATCGTCTCCGGTGCCTTCTCATACATAGAATATGCATCATCGCCATAGGCATACATCTGATCTTTGTCTACAATGGCGATGGTATTTTTCACATTGATGATCTCACTGCTGTTGCTGCTATAAATTTTAAGGTTATTGGTTCCCATATCAATTCCATATGAATTGCTCATTTGTTCTTCCTCCGTTGCCTTTGTCAAAACGTTCTTGGCTACATTATTTTATATTAGCATAATTAAATACCCTTAACAAGATTGGCATCATAAAGTTTTTGCAGTGCCATCATGATACCGAGTTTGCCGTGATACCAGGTAAGTCCGCCCTGGAAAAAGGCTGTATATGGCGGGCGGAGCGGTCCGTCTGCGCTGAGTTCGATGGAAGATCCCTGGACAAAAGCACCTGCCGCCATGATGACCTGACTGTCATAGCCCGGCATATCCCACGGCTCCGGTGTCACATAGGAATCTACCGGTGCTGCTGCCTGGATCCCCTGGCAAAAAGCGATCAATCCTTCCGGCTTTTCAAAAGTCACTGCCTGAATGATGTCATGTCTGGACGCACTACCGTTCGGGATGACGGCAAAGCCCAGTCGTTCAAATACATTTGCCGCAAAGATGGCACTCTTTAAGGCTGCGTTTACCACCGTTGGAGCCAGGAAAAATCCCTGGAAGAAAGACTGCATCATGCCAAGGGATGCACCGACTTCCTTGCCCAGTCCCGGTGAGGTCAGACGGTATGCCGCATTTTCGACACATTCTTTCTTTCCGACAATATAGCCGCCGATCGGTGCCAGTCCACCGCCCGGGTTTTTGATGAGGGAACCGACGATCATATCAGCGCCGACTTCCAGTGGCTCTCTCTTTTCTACAAATTCGCCATAACAGTTATCGACCATACAGATGACATCCGGCTTGACCTCCTTGATAAAGGAGATCAACTGACCAATGCGTTCTACCGATAATGTTGGTCTGGAAGCGTAGCCCTTAGAACGCTGGATGGTCACGAGTTTTGTGCGGTCATTGATGGCATTTCTGATCCCATCAAAATCAAATCCGCCATCGGCAAGCAGATCGACCTGGGCATAGGTCACACCATATTCTGCCAAAGATCCCTTAGACGGGCGGATACCGATCACCTCTTCTAAAGTATCGTATGGTTTTCCGACCGGGGATAAGATCTCGTCACCCGGACGGACATTTGACATCAGTGCCAATGCCAGCGCATGTGTCCCACAGGTGATCTGCGGACGTACCAGTGCGGCTTCTCCTTTAAAGCAGGTCGCATAAACCTCCTCTAAGGTATCACGCCCCAGATCGTTATAGCCATAGCCGGTGGTTCCGTTAAAGCACTCGGCACTCACGCGGTGTTTCTGCATGGCTGCCAGCACCTTCATCTGATTGTACTCTGCAACCTCATCCAGTTTTTCAAATCTATCTTTGAGGGATGCCTCCACCTCCAGACAAAAATCTGAAACGGCATCCGCGATCCCAAAGTTTTTATACATTTCTTTCATATCTGATCTATTCTCCTAGTTTTCTTTTTGCATATTTTTTATCATGTAGGTCAAAATAGCGGCATTGTCATAGGAAAAATCCGCCTTATTGATCCAGATAACTTCCGGTTTGCTGTGAAACCAGGTCAACTGCCGTTTGGCAAAATGTCTGGTATCTCTTTTGATGCGGTAGATACCTTCCTCCAGACTGCAACTTCCATCTAAAACATCAAAGAGTTCCTTGTAACCCAGTCCCTGCATAGACACCATATCCTTGGTATAGCCCATTTTCTGCAAATGATCGACCTCATCCAAAAGTCCTTCTTCCATCATCTGATCCACTCGCTTATCAATGCGTCTGTAAAGATTTTCCCTGTCGTCATTTAAAACAAAATAACGGAAATCATAAGGTGATTCTTTTTGTCTTTGTTCCTGATTATGTAGGGAGATCGGCTTGCCGTGCATCCGGTAATATTCCAGTGCCCTTATCACACGTTTGATATTATTGGGATGGATGGCATCCGCGCTGGCGGGATCAACCTGTCGCAGACGATCGTGCAAGGCAAGTGCACCCTCCGCCTTTGCAAAGGCTTCTAATTCCGCCCGGATCTTTCCGTCACTGTCTTCTTTGGAAAAATCCGTATCATACAAAAGTGCCTGAATATAAAAGCCCGTACCGCCGACTGCAATGGGAATATGCCCGCGCTCATAGATCTCTGCCATAGCCTCTTTTGCCATAGCGACAAAGCGCGCCACATGAAATTCCTCATCCGGCAACAACTCATCTACCAGATAATGCCTGATGCCATCCATTTCCTCCGGCCGGATCTTGGCGGAACCGATATCCATATATTTGTAGACCTGCATAGAATCACAGGAAATGATCTCGCCTCCGATTGCTTTTGCAAGAGAGATAGAAAGTTCTGTCTTTCCTACTGCCGTTGGTCCGGCAAGGATGATCAAAGGTGGTTTCTTGCTCATAATTATACGATCCTCTTAAATTTCTTCTCTAATTCATATTTGGTCATGGCTATGATCGTCGGTCTGCCATGTGGGCAATGGTAAGGATTTTCCAAGGATAACAATTCATCCAGCAATTCCTCGATCTCCGGATAAGACAGGCGGTTGTTTCCCTTGACCGCCGCCTTGCAGGACATGGAAGCCACTTTTTCTACGATCATATCGTGACCGTCATTGCCTTTTAATTCGCCGCAGGAAGCCAGCAGTTCCATAAAAAATTCTTTGACATCAAAGGAAAAGAGATTGCCCGGCACACCCTCAATGGCAAATTCATTGCCACCAAAAGAGGAAATGACATAGCCCAATTCCGAAAAGACTTCCTCGTAGCGTTTCAGGATATCCTGCTCTGCTCTGGTCAGTGATACAATGATCGGCGGGCTGACGTATTGTGTCGTCATCTCCTTATCCTGCAACTGCTTCATCATGCGCTCAAATAAGACTTTTTCATGGGCGGCATGCTGGTCGATGATATACAACTTATTGTCATGCTCGATCAGCCAGTAGGTATCAAAGACCTGTCCGATGATACGGTGCTTGGCACGCGCCTGCTCGGATAAAAACGAGGTCTGCTCATAAGTAACCTTTTCCTCCCGGCTCTGGTCCTGCTCTTTTTCCTTTTCCTGATAATACTCCTGGTACTTTCTTTCGTATGGCGTGTCCGCATGGATCTGTGCCGTGATCTTCTGGCGCATTTTTTCCAGACGGGACTTTTCAAAAGGTTCCGGTGCCACTTCTATTATGGTTTCTTCTTTTTTGCTCTCCGGTTCGCATGTTATAGACTCACTCCCCGGATCTGTCGCATCGTTCTCTGTCGTCTTACGCAAAGAAGCAGCCTGCACATTTTCATCTAAGGTCACCTCTGCAATGTCCTCTCTTTGATACAGACGTTCAAAGATCAGCGACTTAAAGATGTCCGCGATTGCCATCTCATCATCAAAGCGGACTTCCTGCTTGGTCGGATGTACATTCACATCCACAGATGCTTCCTTGGTCGTGATCATTAGTACACAGAAAGGATACTGATGCTGCATCAGATAGCCTACATAACCTTCTTCCACAGACTTGGAAAGCAGGGGACTCTTGATATATCTGCCGTTGATATAAAAATTCTCCAGACTGCGGTTGCCGCGCGCCACATTGGAATTACCGATAAAACCGCTGACTTTTAAAAGGTCGGTCTCCTTTTCTACCGCAAGCAGGTTGGATGCGATCTGTCTGCCGTAGATCTGATAAATGGTATCCATGAGATTGCCATTGCCGGAGGTATGTATCTTTTCTTTTTTATTGGAAATAAAGCAGAAAGAAATATCCGGGTGCGACAGTGCCAGCCGCTCCATCAGTTCGGAAATATAGGAGGCTTCCGTCGTGTCTGTCTTTAAAAATTTCTTGCGTGCCGGGGTGTTAAAGAACAACTGATAGACCATGATCGTCGTTCCATCCGGTGCCCCGATCTTATCCAAAGATACTTCCTTAGAGCCCTCGATCACATAGCGCACGCCCATAAGGGTATCTGCCGGTTTGGTGATCATTTCTACCCTGGAGACCGCACTGATGCTGGAAAGCGCCTCACCGCGAAAGCCTAGGGTATGGATATCCGCCAGTTCGGATGCGTCCCGGAGTTTTGACGTAGAATGGCGCATAAAAGCGACAGACAATTCGTCCTCCGGGATGCCACAGCCGTTGTCTGTAATGCGGATATAGGATTTGCCGCCATCCTTGATCTCGACCGTGATGGCAGATGCCCCTGCATCGATCGCATTTTCCACAAGTTCCTTTACGACAGAGGAAGGTCTTTCAACGACCTCTCCTGCCGCGATCTTATCTATTGTCGATTTTTCCAGAACCGCTATCTTATTTCTTACCATCGATTTCTTACCTTTACCTGTAGTTCATTGAGCGCATTCATTGCTTCCAGTGGTGTCATATGACTGATGTCCAGATTGCGGAGTTCGTCAATGATCGCATCATCACTGACCGTATCCAAAAAGGACATCTGTGCCTTGTCTACATCATCCAGTGGCTTGGTCTGTTTTTTGCCGCCTGTCGTCTGCCCTTCGACCGCAATATTTTTTGCCAGGTCTACAATATCATTTTCACAAAGCTGGGTCACAATGCGGTTGGCACGATCAATGACCTCATCCGGCAGACCTGCCAATTTGGCAACCGCGATACCATAACTCTTGTCCGCGCCGCCCGGGACGATCTTTCGTAAAAATACAATATCATCACCGTTTTCTTTTACGGCAATGCAGTAATTATGTACACCCTCTAATTTGCCTTCCAACTCCGTCAATTCGTGATAATGGGTGGCAAATAAGGTCTTGGCTCCGATCAGTTTGACATTGC
>ENA-ORCM01002144-ORCM01002144.1-human-gut-metagenome-genome-assembly--contig:-NODE-2144-length-14841-cov-11.761718_pt1 | contig 14841 bp, 9 predicted proteins | sample MGYA00242906_ERZ507928 | MGnify/ENA primary metagenome ERZ507928 (study PRJEB26167, sample SAMN06115497) | human gut metagenome | host: Homo sapiens | place: China:Shanxi | collected 2015-05-07...
GCCAAGCGCGCCGCCAAGGTGGTGTCCATTGAGGTGGACGAGCGCCTGCCGCCCCTGCTGGCCGAGACCATGGCCGGGGTGGACAACTTCAAGCTGGTGCTGCAGGACGTGCTGAAGGTGGACCTGAAAGCCCTCATTGCGGCAGAGTTCCCGGGCATGCCGGTGGCCGTGTGCGCCAACCTGCCCTATTACATCACCAGCCCCATCGTCATGAAGCTGCTGGGGGACCGCCTGCCCATCGAGAGCCTGACCGTGATGGTGCAGAAGGAAGCCGCCGACCGTTTGGCCGCCGTGCCCGGCACCCGGGCTTCCAGTGCTATCAGCTGTGCAGTGAACTACTACGCCACCTCCAGGCTGATGTTCACCGCTGCGCCGGGCAGCTTCTACCCGGCCCCCAAGGTGACCAGCGCCGTGGTGCGCATGGACATCCGCCCCACTCCCGCCGTGCAGGTGGAGGACGAGGACGGCTACTTTGCACTGATCCGTGCGGCCTTTGGCCAGCGCCGCAAGACTGCGGCCAACGCCATTGCAGGCGGCCTGAACCTGCCCAAAGAAAAGGTCATTGCCGCCATCGAGGCGTCCGGGTTCGACGCCCGCATCCGCCCCGAGGCCCTTACCCTGTCCGACTTTGCAAAGATCCAGCAGGCCCTTGCCTGACCGGACTGCAAACAGAAAGCCCTGCCGCTGAAAATCAAGCGGCAGGGCTTTTATGCTGTCGGTTATTGCGGCTGCTCCGCAGACGGTTCGTAGCGGAAGCGCTGCAGGGTCTGCTCCAGTGCGTTCAGGTCCACCGGCTTGGACAGGTGGGCGTTCATGCCGGCGTCCAGGCTCTTTTTGACGTCCTCGGCAAAAGCGTTGGCTGTCATGGCAATGATGGGAATGGTCCGGCCCAGCGGGTTTGCACCGCTGCGGATCATCCGGGTGGCTTCGTAGCCGTCCATGCCGGGCATCTGCACGTCCATCAGGATGGCGTCGTACTCGCCGGGGGCCACGGTCCGGAATTTCTCCACGACTTCGACACCGTCGCGGCAGATGGTGCAGGAAGCGCCCTGCATCTCCAGCAGGGACTGCAGGATCTCGGCGTTGATCTCGTTGTCCTCGGCGCAGAGGAAGCGCATCCCGTGCAGCGACGGGCTGTCCTGCGCCGGGGCAGGGCAGACGGCGGGTGCTGCCTGCACCGTTTCCTCGCAGATCTTGAAGTCCAGCACCACCTCGAAGCGGGTGCCCTTGCCCAGCTGGCTTTGCAGCGTGATGACACCGCCCATCATGTCCACGATGTTCTTGGTGATGGCCATGCCCAGACCGGTGCCCTGCACCTTGTTGGTCACCGAATTCTCGGCCCGGCTGAAGGACTCGTAAATGTGCTTCTGGAACGCTTCGCTCATGCCGATGCCGTTGTCGGTAACGGTGAACTTGTAGCGGGCATAGTGGCCGCTGCGGAGGATCTCCTCCACATTCAGCGAGATGCTGCCGCCATGGCCGGTGTACTTGACCGCATTGGACAGGATGTTGAGCAGTACCTGCCGCAGGCGGGTGGCGTCGCCTTCCACATTCTCGTGGAGCAGATCGTGGACCTGTACGGTGAACTGCTGGTCCCGCAGCACGGCCTGCTGGCGGATCACGCTGTCCACCTGCGCGATCTGCTCGGCCATGCGGAAGGGCTGGATGTTCAGGGTGGCCTTGCCGCTTTCGATCTTGCTCATGTCCAGGATCTCGTTGATGAGGTTCAGCAGATGCCGGCTGGCGGTCTTCAACTTGTCAATGTAGCCCTGCAGCTTGCCCGGGTTTTGCAGGTCGTTTTCCATCAGGCTGGCCAGGCCCACGATGGCGTTCATCGGGGTACGGATGTCGTGAGACACATTGCTCAGGAAGGTGGTCTTGGCCGAGCTGGCGCTCTCCGCCTGCTGCAGGGCCGCCCGCAGCTCTCGCTGGCTTTCCTGCAATTTCTGGTTCAGCTTCCGGGCCTGCCGGGCGGCTTCCTTGGCGTTTGCCTCAGCGATGCGCGACCGGCGCAGCGAGACAAGGATGACCGCCAGGATCATCCCGAAGAAGGTGATCAGCATCACGGAGGCGACAAGAAAATTATCCTTTACAAAGTCGATCACGGTCACCTTATCCAGCGAGGCCTCGTACATGGGCAGCGCACCCGTCAGCATGGAGGCCGGGATCGTGCGCAGGGTCTTGTTCAGGATCGACATCAGGGTGACATCTCCGCGTGCCACGGCAAAAGAGACATTGCCGTCCTGCGTGAGGAAAACGCTGTGGAGTCTTTTGTCCTCACGGTACTTCGCGACCTTGCCCGATTCGGCAAGCAGGCAGTCGTTTTCGCCGCTGCGCACGGCTGCCTCGGCATCCTTCAGGGAATTGTACTCGACGATGTTCCAGTCCGGATAGCAGTAAGAAACGTACCATTTCAGCAGCAGGTCATCCTTCAGCAGGGCAACGGTGTTCGCATGGTTCTCGTTGAAATAAGTCTGCGCCGTGACCGCCGCCATGTTCAGGGTCAGGACCGTGTTGGACAGAACGAAGTTGTTCTCTTCCGCTACATAGGGGTTCTGGGCAAAATGGAAAATGAGATCGATCTGGCCGTCTTTCAAGGCCTGGACCTCCTCTTCCATGGAATCATACCTGACCAGTGAAAAATCCAGCTTCTGGTTGCTGATGCTGTCGGATGCAAAGGTGATGTAATCGTTGATCACCCCCACCAGCTGCCCGTTCTCCGGCACATAGGTACTGATGCCGGCATCGCTGGTCAGAAAACCGATCCGGATGTCTCCATGCTGCGTGACCCAGTCCTGTTCCTCACGGGACAGCACAGGCGTATAGGAGGCAGAAAGATACCGCTTGTGCAGCTCGTCGGCGTAAAACGGCTTGTCGAATTCCATCTTGCGCATGGCGTGATCCAGCTCTTCCTTCAGGTCCTGCCGGGTCCTGCTGATGGTAAAGTAGATGTCGGAGCCGCCGGTCTGGGCAATGGCAGACATGCCGTATTCCACCCAGCCAGGCGTCTCGGTGGAAATGACGCAGTCGATCTCGCGGCCCTGCGCCTGCTGCTTGCTCTGCTCGAAGCTGTTGGACCACACATATTGCAGATGCAGGCCGTGATCCTCCTCCCACTGATAGAACTGGGCGGCCTGCACGCTGGTTTTCAGCAGGGCGATGCGTTTGCCGTTCAGAGTGCGCAGGTCCGAGGCCGAAATGTCCGTGTGGGTCAGGTCGGCATACAGGTAATAGATTTCCCGGCCCATCGGCAGCTCACTGAACAGCATGTCCTGTGCACGGTCCTCGGTGTAGGAAACACCAGCCATCAGGTCAATCTCGCCGTTTTTCATCATCTGGAGCAGGTCCGACCAGCCGGCCTTGACGTATTCGTAAGTCCAGCCGGTGTATGCCGCGACCGACTGCTCGTATTCGTAGGCATAGCCGCTGCGCTCGCCGTTCTTGCCCGTGATATTGTAGGCGTCCTCATACCAGCCCACACGCACCACTTTTGACGCGGCTCCCGCTGCGTGTGCAGGAAGCGGCAGCAGCGCAAGCAGGCACGCCAGCGATGCCAGAAGGCAGGCCCATCGGCGCAGATTCACCCGGATCTGACACATAAACAACTCTCCTCACAGAAATCCTCTGGGTTTGTCCGCCGTTAAGGCTGCTGCCGCAGGCTCCGCACCGGGAAGCAGACGGCATTTCTGCATAATATCCCAATTGATTATAGCGCTGCAAACCCCGCCTTGCAAGCGGTTTTATCGGTTTGATACGGCCAAAACGCTGCCGGCGGGGCGCTGTGCCCGCAGCCCGCACCGGCGCGGCATGGCTCTGCCTGCCGGAACATGCCTGCTGCCGCACAGCCCGGGAAACGAACCGTTGAACGAACAGGAAAAAAGTGCTCACGCTGCCCGACGCTTCCCATCCGAGAACACGAGTGGATATTGACAATTTGCGTGGTTTCTGCTATCCTATAAACCAGTGATTTGTCACAGGCGGAAGGCATTATCAATCGGCAGACCGCCCTCCGGAAAACAATAAAATAAGCTGGTGTGGCGCAATGGCAGCGCAACTGATTTGTAATCAGTGGGTTGCAGGTTCAACTCCTGTCACCAGCTCCAAGAAAAATCCCGCGATATACCGCTAGAATGGCGGCGTGTATCGTGGGATTTTTGCTTTTATATGCGCTGCAAAATGCCCGGAAAGGATGGCATAATCTAACAAAGAAGCCAACAAATCAGCATTTCACCCTCTGCATAACACACTTCTGTATTACCTGCGCCGTCGGGTACCACCCGGGGGGACGAACAGCACCTGCCAAAAGACATCCAAGGTGTTCCCCCGCAGACATTTTTGGTGTATAATGGTAAAAACGCACTCAAATCAAAGGAGGAACCAAGCATGATCCAATTCGGTCTGCGTCTGCACGACGCGGAAAAGCTGCCCATTGAGCAGGTGCTGCCGCTGGTGCGCCAGAAGGGCTTTTCCTGCGTGCATCTGGCACTGAGCAAATCCCTGAAGGAGGTGCCCAACACCCCTTCTGCCCTCACCCCCGGCTACGCGGCCTATCTGCGCCGCCTGTTTGCCAAAAACGAGCTGGACATCGCGGTGCTGGGCAACTACCTGAATCTGGCGCACCCGGATGCGGATGCCCTGCACGCCATTCAGGAAAAGTACTATGCGCATATCCGCTTTGCCAGCCTGCTGGGCTGCGGCATGGTGGGCACCGAGACCGGTGCACCCAACGCAGAGTACAAGTTCTGCCCGGAGTGCCGCAGCGATGCCGCCCTTGCCACCTTTATCAAGAACTTCAAGCCGGTGGTGCGCTGCGCCGAGCAGTACGGCGTGACCATTGCCATTGAGCCGGTGGTCAAGCACATCGTGTATGACGCCCGCCACGCCCGCACTGTACTGGACGAGATCGGCAGCCCCAATCTGCAGATCCTGCTGGACCCGGTCAACCTTTTGAACATGGAAAACGTAGACCGCCGGGAGGAAGTGTTTGCCGAGGCCATCGAGCTGCTGGGCAAGGATGTTGCCATGATCCACTTCAAGGACTTTTTGCGGCAGGACGCCGGCGGGCAGCTGGCTGCCACCGGTGCCGGACAGGGCGGCATGGGCGACTACCGCACCATTCTGCGGTTTGCCAAGGAGCAGAAGCCCTATGTGTTCGCCACCTTGGAGAACACCACCCCGGAAAACGCCGTCCAGTGCCTGCAATATCTGCAAAAACAGTACGACGAGTGCTGACAACAAACTGAACCGCACCCTGCTGTCCGCAGCAGCCTGTGGTTTCATGGTATAAAAAAGTCTGAACCGGTGGCGGATGCCTCAGTTCAGACTTTTTTTATTATTCTATGTTTTTGTCCCTCAGCGGCAAAGGCTCATGCCTTTACATTTCCATTATTTTGGCTATTTATTAAAAAATGGTTTTTGTTGCAGTTTCAGCTTATGACAAAAAAAAGAGATAGACCGCCCTTTCCGGGAAGTCTATCTCTTTTTGTTGGGGCTGTTTTCTGCTTTCCCTTATCGCTGAGAAATGCTTATGCTGCGGTGCGCTCCACGCCGTTGATGATTGTTTTGCCGTAGTCGGTGTTGCCACTGCCTACCGTACGCACACAACTTTCCATACCCTTGCCGTTGGCCGTAATGGTACCATAGTTGGTGCAGTCGCTCACATCTGCCTGGAAACCATGCAATGCACCGACTTCGCATTCGTAAGTGCCTTCTCCGCGTGTATAGGTGATGTCCGCCTTATTCGTGCAGTTCTGCACATAGGTGCGGCAATTCTGCTGGCCTCGGCCTGAAATGCCGCCGATCCATGCGCGGAAGCCGCCTTGTACGTTGATTCTGCCGCTGACAGAGCAATTCTGGATATAGATATCGTCACTAGAGGCATTGTTCAAGCCAACGATTGCACCAACATTGAGCACTGTCTCACTTTCATCAGTGCCGGTAATATCAATGTTCACATCTTTCAGGTTCAGGTTACTCACCCGGCTCTGGAACGTACCGGCATAATAGTTGTCATAGTACGAATACAATGCGCCGAACATGCCAATGTTGGCTTCGCCGCTCACATCCGTTTTGATGATAGTCAGATTGGAAACCGTGTGTCCCTGTCCATCAAAATTGATGTAACCGCTATACGGCACCCACTCAATGCCGGAAAGGTCGATATCATTGACCAGCACATAGTATGTAGCGGTCGGCCAGTCATGGATGGCATCTAATTGCTCTGCCGTGGCAATCTGGTACGGATCATCTTTCGTGCCGCTGCCGCCTGCCATTGGTGCATTCGTATTGCCATCTGCGCAGTGCTTGACTGTACTTACAAAGCCTGCATTGGAATAATCGCTGGTTTCCGAATCCAGCATTACCGATACATTATTACGCCATTGTTTTACCGTACCTGCGTACTCAATTTTCACGCCACTTTTCGGGAAGTAGCCAAATGCTTCCTGTGCAATGTGGGTCAGGCTTTCTGGCAGGTAAAGTTCTTTCAAATTAGACGCTCCCTTGAACGCGCCGGAGCCGATACCCGTCACACCCTCACGGACGATTATCTTTTTTATCTTTAACAAATAATTACTCCATGGACTAATTGGGTCTGTTGAAGAGGCATAATTCCGCATAGCACCTTCGCCGCTGATGATGAGCGTGCCGGTCTTTTCATTAAAGGTATAGGTAATGCGGTTCTCGTCCGAGCCGTCATCCACGCGGCCGCTGTTGAGCAGGTCGTCCAGACTGATCTCTGGGTGCTTTGTCAGGGTGACTTCCAGCGCCTTATCCAGCGTGAACTCCTCGTCCGTGGCGAATACCACGCCGTCCACCACCGAGTACAGGCGGTAAGCTTCGCCGTGTTCCAGATAGAACTTGGTGGGGTTGACGTAGGTGCACTCGCCGATGAGTTCCGGGGTGTTGCCGTCCTTTTGCAGATACAGCGGCAGGGCGGTGGTGTTGTTTACCCCTTCCAGCGTTGCCGTGACACGATACTCCGTGTGGGGGCACTTGGTAAAGGCAAACTCCTTGCGGAAGGGCGACCAGTAGGCATCGCCATCATAGAGTTCTGCATTCTTCCACAGGGTAAAGGGATCGAACATAATTCCGTCTTTTCCAGGGACAAGCTGCATTCCGATCTGCAAGTTGCCGGAACAGGTAATGTGCATATTGAACGCAAAGCACACTGGGGCGCAGCCATCGCGGGATTCCGGCACATCCTCCGAGTCCGCTCCCCGGAAAATAGCATGGGCTGTAAGGGTATTTTCAAAGCTCAGGTTGAAGTACAGCTGCACCAGATTGTAGGCTGCACCTATATACGGACTCAGGTGCAGGGTCGCCTTTACCACCACATTGGCATCTGCCGTCATCTGGTAATAGGGGTTGCTGCTCAGGTTGCGGAAGCCATAGCCCAGCTGGTAGGAAGCGCCGATGGTCGCGGTGGTCAGCAGCGTAACATTTGCCGAAGCGTTCAGATCCACATCAATGCTTGCCGCAACACCAAAGGAGATGCCCGTCATGACATCGGTGGCATCGTACTTGCCTAGATCTACAGTCGCTTTCAGGTTGGCTTCTACGCCGTAAACGCCCTTTATGCTCAGTGCCGCCGAGCCTGCCACATACACACGGTCCCATGCGATATAGTAGGCAAAGTTTGCATTCACTGCAACGCTGGAATCAATATGCAGCTTGACGGAGTATTCCAGATCATCCGTATACTTCTTCTTGTACTCCTTGTCCATCAGGACCTTCAAAGTCTTTTCCTTTGATTGGTTGTCCTTTTTGGGCTCAAATATGTTGCCGATATCTTCCGTCAGATCATCCACAAAGCCGTTGTCCGCGTCCGCATCATCCGCAGCCGCATGGATGGCATCGGCGCCCTCGCCGGTATACTCCAGCGCCTCAGGCGAGAAATCCACTATCGCAGACTCCTGCACGGTCACGTTGCTGGTCACACTGCCATCCGCGCCGCTCTCTGCACTGCCCTCCACATAGTGGAATTCGCTGCTGTCCTGATCGCTGTCGATCTTCAGCAGGTCGAACACATCCCGGATGTCCAGTTCCTCGTCACCAGTAATGACAAGTTTGCCGCCTTCCTCCTGAATGTCCTGCACACGGGCCACCAGCAGTCCTTCCGGGCTGTGGTAAACAAAGGTATCGCCTGCCTGCAGGTTCCGGAACTCCTCGGTGGGGTTTTCAACGGTATACACATAGCTGTCGGCGTCCTGCGTGATGACGTTTTCGTCGGGTGCCACCGCGTCATTGTCCAGCAGTGCAACATCGGCTTTCACCACACCAAAGTTCGTGTCGTCCCGCTCGTCCAGATTGACCACCAATTCCGGGTCAAAGTCGCTGGCCTTGGCCTCCTTCAGGTCGGACATTTCCTCGGTGAACAAGGTGCTGACATAAGTATCGCTCAGGGCGCTGTGCTCTTCCGTGTCCAGCAGAAATACCTTGAGCACAAAATACTGGGGCAGCGTGCCGGTGAGCGGGATCTCCGCCATGGTCTCCTCCGTCTGCTCCACCTGTATGGTGCCGCTGGCCAGCAGCTGCTTGCTGTCGGTGCTGTAAATGCCCACCACAAGGTCTGCCGTACCGGCGGCAAAATAGCGCACTGTGGCGGTCTGCTCCGTTACGCCCGCATCGATCACCCGGTAGTTCTGGGCATCGCTGCCGCCGTTTTCTGCGTCCGGGTCTGCGTCCGGCATTCCCGCCAGCAGCAGGGCGCTCAGGCTGTCGGTGGCGGCCATGCTCAGCTGGTCGCTGGTCGTGGACTGAGAAAGCTTGCCAGTCTGCTGCTGCGCCATTGCAGCAGCGTAGGGGCGGGTATCCAGTCCGACAGGCGGAAGTGCTGTGGTTTGCAGCTGCTGTACCGCCGGGTCGGTCTGGGGCAGCTGCTCCGGGGCTGCTGCCAGCGCTGTGAATGAAAAGGTGCTCAAAAGCATAACGATCGCAAGGATCGCCGCAACAAATCGCTTCATAGGGCAGGATTCCTTTCTATCTTACTGCAAAGCTGTGAGACGGCCTTAAAGGGTCACGGTCAATCCCTTGACCGGGGCCTTGATTTGGATCGTCTTATGCACAAGCTGACCGTTTGCATCCGTATAAACAGTAGTCAACTCGTAGCTTCCGCGCTTGACCTTCAGTTCAAAGCTGCCCTCGGCGTTGGCAGTCGTCTGCGCCACCACCTTGCCGTCTTGCAGCAGCGAGATGCGTGCGTTGGCCGGTACGGTATGATCTGCCAGCTCTACCCTGCCCCGCACAGCCACCGGTGCCACAGTAGTCACTACACCGACTGCCACAGCCACAGCGGCCGCACCTGCGGCCAACGCAATGATCGCACCGCCGCCGTCTCCATCGCCGCCGGGGGCGGGGGTGGGGGAGTCCTTCGTGTCGTAGCACGCCGTCACCTCAACATCCAGACTGCCCATTACAAAGGTGGTCTGGCGGGCGGTCTCCTCGGCCAGCGTGATGTCACCGGCTTCCACCTTCCAGCGGGCAAAGGGCTTTCCGTCCTGCTCTGCCGGTGCAGTAATGGTGACCACTGCGCCCGCAGCAGCCTGTTCAAGGTCGGCCGTGCCGCCGTTTACCCGGACGGTGCGGCTTTCCGGTATTTTGCCGGGTCGGCAGGCCACGGCGTACCGGATATCTTCTGCCGCCGCACGGAAAGGCACGGTGAGCGTGCCGGTGTCCGTAGAGGCAGTCTCGGTCAGGTAGACCAGATTCTCTGCCGCCAGCGGCTGCTCTGCCGAGCGGCTGACGATGACAATGTAATCTGCCTCTGTCTCCAGATCATTGAAGCTGACATACCACTGGGTGCCTTCCTTTGTGTACGCACCCTCCGCAATGGTGTTGGTGGTCTCCGGTGCTGCGGGAGCCGCAAACGCCCCCATTGGCAGCAGGCTGACCGCCATGGCCGCAGCCGTGATCCACGCGGAAAGTCTGAACGCTTTTTTCATCTTGTTTTCCTCCTCAGGATCGCAAACCTGTTCTATGGCAGCCGGTTCTGGCTGCCGGGCAAAAGATATATTTTCAGCACACCCGTGTTGGCAGCAACACCGGTGCCGTACTTCGCATGTGCAGCCTGTCAGAAATTTTTCTGGATATAACTATTCAGATCCTGCAGGGTATTATAGGCTGTGATAAAATTGTTGAGCATGGCGCTGGTGGAAGAGAAAAAGCGCGCCATATAGTTGAATACTTTACTGATCTTGCTGATATTGTTCAGCACATCAGCAAAACCCGCGCCGCCCGCCACGGCAGCCTGTTCCTCGGGTGCCAGCAGGGCGTACTGTGCCGGAAGCCGGATCGTCTGGGCAGAATACTTCATCATAAGATACCTCTTTTCTGAACGAAACGTCTCAGCGCAGATACAGCACAGCCATGGTCAGCAGGATCGTACCTGCCACCAGCATCGTGCCAACATGCGCCTTCCACGCAAAGCCGTCTGTCGATGCAGTGCCCGGCTTTGTGACTGCCGGGGTCTTGTCGGAGGCATTGGGCACCCAATGCGCATAGATCGTGGTGTCCGCGCCGAACTCTGTGTTCACAGTGATCTTGTCCCCTTCCAACTGATCGGTATACCAGCCTTCGAAGGTATAGCCGGACATGGTGGGGGTGGGCAGAGAGTTCAGCCTGCCCGTAGAGGTAGTGCTGGCGATCACCGGGATCCCCACACCGCCGCCGGTCTCAAAATAGATGGTGTAGATGCCGTTTTGCTGCATGGTAGTCTCGGGAGCCGCTGCCGCTGCCGGCAGAGCCAACAACATCCACAGCAGCAACATCACCAAGGGCACAAGTCTTGTGGACTGTTTCATACAGATGCCTCCTATTGTTTTGTCTCCCTTTTATTATACCCCCTGTTTTGCCCCTGTCAACAAAATTCGACGCTGCAACAGGCTCTTCCGCGCCGCAAAAAATAATGAAAAACGCACGCTCCGGCACAAGCGCTCTCCATCACACCATGCGGCAAAACTCCGTGGGCAGGGTGTTCCCGTATGAGATGCGCAGCCGCATCTGGTACCACACCACCCCGCCGTGGGTGGAAGCGGAAACCCCCTCGTTCACAAAGCCGAATTTTGCGTAATAGTGCAAAAGCTTCTCCTTGCAGGTCAGCACCAGTCCCTTGCGCCCCTGCGCACGGGCATCTGCAATGGCTCTTTGCAGCAGCAGCCCGGCATAGCCCCGGCGGCGGCAGCGCGGGAGGGTGTTCACCCCAAAGATCATCTGCCATGCGCCGTTTTCGTCATGCAGGGCAGCGTCTGCGTACATCGCATCGGTCAGGTCGGGCGTGTCGGTGCAAAAGCCGTCCACAAAGGCTACCAGTTCCCCCTGCTCAAACAGCAGCCAGAAATGGCCGGCATAGTGTGCCAGCCGCCCGGCAAATTCTTCCGCTGTGGCAGCCTCCGCTGCCGGAAAGCAGGCCGCCTCCACGGCGGCAATGACGTGTAGATCGTCCATGGTCGCATTGCGTATTTCCACAGTATCTCTCCTCTCTTTTTTCTGTGCTGCCAGTGTACCACAGCTGCCGCACAAAGGCAAAGTGTTTGCATCTGTTCCCCGTCCGTGTTACAATGGCTATACTACGCTTAGAAGGGAGCTGAAACGCCATGCCCACCGAAAACCGCACTACCCTGACCCCGGACACCCCGGTGCGCTACCTGAAAGGGGTCGGCCCCAAGACCGCAGAGCGGTTCGAGAAGCTGGGCATCGTGACGCTGGCAGACCTGCTGTGCCACTACCCCCGGCGGTACATCGACTTTTCCAAGCCCTACTCCATCGCGGAAGCCCCCGCCGACACCGAATGCGTGGTAAAGGCCGAAGTGTTTGCAAAGCCCGGCGGGCGCATTCTGCCTGGCGGGCGGCGCATGGAGCGCATCACTGCCGGAGACGATGTAGCCAGTCTGGAGATCACATGGTTCAATAACCCCTACGCCACCCAGAAATTGCAGCTGGGGCAGGAATACTATTTTCAGGGCATCGTCACCGGCGGAATGCTGCGCCGCCAGATGGTCAACCCGCAGGTGCGCACTGCTGAACAGATCCAGGCCGCGCCCTTTGAGGCCGTTTACCCCCAGACCGAGGGGCTTACCAGCAGCGCCATCTCCCGCTGCATCCGGCAGCTTTTGCCCCACGCGGAGCTGCTGCCCGACCCGTTGCCGCCGGAGATGCTGCAAAAATACCGTCTGCTGCCCAAGGCCGAGGCGGTACGCGCCATCCACTGCCCTGCCACCGAGGAACAGGCCGCAGCAGCGCGGCGGCGGCTCATTTACGAGGAATTGCTGGTGCTGCAATTGGGCATCGGGCGGATGCGCAGCCGGGGCGCTGCGGCCACCGGGGCACCCATGCGCCGCGCCGACCCTGCCCCCTTCTGGCAGAGCCTGCCCTTTGCCCCCACCGGGGCGCAGCGCCGTGCAGTGGAAGAGATTTTAAACGATATGGCGGGCGATACCGCCATGAACCGCCTGTTGCAGGGCGATGTGGGCAGCGGCAAAACGCTGGTGGCCGCTGCCGCCATCTGGGCGTGCATCCGGGCGGGATATCAGGCCGCGCTGCTGGCGCCTACCGAAATTCTGGCCGCGCAGCACGCCGAGGGGCTCAACCGGCTGCTTGCCCCCTTCGGGATGCGGGTCGCCCTGCTGACCGGCGGCATGAAGGCCGCTGCCCGCCGCACCACGCTGGCTGCCATCCGCAAGGACGAAGCCGACCTTGTGGTGGGCACCCACGCCCTGATGAGCGAAGGGGTGGAGTTTGCCCGGCTGGGTCTGGCGGTCATTGACGAGCAGCACCGCTTTGGGGTGCGTCAGCGCGGTGCACTGGCCGAAAAGGCCTCGAACCCGCACCTGCTGGTCATGAGTGCCACCCCTATCCCCCGCACGCTGGGGCTTTTGATCTACGGCGATCTGGACATCTCCGTTCTGGACGAGCTGCCCCCCGGGCGCACCCCGGTCAAGACCCGGTGCATCACCGGCAAGCGGCGGCAGGACCTGTACCGCTTTCTGGACAGCGAGATCGACAAAGGGCGGCAGGTGTATCTGGTCTGCCCCGCCATCGAGGATGTGCCGGACGGCGGGCTGAACGCCGTCAAGACCTACTACGAGGACATTGCCAAGACGCTGCTGCCCGACCGCCGGGTGGGGCTGATGCACGGCAAGCTGAAGCCCAAGGAGAAAGCCGCCGTCATGGAGGATTTCAAGGCCGGGCGGTTGGACGCACTGGTGTCCACCACCGTCATCGAGGTGGGTGTGGACGTGCCCAATGCCAGCGTGATGGTGATTGAAAACGCCGAGCGCTACGGTCTGAGCGCCCTGCACCAGCTGCGCGGGCGGGTGGGACGCGGCGCTGCCGAGAGCTGGTGCTTCCTTGTCAGCGACAACACCAGCGAGGCCGTGCAGAAGCGGCTGAAATTTCTCTGCTCCACCACCGACGGCTTTGCCGTGGCACAGTACGACCTGGAGACCCGCGGCCCCGGCGACTTTTTCGGCAGCCGTCAGCACGGTCTGCCTACCCTGCAGATCGCCGATTTGATGAACGATACCCGCACCCTGCACGCCGCCCAGAGCGAAGCCGCCGCATTGCTTGCCGCCGACCCGCTGCTGGAAAGCCCTGCACACGCTTTGCTGGCCGCGCAGGTGCAGCAGATGTTCGACAAGGCCGGGCCGATGAACTAAAAAAGCGCTGTCGCACAAAAAACTCGTGCGATAGCGCTTTTCTTTACACTTCTTTGCTCCCGACAACGCTTTGCAGGATGCGGGCGGTCAGGGCGTCCAGTTTTGTTTCCAGCGCGGGCAGGCGCAGCAGACGGTAGAGCCGCTGATACACGGCATCCACCGCGTAGCCCGCCACGGTGATCAGCAGCACCACGCCGGTCAGATAGGCCAGCGAGGGCAGCAACACCCCGCCGAACCGGGACAGATCTACCCACTGCCACAGCAGTGCCCGGGTAAAATCGCTGTCGTGCAGCAGATACACCCCGAAGGACAGCGGTGCCAGCAAAAAGACCCAGCGCCGCCAGTAGTCCGAGCGGATGCGGATATTCTGGAACAGCAGAAACATTGCTGCCGAAGCAATGACCGTAGCCAGTGCCTGATAACCGTTGACGGTATTGACAAAACCGTTCAGGTGCAAAGCGTTTTCCACCCGCAGTGCCAGCATCCGGTTGAACAGCCCCGCCGCCGAAGCCGCCAGATACGCCAGAATGCACAGCCCGCTGGGCACGGTCACCCGGTATTTGCGGAAATAAGCCGCAATAAAATACAGAGTGTAAAACCAGATAAAGCTGTACCCGTTATTCACAAAGGTTTCATCCGTTGCCCAGTAGAACAACGTGCCCCACACGCTTTGCAGCAGCAGTGCCACCAGCAGCAGCGTTTTGTACTGCCGCCTATTCAGGCTTTGCACCACCGCGTTCAGCACCGGCACCGAGAGGTACAGTAAAAAATAGGCCGAGGCGAACCAGTAGCCGTTGGAGGTAAGGGGCAAAAGCGCCCGGAGCAACGCAACAGCCGAAAGCGACACTGCCCCCGCCTTGACCGCAATGCAAAAGGTAAGAATGGAATAAAACCACACCTGTGCCCCAATGCGGAACAGCCGCCCGACATGAACAAGCCCCTTGCGCTCCGACAGATAATAGCCGGAAAGCATTACAAAACAGTTGGTGGACACACGCGCCAGAATAAACAGCAGCCAGTATATCCAAAATGCCGCCGACCCCTGCGGTGCCGCATTGCCCAGCCCGCCGTGCCCGATGCCGTGCATCAGAACGATCATTACCATACTGAGGATGCGCATCGTCTCAAAGCCGCTATGCCGTTTTTCTTCTTCCATACCCCGTTTTTCCCCCTTACATCTCCCCTGTTT